>Ga0181521_10002075_pt1 | contig 24309 bp, 23 predicted proteins | sample PEATcosm2014_Bin_32_FD_119764 | JGI IMG/M metagenome (GOLD analysis project Ga0181521, IMG submission 119764) | Peatland microbial communities from MTU Mesocosm Facility, Houghton, MI, USA - PEATcosm2014_Bin02_60_metaG | ecosystem: Environmental > Terrestrial > Soil > Wetlands > Peat | place...
AGGATACGGCTGGGACGAGCCGGACGGGCGGAGGCAGGGGACGCCCAGGTCACGTCAAGCCGGCCCCGCGCATCGGAGAGGTTCTATGGGTAGCTTCAGCATCTGGCACTGGATGGTGGTGCTGCTGGTCGTGTTGCTGCTGTTCGGTGGCGGCAAGGTCAGCAGCCTGATGGGTGACTTCGCCAAGGGCATCAAGGCGTTCAAGAAGAACATGGCGGAGCCCGACGACGCCTCGATGGAGGCCAGCGCGGAGAAGCCCACCGGCTCGATCTCCGGCCCGGCCGGCGAGGCAGCGCCCCGCGCGACGACGACGACGCGCGAGACCACGGCGGCGCATTAGCCCCGGATCGCGGTGCGCCGGCGGATTGCCGCGCCGGTGGCGTGGCGTGCCGCGGTCCGCGAGCGTGCGTCAGTGCCAGCGCCGGCTGATACCGGCGGCGCGGTAGGAAGGACAGCTCATGGGTGAATTCAGCATCTGGCACTGGATGGTGGTGCTGCTGGTCGTGATCCTGCTGTTCGGCGGCGGCAAGGTCAGCAGCCTGATGGGTGACTTCGCCAAGGGCATCAAGTCCTTCAAGCAGAACATGGCGGACGAGTCTGACGCCCCGAAGGAAGCGGATGCCGCGCCGCCGCCCGGGCCGGTCGCCGGGCCGGCGGGCGAGGCGGCGTCCCGCGCCACGACGCGCGAGACGATCGCGGCGCACTGAGCAACGCGGGGTCGCGCGCGGCGATTGCGCCGAGCGGGCGCGTCACCCGGTTGGTCGATCGCGGCCCGCCGCGTCTGGGGGTTCGAGTCGAGGAACTCCCGCAGCACGGGATCGAAGGTCTGTTCCCCGCTCGCGGCGCGGCGAGCGATCGCATGCAAGGTGCGTGGGCGGGCAGTATGAGTGCGCACGGCTTGCTCGCCTTCGAGTTCGGCGAAGTTCCGGGCCCTCCGTCGAGCCGCCGAGGATTTCTGCAAGACCGAAGCGGACTTTGGCTCAAGGGAATTGCTCGGATAGAATTCGGCAACCAGGTCGAATGCCTGTTGCGCCCGGGTGATCCCGATTTCTCGTGCCAGAGCGTATATCCTCGGCGTCCGATGATATTGCCACCCGAGTTCGCGCAGAGCTTGCTCGACAGTTGGCCGATTGCATGGCCGGACCTCCGCCATCTCTGGACCTCGCCGCATATCCGCTATCGCGGGCGGTGCGGATTCCTGGCTTCAACCACGGCGAGAGTGTTGCCCTCGTCGTAAATGAAGATCCATACGCTGACGTTACGCCCGGGTATTTCACCGGCTATTCGCCATCGCGCGCATCAAGGCAGTTGACCAACTATTGCCGAAACGGATATTGATTCTACCTCGGTAAGGCCGAGCGTCTTTGTCAATAATCAAGAACTGACTTCCGGGAGATGTCCATGAGTTCGACAACCATGCCGCGGCAAGGCGGTGGCGCGTCGCGCGCTTTGCTGCACCGCGACCGCATCATAGCCGGCCCCGGATTCAGCCGCTGGATGGTGCCCCCTGCGGCGCTGTGCGTGCATCTGTGCATCGGCCAGGCCTACGCGTTCAGCGTGTTCAACCTGCCGATGACGCGGCTGATCGGCATCACCCAGTCCGCGCCGGATGATTGGAAACTCACCGAGCTCGGCTGGATCTTCTCGATCGCCATCGTCTTCCTGGGGCTCTCCGCCGCGCTACTCGGACGTTGGGTGGAGGAAGGCGGTCCGCGCCGGGCCATGGTTGCCGCCGCGCTGTGCTGGGGCGGCGGCTTCATGGTTTCGGCGGCCGGAGTGGCGATCCACAATATCTGGCTGATCTATGTCGGCTACGGCGTGTTGGGTGGATTCGGTCTTGGCATCGGCTACATCTCGCCGGTCTCCACGCTGATCAAATGGTTCCCGGACCGGCCGGGTATGGCAACCGGCATGGCGATCATGGGATTCGGCGGTGGCGCCTTTATCGCCTCGCCGTTGTCGGTCGGGTTGATGCACTACTTCTCCACTCCGACGCATGTCGGCGTGGCGGAAACCTTTGTCGTCCTGGGAGTGGTCTATTTCTGTTTCATGATGGTGGGCGCGGCGATCGTACGCCTGCCGCCGGCCGGCTGGGCGCCCGAGGGCTATGTCGCACCGGCACAGCCGAAGAAGCTGATCACCACGCGCCACGTATTTGTCTATCAGGCGCTGAAGACGCCGCAGTTCTGGCTGATCTGGTGGGTGCTGTGCCTGAACGTCACCGCTGGCATCGGCGTGCTGGGCCAGGCCTCGGCGATGAGCCAGGAGATGTTCCCGGGCCATATCACCGCCGCCGCCGCCGCCGGCTTCGTCGGGCTGATGAGCCTGTTCAACATGGGCGGCCGATTCTTCTGGGCCTCGGTGTCGGACTTCATCGGTCGCAAGAACACCTATTTCGTGTTCTTCGCCCTCGGTTTCGTGCTTTACGCGCTGGTGCCCTATGCCGGAGCGGCCGGCAGCGTCGCGCTGTTCGTGCTGTGCTTCTGCGTCATCATCAGCATGTATGGCGGCGGTTTCGCGACGGTCCCCGCCTATCTGCGCGACATGTTCGGCACCCGCTATGTCGGCGCGATCCACGGTATGCTGCTGACCGCCTGGTCGGCGGCGGGTATCTTCGGGCCGGTGCTGGTGAACTACATTCGGCAATACAATGTCGATCACGGCATCCCGAAGGCGCAGGCCTACAATGTGACCATGTACCTCATGGCGGCGCTCCTGGTGGTCGGCTTCCTCTGCAATCTGCTCATTCGCGCGGTGCACGAGCGGCATCACATGGAAGAGCAGAACGAAGCTGGTGTTATTGGCATGGCCGATTGAGGGAGGCGAAGATGGTTGCGCGCGCACAGGGTACGACCTCGCTGCACTTGGTGCTTGCCTGGGGATTCGTGGGCATTCCGCTCGCGTGGGGCGTGATCGAGACGGTGCTGAACGCGATGAAGCTGTTCGGGTAGGGCCCGGGAAACCGTTAGGCGTTCAATCGCACGGCGATGCTGCGCGCCGGCGTGGTCTTGCCCGCGCCTGAGCTACCGGTGACCACGATCCGCATTTGGCGGCACCTTCGATCGCCTGGGCCGGGCCGGGGTTCTGCTGCGTCCGGCGGTGCCGCTTGTCGTCTGCGGCGCCCCTTCTCTGCAACAGACATCCTATGGCAGCATCGGGCGAACGAGGAGACGTCCCATGTCCGACCGTTACGCCGACTACCAGCGCCTGCAATTCGATCGGCCGCATCCGCGCGTGCTGCGCATCACCATGAGCAATCCGGGCAAGCTGAACGCCGCGGATCACCGCATGCATGGAGAACTCGGCCAGATCTGGCGCGACATCGATGCCGATCCGTCGGTCTCCGCGGCGATCCTGCAAGGCGAGGGGCGCGCCTTCTCCGCCGGTGGCGATTTCAAGATGATAGAGCAGATGATTGAGGATTTCGACACGCGCGCGGGCGTATGGAAGGAGGCGCGCGACCTGGTCTACAACATCATCAACTGCTCCAAGCCGGTGGTCAGCGCGATGCGTGGCCCCGCGGTTGGTGCCGGGCTGGTGTGCGGCCTGCTGGCCGATATTTCCATCGCCAGCAAGGAGGCGCGGCTGATCGACGGCCATACGCGCCTCGGCGTCGCCGCCGGCGATCACGCGGCCATCGTCTGGCCCCTGCTTTGCGGCATGGCAAAGGCGAAATACTACTTGTTGCTATGCGATACGCTGACCGGCGCCGAGGCGGAACGCATCGGGCTCATTTCGCTGGCGGTGGACGACGCGGCGCTGGACGCCAAGGCGGTGGAAATCGCCACGCGGCTGGCCGAGGGGGCGCCAAACGCCATCCGCTGGACCAAATACGCGTTGAACAACTGGCTGCGCCAGGCAGGGCCGATCTTCGACACGTCGCTGGCGCTGGAGTTCATGGGGTTCAGCTCGCCCGACGTGCGGGAAGGTCTGGCTGCGCACAAGGAAAAGCGTCGGCCGGCGTTCAAGCCGGACTCGCCGTTGTAGGAGTGCCGCACATGGACATGGCGAAGCGCGCAGTGATCGTGACGGGCGGCGCGTCGGGGATCGGGCGGGCCACGGCACTGTTGCTGGCAAGGCATGGTGCCAGGGTGTTCGTCGGCGACGTCGATGCCATTCGCGGCCAGGCACTCGCGGTGGAGGCGGCGAAAGACGGACTGCCGGTCGACTATCTTGAGTTGGAACTCACCGACCCCGCATCGATCGTCGCGTTCGCCGATGCGGTGCACCAGCGGGTGCAACGTGTGGATGTTCTGGTGAACGGTGCCGGCTGGGACTGCACCGGGCCGTTCATGGATAACGACCCGGACGTCTGGGACAAGCTGGTCTCCATCAACCTGTTGGGTGCGGTGCGGCTGTCGCGCGCGGTGCTGCCGCCGATGATCGCGGCGGAGCAGGGGAAGATCATCAACATCGCCTCCGACGCCGGCCGCGTCGGTAGCGCGGGCGAGACCGTATATGCCGCCGCCAAGGGCGGACTGATCGCGTTCACCAAGTCTCTGGCTCGCGAAATGGCGCGCTACCGGATCAACGTGAATTGCGTCTGTCCGGGGCCGACCGACACACCGCTGTTCCACACGCTGGCGGAACGGCTGCAAGAGGCGCTGACCCGCGCGATTCCGTTCCGCCGCATCGCCGCCCCGGAGGAGATCGCCGAGGCGGTGATGTTCTTCGCCGGTCCACGCTCCGACTATATCACCGGCCAGGTGCTGAGTGTGAGCGGCGGGCTGACCATGGCGGGTTGAGCACAGGGAAACCTCTCCCACGACGTGGGAGAGGTCGGAGCGCGTTGGCGCTCCGGGTGAGGGGGCCGCGTGCCGGCCCGATCACCCTCACCCTCGTCGCTTTGCGCCTCGACCTCTCCCGCGCAGCGGGAGAGGTGTACTCACCCCCGCATGAAGCCTTCCACCTCCTCGCGCGCCCAGGCGATGGTGTCCTTGATCGACTGGCCGGTGTAGATCTTCGCCAGCATGTTCGGCTGGGTCGCGCGGCTGACCATCTGCGCCGCGACGGACGGTGGTGCGGGCCAGCCAGGCGTCAGCGCCACCGCCTGGTGCCATGGCCGCATGGGATAGTTGAAGAACACGCCCTTGGGCGGCCCGACAATGTCCCACACCTTGGAGTCCAGCATGCTGTCCAGCACCGGATTGTCGAACCCCTCGACCGCGACGGCGCGCTCCTCGAACTGCTGGCGGCCAGCCAGATAGATGTTCAGTTCCTTTGCCGCCGTCTTGTTCCGGCTGAACGACCAGATGCCGGAAAACGCGTGGCCATAGGGTACGAATCGGCCGGCCGGACCGGCCGGGCAGGGGAAGCTCCACATGTCTTCCGACAGTTTCGGGTTGTCGCGTTTCGCCACCGCATAGGGTGACGGCGGATCATAGATCAGCGCGCTCTTGCCGGCGATCATCACCCGGTTGTCGGTGGCGTCGTCGTAGCTCAGCGCATCGTCCGGCAGGATTCGCACCAGTTGCTGCGCCCATTCCAGGAAGTGGCGCATCTTGTCGGATTCGACGACGACGTTGCCCTTGGCGTCCACCAGTTCGGCGCCGAACGCGGCGAACCAGGTGGCGGCGTTGCCGATCGAATCACCGGTGTTGCCGATGCCGAGGCCGTAGCCGAAACCTGCCTTCTTGCACTTCTCTCCCGCCTTGATGAAGGTGTCGTAGGTCCATTCCGGCGCTTCCGGCGGTGTCACCTTGTGCGGCGGATACAGTGCCTGCACGTCGATGCCGGCGAGTTGCTTCATCAGGCTGATGCGGGCCAGCGTGGGCCGGCAGCCGCTATAGGTCGAGGTTGGAATCGCCATCCAGTGGCCGTTGATCTTGCCCAGATATTCGAATGACGGATTGAACGGTCCCCATTGGCTGGTGATTTCCTTGATCGCGTCATCGACCGGCTCGAGCTTGTCGGCATAGGTGTGGACGTCATATTGATTCTGCCCGAACTGCATCGCGTCATGGCCGTTGCCGGACTGGGCTTCCGCGGCGGCCGTCAGCAACAGCTTGAACCCGACCGAGGTGATGAAATCGACCTTCACCTCGACCTTGTTTTTCTCACCCCAGGCTTCGCACTGTTTTTGCAGGCAGGCGTCGCCGGCGGGCACCCAGTGATCCCAGAAGGCGACCGATAGCTTGCCCGCCGCGCCGGCGGTGCGGATATGCACCAGCGGCAAGGCGGTCGCTGCGGCCGTCAATTGCAATGCATTGCGGCGCGTCAAGCGGCGCGGTTTTGACATGATGTACACTCCCTGTGCGGGCGCGGTGAACCCGCGCCCGTTGTTGCCTTTCCCCGGGTCGATGCCCGGGGTTCGTTGGGTCAGCGGGCGAGGCCCGCTCCGAAGCCACCAGTGGCGGCTTCTCCCGACGGCAAGGCTGGGAGCCCGCCACGACAGTGCGCTGCGACTATCGGCGAAATGTAACGGTGAAGCGAGTAAATTTGTGCGCCGGGGACCGCTGCGCTCCTCGCAAGAAACAGAGAGACTCCCCCTCCCCTTGAGGGCGGGGGTTGGGGGGAGGGGTTCGTGCCGCATGAACCCCTCCCCCCAACCCCCGCCCTCAAGGGGAGGGGGAGTCTCCTTCTGTCCCTCCGCCGGTCGGCGCGGTTTCATTCGGGGCGGATCGGCTGGCGCGGCCGGTGGCCAACGCCCATGTCAGCAGGGAGGGCCATGACGGCGGATGCACAACAACGGCCGGCGACAGAACTACCGCATCGCCGGCGCGTAGCGTGGCAGCACCACGGCCGGCAGTGATGGCAGCGGTCCGGCCACGCGCCACAACGCAAATCGCTGCACGGCAACGCCCTGGCTTGCGCGTGACACTTCGCCGATCAGGTGGGCCTCGCGCCAGCCGACCGGCTCGCCGCTGCCGGCGTGCCGCACCAGGATGCCCGCCGCGTCTGCCACCTGCGCCGGCGCCAGGCGAAACAGCCGCCAGCGTTGCTCCACGCCGAGCATAGTCACGTCGGCGGGCAGCGCGCGGGCCAGCTCGGCCGCGACGCCGTAGTCGTCCGCGGCGACGAAGCCGGCGGCCTGAGCGCGGCGGGCAGCCTCCACCGACTCTGCCAGGCCGTCCCAGCCGGCAAGCTGGTGCGCGACCGGGTCGATCCCGGGAGGTAACGTCAGCACGGCGCTGGTCGCCCGGACATAGACCAGCAGGGTGATCGCCACGCCGAGCGCCACCGCCGGCCAGCGCAACCGCAGCCACCGGCTTCGGTCGAGTCCGGCTGCGGCGACCGCGGCGGCGGGATACAGGATGGCCGGCCAATTGCCCTGCACCCGGTCGCCCAGCGCGTGCTGCACGAACAGTGTCGCGCCGGGGAGTGTCAGTGCTGCGATCAACGCACCGGCCGGGTCGCGGTGCTGCCAGCCGCGCCGTGCGGCCCAGCCGACGCCCACGACGAACAGCAGGAACACCAGCGGCGTCGCCAGGCCGATCTGGCCGCCGATCAGTTCGCCCAGGAACTGCCCGGCCCGCGCCGGTTGCCAGGCGGCCACGCGCCCACCCTGGCGCAGCAAGCTCGCCCAGCCATGTTCCGCGTTCCACAGCACCACCGGCAGGAAGACCAACCCACCGAGCAACGCCCCGGCCCATAGCATCGGCGACCGCCACCAGCGGCGCTGCGCCGGCACCCACAGCAGCCACAGGCCGATGCCGAGCCACAGCAGCAGCGCCGTGTACTTGCTGGCCAGCGCCAGGCCGGCGAACAGCCCGATCGCCAGCCACCACGCCGGCCGGCCGCTGTGCAGCAGCCGCGCCAGGGCCCAGAGGCAGGCGGTCCAGAAGAACAGCAGGGGCGTGTCGGGCGTCATGATCACCGCGCCGACGCCGGCCAGCAGCGTGGCATTCAGCAAGGCGGCCGCCGTCACGCCGGGCTGCTGGCCGCACGCTCCGACCGCCGCCGGCCGGCCGAATGCCGCCACACCCGCTTGGCGGCCGGAAGCTGCCGCGCCGGTCCGGCCGCATGTCCTCCGTCCCGATCCAGCGCAGGGTGGCGCCGGGGACCACAGCCGCTCTGCGGCGTCGAACAGCAGGAGCGAACCCAGCGCCCCGGCCAGCGGCCCGAGCAAGCGCACGCCCAGCGCGCCCTGCCCGGCGATGGCGGTGCCGGCGCGGATCCACAGCGCCACCATCGGCGGATGGTCCAGGTAGCCTGGTGCCAGCGCGTGGGAGAACACCCAGTAATAGGCTTCGTCGGGCGCCAGCGGTGCGATCCCGGCCACGACCAGGCGGAGCAACGTGAGGGCGGCGAGCGAGGCCAGGAGGATGGCGCCGCGCCGGGTTGCGGTTACCTGAATTCGGGCTGGCTCCGCCATGCCTCCAGCCAGATCGGCACCGCGGCGGCCGGCAGCGGACGCGCCACGAGGAAGCCCTGCGCATGGTCCACGCCGAGCACCTCCATGCGCCGCCAGGTGGCAAGGTCCTCGACGCCCTCGGCCACGACCGACAGGTGTCGTGCTCGGGCCACCGCCATCACCTGCCGCACGAAGTCTTGCAGCATGGGCACCCCGGGCAGATGCCGCACGACCGCCTTGTCCAGCTTCAGGCAGGTGAACGGCAATTCCAGCAGGCGGGCAACGTGCGGCACCGCCGGACTGACATCGTCGATCGACACCCGGTAGCCGTCGGCGCGCAGCTTCTCCAACACCCCGCCCAACCCGACCAGGTCGTCGACCGGCCGGCTTTCGGTCAACTCGATGACCACACGCTCCGCCGCCAGGCCAGCCGCGCGCCGCATAACATCGAGCCGTTGCAGCGCGGCCGGCACCAGCAGCACGCCGAGCGGAAAGTTGAGCGTGATGTCGAGCCCACGGGCGCGGAGCAATGGCCCTGCCATGTCGGTCAGGGCGCGTTCGGCGACGAGGTCGGTCAACTGCGCGGCAAGGCCGGCATCCTCGATCTGCGGAACGAACGCGTCCGGCAGTACCGTGCCGCGGGTGGGGTGGTTCAGCCGGGCCAGCGCTTCCAGTGCGACCGGCTCCCGATCCGCCAGCCGGACGATCGGCTGGTAGCGCGTCTCGATCATCGCGCCGGCCAGCGCCTCGCGCAGCTCGGTCAGGTGCATCGGATTCTCATCCGGTGCGCGCGCTTGCGGGGGGCGGGGGGCCAGGGCCTGCCGCACCGCGCGGCGATCGGCGGAATGGATGACGCCGATTCGCGGCGGCAACGGCCCTTGGTTGCCGAGCAGTAGCATCTCGGTGTCCGATTCCCGGTCGCCTGCGGTGAGTGTCACCAGTTCGTTCAGCAGCCCGTCGGCGCTGTCCGGATGCAACAGCAGATGCGAATAGTGCGGGGCGAGGCAGGCGAGGCGGATCACCGCGTGCCTGGCGTCGCAGCTTGAAACGCCGCCGCCGATCTCCGCTGCCGCTTCCCGCACAGCCCGCGTCCAGCGCTTGTCCCCGCTGACCAGCAGGAGATTGCACGGCACCGGCGGCGGAGTGAGTACCGCTGCGTGTGGGAGGAGTCCCGAGGTGTCGGCGCAGTCCGTCATGCCTTGGACCTACCGCATCCCCGGCACGGCGGCGAGTGGTCTCCCTCACCACTATTGATCGTTTTTTGCTGAGTGGCGCTGCGGCGGTGGCCGAATAAGGACTTGTCGCCGGCTTGCCCCAACAAGTCACCGACTTGTGTAGCGGTCGGTCGCGCAGACGCCGTCGGCGCGTTTCAGCCCAGGCGAAACGCCGGCTTCCGCTTTTCCACGAACGCGGCCATGCCCTCCTTCTGGTCCGGCGTGCCGAACAGCGACAGGAACAATGCCCGCTCATGGCGCACACCCTCGATCAGGGTCGACTCGAAGGCACGGTTGACCGCCTGCTTGGCGAGCGCCACCGCGACCGGTGACAACGAGGCGAGTCGCTCGGCGATCTTCAGCGCCTCGGGAAGGAGTTGGTCGGCCGGGAAAACGCGGGACACCAGGTTGGCGCGCTCGGCCTCCGCGGCGTCCATCATCCTGGCGGTCAGGATCATGTCCATCGCCTTGGATTTTCCGACCGCCCGGGTCAGCCGCTGGGTGCCGCCGGCACCGGGCAGCACGCCCAGGTTGATCTCCGGTTGGCCGAATTTCGCCGTGTCGGCGGCCAGGATGATGTCGCACATCATCGCCAGCTCGCAGCCGCCGCCCAGCGCGAACCCGGCGACCGCGGCGACCACCGGCTTTTTCACCCGCAGGACGGTCTCCCAGTGGGCGCCGATGAAGTCTTCCAGCAGCGCCTCGGGGTGGGTGCGCTCGCGCATCTCCTTGATGTCGGCGCCGGCCGCGAAGGCCTTCTCGTTGCCGGTGAGCACGATCGCGCCGATCGCCTTGTCGGCGTCCCAGGCCAGGAGCTGGTCGCCGAGTTCCCGCATCAGCGCGTCGCACAGCGCGTTCAGCGCCTGCGGCCGGTTGAGGCGGATCAGCCCGACCCGGCCATGGGTTTCGACGAGGATGTTCTGGTGGTCGGGCATGAGCGTCCTCCGGTGGGGCGAGGCTGGAGGCCGCATTATGGCGCAGGGACGGGCAGGGGGCTATGGCGGCTGCGGCCACCTGGCAGCGACGGGTGCAGTACTCGGACGGCGGTTCGCTGAGCCTCGGCAAACGCGAGCCGACTGGCTGGATCGCATGACGGTCGGGGCGTCACTCGGTGCCGGGTTCGTCCTCCTCGGCCTCCAACACCGCCTGGGCTTCCTCGCTTTCCACCATGTCGGCCTGCTGCCGCTCCGTCATCAGTCCCCACGCCAAACGCAACAAATCCTGCAATGCCGCGATCTCCTGCTCGGGGTCGCCCGCACCGGAGATCTGCGCCGCGGCGATCAGGTCCTCGATATCGATGCCGTCCGTGTCGCTCATGATCGACTCCTGGATCTTCGGCTGCGGTGGCAACCAGTACCCCATATTGGCGCAGACCCGACATGCATGTCACCAGACGGCAAGTAGCGGTCGCGCGATCACGCGCGGGAGATGGCTGGCTGATCCTGTCACATCATGGTTGATAAGCGTCGCCCTCCGGGCTGCACGGCAGCGGCGCGTCTGCATGCTTGCGAGGCTACTTTGTTTTTGCGACGGTATAACATGGTGCGGCCCATCCGGCGGCCGCGGCGGACTGCCATTGGAAATGCAATGCAACGTGTCCGGCTTGCCACAAGGACCTCGAAGGGGGGCGACGGCAACGGGTACGGTATGATCGCAGCCACTGTTACCAGCGTGTGTCTCGCCATGACAGCAGCCTTCGCATCAGCGGCAGCGGTCCTCCCGCAAACCGCGCAGGTCCGGCGGCATCGTCCAAATAGCCATTGAGGACCGCGCCGGCGGTCGATTCCAGCCGGTCCATTGCGGTCATCATCCTGGCCTCGGTGAAATGCTCCGCCTGCGACCAACCCAAATTCGCAGCCTGCATCTTGTGGCCATGAAACAGCGCGACGGCGCGCATGAAGCGCCGGCGACCGTCGGCGATGGCGTCGATCACATCCGGGCTGAACATCCCGACGCAGGTGATGACGGGAATATCCAGCGAATACGCCAACCCGCTGATCAGGCGTACGCCGACCTGGTAGTTCGAACTGATGCTCCGCGTCAGCACGATATGCCGGATGATGCGGATGAACAGCTCCAGATCGGTCTGGCGCCGGGTGAAGATGAAGGCCGCGTTGTGCAGTGAGGTATAGGCGAGATGGGCCCTGCCGTCGGCCCCCTTGGTGACCCACGCCTCGCGGCTGAACGCATAACCGGCGTCGGTTCGCACGACGAGTCGATCCGGATCGAACACGAACACGTCGGCATCGAACCAGATCACCTGGTCATAGCCCTCGGCCAGCTTGATGCGGGTTATTTCGAGGCGCGCGAGGTTGGTGATCGAACGCGGGTTGCCGCCGACCCGCGCCAGATAGTCGGAACCGCAAAGGTCATAGAATTCGTCGCCATAGAACGCATAATCGAACCCGCGCGACTGCGTCCATCGACGGACACTGTCCAGGCAGCGTTCGATCCAGTCCGGAACGTCGGTGCGCCTGAACGACTGCACCACCAGGGTGCGCGGGTCCGCTGACGCGTCATCCGTCATCGAGGTGGCCTCAACGTTTCGCGCAATCAGATAAAGGCGCGATAGGAACCGCGGCAATGCGCGCGAAGTCCGGAATTTCCGTCAAGGTCGATGACCTCCTGGCCGGTGAGCAATTCGCGCAGCGTGTCGAGCGGCGCCGCGCCACGGTGGGATAATACCACCAATTCGCTGCCGGCCAGCGCTTCCCGTGCGGAATGGACCAGCATGCCGGCAAGGTCCGGTGCCTCGCGTTCGATGCCGGTGGCCGGACCACCGCCCGGCGCCCGACCCGGCACCAGAGCCGCATCGAAGATGCGCAGCTTGATGCCGGCAGCGATCAGCCGGCGGGCCAATTCCACATAGGGCGAGCCGCGCAGATCGCCGATGTCGGGCTTGAACGTGAGACCGAGCAATGCCACGCGCTGCCGGCCGCGCGCCATGACAAGGCGAACCGCCCGGTCGATGGTCGCCTGATTGCTGACGTCCACCTGCGCCAGCAGCGGCGTCGGCACCGACGCCGCCTTGGCGATGGCAAGAAAGCCGGACAAATCCTTCGTCAGGCAGCCGCCGCCGAATGCGAAGCCGGGCCGCAGATAGGCCGCAGAAATATTCAGCACGTCGTCGGCGCAGAAAAGCGAGAAGGCATCGCGTGCATCGACGTCGTGCGCGGCCAACACCGCCGCAGCCTCGTTGGCGAAGGCTACCTTGAGTGCGTGATAGACGTTGGACAGCAGCTTGACGCTTTCGACGGTGCGATACGGCGCAATCCGGAACGGCGCGTCGATGCCATGATACGCCGCGCGCAACGCCGCGGCATCGCTCGCGTCGGCGACGCCGGCCAGGATCATCGGCGGCGACAGGAAATCGCGCACCGCGGAGCCCTCGCGCAGGAATGCGGGGCTGGCGATGTAGTGCAGGCCCTGGCCGTGGCGTCGGGCGGATCGTGTCTCGAGCAATGGAATACAGAGACGTTCGGCGGTCCCGGGCGGCACCGTCGAGCACATGACAATCGTGTGGTCGCGCTCGGTCCCGCGCAGCGCGTCGCCGATCGCGCCGATGGCCTGTTCGATCTGGGTCAGGCTGGCACTGCCAAGTTCCGACCTGGGTGTGCCGACGCAGACGAAGGAAATCGCCGTGCCGGCAATCGCGGCGCGCGTGTCCTCTGCGGCTTGCAGCCGGCAACGCGTCCGCGCATCGGCGATCAGTTTTTCCAGCTCCGGCTCCAGCACGGGGGGCAGGCCGCGATTGACCAGGTCGACTTTGTGTGGGTCCGGATCGACCGCGAAAACATGGTGGCCCATCGATGCAAGGCAGCCGCACATCACGGTGCCAACAGTCCCGAGGCCCAGGATTGCGATCTGCATGCCGCCAAGCGCTCCGATGCTGCTGTGGCCGGATGGGTGTGACGCTTCATCCGGCGTGCACTAACCAGTTAATCCACATCCGGACGCACGAACCAGTTAATCCGCGAACCCCGCACACCGGCGACCCCGGGGCGGCAGCCGCGTGCACCAACCAGTTAGTCCATAACCGAGTGCATTAACCAGTTCGTCCGCGAGGGCGTTACGTCTGGCTTTGCCAGGCATCCAGGCGTTCGCCGTGGCGGCAAGCGACGGCCCCTCCTGGCGGCGGCAGAGGGCAACCCTGGCAGCGGATCACCGCTGGTTCCGCGGGCAATGGAACGTGCTGCGCCCCGACTGGGTAATCCGCCGCACGCCGGGACAGGCCGGCTTGCCGGGGCAACGCTCGCAGGGTTCGCCCTCGCGGCCATAGACCTTCCAGGCGTGCTGGAAATATCCCAGCTCCCCATCCGGCTGCACATAGTCGCGCAGCGACGACCCGCCGGCGGCAATCGCCTCGCGCAGCGTGTCCTGGATCGCCGGCACCAGCCGCGCCGCGCGGGTCCCGGGCACCGTGTGGGCCGAGCGCAGCGGCGACAGCCGGGCGCGGAACAGCGCCTCGCAGACGTAGATGTTGCCCAGGCCGGCAACGACTTTCTGGTCCAGCAACGCCGCCTTGATCGGCGTGCGCTTGCCGGCGAGCGAGGCGGAGAGGCTCGCCGGCGTGAACCCCGTCTCCAGCGGCTCCGGCCCGAGTTCGGCCAGCAGCCGGTGGCGCTCCTCGAGCGCGGTCGGCACCAGGTCCACCGAGCCGAAGCGGCGCGGATCGACGAAGCCGAGGCGCCAGCCGTCATCCGTCTCCAGCACCAGGTGCTCGTGCAGCGTCGGCTGGTTCGGCCGCAGCGGGGTCAGCACCATGCGGCCCGACATGCCGAGATGCAGCAGCACCGAATCGCCGCCGTCCAGGCGCATCAGGATGTATTTGCCGCGCCGGCGGAAACCGATGACGCGGGCGCCGGTCAGCCGCTGCGCCAGGCCGGGCGGCAGCTTCCAGCGCAGGTCCGCGCGGTGCGCCACGGCGGACACGATGCGGCGGCCCTCCAGCCGGGACTGGAGGCCTCGCATCACGGTCTCGACTTCGGGGAGTTCCGGCATGGGCGGGTGGCACGCTATACAGGGTGGCGATGAGCGACAATCCTGTGCCCGGTCCCATGATCACCCCCACGCCGCTTCCCACGGCTAATCCCGCGGCCATCCCCCCAGCGCACGACACCGCCGATTTCGGCTTCCGCCGCGTCGCGCGGGAGGAGAAGGCGGGGATGGTGCGCGCCGTGTTCGACAGCGTGGCACCGCGCTACGACCTGATGAACGACCTGATGTCGCTCGGCGTGCATCGCGTGTGGAAGCGGATTTTCATCACGACGCTGGATCCGCGGCCACGCGACCGGTTGCTCGATCTGGCCGGCGGCACCGGCGACATCAGCTTCGGCTGGCTGGCGAAGGGCGGCGGCCCGGTGCTGCTGTCGGACATCAACGCGTCGATGCTCGCAGTGGCGCGGGACCGCGCGGTGCAGCGCAGCGTGGTGGGCGACGTGTCGCTGCTGGTCGCGAACGCGGAGCATTTGCCGCTGCCGGATCGCTCGGTGGAGCGGGTGTCGATCGCCTTCGGCTTGCGCAACTGCACCGACAAGGATGCGGTGCTGCGCGAGGCGCGGCGCGTGTTGCAGCCGGGCGGCCGGTTCTGCTGCCTGGAGTTCTCGCGCATGCAGGTGGCGGCGCTGCAACCGCTCTACGACGCATGGAGCTTCCGGGTGCTGCCGCGGCTGGGGCGCGTGGTGGCGCAGGATGCGGACAGCTACCAATACCTCGCGGAAAGCATCCGCACGTTCCCCGACCAGGCGCGGCTGGCGGCGATGCTGCGGGAGGCGGGGTTCGCCCGGGTCAGCGTGCGGAACTTGTCAGGCGGGATCGCGGCGATTCACACCGGGTGGCGGCTGTGACAACCTCTCCCGCTACGTGGGAGAGGTCGCCGCGCGCTTGCGCGGCGGGTGAGGGTGCGGCGACGCGCACACTGCACGCTGTCTTGCTGTTATGGGAGAGAAGGGGCGTGTGCGTACCGTGGCACCCTCACCCGGCGCTGCGCGCCGACCTCTCCCGCGCAGCGGGAGAGGTAAAGTGAAACGAATCCTTCTCATCGTCTCCGGCGGCATCGCGGCCTATAAGGCGCTGGAGCTGATCCGCCTGCTGCGCGGCCGCGGCCATGGCGTGACCTGCGTGCTCACCACCAACGGCGGCCAGTTCGTCACCCCGCTGTCGCTCCAGGCGCTGAGCGAGGGGAAAATCTATACCGACCTGTTTTCGCTGACCGACGAAAGCGAGATGGGGCACATCCAGTTGTCGCGCAGCGCCGACCTGGTGGTGGTCGCGCCGGCCTCGGCCGACATCCTGGCGAAGATGGCGACGGGACTGGCCAACGACCTTGCCTCGACGCTGCTGCTGGCGACCGACAAGCCGGTGCTGGTGGCGCCGGCGATGAACGTGCGCATGTGGCTGCACCCCGCGACGCAGGCCAACATGGCAACGCTGCGCGCCCGCGGCGTGCTGGTGATCGGCCCGGACGAAGGCGCGATGGCCTGCAACGAGTTCGGCCCCGGCCGGCTGGCCGAGCCGCCCGCGATCCTCGCCGCCATCGAGGCCTGCTTCGACGCGCCCCAACCGCTCGCCGGCAAGCACGCGCTGGTCACCAGCGGCCCGACGCACGAGCCGATCGACCCGGTGCGCTACATCGCCAACCGGTCGTCCGGCCGCCAGGGCCACGCCATCGCCGCGGCGCTCGCCGCGTTGGGCGCCCGCGTGACTCTGGTCAGCGGGCCGGTGGGCGTTGCCGATCCTCCAGGGGTAACCGTGCATCGCGTGGAGACCGCATCGCAGATGTTGGCCGCCTGCCAGGCGGCGCTGCCGGCGGATGTCGCGGTATTTGCCGCGGCGGTGGCGGATTGGCACGTGGCCAACGCGTCCGGGGGAAAAATCAAAAAGGCGCCGGGCGGCGCGCCGCCGTCGCTGGCGTTGGTGCCCAATCCCGACATCCTCGCCACGATCGCGACACCCGGCTCGCAGCGCCCGCGCCTGGTCGTCGGTTTCGCCGCGGAGACCGACGACCTGATGGCCAATGCGCAAGCCAAGCGAGTCCGCAAGAACGCCGACTGGATCGTCGCCAACGACGTGTCGCCGGAGACCGGCATCATGGGCGGCATGGACAACGCAGTACACCTGATCACCGCCGCGGGCGTCGAGCACTGGCCGTTGCTGGCAAAGGACGAAGTGGCGCGCCGGCTGGCGGAACGCATCGCCACCGCGTTGGCATGACGGGGTACCAGGTCCGCTTGCTCAACCGGCTGGACGAACCGGCGTTTCGTCGCGTGCGCCTCGACGCGCTGCGGTTGCATCCGGCGGCCTTCGCCGCATCCTGCGAAGACGAAATGCGGACCACGCCGGACGACCTCGCCTGTCGTTTGCTGGAACCGCCAAGCTATATGTTCGGCGGCTTCACCGAGGGCGGCGAACTGGTCGGCACCGCCGCTCTGCGGTTACAGGCCGGCGCCAAATCACGCCACAAGGGCTCCGTGTTCGCGGTCTATGTCGATGCGGCGCATCGTCGCACCGGCCTGGCGCGCGCCCTGGTCGAAGCGGCGATCGCCCGTGCGCGTGACGCGCGGCTCAGCGTGGTGCATCTCACCGCCACGCTGGGCAATGACGCGGCACGCCGGCTTTACGTTGCGCTCGGCTTCCGCACCTATGGCATCGAGTGCCGCGGGCTGCACGTGGATGGGGTGTTCCATGACGAAGAGCTGATGGCGCTCGATCTGGATTGACCGGAGGTGCCGACACACCACCCGTCTCGCCAACGCATCGCCAACACCCGACGGCAAGTGCCATCATGCGTCCGTCATGCCTGACGCACCGACCCCCACGACGCCCGACACGCCACCGCCCGCCATCGTGGTGCTCGACCACCTGACCCGCCGGTTCGGTGACTTCGTCGCGGTGGACGACGTCAGCTTCCGCGTCGCCGGCGGCGAGGCGTTCGGCCTGATCGGGGCCAACGGCGCCGGCAAGAGCACGATCATCAAGATGCTGACCACGCTGCTGCCGGTCAGCGCCGGCGCCGCCACGGTCGCCGGCTATGACATCGCGCGCCAGCCGGCCCAGGTGCGCCGGCACATCGGCTACGTGCCGCAGCTCCTCTCCGCCGACGGCGCCCTCACCGCCTGGGAGAATCTGCTGCTCTCGGCCCGGCTCTACGGCGTGCCGCCGCGCGAGGTGCGCGAGCGCATCGAGCATGCGCTCACCGCCATGGAGCTGGCGCCGTTCGCGCATCACCTGGTGCAGGGCTTTTCCGGCGGCATGATCCGCCGCCTGGAGATCGCCCAGAGCATGCTGCACCGGCCGGCGGTGTTGTTCATGGACGAGCCGACGGTCGGGCTGGACCCGGTCGCCCGGCGCACCGTGCTGGAGCATGTCGCCGGCCTGCGCCAACGCTTCGGCACCACCGTGGTGGTGACCAGCCACTACATGGAGGAGGTCGAGGAACTCTGCGACCGCATCGCCATGTTGAGCCACGGGCGACTTGTCGCGCTGGACACCCCGGCCGCACTGAAAGCCCGCATCGGTCCGCGCGCCACGCTCGACGACGTGTTCGCCGCGTTGGCCGGCGCCGAAGCCGAGGAAACCGGCGGCTTCCGCGATACGCGCCGCTCGCGTACTGCCGCGCGCCGCCATGGATGACAGCTTGACGCGCGGGAGCCTCGCCTATCTGCGCCAGGCCTATGGCGTCGCCGCCGCCGAAGTCGCGAAGCTGCGCCACGACCCGTTCGAGTTGGCGACCCGCGCGGTGCAGCCGGTGCTGTGGCTGGTGTTGTTCGGCGAGGTGATGGCCCGCATTCGTGGCGTGGCCGAGGGCAATGTGCGCTATCTCGACTTCCTCGCCGCCGGCATCCTGGCGCAGAGCGTATTGTTCGTGGCGATCTTCTATGGCATCGCGGCGATCTGGGAACGCGACCTCGGCATCCTGCACCGCTATCTGGTCAGCCCCGCGCCGCGCTCGGCATTGGTGCTGGGCAAGGCCGCCTCGGCCGGCGTACGCGGCCTGTCGCAGGCGGTGGTGATCTATCTCCTGGCGCTGCTGCTGCATGTCGCGGTCAGCCTCAATCCATTCCGCATGGCGGGCATGGTGCTGCTGATCCTGCTGGGTGCCGGGCTGTTCTCCAGCTTCTCGTTGATCATCGCCTGCCTGGTGAAGACGCGCGAGCGCTTCATGGGCATCGGCCAGGTGCTGACCATGCCGATCTTCTTCGCTTCCAACGCGATCTATCCGCTGGATATCATGCCTGGCTGGCTGCGGGTCGTGGCCCACGCGAACCCGCTGACCTATGAAGTGGATGCGCTGCGGGCGCTGATGATCCGGGGCGCCGCCAGTGTGTTCGGCCTCGGCGCCGACTTCGCCATCCTGGCAGGCGGGTTTGCGCTATTGCTCGGCGTGGCGGCACGGCTGTACGGACGGATGGGATCGTAGCGCGGGATGCCCTATGATCGACCGGCGGTCGGAGGTGTTGCCCATGCCAGATGATGCTGTGCTGCCAAGCGCGTCTGCCGGGATGATCGGCGGCGTTATCCCGGTGCTGGATGTGGCGCGCTATCTGGCAGGCGAGGCGGACGCCCTGCCGGCGCTGGGACGCACGCTGCGTTACGCTTTCCAGCACGTGGGGTTCTATTATCTGCGCGGGCATGGTGTGCCGCACGCGCTGATCGATGCCACCTTCGAACAGGCGGAACGGTTCCACGCCATGGATCTGGAACGCAAGCTGGCGCTGCGCATCAACGAGCATAACATCGGCTACATGCCGATGGGTGGCAGCATCGCCCGCAGCTCGACGGTGCATCGCAACCGCAAGCCCAGCGTCAACGAGGCATTCTTCCTGCGCCGCGAGCGCACGCCGGACGATCCCGACGTGATCGCCAACAAGCGCTTCCGCGGTTTGAATCAATGGCCGGCTGACCTGCCGGGATTTCGCGACACCGTGCTGGCCTACATGACCGCGATGGAGGCGTTGGGCCGGCGGCTGGTGCCAATCTATGCAGTCGCGCTCGGTCTGCCGGCGGATTATTTCGATGCGATGTTCGCGCGGCCGAACATGATCCAGCGGCTGACGCATTATCCGCCGCGGCCCAGCTACGAGGAAGACGAATTCAGCATCGCTCCGCACACCGATTCCGGCTTCATGACCTTGCTCGCACCATCCAGGGTACCGGGGCTGTCGATCCGGCTGCCGGACGGGACATGGTTCGATGCGCCATCGATCGAGGGCGCCTTCGTGGTCAATGGCGGCGACATCCTGCGGCGTTGGACGAACGACCGGTTTCTCTCCACGCCGCATCGCGCGATCAACAGTTCCGGGCAGCATCGCTACGCGATCCCGTTCTTTTTCGATCCGCATCCGGATACGCTGATCACGTGCCTGCCGACCTGTGCGTCGGCCGACAATCCCCCGCGGTACGAGCCGGTCACCTACGATCGGTACGCGCTGTGGTACGCGACGCAGAACTACGTGCACCTGGCGCAGGCGGCCGAGGAAGCGCCCGCGCCGGCGGGGTAGACCAACGCGATGAATACTCCCCCTCCCCTTGTGGGAGGGGGGCGGGGGGAGGGGTACCGTGCGGCACGAACCCCTCCCCCCAACCTTGGTCCGCTTCGCGGCCCAAGCCCTCAAGGGGAGGGGGAGTATATTGCGGCACGCGGCAACCGATCGCATCATCCTGCCATGAGCATTGCGATTCGCGTCTGCCGGTTGCCGCACGGCGAGGGCCTGGCCCTGCCGACTTACGCCACCGCCGGTGCGGCCGGCATGGACTTGCTCGCCGCGGTGGCCGAGCCGGTGACGCTCGAGCCCGGCAAGCGCGCGCTGATCCCAACCGGCCTGGCGATCGCCCTGCCGCCGGGCTACGAGCTGCAAATCCGCCCGCGATCCGGCCTGGCGTTGCGGCACGGCATCGTGCTGCCCAACAGCCCCGGCACGATCGACGAGGACTATCGCGGCGAGTTGCAGGTCATCGTGCTGAACGCCGGCGACGCGCCGTTCACGGTGGAGCGTGGCACGCGCATCGCCCAGGCCGTGCTGGCCCCCGTGGTGCGCGCGCGCTGGCACGAGGTGGCGACCCTCGACGATACCGCGCGCGGCACCGGCGGCTTCGGCAGCACCGGCACGGCGTGAAACCTCCCGCGCCGGAGCGGGAGAGGTCGGCGCGCAGCGCCGGGTGAGGGTGTCGCGACCCCCGGGCAAACTTTCAAAACGGTCCGCAACAGCAGAGCGCCGACCCGATCACCCTCACCCTCGGTGCTCCGCACCTCGACCTCTCCCGCGAAGCGGGAGAGGTTTTCTGGGTTAGCCATCCAGCATCGCGCGGACGCGCTCGGCGAGTTCGCGCCGGCGGTACGGCTTGCGCAGGGCATCGGGGTCCATCACCCCGGTCTCGCCATCGTCCTCGGCAGCGAAACCCGTCGTGAACAGCACCGGCAGGTCGGGCTGCAACGCCCGGGCAGCATCGGCCAATTGGTAGCCGCTCAGGCCGTTCGGCATGACCACGTCGGTGAACAGCAGATCGAAGTGCTCGTCGGCCCGCAGGATCGCCAGCGCGGCCGGCCCGTCGGCGGCGAGCCGCACGCGATAGCCCAGCGCGGCAAGGTTGCGCGCCGCGGTCGCGCGCATGCCGTCATTGTCGTCCACCACCAGGATCGACTCGTTGCCTCTTGGCAGCGGTGGCATCCGGACCTTCGGCGGCACGGGGGCGGCTCGGTCGGCCAGCGTATGCGGCAGATAGAGCCGCACGGTGGTGCCTTCGCCCACCGCACTGTCGATGCTGAGATACCCGCCGGACTGTCTGGCGAACCCGTAGATCGTGCTGAGGCCCAGCCCGCTGCCCTTGCCGAGCGGCTTGGTGGTGAAGAACGGCTCCATCGCGCGAGCCAGCACCTCGGGCGGCATGCCGGTTCCGGTGTCGGTCACCGACAGCACCACGTATTCGCCCGGGGTCGCTTCCCGATGGTGGGCGCAGTACGCGGCGTCCAGTATAGCGTTCGCCGTCTCAATGGTCAGCTTGCCGCCATGCGGCATGGCATCGCGCGCATTGATCGCGAGATTGAGCAGCACATCGACGATCTGTGACGGATCGGCGAGGGTGAGCCACAGCCCCGGTGCCAGCACCACATCGACGGTGACGGTTTCGCCAAGCGTGCGTTGCAGCAGGGAGACTTGCACCGGGACGTATTCGTTGAGATCGATCACCGCCGGCTGCAACGGCTGGCGGCGCGCAAAAGCCAGCAGCCGCTGGGTCATCGCGGCGCCGTTCAGCGCGCAGTCGAGGATCTCCGTGGCGAGTTGGCGCTCTTCCGTCCGGTCGGCGAGCAGGTCCAGCAGGAACTCGGTATGGCCGAGGATTGCCCCGAGCAAGTTGTTGAAGTCGTGTGCGACACCGCCGGTAAGCTGGCCCACGGCTTCCATGCGGTGCGCGTGCCGCAACTCGATCTCGGTTTCCCTGCGTTGCGTGACATCCTGCACCACGGTCAGCACGCGCAGCACGCGGTCCGTCTGACGGTCACGCTCGGCGATGGTGCCGAAGGCGGAGACCCAGCTCCAATTGGCGTCTGGCGACCGCACGCGGTATTCGCTTGTCGCCATGTCGCTGCTGCCGTCGAGCAGCGCGCCCTCGGCTGCCGATCGCGCGGCGGCGTCGTCGGGATGGATCAGCGCTTTCCAGGCAGCCAGTTGGGGGCTGTCGAAGTCCAGTTGGACATCGGCGGGTACCGTATCGGCGGTGAGCGCCGCGGCCCGCGCGTCGAAGCGGACCACGCCGCGCCGCATGTCCTGCTCATACATGCCGAGGCCGGCGGCTTCGACCGCGAGGCGCATCCGCGTCTCGCTGTCGCGCAACGCCGCCTCGATCTCTTTCTCGTGGGTGACGTCCTCGGTGGTACCCAGGATCAACGGCTCGCGCTCGCCGGGAAGGGCGAGCGGCACGACGCTGGAGCGTGCGAACAACACTGCGCCCGACTTGGTTATGTAGCGCTTCTCTGTCGGTCGCGTGTTGGATCGCGGGTCGGCGGTCACCGGCACCGCGATGTCGAGGTCGTCGGGATGCGTGAGATCATGGGGGGTGCGGCCGAACAGTTCGGCTTCGGTGTAACCGAACATGTGGCAAAGCGCTGGATTGGCGGCGACGATGCGGCGCGTCTCGGCGGTGGCGATGGTCAGGCCGATCGGACTGTCGTGGAACACCTGTTGGAAGCGGGTTTCGCTGTCGCGCAGCGCATTCGTGCGATCGCTCACCGCGCCGAGAAGCTGCGCATTGGCGTCGTGCATGGCGCGGGTCTGCCGCCGGCTCAGCAAGGTGGTAAAGCCGCCCAGCAGCAGCGCCAATGAGAGCGCGCCGCTGCTACCGGCCAGCACTTGTGTGCGGGCATGGCGGGCCACCGCCTCGCGTGTGCTGAGCAAGTCGGCTTCGGCCTGATCGAACGCTGCCAGCCGGGCGCGGATGTCAGCCATCAGGGTGGCTCCGTCGCGCAGGCGCATCTGCTGCGATAGTCCCTGCTGGTCGCCCGTGCGAACGCGGACGAGAGCCGACGTGAGGACAGCCAATCGCTGCTCGATCAGCGGCGCCAGCGCGTCGAGCCGGGCGGTCTGCGCAGCGCTGTCCACGGCCAGCGCGCGCAGGCGTGTCTCGGCGGCCGGGATAGCCTGGCGTGCCGCGTCATAGCGCACGATCAGGGTGGGATCGTTGATGAGCAGGTAGGCGCGCACGCTGGCCTCGGCGTCCTGGAGGATGCTGAACAGCGTGCCGGTGGCGCGGCGGGTTTCGAGCGTGTGGGCCACCCAGGCATCGGCCTCGCCGCTGCGCATCGACATGGCCATGATCATGGCGAGGCCGGCGATCAGCAGGACGAAGCCGCAGGCCTGGAGGAGCAGGACGTGGGATGGCCAACCGCGGCCGGCGTGGTTCGTCGGGGCCTCGGGCCGGCCGCAGTCAAGGCTGGGGGCGGTTGTCTCTGGCGACGCCGTCCCTGGTTCGGTCATGCCACTGTCATATCGGATTCGCTTGCGGATTGTTACACGCATAAGTAACCATCGGCGTACCATGCATGCCCATGACACGATTTCCAACCCTGGGTTGCGTCAAAGTCCGTTATTTCTCGTGAGTCCTGAAAATGATTATCGTGGCTCGCAACCATGGATCGTGCACGCGCAGCGCTGGCCGTGAGGTCTGGGCTGAAGAGATCACGTCATGGATAATAAATGGTGAATATTCCACACCGGCTACCACACCGCGCTGGGTGGCCGTCGGACCGGGATGCGCGTCGGCAAGCAGGTCCGCGTCGGCAAGCATGGGAGAAGGGCGGAAGGCCCTGCACGTTGCCCCCTGCGGCTGGCGTCACCGCAGTCGCGCGGTCAGCCTTGTGCCGATGGTTAGCGTCCGCCGAGAAATAACCGAATCATTGACGGGCGGATCGCAACACCCCGTGTCATGGCCTGCGCCGGCCATGACACGGGGTGTTGCCTCGGCGCCGCTTGAAGCACTTGTTTCCCCGCGCGTCCTTACAGTCAACGCCCGGTGGTTTCGATCGGGGCGCAGTTGGTGCGGCCGGAGGCCAGGCAGTCCTGCATCCGTGACGATTCCTGCAGTTCGTGCACGACGAACAGCACCGCAACGACCAAGCCGACGAGCAAGAGCAATCCGATCAACGCGCGGTGGCGCGGGGCTGTATCGGGACCTTCTTCGTCATCATGCTGCGTCGTCATGCCGCACTGCGTCCTTCCTCCACCGCGTGGCACGCCACCAGCGCATCGCCGGCACGCGTGTGCACGGGCTTTTCCACCCGGCAGCGCGCGTTGGCCAGCGGACAGCGCG
>Ga0181521_10002076_pt1 | contig 24305 bp, 25 predicted proteins | sample PEATcosm2014_Bin_32_FD_119764 | JGI IMG/M metagenome (GOLD analysis project Ga0181521, IMG submission 119764) | Peatland microbial communities from MTU Mesocosm Facility, Houghton, MI, USA - PEATcosm2014_Bin02_60_metaG | ecosystem: Environmental > Terrestrial > Soil > Wetlands > Peat | place...
TAATGTCTTCGGGTTTCTTATAGTCGGCCAGCAGTTGGTCGATCAATTTCAAGTCGATTGCCATCGGTTCTCCTAGTCTCCTCTATCCGATGGCCATTTACACAGTTCACTTTACACCCTCCGCCCCAGCGGCACTGCCATACCATCGAGCGCCGCCACTCCCAACATGCTGATGCGTCTTACGACCACTTACCTCCCGCTTTACGGGTCAGATTTGACGCCAACGTGCATCCCTAGGTCGTCATCACCGTGACCGCAGCCGAATTGTGCGCACATCCAGCGGCCCTCACCGCGCTCAAGCTCGAACGAACGGAGAAACATGGGAAGATCGTCGTGGGGACACGGGTGCCTTCATATGGTGTTTGACTACCCTCCCCGCGGAAATCGTATAGTAACCCTGGATGATGTCGTAGTAGCGGTGGCCGCCTTCGTTGGGGAGGCAAGAGCACTTGCCGGCTATGTCGAGAATGATGTTCCGCAACTGCACGTCTTTTGCGCGTTGGGATTATCGACCACGAAGCCGGATTGAATCAGCGATTCCTTGTAATCCAGCGTCAACCCGTCCAGGTAAACCAGGCTCTTGGGATCGATCAGCACTTTCACGCCATCGAACCCGAAGACATGATCGCTCGCGCGTTCGCGCGTCTCGATCTTGAACTGATACGAGAATCCGGAACAGCCGCCTCCCTGCACGGCCAGGCGCAGCCCGCCGCTGACGCCCTCCTTGGCCAGTATCTGGCGGATCCGTTCCACAGCTTTTGGAGTTACCTGAATCATATTCCCTCCTTCGCCATGTTCGTACGAAGGCGAAAGCTCACGCATTTGCTTCACTACTTCAATCACGCGTGCCGCGACGTAATCCACTTCCTCTATGGTGGTCGACCGTCCCAACCCGAAGCGTATGGAACTGTGCGCGAGCTCATCGCCGATACCCATAGCCTTGAGCACGTAGCTGGGCTCGATCGTGGCCGAGACGCAAGCCGACCCGCTCGAGACCGCTACATCGCTCATCCCCATCATCAGCGCCTCGGCTTCCACGTGGGCGAAGCTCATGTTAAGGTTGTGGGGCAGGCGATGCTCCAGGCTGCCGTTCACGCGCACCTCATCCAGTTCCGCCTCCAGCCTGGCGCGCAAGCCATCGCGCAGCCGCCGCAGCCGCGCGCCCTCGTCGGCCATTTCCCGCTGGCAGATCGCGCAAGCCTCGCCCAAACCCACGATCCCGGGAACGTTCAGGGTCCCCGAGCGCATGCCGCGCTCGTGACCGCCGCCATCCATCTGTGGCGTCAACTGCACGCCCGGGTTGCGCCGCCGCACGTAGAGCGCGCCCACGCCCTTGGGACCGTACATCTTGTGGGCGGAGATTGAAAGCAGGTCGATGTGGTCTCCGTCTACATCGACGGGCACTTTGCCCACAGCCTGCACGGCATCGCTGTGGAACGGCACACCGCGCTCCCTGCAGATCCGGCCGATCTCTGCCACCGGCTGGATCGTGCCCACTTCGTTATTGGCGTACATGATCGAAACCAGGATGGTTTGCGGGCCAATGGCGGCCTCGACTGCGGCAGGATCCACCAGCCCATCACGCCCCACCGGCAGGAAGGTCACGCGACAACCACGCTGCTCCAGTTTCTTAAAGCTGTCCAGAACCGCCTTGTGCTCGATTGCGCAGGTGATAAGATGATCGCCCTTGCCGGCGTACGCCTCCGCCACACCCTTGATCGCCAGGTTGTCCGATTCGGTCGCCCCACTGGTAAAGACGATCTCTTGCGGGGAAGCGCCGATCAACTCCGCAATCTGCTTGCGAGCTCGCTCAACCGCTTGTTCCGCTTCCCAACCGAATTGATGGTTGCGGCTGGCCGCATTTCCGAACTTATCCGTGAGGTACGGCATCATCGCCTGCAACACCCGCGGATCGAGTGGCGTGGTGGCATGATGGTCTAAATAAATGGGTGTGCGCGGCCGCTCGGAACGATCCATCGATACTAATCCAATTATCGCAGTTCGCGGCGGGCAATGCGATAATGTGTTTGCTTACATGGTTCCGGGCCGATGATCCGCTTGTTCCGAGTCTTCGTACCCGTAGGCGCGCTGGCTCTGCTGTTCTCGGAAGTCCTGCTCGTCGCTTCGTGCTTTCTGGTCGTCACATTCCTGATCCTCAACGTCGATCCGGCAGTGTTTTTGTTCGCCGACAACGGCCTGCTGCGCATAGGCGTGGTGGTCGCCAGTATTCTGTTCGGGTTGTTTTTCGAAGACCTGTACACGCAAATCTCCGTGAAGTCGCGCGTCGTGCTCCTCCAGCAGCTTTGTCTGGTGATGGGCATCGCCTTCCTCATACAGGGCTTCATCAGCTATGTGAGAGACGGCTTGAGGCTGCCAATCCGGGTGATGGTCCCCGGGAGCGCGCTGGTCATCGTGGCGCTGTTCGCATGGCGCATCGTCTACGGCGTTTTCGTGCTGCGCGTGGTGGGAGCGCAACGGATCCTGTTCGTCGGCAGCAGCCCCGTGCTCCATGAGATGGCGAGCTACATCGAGGCGCATCCGGAGGTAGGGATGTGCAGCGTGGGTTACATCGATGACAGCCCAGACGGCACCGGAGGCGCCCAAGCTCGCGGACCGCTCAGTGCCTTGCCGCAGATTGCCGCTACCGTGAAGCCGGATCGTATCATAGTGGGCTTCGTGGAACGCCGCGGGCAAATGCCGATCGTGGACTTGTTGCAACTGCGCTACGGCGGCCTGGCCATTGAAGAGGCTTCCACCGCTTATGAGCAGTTACGCGGGCGCGTCCTGTTGAGCGAGTTGCGTCCCTCGGAACTGGTCCTCTCCGGCGCATTCCGGCAGCGCTCGCAACGTCTGCTGTACCAGACGCTTGGCAACGGTTTGCTGGCGCTGATTCTGACTGTCGTCTCGGCACCGCTGCTGTTGCTGGCCGCGGCCCTCATCAAGCTGTCGTCGCGCGGCCCCCTTTTGATCCGGAAGGAGTGCACTGGGCTGGGCGGGAAGCCATTCTACCTTTACGGCCTCCGGTTGCCGGGCGGTGAGGAGACCAGTCGCGTGGAGAGTTTCGTGAAGCGGTGGCGCCTTTATGCCCTGCCTCACTTGTGGAACGTGCTGCGCGGCGAGATGTGTTTCGTCGGCCCGCGCGCGGAGAGGCCGGAGTTCGTAGACGCCTTGACCGAGCGGATTCCATTTTACCGGCAGCGCTACCGGGTGAAGCCGGGCCTGACCGGCTGGGCCCAAATCAACATGCCCACTGACCAGCCTGAAGATACCTTGCTGCGCCTGGAGTACGACTTCTATTACCTCAAGAACCTCTCGCGCGGGCTGGATAGCTACATCCTCCTCCATACTCTGAGAGAGCTTCTCATTTCCCGCGCCGCATGACTCGACACCCGCGGGCCGCGCCGCGTGGCATACTAATTCGTAGCCGGCTATGCCGAAGACCACAGTTGCTCCGGAGACGAGGGTCGTCGAACGGGAACAGCTTGTCCCCCTCTACAGATGCGTTTTGCTGGACGATAACGATCACACGTACGATTACGTTATCGAGATGCTCCAGAAACTGTTCATCTTCACCCTGGATGAAGCTTTCCGGCATGCCGAAGAGGTGGACCGCGCGGGCCGCACAGTGCTGATCACGTGCGAGCGGCCGCAAGCCGAGTTCGCGCGCGATCAAATACACGCCTACGGTCCGGACTGGCGCCTGCCGCGGTCCAAGGGCTCCATGTCGGCGGTTGTGGAACCCGCGGCCGGTTGATCCCTTGGCGGAGGCACTCCTGCCCACGCAGGCGGGTTTTTGCTCGCCAACATCGCCAACATGGACAAACGGCGTCGATGTTAGGACGCGGCGACACGGCGATCCGTCATCGGACCGTACCGCGGGCGTGGGCCCAACCTACGGCCGGCGAACTGAGGTTCGCCGGTTGACAGGCGAAAGCGCCTGCCCCACCCCCAGAGTTCAACAGCACCAGCAAGGCACTTTTCTCGCCGGGAGAATGTAGAAACTGCAAGAGGCGAGCGGCAGGCTCATTATTTGTGCGGCTGCAGCTTGGCGGATTGCTCTTCTTCGGTGGGAGGATCGTACATCTTCTCGGCGTACGTGCGCTGCGATTCGTAGACTTTCAGGGTGTGCTGCCGCTCTTCCGTGGTCATGTGGGCCTTGCGGGTTCTCTTCAGCATGTACAGCGCGCCCCACACCAGAGCGCCGGTCAGGGGCGGACGCTCGATGAAGAAATCCAGAATTTGCAGGATCCGATCGCCCATATCTCTATCTTCGCAAAACGGGACGCGGAGGGTGATTCAAGCGCCCGGCTCTTTCCGTCCTTCGCTTCCATCACCAGGCTGAAGACGACCGCAATGTTGTTGAAGTAGTCGCCGGTCTCGCTGACGACCTCGCCCAGCCACGTGTAACGGTAGTTCCGGTTGCGCCGCAGCAGATCGGTGAACTCCGGCATTCCCCCTATAATAGTGGTGAATTCGATGTCCGGCCCTTCCATCGTCATCAGCGCCACTTTCACAGCGGACGCCATCGAACAGACCCTGGCGTTCTGGATGCGCGAGCTGGGCTTCGACTATCGCGTCCAGATGGCGCCGTATAACCAGGTATTCCAGCTCCTCCTGGATCCGGCAGGCGCGCTGGCGGCGAACCATCGTGGCGTGAACGTGGTGCTGGTGCGGTTCGAGGATTGGGCGCGCATGGAAGGCAATGCCGCGCCGGATCTGGCCCGGCTGGAAACCGACGTGCGGCAATTCGTTACGAGCCTGCGGGCACAATCCTTCGCCACGCCGTTGGTGGTCGGCCTTTGCCCGGCATCCCCTGCGTTTGTCGCGGAGCCGGCCGCCGCCGAGTTCCAGCGCCGAATGGAGGCTTTCGTCGCAGCGGGTCTGGATGATCTGAACAGTGTCCTCCTGGTGACACCCCGCGAGATCGACGAGCTGTATCCAGTAGTGCAGCCGCATGACGCGCTGGGTGATACGCTGGGCCACATCCCTTACACGCCAGCGTACTTCGCGGCGCTCGGCACGGTGCTGGCACGCAAGATCCACGCCCTGCGTACGCCGCCTTTCAAAGCGATCGCGCTCGATTGCGACGACACACTGTGGCGCGGCATCTGCGGCGAGGATACTCCGCAGGGCGTGGTGATAGACCCGCCGCGCAAGGCGCTCCAGGAGTTCATGCTCGCGCAGCACGCCGCCGGCATGCTGCTGTGCCTGTGCAGCAAGAATAACGTGGAGGATGTGCTGGACACCTTCCGGCTGCACCCGGAGATGCCGCTGGGTTTCGACCATTTTGTCGCGTGGCGTATCAACTGGTCGTCCAAGCCTGCGAATCTCGCCGCGCTGGCGGAAGAGCTCGAACTAGGCTTGGACAGCTTCATCCTGGTGGATGACAATCCCAAGGAGTGCCGCGAGGTGGAGGCAAGCTGTCCGGAGGTGTTGAGCCTGGCGCTGCCCGCGCGCGAAGAGGAGATTCCCGATTTCCTGCGCCACGTGTGGGCCTTCGACCGGTTGCGGGTGACCGATGAGGACCGCGCGCGTCCCGAGATGTACGCGCAGGAGCTCGCTCGGCAGCGCGCGGAGAAGCAGGCGGCCAGCCTGGAGGAGTTTCTGCAAACTCTGCAGCTCGAAGTGCGTATCGCGCCGATGTCGCCGAAGGACCTGGCACGCGTGGCGCAGTTGACGCAGCGCACCAACCAGATGAACTTCACCACCGTGCGGCGGTCGGAGAGCGACATTCATGGGCTGCTGCAGTCGGGCAAAGCGGAGTGCCTGACCGTGCATGTGAGCGATCGCTTCGGCAGCTACGGGCTGGCGGGCGCCATTCTGTTCCGCGGCGCCGCGGACGCCATTGTGATCGACACGTTTTTGCTGAGCTGCCGCGCTCTGGGACGGGGCGTCGAGCACCGCATGCTCGCCGCTTTAGGCGAGATCGCAGGGCAGCGCGGGCTCGGCGCCGTGGAGGCGCGATTTATCCGCAGCCAGCGGAACCGCCCGGCGCTGCTGTTTCTGGAAAGCGTGGGGCTGCAGTTTCAGAGCGTGCGGACCGATACCCTCGTGTTCCGATTTCCGGCGGATTTTGCGGCGAAGATCAGATATGAAGCTGGGCGCGCGGTGAATCTGGCGTTACAGCCGAACGCTGCGGGTCTGCCCGAGCCTGCCGGCCCGAACCGCATCACGATTCCTTACGCGCGTATCGCCGATGAATTGAGGACCGCCGAAGCGATTCTGGAGCGTGTACGGGCGGGGAGCCTGCCTGCCCCAAGCGCGGCCGCACCGGGCGAACCGCCGCGCTCCGATCTCGAGCGGCAGCTTTGCCGCATCTGGTCCGACATGCTCGGCGTGCGCCCAATCGGCATCGGCGACAATTTCTTCGATCTGGGCGGCCATTCTCTGCTCGCCGTGCAGTTGCTCTCGCGGCTGAAGGACGAGCTTGGGATCGAACTTTCGCTCGAAGTGGTGTATGGCGCGGACTTCACCGTGGCGGAATTGGCCAAAGCCATCGAGCTGCGCGAGATCGAGATGGCCGGCGCGGATCAATATGCCGCGATGCTGGCCGAGGTGGAGAGCCTCACCGATGAAGAGGTGCGGGAGTTGCTGGCGAAAGAGAGCGGGGAAGTCTTGTGAACGGCCGTGGCCTGTGGCGCACGTCTCCGCGCGCTGCGGCGGACTTCAGTACGCCGGACGAATTTCGACCGTGGGCTGAAGCCCACGGCAGCACGCTTTGGAGAAACCCAGGTTCGAAGTTACCGATGGCGTTCCACATCGGGGCACTGCGGCGCGGCGGGACTGAAGTCCCGCCCGGCAAGCTGAAGCTTGCGCCACGGGGCCGCCCATCTACAGGCGGTCATCAAGAACTAAGTGGCGCTGGGCAATCATGCCTGCGGCGCGATTGGCCGCGCCACGCTATGACGCTCAACTGCCCATGCGCATCCTGCTGACTGCCAACGCATCGTACGTGCCGCCCCGCGGAGGCGCAACACGCAGCAACCTGCTATGGCTGGAGAACCTGGCGCAAGCCGGTCACGTCTGCCAGGTAGTCGCCGCAGCGCTGCCGGAAAGCGCCGCGAAGCGTGAGCAGCTAGCCAGCGAGGATTCCTGCTGGCAAACGCTGGCCCAGGGCGCAGGAGTCAAGGTCCTGCATCGTGTTGGCATCGATGTCTATGAAGTCGCGGAACGCGCCCGCCAGGCGTCCGCGCTCCGCCGGCAGATTCGAGCCTTCCAGCCGGATTGGGTGCTGGTCTCGTCCGAAGATCTCGGCCACGTGCTGCTCCGCGAAGCGCACCACGCGGCGCCAGGGCGCGTGGTGTACCTGGCGCACACCCCGCAGTTCTTCCCGTTCGGCCCGGCAAGCTGGAACCCGGATGCGCATGCCACAGATTTGGTAAGCCGCGCGGCCGGCGTGGTGGCCATCGGGCAGCACACCGCCGCTTACATCCGCCAGCACGCCGGATGCGAAGTTACCGTCATTCATCCGCCGATCTACGGCAGCGGACCGTTTCCCAATCTGGCGTCGTTCGACACGGGCTTGGTCACCATGGTCAATCCGTGCGCGCTCAAAGGCATCTCGATCTTCCTGGCGCTGGCGGATCGCTTCCCTTCGCACGGCTTCGGAGTCCTGCCCGGATGGGGCACCACCGCGACCGACCGTGCCCGCCTCACAGCCCATGCGAATATCGCGATGCTGCCGAACTGCCGCAATATCGCGGACTTCCTCGGCCGCTCGCGGATCCTGTTGATGCCGTCGCTGTGGTACGAAGGCTTCGGGCTGACGGTGATGGAAGCCATGCTGCACGGCATTCCGGTGATTTCGAGCGATGCCGGCGGCCTGGTGGAAGCCAAGATGGGGACGCCCTTCGTCGCGCCCGTGCCCGCCATCGAGCGGTATGAGCCGGTATTCGACGAACACTCGCTGCCGAAGCCGGTGATCGGGCCAGTGGACCTGGAGCCGTGGATCGAAGCCGTCGACGCGCTGCTGGCCGATCGCGCGCTATACGAGCAGGTTTCGGCCGCTTCGCGCGAAGCTGCGCTGCGATTCGTCGGCGGGCTGGACGCCGGGCGCATGCGGGAGTATCTGGAGTCGCTCACGCCCGGGGAAGCCGCGCCCGCGCGTCCGTCCCTTGCGGACCTCTCGCCCGAGAAGCGCGCCCTGCTGCTGCAGAAGATTCGCAGCCGGAGAGCGGTGCCCGCGGAGCCGCGCTGAATGCGCATCCTGCTGGCACAGAACGCGCTTTATTATCCTTCATACGGCGGCGGCGATCGATCCAACCGGCTACTGATGGAAGCGCTGGCGGCACGGGGTCACCAATGCCGCGTGGTGTCGCGCATCAGCCGCTTCGGCGCCGCGGAGCACGAACAATACCTGGGCGACCTGGCCGCGCGCGGGGTTTCGCCGGTGGCTGGCGAAGGCGGCGTAGTGGTATTTCATCATGCGGGCGTCGAGGCGCATGTCGTCACCCACCATCCCAATTTGCGCGCATGCTTCTCGGCGCAGATCGCCGCATTCGCACCCGATGTCATTCTGACCTCCACTGACGATCCGGCGCAAGTGCTGTTGGAAGCCGCATTGCGTACGGACGCGCACACGGTCTACCTGGCGCGCGCCACGCTGGCCGTACCCTTTGGCCCGGACGGCGCGTTCCCCAGCACTGCTAAGACAGAGGTGCTGCGGCAGACCGACGCGGTGGTGGGGGTCAGCCAGTACGTGGCCGATTACATACGCAAGTGGAGCGGCATCCCAGCCGTGCACGTGCCGATCTCGTTGCTGGACCCGCTGCCTTATCCGGATGTGGGGCGCTTCGAAAACGAATTCGTCATGCTGGTCAATCCGTGCGCGGTGAAGGGGATTTCGATTTTCCTGGATCTGGCGGACCGCACGCCAGGCGTGCGATTTGCCGCCGTGCCCACTTGGGGAACCAACCAGGCCGACCGCACGGCGCTGGCCAGACGATCCAATGTGACGGTGCTCGATCCGGTGGATAACGTCGATGAAATCCTGCGCCGCGCTCGCGTGCTGTTGGTTCCTTCGTTGTGGGCCGAAGCCCGGTCGCGCATCGTAGTGGAGGCCATGCTGCGCGGCGTGCCGGTGATCGCCAGCAATGTCGGCGGCATTCCGGAGGCCAAGCTGGGCGTAGACTATCTGCTGCCGGTGCGGCCCATCGAAAGGTACCAGCCGCAAATCGACGAGCAGATGGTGCCGGTGGCGGAAGTGCCGGAGCAGGATATCGGGCCGTGGCTGGCCGCGCTCGATCGGCTGCTTTCGGACCGCGCGCATTACGAGGCTCTATCGCGGGAATCGCGCCGGGCAGCGTTAACGTACGCCGCGGGTCTTAGCGTGGAGCCGTTCGAAGCACTGCTGGAGCAGGTGGCGGCGCGCCCCAGCGCCGCGCACGCCGTGGCCGGCGTGTTGCAGCAGTCCGCGCTCGACCGTTTGTCTCCTGACAGGCGCAAATTGCTGGCGCTGCGGCTGCGTCGTATCTCCGGCGGCGGCCCAGGCACGTTGCGCCTGTTCTGTTTCCCTCATGCTGGAGGCGGCGGCACGGCATTCAAGGGTTGGACGGAACGTTTGCCGCCATCGGTGATCGTATCGCCCGTGCGCGCGCCCAAGCGGAACACAATGGCCGAACACGTCGCGGCGCTGGCCGCCGCCTGCGCTCCGTATCTGGGCGATCCGTTTGCATTCTTCGGGCACAGCATGGGCGCCGTGGTGGCCTTCGAGCTGGCGCGGTATCTGCGGCGGCGCCATCAACCCCTGCCGCGATTGCTGGTGGTCTCGGGCGCGCGCGCGCCGCAGTTCCGGCGAGGGCATGTGCCGCCATCGGAGCCGGGCGAAGCGGAATTCATCGCGGAGCTTCGCCGTCTGGAGGGCACTCCGCAAGAAGTGTTGGACAATCCGGAGCTGATGCGCATGATCCTGCCGGCGTTGCGGGCGGACGCCGCTATCTACCGCAGTTACGTGTACGCCGAGGAGCCCCCGCTCGACTGCCCCATCCGCGCTTACGGCGGCACGGAAGATCCCAACGTGCGCCGCGAGCATCTGGAGGCCTGGTCGCAACAGACCACGGCGTCATTCGAGCTGCGCTTGTTTCCAGGCGGCCATTTTTTCCTGCAAACCGGCCGGGAAGCGTTTCTGGAGGCACTGGCACACGACCTGACCGGATAGCTCTGAAGGCAGGTGCTAGGTTCTGGTTGCTGGGTGCTGGGTTCTGGCCCACGCGTCGCAACCAACCGAAGTTTTTTACCAGCACCCGCCACTCGACACCCAGAACCTGCGCCTCCTTACCGCTCCACAAACAACTCCGCCCACACAAACCCCGCCGAGCGGATCTGCTCCCGCAGCGTGCTGTACTTCACGATCTCGGCGGCCGCGCGCAACTTCTCGGCGTGGGCCAACGTTAGCTCCAGGCGATAGCAGTCGGCGCGGTCCTTATACGAATAGTGCAGGTAGCGGATCTCGCCAGCCGCGGCCACCTCCATCAGCAATCCCCAGAAGCTTGTCTTCCGCAGCAGCGGCTTCTTCGCGGCGGCCTCACGCGGGATCTCGATGGCTTGCCGCCCGCCGCGCAGCACCGCGCGCACACACCGCTCCGGTGCGAACCGTCGGGTGGGCTCGTGGTCGGGAAAAGTGGCCAGCAGGTCCCGCAGACTGGCCAGGTCCGCTTCCCATCCGGTCCAACGGAAGCGGGAAGCGCCGCTGACCAGCGCGCCGCGCCGCAGCAACTCGCGGATGCGAGCTTCGTCTTTGCCGGTGATGCCCAGCATGTGCTCGACCAGATCGCGCAGCGCCAGGTCCTGCACGACCACACGGGTGATGGAAATACCTTCGGCGGCTTCCGAGCTGAGTTTGACGCGGACGGTGGCGGGTAGAGACATGCCCCGTTTTTCACGCTAGCATAAATGCGTGACGCCTCTGGAGAAGGTCGCAGCCGAGCTGCGGCGCTACGAGCACGCGCTGGTGGATTTCTCCGCCCGCGAGCACAACGGGTCCATCGATCTGGTCATCGAGCTGAAGAACCGCGCCTTGGGCCTGCACACCTATTACGCGCCGCTGCATCCGCGCGACATCGAGCATCCCCAGTTTCCCTGGACTCTGCAGCGGTATCTCTACGATTGCATGCACGATTACCTGATCGAGATGTTCATCCGCACGCCGCAGACCCGGGTAGTGGAGCCGTGAACCCGTTGGCGGAGGCGCTGCGCGACGAGATCCGCCGCGATGGCCCTATTTCGTTTCATCGCTTCATGCAGGCGGCGCTTTACGATCCGGTCCACGGATACTACCGGCGCACGCACGATCCGTTTGGCAAGCAGGGCGACTTCTACACCGCCGAACAGATCCAGCCGGTGTTCGGAATCCTGATGGCCGCGCGCATGCGGGCGCTTTACCGGGAGATGGGAGCGCCGCCGGACTTCACGGTCGTCGAACTGGGCGCCGGCAGACGCGAGATGGCCGAAGCGTTCTCCGAATGGCGGTACGTTCCCGTGGATCTCGACGCGGGCGCGCTACCGGAGCGCTTTCGCGGCGTGGTGTTCTCCAACGAGTTCTTCGACGCGCTGCCGGTCGAAGCGGTTGCCTACCTCGACGGCTGCTTCCGCGAGCTGCGCGTCGGGTGGGAGGAGCGCTTCGTATGGGTGACCGGACCGCCGGCCCGCGCGGCGGCTGCCGATTATCTGCGACGGTACTTTCCGCCACCGCAGGAAGGCGCGCTCTACGAAGTGAACCTGGATGCGCTCGCCTGGCTGGAGCGCATCGCGCGGGCGCTGGAGACGGGATTCGTCTGGACGATCGACTACGGCTACACGCGCGCCGAATCGGTACGCTTCCCGCGCGGCACGCTCATGAGCTACCGGCGCCACCAAGCCGGCGAAGATGTGCTGGACGATCCCGGAGCGAAGGACATCACCGCGCACGTCTGCTTCACCGCGCTCGAAGAGCATGGCGCGCGGCTCGGCCTCGAGACCGTGCGCTTCGAGACGCTGGCGCAGACGCTACTCGCCGCCGGAGAGCCGGACCAATTCGCGGCGGTGCTGGCCGGCGCCACTCCCGCGGAGGAATCGCGGCGGCGGCTGCAACTGAAGAGCCTGCTGTTCGGGATGGGGGAGACGTTCCGGACGCTGCTACAACGGGTGGGAGGGGCACTTGCGCCGGATACAAAATGAAAAAGGCCCCGACGAATCGGGGCCTCATTGGTTCGAATCTGATTTCACGCCCTTAGCGGGCGCCCATGCTACTTCTTTTTCTTCGCGGGCGCCTTCTTCTTCGGGGCGGCTTTCTTTGTTGCGCTCTTCATCGATTGATTCTCCCTAAACATCAAATTTTGCGATTCGAAAATCGCAATGTGATTCATATATAAGGTTCTTCGAGAAGAAAGTCAAGAGAAAAATGCATCGAGATGGTCGATCGGCGATTTTTTTTGAGAGACGGGCGCTTCGCGTGGTGCTCGTCGCGCCGCGAAACCCATTGAACATCGGCGCGGCGGCGCGCGCCATGGCCAACTTCGGCTTCTCGCGCCTGCGCGTGGTGAATCCGTACGAGGTCGCGTTCCGTGAAGCGCGCTCCGCGGTGGGAGCCGCGCCGCTATTGGCCGCCGCGGAAGAATTCTCGAACGTCGCGGACGCTGTTGCGGACTGCCGGCTGGTCGTCGGGACCACTGCGGTGGGCCATCGCGAGCTGCAGCATCCGCTGCGCCGCCTCGAATACGGCGCGCGGCTCATCCGCCGCGAACTGGCGGCCGGACCGGTCGCGTTGCTCTTCGGCTCGGAGAAGTTCGGGCTCTCCAACGAGGAGATGAGCCACTGCCACTGGCTAATGCGCATCTCCATGGCGGACCTGAATCGTTCGATGAACCTGGGCCAGGCGGTGGCGGTGTGCCTGTACGAACTGGTGCGCGACCCGCGCGCGGCGGCGGCCCGTCCGGAAAAGCTGAAGACGGCGAGTGCGGCGGATGCCGAGCAGATCACGGTCATGCTGCTGGAAGCGCTGGAGCGCAGCGGCTACATCAATCCGGTCACGGCTGGCTCGACCCGGTCCAAGGTGCGCCGCCTCGTACGCAGGTTGAACCTGACCGCCCGCGACGCGCCGGTGGTGCTGGGGATGTTGCGCCAGATTTTGTGGAAGCTGGACGCCGCGGAATGACTGGTGGGCAGGCCGGTTGCTCTGACGCAGGTTGGCTACTCCTTCACCATCGATAGCTCCAAATCCTCTGTCGAGGGTGGACTCCACGTGAGTTTCAGTGGCAGAATCAAGAGCGTGAAGCTGCTCAGGTACATCGAGCTAAAGAGCGGGTATGCAGACAATGGGCCGGCGTGGATCGGCTTTGTGACTCCGTCCAAGTCCGGCCGGACGCTCTACTTCAATGGAGACGCCTTGACTAAATTCAAAGGACAGCGGCGGGGCTGTTGGGGCGGCAATTATGCCGGTTACAAGGGCGAGTACTGGGTGTCGGGTGTTAAAAAGAATGGCGAGGATCGCCATATTGGGCCGGATCGGGCAAAGTGCTGGTGGAGGCCGCCGCCGTTTCCGAATACCTCAAAACCATCGGGGCCAAATCTCTGGACCCCTCACGTTGCAAGGTGACCCATTCTATTGTGGCTACGGACATCCATCTGCTTCACCAGGAGGCCAACGCAACCGCCGAGGAAAGAGTTCATCTCCTCTGGAGCCGACACCCGTCATTCAAACACGGACCGTAGGGCCAGCCCCATCAAGATGACGACACCGCCGGCAACCATCCACAGCGTGACACCGAGCGGCGCGAGCATGCCCTGGATGCCCTGCGAGTAGACCGCGCACAGCACGATGACGCTCACGACCGCGACCACCAGCGACACCCATTGCGCGATCGCGATCGGGCGCGCGGCGCGGGACTGGGCATCCTGCTTCTCCAGCAAGCGCGCCTGCCACCAGATCAGCGCGGGATCCGGCAGCGCGGCTTCGTCGCGGGCGGATTCATTTCGGGAAAGCTCCGCGAAACGGCGCATCCACATGGCGGCTTCGGGCTCCTTCATGGCTTCACCTCGGCGCTAAGACCATTTTGCCTCAAGATCCGCTCCAGGTTGCGGCGCGCCCGGAAAAGCAGCACCCGGATGCTCTTCTCGCGCAGATCCAGCGTCTCGGCGATTTCGGTATGCGCATAGCCTTCGACATACGCCAGCCATAGGAGCGCGCGTTCCCGCGGATTCAGTTTCTGGAAGCAGCGCGTCACGTCTCCGGGCCCGGCGGCTGGCGGCGCTGCCTCGCGGAGCCGGAACGTGCGCGACCACAACTGCTCGCGCCGCCGCCGTCGCCAGTGATCGTAAATGACGGCGGTCGCTGTCTTGTAGAGATAGGATTTGAGCCCGGCGTGATCAGCGATCTCCGGCCGCGCCCGCAGGAAGCGCACGTAGGTTTCCTGGAGAAGGTCGTCCGCCATTTCACCCTCCTGCGAGACGCGCCGTATGTAACCGCGCAGCGCCGGCGCGGTCTCGTTGTAGAACGCCGTGAATGCGGCCTGATCCATCGGCGCGTCACGCTTGCGTGCTGCCGCCCGGTTCCATCAATCCCAAAGCCTTGGCCAAGCGTTGCGAGACTCCAGCCGAAATCAAAAAGCCGATCCCCAGGCACAACAGAATCACGCCGATGACCAGCAGCGGGTTGTCATGCCGGCCATAAGGCACCGTCAGAACCAGGCAGCCGATCGCCACGACCACAAGGACAATCCCGCGATGCGTCGAACGGAGAATCCCGCCCGCCGGATTCTCTCGTTCGCTCGAGAGGCCCTCCAGCAGTTGCGCCCCTCCTGAAGTTTGCAGGAATTCGGCAATTTCCTTGGCTGAGCTGAACTTGTCGAGCAGCCGGCCATGCAGTTCGGCCTGCGCCTTCAACCTGCGCTGCCGCTTGCTGAGATCGGCGGCCAGGTACATCACCCACCCTACCGTTACCAACACGGCCAGGCACAGTACAAATACTCCAGCGTCTCGTGGTTCCATGTCGTCCTCCTTATTGTGTGGTGTCCAGCAGATGGCTTTGACAGACGAAAGCGTCTGTTCCACCCTCAGCGGACTACCCGGTTGACAGACGAAAGCGTCTGTCCCACACTACATTGCTAAAACGATGGAGGCCGTTTGCGGTTAACAGGCGCAGGCTTTCCGTACTTGAAATACAGCGTCACGTCCACGGTGTGGTTTTTCTCGTCGACCTTGGTCTCCGAGCGCGTCTCGCCCAGATTGTCGAAGACGCCCTCTTCGCGCACGCGGCTCAGGAAGTAGTTAGGGTACTCGGGGTTGTAGGGCGTGCCTGCCTGGTGCGTCCACATTTTTCGCATCTCGGCTTCGCCGCTGAGATCCAGGCCGTCGATGTTGAGCTTGCCGAACAGGAATTGGGGACCTTCGTCGACCTTCAGCACCAGGCTGACGATCTTCTTGCCATCGTCGATCTTGCGCACGATCTGCACGTCGCTGCGCACATAGCCCTGGTGGGCCAGCAACTTCTTCATTCGGTCCACGCCTTTGCCGATCTCGTCGAAGTCGGCGAGATCTCCCGGCTTGAACTTAGCGGCCTTCAGCAACTTCCCGGCCTCGAAGTGCGGCGCTCCTTCCAGGCTTACGTCGCCCAGATCGTAGCTGACGCCTTCCTCCACCGTCACCTTGACGGCCAGCCCCTGGACGTCCTTGGCGTTCTCCACCGTGACTTTGGGAAACGATACGCGAATGCGGCCGCGCGCATCGTACAGCGGGCGAATGGCGGCGTCCAGATACTGGCGGAACCGGTCCTCCTTATACGGCGTGCCGATCACAACGTCGGCAATCGCGTTTTGTAGCACTGTCGAGGGGATCACCGAGTTGCCCGTGAACGACACCTCCGAAACGGCCGGCTCCGATCGCGCGGGACGGAACAGAATCACAAACTGCTCCCCGGTGAGGGGCGTCAGCTTGGCGATGACCGTGTCTTTGCTGTTGTGCGCCGTGAGGTATTCCTGAATCCACTTCTTGTAACGCTCCAGCACCTGCTTCGTGGCGGCCAGGCGCGGCGCGAACAGAGGGTCCTTGCCGCGCAAGTACTCGGTGAGGTCTTTTTCCGGCACTCCCAGATCTTCGAACCGGATCGGGTAAGCCGGCTCGACTTCGACAACCTGGAACGAAGCGGCGTAGCCGTTCTTGTCTCCCGTGGGCGCGAATTTGTACCCCACCGTTTCGAAGGCTCCGGTGGCCACCAGCTTGTCGCGAGCGGATTCGAACTCCTCTTTGCCGGCAAGTTGCCCGATCTTCAATCCGGTGACGGCCAGAACCTGCTCTTTCGTGTAGTTGTGAATGCCATCCACCGTGAGGGACTGAACGGGCCAGCGGGTCGGCTTGGCCGCCGGCGTTTTGGCGCTTTTGGTCTGCGCGTAAGCCGCCGGAATCCCGGCGCCCCATCCGCACATCACTAATAACAAAAGCCAAATCATATCTTTATTGTAGGGGCGATGTAGAATGGAAAAAGTGTCCTACGATCTGATCGTCATCGGCAGCGGCCCCGGCGGATATTCGGCCGCCATTCGCGCCGGCCAATACGGCCTCAAGACCGCGCTCGTCGAGAAGCAGCCCAGATTAGGTGGGACGTGCCTGTTGGTCGGGTGCGTTCCAACAAAGGCGCTGCTGCATACGGCCGATGTTTGGGATCACTTCCTGAATCCCGAGAACGACGGCATTCATTGCCAGGACCCCGTGCTCGATTATCCGAAGGTGATCGACAAGAAGAATCGCATCGTCAACAAGCACTCCAAGGGTGTCGAATTCCTGCTGCGCAAGAACAAAGTCGAATGGATCAAGGGCTATGCGCGGCTGAAGGGCGGTGGCCGAATCGAAGTCGAAGGCGTTGGGGGCGTGCAAACCCTTGAAGCCCGCAACATCATTATTGCGACTGGATCGGAGGCCCGCATGCTGCCCGGCTTGCAGCCCGACCCGGATCTGATCCTGACCAACATCGAGATCCTGAACCTCACCACCGTGCCGAAATCCCTGGCAATCATTGGCGCGGGGGCCGTGGGCGTGGAGTTCGCCTCCATTTTCAACCGGTTCGGTACCGACGTCAGTGTATTCGAAATGCTGCCGCGGGTCGTGCCGGTGGAGGACGAAGAGATCTCGAAGGAACTCGACCGCGCGTTCCGCAAGGCGAACATCCGCGTCGAAACCAGCGCCAAAGTGGAGAACGTGCGTAAGGGTGGCAAGGGCGTGCAGATGACGGTCACGCTTGCGGGCGGCAAGACCGAAGAGGTAGAGGCGGAGAAGTTGCTGGTCGCGGTGGGCCGCAAGCCTAACACCGAGAACATCGGCATCGAGAACACCCGCGTCGAGCTGGATCGCGGCTTCGTCAAGGTAAATCCGTATCAGCAGACCGGCGAGCCAGGCGTGTATGCGATCGGCGACGTGGTGGCGGGCACGCCGCAACTGGCGCACGTGGCGACCATGGAGGGCATGGTGGCGGTGGCGCATGCCGCGGGCAAGCCGGCTACTCCCATCAACCGCAACCGCATCCCCGGCTGCACCTACACAGAGCCGGGCATCGGCAGCGTAGGGCTGACCGAGGCGCAGGCCCGCGCGCAAGGTCACCAGGTGAAAATCGGCAAGTTCCCGTTCGCCGGCAACAGCCGCGCCAGCATCCTGGACAGCCACGGCGGATTCATCAAGGTGGTCGCCGATGAGAAGGCCGGCGAAATTCTGGGCGTCCACATCATCGGCCCGGAGGCCTTCGAACTGATCGCGGAGGCGGTCGCGGCCATGGAAGCGGAAGCCACGGTGGACACGATTATGCACACGATCCATCCGCACCCCACGCTTTCAGAGGTGATGGGCGAAGGCTTCAACGCCGTCTACGGTCTGGCGATCAATGCTTAGCTGTGCACTGTGCCAACCGGGGCGCATGGATTACGCGCGCGCGTGCGACCTGCAGCAAGACCTGGTAGCCCAACGCAAAACCGGAGCCATCCCCGATCAGCTCATCCTGCTGGACCACCCGCACACCATCACGATGGGCCGTAATGGCCACGCGGAGAACCTGCTCGCCACCGAAGAATTCCTGACGCGCGCGGGGATCGCGTTCCACCCGACCGACCGCGGCGGCGACATCACCTATCACGGGCCCGGACAAATCGTCGGCTATCCGATCCTGGATCTGCGCGAATGGAAGCGCGACGTGGGAGCTTATGTGCGCGCCCTCGAGCAGGTGCTGATCGACACCTTGGCGGATTTCGGCATCCAGGCAGGCCGTATTCCGAAGCTGACAGGCGTTTGGGTAAACGATCGCAAAATCGCCGCTATCGGCGTCCACATCAGCCGGTGGGTGACTTCGCACGGTTTTGCGCTGAACGTAAATACCGATCTGCGCTATTTCCAGTACATTGTTCCTTGTGGCCTGACGAAGCCCGTGACCTCCATGGCCGAACTGGGATGCGCTGCGTCCTGGGAGACGGTCGCGGAGAGCCTGGCCGCGCATTTCGGCCGAGTTTTTGAACGGGAAATAATTCCAGCAGGCGTGCTCGCCTGCTCGTAACGGAGACACAGATGACCGACGTAGTAATGCCCCAGATGGGCGAAAGCATCGTAGAGGGGACGCTGACCAAATGGTTGAAGAAGCCCGGCGATCGCGTGGAGCGGGACGAGCCGCTTTTCGAAATCTCGACCGACAAGGTGGACACGGAGATCCCAGCGCCGGCCGCGGGCACGCTTTCCGAAGTGATGGTCGAGGAGGGAGCCACGGTCGGCATCAACACCGTGGTGGCGCGCATCGATGAAGGCGGCGGCGATGGAGCCAAGCCTGCCGCGACAGCCGCACCGCCCCCTGCCGCGGCGCCCCCCGCACCCGCGCCGCAGCCGGAGGCTGCCCAACCCGCGCCCGAACCTGCGCCACCCGCGCCGCCAGCCGAAGAACCGGCCGAGCCCGCAGGTCCGCTATCGCCGCTGGTTCGCAAAATGGCGCGCGAGTATTCCATCGATCTCAGCAAGGTGAAGGGCACCGGCGCAGGCGGCCGCATCACGAAGCAGGATCTGGAGGCCTACATCGCGACGCAGCAGCAAGCGCCCGCGCCGCCTCCGCCTCCACAGGCCGTAGCGCCGCCTCCACCGCCGCCAGTCGAAGAACAAGCCGAGCCCGCAGGTCCGCTATCGCCGCTGGTTCGCAAAATGGCGCGCGAGTATTCCATCGATCTCAGCAAGGTGAAGGGCAGCGGCGCCGGCGGCCGCATCACGAAGCAGGATCTGGAGGCCTACATCGCGACACAACCGCAGCAGGCGCCCGCACCGCCTCCGCCCGTACGGACCGCCGTGCCGCCACCGACTCCACCTGCCGCCGCGTCGCAATTGCCGCCGCTGCCCCCTGCCGGACAAGCCAAGGCGCGCGTCGAGCCGATGAGCACCATGCGCATACGCATCGCCGAGCACATGCTCGCCAGCCGCCGCACCTCCGCTCACGTCACCACCGTACACAAGGTGGACATGACCAAAGTGGCCCGCATGCGCGAACGGCACAAGGCCGATTTCCAGTCGCGCTACGGCATGTCGCTGACCTACCTTCCGTTCGTGGTGCGCGCCACCGTGGTCGGCCTGCGCACCTATCCGCTGCTCAACGCCTCCATCGAAGGTAACAACATCATCCACCACAACGAAATTCACATCGGCATCGCGGTGGCCCTGGAGAACGGGCTGATTGTGCCGGTGATCCGCCAGGCGGATGAGAAGAACGTGTTGGGCCTGCAGCGCTCCATCGTGGATCTGGCCACACGCGCCCGCTCGCGGCAGCTCAAGCCCGACGAAGTACAGGGCGGCACCTTCTCGATCACCAATTTCGGCAGCTTCGGCAGTGTGATTGCGACTCCCATCATCAACCAGCCGCAGGTGGCCATCCTGGGCGTGGGAGCGGTTGAAAAGATGCCGGTAGTGATCGACGACGCCATCGCCATTCGTTCGGTGATGTACTTGTCGCTGAGCTTCGATCATCGGCTAATCGACGGAGCGCTGGGCGATCAGTTCACGGCCAAGGTGAAGGAAGTGCTGGAGGGGTGGTCGGAAGAGGTGCTGTGATGACTGTGCAACGCATGCGCCGAGGCTTCACAGCACCCACATGCGTTCATCCTTGAAACCATCGCGATTTTGTGGAACTTGGGGTGCAAGTCGTGGCGCAGGCACTCGTGCCTGCCGCGCCGGCACTCCTGCCAGCGCAAACTTACATAATGTGACGAGGCTCATGCGCAGACGCCAGCTTCTTGCAGTTGCCCTTTGCTCTTTCCTCGGGATCGCATGCGCCCAGGACAGCACCAGCCCACCAAACTTCGCCGGCACCTGGCAGGCAAGCTTCAAAGGCGCCGTCTTCTGCACGCTGAAAATCAACGCCGGCGCCGAGATTTCCGGAACCCTGAGCCCGGGCAAAGTCACGGTGGACGACGACGGCGATCTGACAGAAGCCGAGCCATCCTCCCCCGACGGCGCCTTCCCTATTCTGAACCCGAAAATCGACGGTAAGACACTCTCGTTCGGATGGAAGGAAAGCAGCGACGACGAGCTCTTGAAATTCGAGTTCAAGCTCACCGGCGAAAGCGAAGCCGAGTTGCGCCTGATCAACGAGGACAATATCAAGCCGATCCGCCTGCAGCGCGCTGCCGAGCTGCGGCAGTAAGGCTGATGCCGGCTCGCCCTGCCTGACTGCGGCCCGTGCTCCAACGGATTTGGAGAATCTCGACTCCGGCAATCAGCACTCGACCTGATTGGTCCGGAGTTTTGCCGGCAACCGATGACGAGTACACCCCACGAGCAGCGCTCTGCCATCAACTCCCGCGTATCCTGCCATCGTCCTGTCTTTATTGTTCCGCAAGAAAATCGCCAACGGGTCGCTTGTGCTTACGAGAATTGCAACCGAGGCAAGCGGTGACAAGATTCTCAAAACCGTTGTCACCGCCTTCGGCCACGGCTTTGACGTGATCCAGTGTGGCAGTAAATCGGGTAAGCTGCTTGTCGCAATAACGGCACTTGTAGGTGTCCCGCTCGTACACCCTGATTCGGTTCTCCCGGACGTTGTAATAATCGATATCCGCGGCGTCGATTTCAGGCTTTAGGTCTGTCGCTTTCCGTTCGGCGCGGAATTTCCGGCACGCCTCAATTTCATCGGGGATCAAGACCCGATACAACGTGCCGTCCCGGTTCGGTTCACCTTCCTTTCTTATCGCTCCGAGGTTCCCCAAAGCGCGAAGTGCCTCCGTCACCTTTTCCAGCGCGATTGTGTTCTCCGCCGCATGCGATCTTGAGGACTTGACCACGCCCCTTTGAAGCCCCCTTGTGCTGATTCGCAGGCGTGGGTTGCCGTTTTCGGCTAACGAGTGTCGGAACAAGTACCAGTAGAAGGCGGCTTCGTAGGGCGTGAGAAGCGGCTGAAGATCGTCAACGATCTCTTGGATGACAAGCGGCAGTTCCAGCGCGGAGAAATCACGATCGTCGCCAGATGCCGCCCCGGCTTCCACCTCAGCTTCCAACTCGCTGAGAAGTTGACGTATCTTTTCAAGACGCTCGTTCATCTCTCATACATTGTAGTTCTCAGATGACCCCCGCGGGATCGTGGATCAAGCATTTCAATGCCCTACAACGCAGCCAGAAACTCTTCCGCTGTCAGTCCGGCCTTGGAGATCAACACCCGCAATGTCCCCCCCGCCACTTCACGGTGATCCGGAATCGATAGTGTCGCAACGTGTTCAACCTTGGTAAGGACGATGTGGCTACCTCGCTGGCGTGCCACTTGCCATCCGTGCTTCTCGAATGCCCGAACGGCCTCCTGCGGGCGCAGCAGGGGCACCGCAGGCATCAGATTGCAACTTCGATTTCCCGCGTCGCGACAGTCGGGGGCATCCCCATCTCGGCCCGAACTGCAAGGCATTCCCGAATTGCATCCATGACATTGGCCTCGGCTTCAGCTTCCGACGCGCCTTGACTTACGCAGCCAGGTATCGATGGACATTCCGCAATAAATACCCCGTCTTTGTCCTGACACATCGTGACGATCAACCTCATAGTCGGCCCTCTTCCCAGTCTTACGCGCTAAATCACTCCAAATGGAACACCTCTTCCAGCGCCAGCATGCCCTCGTCCGGCCGCCGTCCATCCAGCGCCTCGAAGAACGGACCCATCTCCCGCTGCCATCGCTCGTTGACCTCGCGTGACGCCATGCCTCGTAGCGCCGCCGCAAAATCGGGCGTTTCCAGATACCCGACCAGCAGCCCGTCATCGCGTAGAAACAGCGAGTAGTTCCGCCACCCGGTTTCGCTCAGCGCCGCCAGCATCTCCGGCCAGACGGTCTTGTGGCGCTCCTTGTACTCCGCGAGCCGCTCGGGCCGCACCTTCAGCAGGAAACATACGCGTTGCATAACTTCACCTCCATCAGCGGGATCTTTGGGAGTGAGGCCAGCTTGCCTGGGCGCTCCAGGTCGCTTCCCACCCAGCGGCCTTCCATCGGCCAGCGGCTAACGAATTCGGCCGGCGCGAGCGGGAAGCGCAGCCCCGAATCCGTGTGGCCGAAGCGCAGGATCGGCCCCGACAGCGGCTTGACCGAAACGCCATAGCGGGCTTGCCGCGATACGTGCCGAGCCCGCCCAACACCGGGCGCGCGTAGCCGATCGCGATAAGACCGTCGCGCCCCATCAGCCCGAAAATCTCGAAAAAATCCATGACGCCTGGTATGATCCGGCGGGCGCGCCGAAGCGACCTATTAACATGATAGCGAGGCTGGTCTTCGAGCAACTTTCGCCAGTGGCTGGAATGAAGGACGCAGCCAGCCGCGACTTTGCCGAGGATCGGACCGCGACGAGGCGGTCGCGGGCCCACCGCAACCTGCGCGGCCCAGGCCAGTTTTCCCTCCGGCACATTCGCATCGCCCTCGAACACCTCGGGTGCGGGGGCCCGGCGTGTGCCCGAAACAGGCCAGGCAAGAAATCGCTCCCTGACGGGTCGCGGCTCCGTTCGCTGCGGCTGGTGCAGAGCGAGCGCGGCGGCTGTCGGAAGTGTGGTTCGGCGCGTTGAGGTCCTGCTAGTACCAGCCGGATCAGCGCACAAAAAGGTGTATAGAAAATCATTTGGAATGAGGCGCTTCCATTCTCATCCCAGGAAAACATAAACCTGGAACCGCCTTGGGATCCTGACCGTGCACGGGATGAAACAGTACACTTGGGGAGGCGTTTTGCTGTATACTATTTCACAATCTGGGCTCCAGAATGGAAATTCCGGCTCGAACACATCGTGACGCGATGTCGCCGCTTTCGTGTCTGGAACGGTCGATAAAGCCAGCCCGGGTGTAAGGACCGCGGCGAATATCAAGCGGAGATTTTCCCGCTCGCCTGCTACTAACAGAAAACGGCAAGGGACCACCCGTGCCAGCCGGCGCGGACCGGCGTTCGGAGGAAGAAAGGTTATGAGATCCATCGATTGTCTCGCTACTCGCGTTGCTTTCAGTCTGATCGCGGTTTTGAGTGCTGGGGGAACAAGCAGTTGTTCCGCTCAAGGGCTGCCGATTCCCCCTGTTTTTCAAGATCTCTTTAACACGCTCGACTCCGACCTCGGGGATTTCAATACCGCGCTCAATGGCCTGTGGAACGGATCCACATATCCGGTTCTCTATACGGGAGAGTTGTCGAATGCCAATTCCAACAACTCCAATCTGCTCACTTCCAGCGCTCTTACATCCGTACAGAACCAACTTTCGATGCTAAAAGCTCTAGGGGTTAAAGCCATCGCGGTCGAAGTCAGTTTCCCCATGCTGTACGAGCCGTTCTTTTCCAGCCAGACGGAGTATCAGCAGTATGTGAGTTATTATTCGCAGGTGGCCACGATGGTCAAGCAGCAGGGTTTCAAGCTCATCGTTGAGAGCCAGAGCATGATCCCCGGCGGCAACCTGGGATCCGGGTTTGGCACGCAGTTGGCGACGTTTTACCCGACGCTCAACTGGACCCAGTATCAGGCGGCCCGCGCGCAGACCGCGCAAGTAGTGGCCCAGACGATGCAGCCGGATTACTTCGTGCTTCAGGAGGAGCCCGACACCGAGGCCACGCAAACCGGGCAAACCAACGTGGATACGGTCAGCGGGGCCACCAGCATGCTGAGCCAGACTGCCAGTAGCGCACTGTTGGCGGGCGTGCCCAATATGAAGATAGGCGCCGGCGTGGGCAACTGGTTGACGGGCTTTCAGGGATTTATCAACAGCTACACGGACCAGCAGTGTTCGTCCACGCAGCCCTGCGTGACCGTCCCACTGGATTTCCTCGACATGCACATTTTTCCGATCAACGAGTTAGGGCTGCCGACGAACGACAACTTCTGGCAGA
>Ga0181521_10002078_pt1 | contig 24300 bp, 19 predicted proteins | sample PEATcosm2014_Bin_32_FD_119764 | JGI IMG/M metagenome (GOLD analysis project Ga0181521, IMG submission 119764) | Peatland microbial communities from MTU Mesocosm Facility, Houghton, MI, USA - PEATcosm2014_Bin02_60_metaG | ecosystem: Environmental > Terrestrial > Soil > Wetlands > Peat | place...
CTCAACCATTTCGGTCAAAGCCGGTCCGCTGTTCAGCGCTGAAAACGCGGAAGTTGAAGGGTTGGAAAATCCAAAAAAATAAATTAGAATACACAAACAAAATCGAACCATGAAAAAAATATTTCCTCTTTTTCTAGTCACTTTGCTCGCCACCCCGCTGCTCCGCGCGGAGCCGGCTGAATGGGCGCAAGTGCCTGAAATTCTGATGCGCATCAAGGTGCCGTGGTTCCCGCATCGCGATTTTGTCATCACGAATTACGGCGCGGCGGCTGATGGAAAAACGGATTGCACCGACGCGATTCGCAAGGCGATTGACGCTTGCGCAAGGCACGGCGGACGCGTGGTTGTTCCCGCCGGTGAATTTTTCACCGGCCCGATTCATTTGAAGAGCCGCGTGAATTTACATCTCAACCCCAATGCGGTGCTGAAATTCAACACGGATCCCAAAGCCTATTTGCCTGCGGTGTTCACACGTTTTGAGGGCATTGAATGTTACAACTATTCGCCGCTCATTTATGCGTTCGGCCAGAAAAACATCGCGGTGACGGGTGAAGGCACGCTGGACGGCCAGGCCACCGACGAAAACTGGATGCGCTGGAAGGGCAAAAAAGGCGGCACCGAGACTCAAACCGCCGCCAATGGACGGCTTAAAAAAATGGCCGAGAGTGGAGTGCCCGTGGAACAGCGCCGGTTCGGTGAAGGCGATTATTTGCGCCCGAACTTCATCCAATTCAACCGCTGCCGCAACGTGCTGATTGAAGGCGTTCACATCCGCCGCTCGCCGATGTGGGAGCTTCATCCGGTGCTTTGCACCAACGTCACCGTGCGCGGCGTGGACATCGTTTCGCACGGCGCCAACAACGACGGCTGCGACCCGGAAAGCTGCCGCGACGTGCTGATTGAAAATTGCCTGTTCGACACCGGCGATGACTGCATCGCCATCAAGTCCGGTCGCAATGCCGATGGCCGCCGTGTCGGCGTGCCGTCGGTAAACCTGATCATCCGTGGTTGCACCATGCGCGACGGCCATGGCGGCGTGACCATTGGCAGCGAGATTTCCGGCAGTTGCAGCAACGTGTTTGCGGAGAACTGTGAAATGAGCAGCCCGAACCTGACCTGCGCGCTGCGGCTCAAATCCAATGCTGTCCGTGGTGGCGTCGAGCAAAACATTTTCATGCGGAACGTGAAAGTGGGGCGGGTGTCGGATTCCGTCCTGCAAATTGATTTTCTTTACGAGGAAGGCACAAACGGGTCCTGCAAGCCGATCGCGCGCAATGTGGCGATGGAAAACGTCACCGTTGACCATACTCCCCGCGTGCTGAACGTCCGGGGCTTTCCCGGCGCCGAAATCAGCAACGTGCGGATTTATAACTCGACCTTCAAGCAAATCGAGAAGCCGGATGTGGTCAAAGACGCCGACGTGAAGCTGGTAAACTGCTCGCTGGAACCGGCAAAGTGATGTAAGTTGTGGTATAACAGGCCAGTATGATTTAACGAGTGAAATTTGTCGCAACAATTATGGAATCGCCTAATCGCTTTCATTTCTTTGTCCCATTCCTTCTGGTGTTCATCGGTTGTTGGGTGTGCCCCAATCTGGTTTTGGCGGTGCCGACACTGCCGACCATCAACACCAACAACATCATCACCGTCACCAATGCCCCGTACAACGCGACGAACAATGGCACGACTGACAATGCCCTGGCCATTTCCAATGCCATTGTGGCGGCGGCGGCGGGTGGCTATACCAACGGCTTGGTCGGCGGCACGGTCAGAATCCCCGCCCCCGGCGTCTATTTGTCCGGTCCGTTTCCGCTGATGAACAACGTCAATCTCCAGATTGACGCCGGCGCAATTCTGCGGTTGCTGCCCTACAGTCAATATCCCGGCGGCATCACCAACCCGCCAAATTTCATCACCGGCACGAGCTTGACGAACATCGCCGTCAACGGCAGCGGCGCCATTGACGGGCAGGGTTCGCCGTGGTGGCCGGGGTACAAGACCAATTCGCGACCGACCGCGATTTACTTCTCAAAATGTTCCATCGTGTTGCTGCAAAGTTTTACGATTTCCAATACACCGGCGCAGAACATCGGCATCAAGGGCAACGGTGCCGGCAACATAACCATCCAGGGCATCAGTGTTATCGCGCCGGCCTCGGAGGCCCCAAGCAATCCGTCGCACAATACCGACGCCATCGACTTTGCCGAGACCAACGGCCTCATCCAGGATTGCTATCTGAACACCGGCGACGACAACATCGCCTTCGGCAGCAGCGCCGGTTTGACGCGGGACATACTGGTGACCAATTGCACCTGTCTCGCCGGCCATGGCATCTCCATCGGCAGTTACACGTCCAGCGGCGTGTCCAACATCACCGTCATCAACTGCTCCTTTAACGGCACCGACCAGGGCATTCGCATCAAATCGGACAACGACCGCGGCGGCACGGTGCAAAATCTGAATTACCTCAACCTGACGATGACGAATGTGGATTTCCCCGTGCTTATTTACGGATATTACAACGAAGTCGGCACTCCCAACACCATCTCACCCTACATCGCCGCCACGGAGGTGGTCCCCGCCCCTCCCCTTAGCGGGACCACCCCGGTTTACCGCAATATCATCTTCAGCAATATCACCGCCTATTCGGTCAGCGGTTATCCCGTCGGCTTAATCTGGGCACGGACGGAATTGCCCGCGACTAACATCGTGTTCAACAAGGTCAACCTCACCGGCAACGAAAGTTTCGGTCTTTATAACATCAGCGGCGCGCAGTTCATTGACTGCAACCTCAAGGTTTCGGCCACTTCCAACACTTTCGCCCTTTTCAACGCCCAGCTCATCGTCACCAACAGCGCGTTCGCGACCAATCTCATCATGCTGGACGGCCTGACCACCAACGGTTACGGCAACAGCCTGGCCTTTTACAACGCGCGCGCTTCCTTGAAAAACACCAACGTCTTTGACGACGGCCCGCTCACCTTGGCGGACAGCACCCTCACCATCAGCAACAATTTCATGCTGTTTCCCAGCACCGTTTTGAATTTTACGCTGGATCCCAACACCAACCGGGTGGCGGTGGTGGGCAACTTGGCATTGGGTGGGACCATTAACGTGACGAACGGCCCCGGGTTTGGGGCGGGCACGAATATTCTGCTGACTTACACCGGTATTTTAAGCGGCAATCTTCCCACTCTCGGCTCGACGCCCGCAGGCTACAACTATGCTTTCGACACCAACACCGCCGGCCAAGTGAACCTCATTGTGGCTTTGCCCGCGCCTTCAGCTCCGACCAATTTCACGGCGATGGGAACGAACCTGTTGATTATTTTGAAATGGAACGCCGAGTCGAGTGTGACCAATTACAATCTCAAACGCGGGACGGCCAACGGCGGGCCGTATCCGACGGATTACAGTGGATTGACCGCGACGAATTATTCCGATGCGGCGGTGACCAATGCCGTGACCTATTATTACGTGGTGACGGCGGTGTCCGGTGGCGGCGAGAGTCCCAACTCCCTGCAAGCCAGCGCCGCACCGTTGCCTTCAGCGGTGCCGACCAATATTGTTGTGCAGGTCGGCAGTGGCCAGTTGCAGTTGTCCTGGCCGCAGGATCATCTCGGCTGGCACTTGCAGATTCAAACCAACAGTCTCAACGCGGGTTTGGGGGCCAACTGGGTCAATGTTCCCAATTCCACAACCACCAACCAGATTTTCATCCCCATCAATCCAAACAACGGTTCCATTTTTCTCCGGATGGTGTATCCGTAACCAAGGTCAAAATCATTTCGGGCTTTTTTTCCGGTAGTCGCCGCGGCTGAAATACTTCTCCAGCCAGATATAAAGACAGATGAAAAGATAACGGCTGCCCATCTCACGCATCATCAGCTTCGCCTCGCCGGTGCGACGGTTGCGCCAGGTGACGGGAATGACGGCCCATGAAAATCCACGCACGATGGCCTTGAGCGGCAGTTCAACGGTGAGATTGAAGTGTGGCGAGATCAATGGCCGGCACCCGTCAATCACTTCACGCCGGTAGGCCTTGAAAGCGTTCGTCGTGTCGTTCAGACGGATGGCAAAGAGGGTTTTGAGAAAGAAGTTGGCGATACGATTGATGAACAGCTTGATTTTTGGATAGTCAACCGTGCCGCCGCCTTTAATGAAACGGCTGCCGAACACACAGTCCCAGCCTTTGTTCAATTCCTGCCAGTAGTGTGTCACGTCGCGGCAATCATCGGATTCATCCGCCATCATGATGACCACGGCGTCGCCCTTCATGTGGTCGAGACCACGGACGACCGCGCGGCCAAAGCCGTGCAGGCCTTCATTCTTTACCGGAACCAGCTCGGGAAGCCCGGCTTTGATTTGGGTGAGCAGTTCCCAGGTCCGGTCGGTGCTGCCATCGTCAACGACGATAATTTCGTGCGGCACGTTATGCAGCCGCAGTTCCAAATGAAGGTGCTCCACCGTGGAACCGATGCAGCCTTCCTCATTGCGCGCCGGAATGACCACCGACAGTAACGAGAGCGGCCGGGGTTGAGGAGTCGGATCACTCATGTGCTGTTGGGCAAATCTGGTTTTGGCTGCAACGCTGTGCCGAGACAGGCGGCGGATTCATTTGTCCTCTCAAGCCTAAATTAAATCTCCGCCAGGTCAAACAGTTAGAACTTATTCGCAAATAAAAATTGTCTGGTGCAGGCCTGGCTTCACGTTCTCAGCCAAACCCGGCGCTGCGCCATTCTACAAGCGCCCCCGGTGAGCCAGGCGGGTGATGGCTACGGTTTTTCATGGAATGGGGAATTGGCTTCATAGAGTTTGAGCCGCATTTGCAGAGCGTCAGCCAGGGGTTTGTTGTTTTGAGTGGCGATGAGAGACAACGCGCGCTTGACCGTTTCAACCGCTTCGCCAAATTGACCCGCCTCGGCATAGGCCGCGGCCAAAGTGTCAAGGACATTGGGTTGGTTTCCGCCGGAAAGTTGCTCGGTTTGTCGGGCCAGTTCGACCGCTTTGCTGCCGTTGCGCAATGAGGGCTCGGAGCAAGTCGCCAGCAGCCAGGCCAGATTGTTTAGCGCCAGCGCATGTTTGGGGTTGAGTTCCAAAACTTTTTCATATTCTGCCATCGCCGCGGCGATTTTTTTTTGACTTTGCAGCGCAAGACCGAGTCGATAATGACCTTGAACGGAGTTCGGCATCAACTCAAGGGTCCGCTGGAATTGGGCGACGGCTTCACTAAAACGGCCTCGCAACGCAAGCACAACGGCCAGGTTGTAGTGAAATTCGCCATTCTCCGGTTTGAGTTGAATGGCGCGGTCATAATGCGTGATGGCTTTATCCGGCTGGTTTTGGCTGACCAACAAATTGCCCAAATTATTGTGAAGGTCGGCAGTTTCGTTGAATCGAAGAGCCTGCTCAAAATATTCAATCGCTTCGGCGGGTTTCCCTTGGGCTATTAGCAGGCGCGTAAGATTATTGAAAGCTTCTGGAAAATCAGGGCGATTCTCGAAAACTTCCCGATATTGTCCTATGGCATCAGTAATTTGACCTCTCATCAAAAGTATGTTTCCAAGATTGTTATGCGCGTCGGCCAGGTCGGGTTCATTCTCGACCGCCTTTTGAAAACAAGAAAAGGCTTCATTCGTCTGTCCAAGTCGTAGAAATGCGGAGCCGAGGTTGTTTTGCGCCTTCGCAAAGCCGGGAAAAATTTCCAGCGCTTTTTGGTATTGCTTTATCGCTTCCTGCGGGTGGCCGGTTTCAAGCCATGCGTTCCCCAGATTATAATATGAAGCCGGCAAGGTGGGATCCAATTCAACCGCCTTCTCGAAATGACGCATTCCTTCGTCTGTTTTTCCGATTCGCACCAGCGCATCGCCGAGATTGTTGTGAGGCTCGCTGAAATTTGGATTGACCTCCAGTGACTTGTTGAAATATGGAATCGCATTAGTCACCTGATTTTTTTCAAGCAAAATGTAGCCCAGATTATTGTAGGCCAAAAAAGCCTTTGGATCTCTGGCAATGGTTGTCCGCCAGAGCGTTTCAATGTCCGAATACATTGCGCTTTGTTTCCATGTCAGAACGGCCAACACAGGCAGCAAAATGGCGGCAAATCCAATGAGCGCTCCCATTTTATTAAAATGTCCGGCAAAATGCGCGATCAATCCTGCGAACAATGCAATAACGCCAAGGCTGGAAAGATAAACCCAATGATCCCACACAAATGAATAGCGCGCCCCATACGCGTTCATAAATCCAAGGACGGGGAAAATGGTGCCGGCAAAAAAGAAGGCCGCGGCGGCCAGCCCGCGTCCCATTTTCTTTCGGCCGAGCCACAGAGCCGCCAGCGCGGCCAAAGCAGCAATGGGCAAGAGCCATTGCCAGAATGAGCCGGCATCCGGTTTCCAGCGCGGGTAAATGAAACAAAGATTTTCCGGCCAAAATAATTTGCCGATGTAAAACCAAAACGCCCGGCCGGCAATCAGACAGCGTTCCGGAAAAGTCATCGCAAAATCCGATCCCGTCGCGCCGACGTGATTTTTCTCCAGCCAGGCAGTCACTCCGGAAAAACCGATTGCGATTGCGAAAAATGGCAGACTGGGCAGCACGTCTCCGCGCCACTGGATGCGTCCATTTTTCCACCAGCAAATCAATAAAATCACCGCCGGAAATGAAAACGTCGTCGTCTTTGCCAGCAGCGCCGCCAACAAAAGAAAGAAAGCCAGCGCATAAGCATCCCACCGCCGGGGCGAATCATTGTCCGCTTTCCAAAACGAATTGAACCGGCCATAAGCCAGCAACGCGCCCAGAAAAAAAACCATTGAAAGCACATTTTTTCTCTCCGTTACCCATGCCACCGATTCGACCATGATGGGATGAAGCGCGAAAATTCCCGCAGCCAGCCACGCGCCCGGCAGTTCAAGTTTCTGCAACAATTTCCAAAACAATAAAACCGAGATTAGATGCAGGACAACATTTTCAGTGTGATAAGGGAGCGCCCAAAGTTTCCAGAAGTGATAATCAAGCCAGAACGTCGTGCCCGAGAGCGGATAATATTGTTGCAACGCCGTCGGGTCGCTCCACATCAGACACAAACCGGAAAAATCCCGCAGCAGTTTCAGGATGTCGGAAGTCCACGATTCATCATCCCAGATGAATCCGCCGTGCAACGCCGGCCAGTAAGCCGCGAACGCAACGAGAATCAACAGCAGTCCAAAAAGACAAGTCGTTCTCGATGAACGCGCAGAACTTACAGTTCCGATGGGTTGCGGCATTTTGTGGATTTTATGATTTGAATTTTTTCAATCATAGAAAAAAAATGCGGCGGTCATAGACCGCCGCATCTGGAAAAAGCTTTTACGAATTTATGTCCGGCGTTGCCAACGGCGCATGACCAGCAAACCAAGCCCGCCAAAAGCTGATAGAGCAAAGACCGTTGGCTCGGGAACGGCTTGAATTAAATCGTTAACGGTTATGGAACTGATGTCCACACTGGAAGCTTCACCAGGCCCTGTGTGACGCCAGCCGAAGGCAAGCGCGTCAAAATTGGTGGTTAACAATGTTGCGCCACTAGCCGTGGCAATATCAGTGAACAGAGGCGTGCCGGCAACCGAACTGCCGCTGTAAAGAGCATTGCTGATGGTCAGAGTGCTCGCCGCGGAAAGTGTAATCTGATAATTCAGCGTGTATGTTGAACCATTGGCCAAACTGGTTGTAACACCAGGGGTGAATGCGTTGCCAGGAACAGCAGTGGCCGTTGGGGAGTTGAAGGCACCGGTTCCGGCATTGTTGAAAAGCAATTCCTGATCTGTTGAGGTTGCCCCTCCAGATTGAGCCGGACGAGTAAGAATGCTGGAGTTGCCATTCATATACATGCGCCCAATATAACCGAGGTAGCCTGCCGCCCCGCCAGTAGCAGCAGAGCCGGAATCAAGCCGGCTGCCTGTAAGAGGCAATACTCCGCCGGAATTATACAAACCGACAGTTAATTGAGCACTGGTGTTATCTGCTGAATTAAGAATATTTGCTGTATCTGTGAAAACGATGGTCAAGTCAACCGAGTCACCAATGGTGGCAAGGGTAATTGGTGTGCTGGTAAATTGAGCCTGCAACTCCGCAAACACACTGGCTGTGTTTCGCGCAGCAAAATGCAGGTCGCCCGAAGCAATGGTGTATCCCGCGGGAACGGCGCCCTGCGACCAATTCTGATATGCGGCCGTGCTGGCAGTGGGAGCTGTTGGCGTACCGTTGATCGTGCTGCCGCTTCCAAATGTGTCACTAAATACAGTGTCGCCCATGACGGTCAGCGGCGCTACAAGGGATAGTGCAACCAAAAATAAGCGTTTCATAATGTTATTACTATTTTCTATTAGGGTTCTTTGAACTGTTACTTTACTGGTTGACCCAATTCTAACCTGCTTCCCGGATTTGTCATCATCGTTTTTGTGCAAACGAATTTGAAATTTAGGCACTGGAAGCGGTTGAGAGTTGCAGATAGTTGAGGGTTGAGGGCTGGTTTTAACCTGAAAACCGAAATTGAAATGGGGAGCGCGCCCTCGCGGAAAACACTGGACGCGCGGAAAAGTCCGGCGGGTGACGGCCAGCCTGTGCGCCAAAACGGCTGGACGCGAGGCGCGTCCAGCTACGCCCGAGGCGGGCGTGCTCCCCAACTTCTGGGAATGGTCGGCATGTGGGTGGGACCGCGCTGCTGCGCGGCCTCGGACGACCGGCAGGTCGTCCCTACCGATCATTGGGGTTCCAGCCGTCCGCGCCGCCGAGGACCTTTCCCGGCGTAATGGCTGCGGCTTCGGCCTTCGTCAATTGCTTTGCCCAGTCCACGCGCTGCTTCGGGCTGCCGCCGGAACCGGCGCTGTTGAACTCGGCGTAGCGCGCGGTCTGGTGCGTCTCGGGTTTCTTCCAATCGTTCCAGCCTTCCGGGCGGACGACTTCGGACATTTCCGTGTTCAGGAAGATCGTGCTCGCGTAAATCCGCCACGGCCGCCCCAGATAGGTCCGCGCTTCGGGCTGGTCGCCGGTGATTTTGCAATTTGAGAAAACAAATCCAAACGGCTGGTCCACTGGCGTGGAAGCGACGGTGATGTAGCCATCGCCCAGACATTGAATGTGGCATTTCTCGAACCACGCCGTCGCCGCGCCGAAAATGAAATCCACGTGACCGGCAATGTAACAATTTTCAAAATACTGCCGGCCGCGGTTCAACAGAATCGTGTCCTGCCACCCGAGGAAACGGCAGTTGCGGAACACCGCGCGGTCGCCATCCACGCGGATGGCCAGCGCCTGCCCGACCGCGCCCGCGGAATTTTCAAACGTGATGTTTTCCGCCCTGAAATCGTCCGCGTCAATTGTCGTCGAGGGCGTGTGAAAAGTGCCGAGGGGTTTGCCGTCAAAATTGGTGAGGTTGTCATACAAATCATAGGTGATCACGGTGGTGGCCGGATTTTCGCCAACCAGGCTGAAGAAGCGCTTCTCGCGCTGCACGTAAATCAATTCCTTGTAGGTGCCCGGTTTGATGTGAATGACCACCGGATTGGTGCGGCTGCCGGAAGGGACGGACATGATGGCGGCCTGCACATTGGTGAACTGGCCGCTGCCGTCGGCGGCAACCACGAGGTTGATGGGTTTGACCGATTTGACCGTCGCGGCGGATTGACAGCCCGAGTTCAAGGCCAGGATGGCCAGCGCACATAGCGCTGCGGACAACACGGTTGGTATCGAGCAAATGATTCGCTTCATGTCAGGATGGAATTCTTTTCGATTGCTTTGCGCCTTGTGGACTTTCGACCGATTACCCGGCGCAGGTTAAAAACCTGACAATCACGCCGCGCGTTGGCAAGCGCGAATTGCTGCGAACGCAGAAGGAAAATAATTATTTAACCGCAGTCAAAGGTTCAAAGACCTCGGTTCCGTTCGTTTCGGGCGGGGCGAAATTGGCGCCGCAGTGTTCGCATTTTTCTCGGTCCACCACCCGGAGTTTCTTGCAGTTGGGACAGGCCTCCCGTGCCGGCCATTCCTGCACGCATAGAAATCCCAGCAGACCGGGTAGGCCGAAGAGCAAGTGGAACCCTGCCCACTTCAGCCGGGCCCCGGCGCTGAAGTGATACCGTTGACACAGTAGCCAGCCGACCACGGCACAAACAACCGCCGCCACCACGCTGATCAGGAGATCCTTCCATGGGAAATCCCGAAACACGTCCATACCGTGGAGAAACACCGGGGCAGAATAAAATGCCGGCGGCACGACCGAACGGAGCAATCTTTCAGTCAAAGGCGGTGTCCATCCCCGATAACCTGACAAGGACGGCAGGTTCGTGCTTTCGAGTACGCCCTGGCCAGAGGCGAGCCATACGACGCGCGAAGGCAGGGTCCATCCCATCATCTTGTTCGTTTGGTCGTTCGCGTTGAGCCACAGCGTAAATCGGTTGGTGGCTTCCAAGAAGGAAACCGTAACACCGTTGTAAGCTGGATAGGCCGGCACGTAGGGCATTTGCCAGACCAGCTTGCCGTCCGGCGTCATCAGTTGGACAAATTCCCGAGTCACGACGATGGTGTTGTTCCAATCATAACCCTTGGACGAAACGTCCAATGCGCCGCCGATGCGATTATTGTTTGTGGCGGCAAAAAAGATGCTGGCGGTGCGGTTTTCAAGGTTCAATTTGTAAACGACGGTGTCGGTCATGAGCGTCTGAGCCGGATACGATGAATCGTAATAGCCGTTTCCATGTCCTTCCTTGCCCTCCGGACGGCTGAAACGGTCCGGTCCGGTTGCAAGACCCGGAGTGAAACCACTTGGACCCAAGCTGCCGATGAACCGGCGCGACGCTATATCGTATCCCCATAACCGCCCGTTCTGGTTCCAATACCACAGTGTGTCGGGGGTTTGCCGCCACAAGGTGAAAAAGTGGGAACTTTCCATGTATCGTCCCTGATGACGCTTTTGGTATTGTGCTTGATCCTCGAAATCGGCTTGGATGCCGGATTCCGAATCAGCAAGCCGGTTGAAATCAGTCAGGGTGATGGGACGTCCGGTTTTCGTATCTTTAAGCGGCGCGCCATTCAGTTCCGTGATCTGCAACGGTTTGCCGGCCGGTTGTGTCATTTTGTAAATCTCGCCATCTTTGGTCATTTGATAGCGCGACCAATGGAAAGACTCCCGGAACGAATTCGGAACCAGTGACCCAAGCAAGACCATCACAAACATGACCACGATGAAACCTCCCAACATTAGTGAGGTGGCCAGTGCCCGCCGCCCCAACAGCGGCTGGCCATCGTAGTAACCGTTGCTCATAAAGCTGCCCCAAGCGGCGGTGGCAACGATCGCTCCGCCCAGGAGGATGAGGAAGAGCGCCCGCCAAAAATCGGGCACGTTGGCCACCGTCACTGAAACTAGGATAGCCACGCCCAGACCCAGCCCGCGGCTCGCATACCAGCGCGCCTGCCGCAGGCCGGTTAGGAGTCCCGCAAAATAATAAACGATTCCGGAGAGAAAATAGGCGGTGACCGGCAATACCATTGCCCATTCAAATGGTGCGGCTATGTGACCGGGGATCCTTATCATCACGATTACACCAAGCAACGGCAGACCCGCGCCGACTACGTAAAGGCAAAGGCCGGCAATGACCTTGGCGAAGAAAATCTTTGTGCGCGAAAGTGGGCGGTGGATCAGAAACGCCCAAAGGTCACGGTGCCGCTCGTTATGGACCTGCAACCAGCCAAGGATGGCGCCGAAAATCGCGCAACACACCATGGCCAGTTTGGGGAAACTTCCCAGCAACGGTTGTACATTGTCGTCACCCATCCAGCCGGTTTGTCCCAAGGCCAGATTGGCAAAAAATGCGGTGCTGCTGCGGTAAACCTGCACCAGCAAAAACGTGAATATGCCAAAACCAATGACGGCCAGTATGATAATTTCCCTCAATTCCTTTCGAATCAGTGTTTTCATGGTTGCGCCTCCGTTTCCGACAGGATGAATGATTTCTCTCCGCGCTCGCCCAGGTAGCTGATAAACGCGTCCTCCAGGTTGATGGGCACACGTTCCATCTGGGTCGGGGCCAGCGCCTGCAGCGCCCGTTCAGTGGCTTCATCGTAATGCAGGCAGATAAACCGGAGCTCACCCTCTGCCCGAAATGCCTGGAGCAGACCGGGAATCTTCGGGACCGGCGGCGGCGCGCCGGGAAACCGCAGCCGGACCTGCTGCACACTATTTCGAAATGTCTCCAGCGGACAACACACGCGCAAGACACTCCGGTCGAGAATGGCAATGTAATCGGCCACCCGCTCGACGTCGGCCAGTTGGTGCGACGAAAAAAAGATCGTCCGGTCCGACCGGCGGGTGAGATAAATCATGGATTCAATCAGCGACCGATGCGCCACCGGGTCCAATCCCATCGCCGGATCGTCCAGAATCAGCAGCTCGGGTTCCGGCGCCAGCGTCAGGCCCAGACAGAGGCCGGCCCGTTCGCCGCGCGACAGGTCTTTCACCCGCGCGGTTGGCTTGAGGCTGAAATGTCCGATGACCCCGTGAAAGATTTTTTCATTCCAGCGCGGATAAAACCGCGATTGAAAATCGCCGCACTCATTGACGTTCATCCAGCCGTAGAGCTGATGTTCCTCGGTCAGGTAGCCGATGCGCGCCCGGGCTTCCGGCGGCAGGGAGCGGATGTCATGACCCAGGATGCGGCCCTCGCCGCGGGTCGGCTGCAGCAACCCCAGCAACATCCGGATGGTGGTGGTTTTGCCGGAGCCGTTCCGGCCCAGAAATGCAAACACACACCCGCGTGGCACCTCCAGGTTCAGGTCATAAACGGCCGGCTTGGCGCCAAAATACCGCGTCAAACCTTGGGTTCGAATAACCGGTTGCTCATTCATCGCTTCAGTTGCCTCCTTTCACATGTTTCCACTGGCCAAGCTTTTTCTCGAACGCCTCTCGCAATTCCTGATGAGTGAAATCCATCGCCATCGCCTCGCCGATGGCCGCATCAATCAGCGGCTCCAGCCGCCGCCAGCCTTCCTCGCGCGTGAACACCTTTCGTTTGCGGGTGATAAAAACCCCGCGGCCGGCCCGGGATTCGATCAGCCCGTCCCGCGTCAAATCGGCGTAGGCGCGGGCGACGGTATTCGGGTTCACAACCAAATCCTCGGCCAGGGTGCGAACGGTGGGGAGTTGATCTCCCACCTCCAATTTGCCGGTGACAAAGGCCAGCCACACCTGATCCGTGATCTGTTTGTAGATCGGCGTATTCGAACCGGTGCTGATGGTGATGTTAAAACTCACGGTTGTTTATTACTGTCCTAATACAACTAATACACTAGCCCGAATTTGTCAACACTATTTTTTAACCGTTTAAGTTTAATTTGATGCCGCGGTTCGGCGATATTTCCTGACGGACTGCTAGTTGCGTTTCACCTTTGAAAATTAGATTTTAATTTTGCAATCCCAGACAAAAATGGTATCCCTTGCGTATGGGAAATATTTATACGACAACGGATGCAGCACGTCGTTTAGGAGTCAGCCAAGCGCGAGTCCGCCAGTTGATTGAGGACGGACGCTTAAAGGCAGAGAAGCAAGGCAGAGACTTATTGATCCCACAAGATTCTCTTAAAGAGTTTGAAAAAAATGGAAGAAAAAAACCCGGACGACCAGCAAAAAAACACTTGCGCAAGAGAAAGAGTTTTGTATCCTAATGGCATGAACGATTCTACTGTCGCCAATTCGACGCAAATTGGAAATGGCATAATTCATCAACGCGATGCTATTGATTTTCTGAAGGAATATGATGGCGAGAAATTCCAATTGATTATCGCCGATCCCCCTTACTTTCAGGTTCTCTTGGAGCATCATTGGGACAATACATGGGAGAATTCAGTAAATTACTTAGCATGGACGCGCCAGTGGGTTAGGGCATGCAAGAGCGTTTTAAGGCCAGATGGTTTGTTATACATATTTGGGCAATTAGGTAAGAGAGAACACGTCTGGTTACATAATTGCTCAATGCTAGCATCAGTGATGCAGTTTCATGACATGATCATATGGGATCGAGCGGTTGGATATAATGAGAGGAGTGATTCCTTTACGCCGCAATACGAAATGATTCTCGTCTTGCGTCAGTCGGCTAACAGCGAGCCATATTTTAATAAGGATGCGGTTAGAATCTCCTATGATGAGGATACAATAAAAATGTATTCAAAAGACAAGCGATACAAAGACAAAGCGGCTCGTTTGGCCCACCTGAACAAGGGGAAATATGCCACAAATAGCTTTCTCCAACTTATTGGCGCACCTGCCGATCAACGGCTGTTTGTTTTGTGATTTGCAATATTTCAGCGGCAAGTTGACGTAAACCATTGCTTGATTGCCGATCGCTTTTTGTTTGTGAGTAATTTTTATCTCAACTGCATACGAATCAGCAACTCGAAAATAATTCGGTACGTGCAAATAATGCCGTGAAAACCCAAATTTTGTGGCAACTGTTTTGGCTTTTGAATCATCATTTTTTGTGATTTTTTCCAATTCTTCGATCCCGGCATTAAGAGGGGTGAAGACCAATTGTCGCAGTTCTTTAAAACGAGTATTTGGCAAAATCCCTATTTTTTTGGTTTCAAATAAAAGTCGTACTAACTCGTATCCGTATCGAACCCCTTTAGGTTTGTTGAGTTTCACGCTGCGAAGAACCGACGGCTTGTCCGGGGAATCGGTGTCATAGCTGATTTGCCACTCTAAATAATCATCCTCTGTAAGAGGTTCTCTTCGAGAAGCGACCGGATCGGCAACATGTCCTGCAACCGGCCGTTTTACGCGCACCTTGCCAGATGGAGTTGTGAGTGGAAGGGTTACGATGACTCGATCGTTTTTTGTTTTATATTTCACTGTTCGACAAGGTTCCTATCAGCATCAATTGTGCAAGATTAGCGTGCGCTAGAAAATTGTCACCCATGATTTCGCACGCTGAAAACAAACTCGGGCGTGTGCTAACGTCGTAATTGGCGGTGCCAAAGTGCGTTCATTGAACCATTGAATTGCCGACCGAATTGCCGAACCGGTTGAAATTCCTTGCGCGGACTGTTTCCGATGCCCCACAGCGTGGACAATTTCAACTTTGAGTCGCCGCGGCGAATTGTTACACTGCGGCCATGTCACGCAAGTCGCCGTCGGATTCAAACAACAGTTTCGCCGATGTCATCGGGGTCGCGCTGCTGGCTGCCGCGTTGCTGCTGCTGGTCGCGCAGCTTTCGTTCGATACGCGTGACATCTCGGGCCTTAACCTTCCACCAAACAAATCCACCCATAATTGGATAGGCCCGCTCGGCGCGTATCTGGCGTGGGGTACCTTTTTGCCACTGGGTGTTGCCGGTTACCTTTTGCCCTGGTTGTTCGCGGCGTTCGGCGTGGCGTATTTGCTGAATTTTTTGAGTTACTTGCACGAGCGTTTGCGCTGGTCGTTGCTCTGGTCGGCCATCTTGCTCGCTTCGCTCACCGGGCTGCTTTACATCATGGACAACGCGGGCTGGCTGGGGAAATTGAAGGAAAACCTCGGCTCGCAAAGCGCGGGCGGCTGGCTGGGATTCGTGACTTACGGGCAGACGCCGCGTTACGAATACGGCTTTTGCCTCCTCGGCAAAGTCGGCGCAATCATTGTTTATGCGACCCTGTGCCTCATCAGCCTGTTGTTCCTGACCAATTTTCAACTCGGCGAATGGATTCGCCGTTTACTTCAAAAAGAACCCGCCGGAGACGAACCCAAATCCGCCGATGAAACCGCGCTCGAACGCCGCGCGCACGAACTCGAAAGGCAGGCCAAAAAATTGCAGGAGGAAGTCCAGCGTTCCGGTCTGGGCGCGGATTTGCAGCCGGTGCCGGAACCGACCGTCCGCGATTTGAGCGTGTCGCAGGCCAAACCGGCGCCCGCTCGCGTGCGCAAAACCACCTTGCCCGAACCGCCCCGGGAGCTGGAAGCCGCCAGGGAAGCCGAGCCAGCCCCACCCCGCGAAGCGGTCGCGGCCACCACCGAGGATATCCTCGGTAAAAAGCCGGAAGCCGCGGAAAAACCGGCCGCAACCAAAACGGAAACGGCGATCGCGGAAAAAAATGGGGCGGAGAAGTCCGATGGTGAAAAACCCGAGCCGGTCGTTCACATGGCCGATGGTTCGGTGCCGGCGGCGCCACCCAAACCAAGGGCGCCAAGAAAACCGAAGCCGCTTACGGTTGCCGCAACGCCCATCATCGGCAATTACCAGTTGCCGCCGCTGGATTTTCTCCAGCACCCGGATCTGACCGTGAAGCCCACGGAGTCCAAGGAGGAGTTGATGGCCAACGCGCGGCTCATGCAACAGACGCTTGCACAGTTCGACATCGAGGTTTCGCTGGGTGACATCACCAAGGGTCCGACCATCACGCGCTACGAATTGCATCCGGCGCCCGGCGTGAAGCTGGAAAAAATCACCGCGCTCTCCAACAACATCGCCGCGGCGCTCAAGGCCGAGCGCATTCACATCCTTGCACCCGTGCCCGGCAAAAGTTCCGTCGGCATCGAGGTGCCGAACCCGGTCAAGACGACGGTCATCGTGCGCGATTTGTTCGAGTCCGAAGAATGGCGCAACACGAAGGCAAAAATTCCCATTGCACTGGGAAAGGATGTTTACGGCCATCCGATTGTCGCCGACCTCTCGGAAATGCCACACCTGCTCATTGCGGGCAGCACCGGTTCCGGCAAATCCGTTTGCATCAACGCCATCATCACGTCGCTGCTTTACCGGTTTTCACCCGACCAACTCCGCTTCGTGATGATTGATCCGAAAGTGGTCGAGTTGCAGCATTACAATTCGCTGCCGCACCTGGTCGTGCCGGTCATCACCGACCCGAAGAAGGTCATCCTTGCACTGCGCTGGGTCGTGAACGAAATGGAAAAACGCTACCAGATTTTCGCGCGCGTCGGCGTGCGCAATATCAACTCGTTCAACTCGCGGCCAAAAAACAAATTGGCTCCGCCAGCCGAACCCGAATTGCCACTGATGGCCAAAAAGGAAAAAGTCGAGCCGGGCGCGGAAGGATTTGCCGTGGAAGTGGACGAGGAAATTGTCGTGCCGCGCGAGGAGGACATTGTCATTCCCGAAAAGCTGAGCTACATCGTCGTTATCATTGACGAACTGGCGGACCTGATGCTCGTTGCGCCCACCGACGTGGAAATGGCCATCGCGCGCATCACGCAGATGGCGCGCGCGGCGGGCATTCATTGCATCGTCGCCACGCAGCGCCCGAGCGTGGACGTCATCACCGGCGTCATCAAGGCGAACATCACCGCGCGCATCGCGTTTCAGTGCGCGGCGAAGGTGGACTCGCGCACGATTCTCGACGCGATGGGCGCGGACAAATTGCTCGGCAAAGGCGACATGCTTTACCTGCCGCCCGGTTCGGGAAAGTTGATTCGCGCGCAGGGCGCGCTTATCACCGACCAGGAAATCCTGAGCATCGTCGGATTCATTGCCAAACAGGCCAAGCCAAGCTACGAAATGGAAATTCACCGGCAACTCTCCCAGCCCGCCGCCAACTTCGGGAACGAAAGCGGCATAGACGAGGACGAGGAATTGATCCAGCAGTGCATCGAAGTCATCCGCAGCGAGCAAAAGGCGAGCGTCTCGTTGATGCAACGCCGGCTGCGCCTCGGCTACACCCGTGCCGCGCGCATCATGGACGAACTGGAAAACCGTGGCATCGTCGGCCCCAGCAAAGGCGCCGAGCCGCGGGACATTTTGATTGACCTGGACGGCACGGGCGCGGATGGCGGGGGGCAGCAAGCGGTTTAATCAAACGGGAAAACATCTGTTTTAGCAACATCGTCATGGTTTAAGATTGGGCGTGAATCTAACCACTACACCACCTAACTCACAACTGATAGGTTGGCTGGGGGGCGTGGTCATCCTAACTGCGTTAATAACTCCCCTAGATGCGTCCTTTTGCACTATTCCGTTTGTGTTGGTCTCATCGGGCAACATATCCACTTCAATGTTGTCATTAGACAATGGCTTGGCCGTAACAATCCAGCCGTTACTCGTGCCTAGGTCAAAGTGTCGCATGACATGCTCGGAAAGCTCAATTACTCCGAAACTCCTAATGCTGATTGGATGAGAAATAGTCTGAAAGCTGGAACTGGGAGTTGCCTTTCGGGTGTGTGTGAACATGAAAACAAGCACAGCTACCGCGAACAAAGAAAAAACTGCTACAATAGATTTCTTCATATAGTGGGTAAATACCAATGCTAAGGAATAGTTATGGGTGTTTTCTATTTTATTTCAACGGATACTGCCAGACCCAATCGCCGTTTTCCATGTCAGTGCGACCATCCTTCATTGGCGCGACCTGCCCGCCATCATCGGTTTCGTTCCAGCCGATGGAATAGAGTAGGAATTTTCCGGCTTCCGTGCGGCGATAATGCAACGGCTGGCCGCCGATGATGTCGTGCGGGAGTTTCTCGATGAGCTGCGGCACGAGAGCGTCGAGCGTTTCAGGATATTCGCCGTGTGCGAAGTGATACCGTTCGAGCGCGCAGGCAATCTGGCCCTCATTCGCCAGCGTCTGATTTCCTGCGGTTACCTGTAGTGCCTTGTTAACGTTGGGAATGGCAATTCTTGCCCACCTGTTCCAAGGAGCCGAATGCCTTACCGCCTTTCCAATTTCCAAAATCGCATTCCTTGTTTTTGCCGGCAGAATCAAATTATTCGTGAGGTCGAAACTATCGAGCGGTTTTTGCCCCAACGTGACGGCGACCTTAATGTTCTGATAAAGCCAGCCGCGTGGCACAACATAAAAAAGCAAAAGCTCCGGATCCGTCCACTTTACCCGGAGACTGGAAGTGTGGCGGGGCAGCATCTCTGCCAATGCAGCGGGCGTGGTGGTTTCAAGCCAGCGGGATGCATATACCGGTTCTTCCCGCAAACTTTCCGCGACGAATGGCAACAAATTGATGTCCTTGAGCTGTTCTTGCAAAGCGATCAATTGCGGCTCGCGCCAGGCATGTAATTGCAGACCATAGGCGATGGTGTCCACATAAACTCCGGTGATGGCGACATTGATCATCGCCGCCACCAGGGTCATCGGCTTGCCCGTCGGCCCGCCTTCCAGGATACGCCGGGAATCGTTCAACAAAGTCAGTTCCCGCAGGGCTTTTTCCGGCTGGCCGAGCAGCAAATAACACTGGGTCCGCTGCGCCAGCGTCTGCGCCAGGAACCGCATCATCACAAAATTGGGAATCTGTATTTGATATGGCTGGGAATAATCGCAATCTATTTGCGCGTAAGGCCGCTTCAAGGCTTCGCGGATTTCATCAAAATCCGGTTCATACTGGTCGCTCCATTTCAGATAGTCCGCCGCCGCCGTGATTCGCACCCCGGTTAGCAACACCTGAAAAACCCCCTTGGCGCCGGTGGCTTCGACCCGCAAATGGCCGATGTTGGTGACGGTGTCCGCAGGCATGAGATTTTCCAGGTCGGCCACGGACGGCGGCGGGTCGGCCTGTAGAATAATTTGTGCGGGAGTGAGGTTGGTTAATCGAAATTCTGAAAATTTGAAGCCTTGGGAACCGTTGGCGCTCCGGCCAATGGTGTTTTGGATCAATTGGCCGGCCTTACTCCGCGCGGCGGGGTCGTTGAGCTGCAAGACGAGCCTGTTCCCGGCAGATTCAAGAGTGCCGCTGCCGGGTGATATGACTGTGAATAGAGCCGCGACAACCGGCCGGGTCTTGGCGGTGTCGAGTATGGGGAAGGAATTGCTTTCCGTCGGACCCAATTGAATCCTCTCCTGTTTGGCATAGAATTCCGCCTCGGCGTCATTCCTGGAATGGACAAAACTGAAGGCGATTTTTTTGCTGGCCTTGAAAAAATTCTGGTCGTCCGGTACGGGCGGCGGAATAAATTTGTTCCAATCCAGCACCGCGCCCTTGGCTTCCAGCTCTCGTTTGCAGTTTTCCCAGGCCCGTTTGCCGCGCCAGTCCTCCTCGGTGTAAAAAATGGCAATCAGCGTGGCGAAAATGGCCAGGCCAACCAAAACCCGTCGCGTGATTCGCCGCCGCCCACTTTTATTTTTTGGTGTTTCGTTCATGTCAAGCTCACGCCGTCAAAAGCTCAATGCGCCTCTGGCTTCGAGGTTGCGGCAATGATAATTTCGGCGGCTCGGCGTTACGCGTCTCGTTCGGCCCAATCAATTCAGCCAGCAAACGTTCCTGTTGTTGAAACGCCATGATCATTTCCGGCGACGGCGGCGAAGATTTCATGGCCATGGTTTGCGAATTGTCGCGCATCGAAAGATTCACCGCGAGAATCACCACCCAAACCGCCGCCAGGCCCGCCCAAATGCGCCGGCAAGGCCAGATTACATCATGCCACCATTCGCAGATGGCCATGATCGGCGTGAGCCGGCGAACCGGCGCCGGCCCTGCTGCCGCTTCGACCGCCTTCGCCCAGCGCATCCGGATAATTTGATCCGGTTCAATGTGCCTGAAGTTTCCTTCCCAGTTGGCCAGCAGCGCCGCCACTTTCCTTGTTTCATCGCAATATTTCCGGCAGTCCGCACACACAGCCAGGTGGTTTTCAACCCGGCTTCGCTCTGGTTCCGAAAGTGCGCCGCTGGCCAAAAGACAAATGCTCTGGCGATGACGTCCGCAGCGGTTCAGAAACCATTTCATATCTGTGTATCCCCTTTCAAATCCGGAAGGTTCATTTTCATTTTGCGCAATTTTTCCAGGGCATGGTGCAGCCGGGATTTTACCGTTCCCACTGAACAGCCAAGAACCGTCGCCATGTCCGGCAGCGAGGCGTCTTCAAAGAAGCGCAGCAAAACAACCTGCCGGTGTTTTGGGGGCAGCTCCTCGACACATTGGCGCAGCTCAATGAACAATTCATGCTGGGTCGCCACTTCGGCGGGTGAAATTTCGGTTGCGGCAATATTGTCATGCCGGTCGTGCAGTTCCTCCGTTTCGGAAAACGGCAGCCCGGCCAGCGAAACCGGCCGGGAACGGGCGCGACGGACGGATTTCTGGTGCCGATGCAGCAGTATGGCATAGAGCCAGGTGGAAAACCGGCAGGTTTCGTTGTAACGCGGCAGACTTTTCCAGGCCTCGACCAGGGTTTCCGAAACCAGGTCTTCCGCCGCGCTCAAGTCGCCGGACAATGCAGCAGCCTGCCGCAAAAGACGGGCTTGCAACGGCCCGGTCAAAAGGCAAAAAGCCTGCGGATCTCCTGCGCGTGCGCGAGAGAGAAGTTCCGGTGCGGCTGACGTCTCGACGTGGTCGTCCGTAATGACCATCTGTCTATTAATCCCCGCCACGCACAGAAAGGTTCAAAAATAAAATTGTTTCAACCCCAAGGCACGCAGGCGCGAAGCAAAAGGAATTTCCATTTTGTAGGAGTCGAGGTAACGAGACGCTAATTTCTTGGTGGAATTCAAGCTTTATCAAGAAAATCAGAGACTCCTTACGTCGTTTCCTACAATTCACTTCGCCGGATACTGCCAGACCCAATCGCCTTTTTCCCGGTCAACTGAACCGCTTTTTGTAAAGGCAACTTGCCCGCCGTCATCCGTTTCATTCCAGCCGACGGAATAAAGCAGGAATTTCCCGCTTGTCGCGCCGGAGCCTTGCGAAGGCGGACCATCCGTGCGGCGATAATGTAACGGCTGGCCGTTGATGATGTCGTGCGGCAATTGCCCGATGAATTGCGGCGCGAGCGCGTCGAGCGTTTCAGGATATTGGCCGTGCGCGAGCCGGTAGCGCTCCAGCGCACAGGCAACGCGGGCCAAATCAACACTGGCTTGGGCAAAGGCAAATTTCTTGACCGCCGCATTAAGAGCCGGAAACATAATCAGTGCCTGGACTTTGTAAGGTGAATAATGTTTCATTTCCGCGCGAACGGCTTGGTCGGCACGCCGCAGGCCGTCAGGCGAAACAACACGAGTTTCCGCATCAACGAGCGGCAAAATCCATTGCTGACACATCCGGGCAAAGGCGAGTTCGTTTTGAAAAAAGTAGGCGTTGGGCGTCAAACGCAAACTGACAGTTATAATTTTATTTGTCCCGGAACGGTCGTCCACCGTTTTGTATTCGCGCGTGATTCTTTGTTTCTCGACTGATTCAATCGCAAATATTTTTTCACCTTTCATGGCGAGTTGAAAGTCGGCCAAAAAATCCAGCTTTGCCAACGCCCGTTCCAATTCCATGAGTTGAGCCTCAGACCATCGTTGTTGTGCCAGGCCTTCATAAACCGGCTGAAGCGTTATGGCCAGCATCGCGATGCGAACCAGATGTGAAATAAGAAACGGCTGGTCGCGAATGGAATCAGTCACACCCAGCAGGAGTTTTACGTCAGCTAGCGCCTTTTCACTTTGACCATTGTCCAATTCCGCAAGGATTCGCAACTGGAACAATTGGCCGCACCTTTTCACATTTGCCAGATAGGGTAAAAGTTCCCCGACAACGTCAAAACCGCTTTCATAATCAAGTGGAAACCGCGAATAGGGACGCTGAAGGGCTTCGCGTAATTCTTCGATTGCCGGATCAAAACAGCTTAATGCCAGCAATATGTCTGTGGCAGGTGTTTGCGGCTGTGATGCAACTGGAAAGCCATTTGTTTTTCCTTGGGACGTTTCGGCAAAATCGCGGAAATAACGCTGCCATTCTTTCAAGTCGGTCAACTTGCCTTTTTGCCAATTGCCGCCATTCGTCGGCCAGTTTTCCGAGTTGCCGCGATAGAGGATGAAATACATTCGATTTACGACATTGACATCGCTCTGCTCCAACGCGCCCGTGTTTTGATTCCGGTTCCAATTCAAGGCGCTGGCAACAATCGGTGCGAAATAAAAATTCTGATCGTCCGGCACGGGTGGCGGAATGACAGAGGCCAGATCAAAGCGTTCGCCGCGCGCCTCGGCCTCGCGCTTGTAATTTTCCCATGCGCGTTTCCCACGCCAGTTTTCTTCCGTGATCAAAATGGCAGCCAGAGTTGAAAGGACGGCCAGCCCGATCAGTCCCCAGCGCAACAGCCGCCAGCGCCATTTGGTTTTGGGTTTGTCATTCATAAATCAAACGGTGGCGGTTCCGAGTGTTTCGCTTCGTGGCTTGGGCGCAAAATTTCGGGAACGGTCGGTCTCCGGTGGTGCCGAGCGATCCGCAAGCAGTTCGTTCATCCAGCGTTGCTGGGCTTGCAAGCTCATAATCACTTCCCCTGAACGAGCGGGTTTTCCAGTGACGCCGCTCACGTTGTCGCGCTGGGAAAAATCGACGATGAAAAGCAAAACCCAGACGGCGGCCAGCCCGGTCCAGATGCGGCGGCAGGGCCAGATCAATTCCAACCAGAGTTTATTTGAACAACCAAGTAACGAAGCAACCAAGGAAGCAGGCCGACTTTGTTCCTTTGTTTCTTGGTTGTTCAATTCCTCCACGACTTCGCGGCGGATGGCGTCGAGTTTCGGCGCGGCGGAACGATGTTGTTCCAGCAAAATTTCACGCGGCGTTTTCATGATCGGTCTGGTTTCTTTTCAACGCAGAGAACGTGAAGAACGCGGAGAATCGCAGAGGTTGAAACATTGGGTTTGGGAAATGCCCTTGTCTGCTCCGCGCATCTTTGCGCTCTCCGCGTCTCTGCGTTAAAATTGAATGTAGCTGGAGGTTCATGTGCCTGGTTCTTCCAACAATTTCCGTAGCGTTTTTTTGGCGTAGTGCAACCTGGACTTCACCGTGCCGAGTTGCGTCTCCGTAATGCTCGCAATTTCTTCGAGCGAAAAGTCTTCGACAAAATGCAACAGCAGCACCGAGCGCTGCGGGAGCGGTAGTTGATTCAGCAAGTTCATAAACTCGGCCTCCTGTTCCCGCCGGATGAGCAGATCGTCCGGGCGGTTTTCAGATTCGTCCGGTAATTCAGGAATTTCATCGAGTAAAACCTCCTCGCGACTTTGCTTCCGCCAGCGTTGAATGCATTTCTGGTGCGCGATGCCGAAGAGCCAGCTCCCGAATTTCGCGTCGTCGCGCAGGCCGCCGATGTGCCGGACGGCGGCGATGAACGTCTCCTGCACGAGGTCGAGGCTCGTTTGTTCATCATGCACCAGTTCAAAAACATAGACATACAACGGCAGTTGGTAGCGTCGAAAGAGAATGTCCCAAGCCGCCGGTTCTCCGGCTTTGGCCTGTAGCACGGGCAGTTGTTCGCGTTCAGCCACCACCAGCATTTACACAGAGAAGAATGCCAGACGCGAGAAAAGGTTCAATTGGATTGAAAAATTCGAAAACCGAAGCTCGAAAACCGAAAGAAATC
>Ga0181521_10002082_pt1 | contig 24281 bp, 28 predicted proteins | sample PEATcosm2014_Bin_32_FD_119764 | JGI IMG/M metagenome (GOLD analysis project Ga0181521, IMG submission 119764) | Peatland microbial communities from MTU Mesocosm Facility, Houghton, MI, USA - PEATcosm2014_Bin02_60_metaG | ecosystem: Environmental > Terrestrial > Soil > Wetlands > Peat | place...
GGGGCCGGTTCCCCGATGCCTGAGGTTATGACCGGGATCGGGGCGCTGCGCGAGCGGCTGGGGCGGGAGCGTGGAAACTCCATCGGGCTGGTGCCGACCATGGGCGCGCTGCATCGGGGCCACGCGAAACTGCTGGAGGCCGCGCGTGACGGGAACGATTTCGTGGTGGCGAGCATTTTCGTGAATCCGATACAGTTCGATCGCCGCGAAGATCTGGAGAACTATCCGCGGACGATGGAAGACGATCTGCGCGTGTGCGAAAGCCACGGGGTCGATCTGGTCTTCGCTCCCTCGGCGGCGGACCTTTATCCGAAGGAGCAGCTGACGTTTGTGGAGTCGCCCATGCTGGCCGCGCACCTCTGCGGCGCGCACCGGCCCGGGCATTTTCGCGGTGTCGCGACGGTGGTGCTGAAGTTGTTCAACATCGTCCAGCCGGACCGGGCGTACTTCGGTGAGAAGGACGCGCAGCAGCTGGCGATTATCCGGCGCATGGCGGAGGATCTGAACGTTCCCGTGGTGGTTGTGCCGGTGGCCACGGTTCGGGAAGAGGATGGTCTGGCGCTGAGCTCGCGCAACAAGCATTTGACGGCGGCGCAGCGTGAGATCGCGCCCGTATTGTGGCGGGCGTTACGGAATGCAGTCGATTCGATCGAGCGGGGCGAGCGGCGGGCAGCGGCGATACGGGAGGCCGCTATCGAAACGTTCGCGCAGTGGCGGGAAGCGCGCGTCGAGTACTTCGAGGTCGCCGATCCGGATACGCTGCAGCCGGTAGAGCGGGTTCAGGGGCCGGTGCTGGTTGCCGGTGCGATGTGGCTCGGGTCGACGCGTTTGATCGATAATATACGGTGGCCCGGTTAAGGATCACGGGCGCAGCAGATGGCGGACGAAGAACAGCAGGTTCGCCGGGCGCTCTGCCAGGCGGCGCATGAAATAGGGATACCAGGCTTCGCCGAAGGGGATGTACAAACGCAACCGGTAGCCTTCCCGCACCAGGCGGCGCTGCAGATCGCGGCGGATGCCGTAGAGCATCTGGAACTCGAAACGGTCCGGCGCGACGGCCTGGCTGGTGACGAAATTCTCCACTGTTCCGACGATTCGCTCGTCGTGCGTGGCGATGGCCGGGTATTCGCCGATTGTCAGCAGAGAGCGCGCCAGTTCGAGGTAGTTTCGGTCCACTTCCGCTTTCGCGTCAAAAGCGATTTCAGGCCGTTCGAGGTAGGCTCCCTTGCACAAGCGCACGCGGATTCGTTCGATTTCGAGGCACTCGATATCTTTGGCGCTGCGCCGCAAGTACGCCTGGATCACCGTGCCGCACGAGCCGTATTCCCGGTGAAGGCGCGTAACGAGGGCGAGAGTTCGATCCGTATACTGGCTCGATTCCATGTCGATGCGGACGAATCCGCCGATGGCCGCGGCTGCCTTCACGAGCGCGGCGACGTTGTCTCCACACGCGGATTCCGAAAGATCGAGGCCAAATTGGGTCAGCTTGATCGAGACGTTCGGTTCGACGCCCGCCGCCTGCATGGCGTGCAGCATTCGCAGGTACATATCCCGGCAGGCGGCGGCTTCATCGAGCGATTTCACGTTCTCGCCGAGGTAGTCGAGGGTGGCAGTGATGCCGTCGGCGCGGATTTTGCGGCAAACCTCAAGCGCGTCGTCCAGCCGGCTGCCGGCTACGAATCGCGACGATAATCGGCGGGCCGATGGCGAGGTTTCCACCCAGTTTCGCAGTGCCTTATGGCGCGAGAGGTAGAGGATCGTGCGTCGGAGCGGCACCGATTTGATACTAGCTCAGGGCCGGCAGATGCGGCATCAGCCGCGTGTACCAATCAGGGAGTCGAACTGTAGACGAGCACGCGGGTGACCGGCTGGAAGCCCATGCGTTGGTAGAGATGCAGTCCTTCGGCCGTTGACTGGAGAACGATATGGGTGGCTGTCGTCTCGCGAAGCGCCGCGTCGATGGCATGGCGCGTAATCGCTTCTCCGTAGCCGCGTTGCCGGTACTCGGGGGCGGTGGCGACGTTATACAGTCCAATGACGCCCTGCGCGGAGACGGTTGCCGCGGTAGCCACGGGCAGTCCGTCGCGATACCCGACCCAGCAAACGAAGGCATCGTGGGTGGTCATGCCGGGATCGAAAACCTCGGAGAACCAGGAGATCGGCACGTGGAAGCAGGTTGACCCGAGGGCGCGGAAATCGTCCAGCGTTTGCGCCGACAGCACGCGGCGGACCTCGATGTCGGGGAGCTTTCGCGTGGGCCGCTGGATACGTTCCGTGGCCATGCCGGGCATGTCGGACGACAATCTCAACCCCCAGGTTTCGCAGGTGCGCGAGAGTTTACGGCGAATACCCGTGGCGAGCCAGTCCTCGCAGATCCAGAATGCCCAGCGAAGCGCCTGCGAATCGAAGTGATTCTTTGCCGCGCGCAACCGGTCTTCGAGTTCCGCCCGCGTTTCCACCGGCTCGCTCGGAAACGCCGCGTTGAACATCTGAAAAGCGACGCCGAGCGAGGCGATGCTCACGCCGGGAAGTTCGATTACACTCCCGCGCGGCCTGCCGTCGGCGAGGGCGCGAAACGATTGACGAAGATTGTCCGCTACGCAATGAAAGGTCACTTCAAGGTGATGGGGACGGACGCGATGTGGTTCTCCCATTCCAGCTGCAGTTTGCCGGTTTTCGGGCCGGTGCCCGAGAGAGTCATCTTGTAGGTCTCGATCGGCGCGGGCGGCTTGCTCATCGTCATTTTGACGCGTCCTAAATCCATCTTCGCGCTGTAATTGAGGCCCCACTGGCCGGTCTCTTTGTTGACGATGAGCTGCCAGTTGTCGGGATCGGCCACCCACACGTAGATTGTGTAGTCGCCTTTGGGAACCTGGAGGCCGCCGATGTCGAGAGCGGCGTCGGTGTGAAAGGCAGTAGCGGAGTTGGCTCCGGCGCGCCAGGCGGGATATGTCGGGTCCTGCGAAAGGAGTCCGCCGGGCCCGAAGATCTTGCGGTGCCGCACCGATGGCGCCGAGTAATGGATGCTCAGCGTCTTTCCGCCGATCGCGACCGACGTCTGGGCGGGCGGGCTTTGGGGGGAGGCGAGGCCGGCAAAAGCAGCCAGTGTGGCGAAACATTTGAACGACTTCATGGTCAATTTCCTCGTCAATTTTCAGAGTACAGCAGAGGCTATGAATCAGCTTGCATCAAGGGCGCGCCCCGTGCGGCGAAGGCATTTCATCAGCCCCCATCCTTGTTGGCCGCTTTATTGCGGAACGGTGACGGGCTCCAGCCGCAGGGCCATTGCGCCGAAGTCGATGCCGAAGGAAGGGGCCTGTTTGAGCAGATCCATGCCAAAATTTCCGATGCAGCAATTCGCCCCGATTGGTTTAAGGAGAACATGGGCGGGACTGAGAACGGCATCCACGCCGTCCAGACGTATTCTGAGTTTCGGAATCGTCACGGAATCGAAAATCTCCGCGTGTCCGACCCCTCTCTCCTCGGTTGAGTCCTTCTTGCCTTTTTCCGCGAGCAGGCTTGCGAACTCGTCGGCGAACGGCTTGTAGAGATCCGTGGTCTCCGCGCCTGTATCCAGAGTAGCGAGAACTCTTTGGCCCGCTACGGTGGCCGTGACCGCAAGGTGGTCATTATCGAAGACAAGGTTGGATTTCCGGATATCGAACGGCTCCGGCCTGTCGCCGATCTGCATCGTACCCGCTCTTGTCCAATGCAGGGTACCGAAGCCGACCAACATGGGAATTCCGATTATTCCTCGGCGTCCAAGTGGAAGATTAGGCCATGGCTCCTGATTGTCGGGGAAGACAGCGAACGAGACGTTCTTAAACCGGACGTTGCCGACGACTACCTCTTTAGCGACCGCAGTCCGAAAACCGACGCGACTACCCGATGAGTTCCCCAGCGTGCCGGAAGTATCTTTCACGCTCAGGCCCAGCCGCGCAGCCTCCGACTCGCTCATGCAGGATATCCACGCTCCGGTATCGAAAAAGTACGTCGCGGCGCTCCCATCAATGGACAATGGGACAAAAATGCCTTCCTCTGCGTGATGCAGCGTCGACGGCGCGATCTTTTCGACAATCTGGTTCGGCAATCCACGGAAACCGGCGATGGTGCTTTGCTCCCGCTCTCGTTCTTTCTTATTCGGGAACGCAGCCCATCTTTGCTCCATGATCGAAACGAGACTCCGATATTGCCCCCGGTAAAAGTAAAGATGGCTCAGCCACTCGTAAGCTTCATACGCATATTCCGAGCGGGGCCCCGACTTGATTACGGAGAGCAGCGTTTTTTCAGCGCGACGCGGGTCCTGGTTAAACGTGACGTCAATGGCGCCCCGGTAAAGCGGCATCCCCTTTATATTCCGAAGCCGGTCATTGAGTTCGATCCATTTGTGATTCTCGTAGAGTGGCTTCAGCTCAGAGATGTCTTGCCCCTGGCCCACGGCCCCGGCAATGGCTGCAAGACAACCGATCATGATCGCTGCGCGACATTTGAACGACTTCATCGCGTTGCCTCGTCAATTTTCCAGAGTACAGTAGAGACTATGAATCAGCTTGCCACACGGATTTTACTGGCCGGAATCGTGACTCTTTCGGTGGATCAGGCGTTTGCGCATTTCAAGTTTCTGGAGCCGCCATCGGCGCTGGTCACCGAGAATGGCGGCAAGGGCGCGCCCCCGTGCGGCGAAGGCATTCCGTCGGGCATTGTCACGAAGGCGCAGGGTGGGCATCCGTTCACAATCCGGCTGCTCGAATTCATTCCGCATCCCGGGCATTACCGAATTGCTCTATCGGTCAACTCGCGCGCGGCGATTCCGAAGGACGCGGACGCCGAAGTGAAAGACGGCAAGTCGGTGAGCGCGCCGATCGATGGCAATCCGAAGATTCCCGTGTTGATGGATGGCGCCTTCGTTCACACGACCACGCCGCGCAACACGGAATGGAAGATCGACGTGACGCTGCCCAACCTTACTTGCGAAAAGTGCACCCTGCAGGTTACGCAGTTCATGGCTGAGCATGCGCTGAATCCCGGCGGCGGTTATTACTATCATCACTGCGCGGATTTGCAGATTACGGCCGATCCGAAGCTGCCGCCGGCGGACAAGGCGTGGATGCAGTTGGGGAAATAGACCAGCTTGCATTCACCATTCGGCGGAAGCTCATACGAGTGATTTCGGCCAGGGACATGAACCGGAATGAGACGAAGATTTGGGAAAGCTATGAAGAAGAAGATTCCTGAATTAAGAACGAAGATGACGAAAGGCAGTTCTGGGCCACCGCAGATTCGACGGAGTAGATCGAATGGCCATTGGGGAAGCGGAGGAAGCCGATTCACCTCAAGCCGTCCCTGAAGACGATATCGCTTCGGCTTCCCGTCTCGATGATCGAGGATCTGAAAATACTGGCGAACAGCCGCGACGTTCCGTATCAGTCTCTTCTCAAGGTGTTCCTGGCCGAGCGGCTGGCGCGGGAACGTCCGTCGCGCTCGGGACAGACCTGATCTCAAATGGAAGCCCCGAGCCGTGGGTGCAACCGTCGATGTCTTTTTCCCGGCTGCGTGCGTACACGCCCTGATGCGGTCGCAAAAAGGCTGAAAGGGCTTCCAGCAGATCGTGCAACAGGGCGCTCAGATATGAATTGAGATTGCGCCGAGTCGGATGCAAAGGCCACGTATGGCGCATGCTTCCCCAATATGCTCCCGGTTGGCCGGTAATCCGGACGTTATCCACTGCATGGCAGTTTGACCCACCTCCGAATCCCTTTACGGGAAAGACGGGGTTACTTTTTCACCGGTCCGTAAGGTCTGCTCCGACGGCTGGGCGACCGCATCGCCGTCCGCGAGCCCCTTGACTACTTCGACACGCAGCGCATCCGAAGCGCCGGTCGTGATCGGCTGCCACTTCAGGGTGTTGTCCTTCCGCAGCAGGAACACGCCGATGGCGCTATCGCGCCGCACGACGGCTTTCGGAATGGTCAGCGCGTTTTCCACCACCTGCGTGAGAATGAACGCGTTGACGTTCGTGCCGGGCACCAACTCGCGCATGGGGTTGCCGATAGTACAAAGCACCTCGCCGACTTGCCGCGAGCCGAGCGCAATTACTTCCGTCGGGCGCTTCTCGACTATGCCGGTCCATTCTTTGCCGGGCAGCGCATCCCAGGTAATGCGTACGCTCTGGCCGGCTGCGACCCGGCCCAATTCCGGTTCATCCACATAGACGCGCACACGCACCGGGTCCAGCTTGCCGATGCTTGCCACCGGGTCTCCGGCATTGAGAAACGACCCGGCGCGCGCCGGCAGATCGTAGACGGTTCCGGCCATTGGAGCGCGGACGATGTCCTGTGTAATTCGATCGCGGGAGAGGCGCACATTGGCTTCGGCTTCCTCAACACGCGCCTGCGCACTGCCCAGGTCGCCTTTTCCCACCAGCGCCGCGCGCTTTTGCCGCAGGGACTCAATCTGAACGTCGAAGCTCTTTACGGCCTGCCGCGACTGCTCCACTTCGAACGCGGTTGCCGCCTGTTTGGCAAGGAGACGCTGCAATGCATCGAGGTTATGCTGCGCGGCATCGCGATCGGATTGCAGGCGGTTCAGCGTGCCATCGAGCTCCGCCGTGTCGGCGCTCCTGCCTCCCGCCTGCAGGATCTGCTGACTGGCGCGCGCCTGAGCCTCGCGGGCAATCGCCGCTTCCAGTTCCCGCTGCAGGCCCGGTTCATCGAGTTCCGCGAGTACTTGTTCCCTGCGCACCGAATCACCCGCATGCACCAGGAGTCGTTTGACCAGCCCGGAAGATTCGACTCGCACGTCGACGTACTCCACGGGTTCGACCTTGCCATTTGTCGAGAGAACATTCGAAATCCGTTCGCGCGTGGTCTTCGCGAAGGACACCTTCGGATCTTCGGAACGTTTCAGCCAGAACCAGACGGACAACCCGGCCGCCAGCGCCACGACCAGAACAAGAAGCTTCTTCAACAGGATTGTCCCCGTGCGCAGTAATCGAACAGAAGCTGCCATTCGACGAGTTGAATCCGCATGGCGATCTGTTCCTGTGTTGAACCGTGCCTGGCCGCTTCGCAGAACTCGACAAACGCAAACGGGTCCCACTCGCGCCCGCCGCGATAACCGGCCTTCTCCGCTTCCGCGGCGAGCCTCGGGAAAATCGGATGCGTGCCTGTCTTGCGGAACCAGTAACCGGCATTAGCGGGATCCGGTTCCTGGCGATGTACGATGGCGTGCCAGAAATAGCCGTTCGGATCTTCAACGCTGTCGGCCGCCGAGTGCGCCGCGTCCCAGCAGCCACAGTAAAGATGCAGACCGCTCACGACGGAACCCGGCAGGACTTCAAGGGCCTTCACTCCTTCACTGGCTTTGATGGAAGCACTTACAGTCCTGACGAGCGGCATCAAGCGGTTGCCTCCGCCGGCGAGCGCAAGAATGCGCGCGATGTCTGGTCCGTAGTCTTCAGGTCGGAATTCCACCTTACCTAAGATATCGAAACGCAGTCGCCTGCTTCATAATCAAATTTACAGGGATGCAGAAAACAGCGCTGGTATTGTCCGCGGGAGGAATGTTCGGGGCGTACCAGGCCGGAGCATACAAGGCGATCGCGGAACTTGCGCCGCCGGATATCGTAGTCGGAGCGTCCGTGGGAGCGCTCAACGGCTGGCCTATCGCCAGCGGTTGCTCGCCGGATCATTTGATCGACCGATGGCTGGATCCCGCGGCGGGCGATACGCTCAAACTGTTCCCCAATCATGGGTGGGGCTTTCTGGGGCGAGCGGGATGGTTCGACCCGGCGCCGCTGCGCGCGCAGGCGGAAGGAATTCTGCGCGACTACCAGCCGCGGATCCCGTTTGGAGTGGTAGTAGTGGAACTGCCGGGACTTCACGCGCGCCTGGTACGGTATCCAAACGTCCTCTCAGCGCACTTACAGGCGACATGTTCCATCCCGCTGTTTCTTCCCTCGGTCAAGATTGGTGGGAAGCGCTACCTGGACGGAGCAATTTTCGAAAAGGTTCCCATCTGGGCGGCGATCGAGATGGGCGCGACCCGGATCATAGCGATCGATTCCATGCCGAAGGTCGGTAAGTGGTGGCTGCATCTGGCGATCAACATCGCGTACACGTTCAAGCCCCGGCGCAAGTATCCGCCGAAGCTGGATCTGACCATTATTTCTCCCTCGGAGACGTTGGGGAATACCGACGACGCAGTGTACTGGAAGCGAGCGAATGTCGAGCGATGGGTGGATATGGGCGCGCGCGATGCAAGACGCGTTTTATCGCCCGACGCGGCCCGCGTGCTGTCGCCAGCCATTGCAGGTCAAAGCGCTACCTTACGTTGAAGAGCGTTTTTAAGCCGTAATCCATGTGAAACTGCTGGTGGCAGTGGAAGAGCGTGAGCCCTTCCATCGCCGGCGCGAAGTCCACCGCGATTTTGCGAAAGCCTTTTACCAGAACAACGTCTTTCATCACGCCGGCAGTGGGCTTTCCATAGACATTGGTGAGTTCGAAACTGTTGCGATGCAGATGAACGGGGTGCGGATCGTCGGTCTGATTGTCGAAGACCAAACGGTAGCGCTTTCCTTTCTGTAGTGCGCGCGGCGCATCTTTTTCGTCGAAGGTCTTGCCGTTGATTGTCCAGCGATTGAAGCCGCCGGCGCCTCCATTGATTTTTCCGATGGCGAGCGGAATCGTTTCGACGGGTTCGGGAACAGGGCGGGTCTCCCCGAACATGGTGTAGTCCCAGGGCTTTCTTTGCGGTTTGACCCAACGCGGCGCGCCGGTTCGATTCGCGTACTCGACTACGATGCCCATGCCGTTCTTCCGGTCGTCATCGTGGGGCGTGCCGAGAGCCCACACGCCGGGATTCTTCATTTCAACCACAGCTGAGATGCGCTCGGCGGTGCCCAGCGACAGCACTTCGACCAACTGCGGATGCGGCACGGGATTGCCGTCCAGCGCGACTATCTCGAATTGATGGCCGGGCAATGCCAGTTCAATGTTCTCCGTGGCGCTGCCGTTCAGGATGTGGAACAGTACGCGCTGACCTTCCTTCACGCGGACCGGTTCGCCGTAGCCCAGCGCCTTGCCGTTGATGGTAAAGCGCTGGTAGCCGATCTCCCAGCCGTTGGGTTTGGAATTCTTGTCTTGTTCTTCCTTGCGTTTCTTTTCTTCCGGAGTAATATCCGGGTCGTCCATCTCTTCTTCCGTAGTGAAGAACGGCTCCCATTCGTGGGTGGCGAGGAAGATTTCCCGATCGTACTGCCCAGGGTTGGTCTTCGGCTCGATGTAGACGAAGCCGAATTGCCCGGTGTACGTGCCGCGGTTCAGATCGGACATCGGCATCACGTGCGAATGGACGAACCGCGCGCCGGATGGCTGAGGCGTGAGGCGGTAGCGCAGATGTCCCCGCGGCGGAACGACGAGGCTCTTCTCTTCGGCCGCGCCATCGACATCGGTGGGAACGATCAGTCCGTGCCAGTGGACGAATTCGGGCGAATCGGTATCGTTGAACAGGTCGACGGCGACGGGGACGCCTTCGCGCAGCCGGATCAAGGGGCCGGGGACCTGGCCGTTATAGCCGATGGTGCTGATGGTGTGATCCTTCGCTATGTCCGCGAGAACGGGTGCGATGCGCAGCGTGACATCCGCGGGACCCGAAGGAGCGGCAGCCGGAGTGGTTGTGGGCGCAGTGGCCCCGCTGCAACCGGCCAAGATGAGGCTGCTGCCCGCGGCGATGTCCTGAAAGAAACTGCGGCGGGTCGTCTTCCGAGTGTTCATACGCCTTAACAGCATAACGCCGCTGCGCCGGGCGGAAGCCCGGCGGCAGCGTCGAAGCCCCGCCCCACGACGCCGCTCTTTCATCGCGCGACTGCATCCACTACAATGGGGCTTTTATGCCTGTCTTCCGCATTCACCGAATGAAGGATACTCCGCGTCACCAGTTCCGTTGGGCACCACACGTTTCCGGCGCGGCAAATGTAAAGCAGAAGGATTACGAGCCTTCGAGCGAGGTCGAAGCGGAAAACGAGTATGCTGCGTGGGCGTTGCTGCGCGGTTCGGAAGCGCCGCTGCTGGTGGGCGATATTCTGGAACTGCCCGCCGGACAACTGCGGATCTGCAAATACGTTGGCTTCGAAGAGGCGCGGTGGTTTATTCCGGAGACACCTGTACCTGAGATGCCTGTGCCGGAGTCGGCGCCGGCTCAGGCGTGAGGCAGTGATGAGGGACATCCTGATGCGCGCGGCCAGACTGGGCGACGACATCGACGATTTTTGCGTGAAGTGCAAGCGCGTGATGAATCACTCGGTGGTCTCGATTCTCAATAGTTTGCCGGCCAAGGTTCGTTGCCGCACCTGTCACAGCGATCATGATTTCCGGAACGAACAACCGCCGCCGCCGAAGGTGGATCCGCGTAAGGCGGCGTTGTTCAATCAAGTGCTCGAGAACGTGACCGGATTGCCTGCGCCGCCGGCCGAGGCCCCGGCCGTAGAGGCTCCCGAAGCTCCAGCCGGGAAATCCGCGGCGGCCGCGGTCGAAGCAAAGCCGAAGGGGCGAAAGAAAACCAAGGCGTGAAGACCCTGTTCGTCACCGGAGGAGCCGGCTTCATCGGTTCCGAATTCATCAGACAGGCGATTCAGAGATATCGGATCATCAATTTCGACAAGCTGACCTACGCGGGCAATCTGGACAATCTCGCGTCCGTGGCGGACAATCCGGACTACTCCCTGGTGGTAGGCGATGTTTGCGATGCCAGGGCGGTAGCGGCGGCTCTGCCCGCGGACTGCGATGCGATTGTCCATTTTGCGGCGGAGTCTCACGTCGACCGCAGTATTCTCAGCGCGGAGGAATTTGTCCTCACGAATGTGCTGGGCACGCAGGTGATGCTGGATGTGGCGCGTCACCGCAAGGCGAAGCGCTTCCTGCATATCTCGACGGACGAAGTGGGTGGCGATATGCCTCCGGACGGCTGGTTCCGCGAAGAGTCTCCGTTGAGTCCGAACAGCCCGTATGCGGCGAGCAAGACCGCGGCCGAGCACTTCGTACGGGCCGCGGCGCACACGTTCGGGCTGGACGTTCTGGTGACGCGAACCAGCAATAATTACGGACCTTACCAGTTTCCGGAAAAGCTGCTTCCACTGGCGATTTCGAATGCGCTCGAAGACCGCCCGATACCGGTGTACGGCGACGGCATGCAGGTGCGCGATTGGGTCCATGTGGCCGACAATTGCCGCGCGCTTCTCGCCGTGCTGGAGGGCGGACGATCGGGCGAAACGTACCACATTGGCGGTGGTCGTCCGCTGGCGAATATCGATGTATTGAAACTGCTGCTGAAAATTCTGAAAAAGCCGCAATCTCTCCTTACGAGCGTGACGGACCGCCTGGGTCACGACCGCCGCTACGCGGTGGATTTCAGCAAGACCACGCGGGAACTCGGATGGCGTCCGGAGATTCCTTTCGATGAGGGGTTGCGCGCGACAGCGGACTGGTACCGGGCCAATTCCGAGTGGGTGCGCCGGTGCCGCAGCGGAGAGTATCGCGCGTATTACGAGCAGATGTACGGGGAGCGCGAGGCTGGCGCGAAGAGCATCTGATGCGTGGATTGGCCTTGATCGCGATCGGCTGCGCTTCGATCGGCTGCAGCTCTGCGCCGGAGAAGAAGGCCGAGGCCCCCGCGCCGCCGCCCGTGAAGGACGATACCGCGCTTCTGCTTCCTCTGAACCGCGTCAGCGCAAAGGTGGTTCCGAACCATCTGCTGGGGAAAACCGCGCTGCCCGGCGGAACGGTCGGCGATTACGACGATGCGGGGTTGAAATACCAACTCTTCATCATCGAGACCGATTCCGCGCAGGATGCGGCGATTTTGCTGCTGGATTTGAAAGCGACGCTGAAGGACCCGGCGTACATCGCATACATGGGCGGCTACTACGGAACCGATTCCACCGGTTCGGTTTACGTGTTTGCGAAGGCGAAGTATCTTGCCGGGGTGGTTGGGCTGCCGGAGGACCGGGCGGACCCGATTGCGCGACAGTTGGCCGCGCGGCTCTATTAAGCCGAAGCAAGCTGTGTCTTGCGCGAGGACTTCTTAGGGGTTTCGGCGACGACTACTTTAACCGGAAAGTGCTCACGGAGCCAGTTGTGAATGCCTTCTTTTTGACTGGCGTTGACGACTCGCTGCCACCGGATATCGCCTGTCCTTTCATCATATTCAGCAACGACGTACGAGTTGCCGGTCAGGACGGATACAACTGAATCCTGCCTGAACCTACCGCAGTAGTACGAATCGTTGATTACCTGGCGATCTTGCATGATCCAAGTATAACAGAAAATCTATTACTTTAGGAATCAGACTGATACGCGGCGAAACACCGGGCGCTTCGTGAGTGTCCTGTGGCCTTGCCTGAGCGTGTGGCGAGGTATATACTGAGCCCGTTAACCCGGGTGAAGTTATTGGAGATGAGCCATATATGAAAGGCAGATTTTTCGGTACGTTTCTGGCGGGCGTCAGCTTGCTGCTGGCCGCGGCGCCTGCTTGGGCGCACCATTCGTTCGCCGCCGAATATGACAACCAGAAGCCTGTCACGCACAAGGGCGTGGTTACCAGGATCGACTGGATGAACCCGCATGTCTATATCTACATTGACGAAAAGTCCGAAGACGGCAAAGTCGTGAACTGGGCCTTCGAGGGGTATCCGCCGAATACGCTGCGCCGCGTCGGACTGGCGCGGGACATGCTGAAAATCGGCGATTCGGTTACTGTAACCGGCTGGAGCTCCAAGGACGGTTCGCTCAGATTTGCCGCGAGGGAAATCACGTGGACGGACGGGCGGAAGTTCTTCATCGGGCCGCCGGCGAATTAGTGGAGTTCAATGTGAAAAGACATTTCTTCGGTTTAATAGCATTTACAATCGTCGGGGCAATCGGTTTATTGGCTCAGAGCAACCCTCCGGCGGCAGACAAACCGATTCCGCGGGCGGCGGATGGCAAGCCGGACCTCTCCGGAGTCTGGCAGGCGCTGGGAGTCAGTCTGACCGGCGAGACTCCCGCACCTCCTGCTCGGGGAGGAGCTCCTGGCGGCGGAGGGCGGGCAGGCGGCGCTGGCCGCGGACGTCGCGAGGCTCCTCCCTACAAGCCAGAATTGCTGGACAAAGTGAAGGCGCTGGTTGCCGATCCCGCCAATAGCCCCAGCGCGCATTGCATGCTGCTGGGCGTTCCGGCCATCACGATGAATCCGATGCCGCTCGAAATCGTGCAAACGCCGAAGAAGACGGTGATCCTCTACGAAGTGATGCGCGCGTTTCGCATTATTCCTTCCGATGGCCGCGATCATCCGAAGGACCTCGATCCCTCGTACATGGGAGATTCCGTCGCCCATTGGGATGGCGATACGTTTGTCGTCGATGTGACCGGCTTCAACGACAAGACCTGGCTGGATGGCGCGGGGCATTTCCACAGCGATGCGCTGCACGTGGTGGAGCGATACACGCGCACTCCGCAGGACACGATCCACTATGAGGTGACGGCGGAAGATCCGAATGTGCTGACCAAACCGTGGAAGGTTGTGGATGCGCAGTTGCGCCATCCTCCAAGAGAGGACCGCATTATGGAGTACGAGTGCGATAACAATATCGACTTGTCGCACATTGTGAAGCCGGGCTCGCGGTAGTTCAGGGATCGATGCCGACAAGGGCCAAGAAATGGTCAGCGTTCTCAATGGCTTCCTGAAGCTTGGGGGATAGTAAGTCGCCTCCGCAGAGCCGCTCGGAATCGCGCGGTCAGAGAATAGCATAAGATTCTCGCGTTTGGTTGGTCGTTTCGAGGGTTCCGCGCCGGGCCGAAGCCCGGCGGCAGGGCCGAAGCCCCGCCCCACGATAGGATGGGATTTGACCCCGGCAGTGCCTGACATTCTCGCTCGGATTGTGTCCCGCAAACGGGAAGAACTGCGCGCGCCCAACATGCATCTCGCCGAGTTGCGGGAGATCGCCGAGTCCTGGCGGTTGGACCGGCGCGATTTTGCGGCCGCATTGCGCGTAAAACGGCCCGCAATTATCTCCGAAATCAAGAGGGCGTCGCCCAGCAGAGGTGTCCTGGTCGAGGATTTGCATCCGGTCGAACTGGCAGAGCAATACGAGCGCGGCGGAGCGGCGGCGCTGTCCGTTCTAACCGATCACGATTTCTTCCAGGGCAGTCTCGCGGATTTGGGGGCTGCGCGCGCCGCATGCTCATTGCCGGTCATCCGCAAGGATTTCACCATATCCGAGTTTCATGTCGTCGAAGCGGCCGCGTACGGAGCCGATGCCATTTTGCTGATCGTGGCGATTCTTGAAGAAACCCAACTGCGTGCGTATCGTGAACTCGCGGCCGAATTCGGCATGGCTGCGCTGGTTGAGGTCCACGATCGGCGCGAACTCGGGATTGCGCTCGAGTCCGGTGCTGAAATCGTCGGTGTCAATAACCGCGATCTGCGGACGTTTCAGGTCTCGCTCGACACTTCGATTGACCTTGCGCCGGAGATTCCGAAAAGCGCGATCAAAGTCAGCGAGAGCGGTATTTTCAATTCGGCCGATGTCCACCGGCTTATGGCTGCGGGCTACGATGCTTTCCTCGTCGGCGAGCATCTCGTCAAATCGGGAGATGCGGCGCGCGCCGTTCGGGAATTGGTCGCGTAATGCTCGTCAAGATTTGCGGTATCACGAATCGCGAAGACGCGTTGGCCGCGGTGGACGCCGGCGCGCGCGCGCTCGGTTTCATCTTTTGTCCTGCCAGCCCTCGCCATGTGAATGCGGCGCAGCTTGAACCTTGGATCGACGAGATACCCGCGGAAATCTGGAAAGTGGGCGTGTTTGTGGACGAGGCTCCCGAATCGATCGAACGGACAGGCGCGCAATTACGGCTGGACATCGCGCAGCTTCATGGCAGCGAGACGCCGGACCGGCATCCCCAAGGCATTCGGGTTTGGAAGGCATGTCGCGTAAAGGACGCCCGGACCACCGTTCCCGATTATCCGGCCGCCGAGGCCATTCTGATCGACGGCTTGGCGTATGACTGGTCTCAGACCGCGCACTTTACACGGCCCCTGATCCTCGCGGGCGGACTGAATGAGGACAATGTGCGGGATCGGATACGTCGCGCTAACCCCTGGGCTGTCGACGTCGCTTCCGGCATCGAATCGTCGCCCGGCCGCAAGGACCACGCGCGTATGAAAAAATTTATTGAGGCGGCTCTTCGCTCATGACTTCACAACCCGATGCAGGCGGGCATTTCGGCACTTATGGCGGGCGCTACGCCCCCGAAGTATTGATGGCCCCGCTGGAAGAAATCGAACAGACTTACCTCGAGGCCCGGAAAGATCCGGCATTCCACGAGGAATTGCAGGAACTGCTCACCACCTATGCGGGGCGCCCCACGCCGCTCTATTTCGCGCGGCGTCTCTCGGACAGCCTCGGGGCGAAGATCTACATCAAGCGCGAGGACCTGCTTCACACCGGCGCGCACAAAATCAATAACTGCCTGGGCCAGGCGCTTCTCGCCCGGCGCATGGGCAAGCGCCGCATTATCGCCGAAACGGGCGCGGGGCAGCACGGTGTCGCCACCGCCACGGTTTGTGCATTGTTCGGGCTCGACTGCACCGTCTACATGGGCGAAGAGGACATGCGCAGGCAGCGCCTCAACGTCTTCCGGATGCGCCTGCTGGGCGCGAACGTGGTGGGCGTGACGAACGGCAGCCGGACGCTCAAAGACGCCATCAGCGAAGCCATGCGCGATTGGGTCACCAACGTCGCCACGACGCACTATCTGCTGGGGTCGGCGCTGGGTCCGCATCCCTATCCGACGATGGTGCGCGACTTCCACCGCGTGATCGGGGTCGAAGCGCGGCGGCAGATTCTGGAAAAGGAAGGCCGCTTGCCGGATGCGGTGTTCGCATGCGTTGGCGGCGGCAGCAATGCCATCGGAATCTTCCATCCGTTTGTGGAAGACGAGGGAGTCAGGCTGATTGGAGTCGAAGCCGGCGGGCGAGGCGACACGCTGGGACAGCACGCGGCGCGATTCGCGGGCGGATTCCCGGGCGTTCTGCACGGGTCGCGCAGCTATGTATTGCAGGACGAGTATGGACAGATTGCGGCCACGCATTCGGTTTCGGCGGGTCTCGATTACGCATCGGTGGGCCCGGAGCACGCCTGGCTGCACGACCGCGGCCGCGCGGAATATTGCTCCTGCTGCGACAAAGACGCCCTCGAAGCCGCGAAGAGGCTGAGCCGGACCGAAGGCATCATCCCGGCGCTCGAATCCGCGCACGCGGTGTTCGAAGCGATCCGCCGGGCGCCGGCATTTCCGGGCCAGACTTTCATTGTCAATCTGTCGGGACGCGGCGACAAAGACATCGACATCTATCGCGAAAACTTCAAAGAACTGGATCAGCTTGAGCCAGATAAGAGAAAGCCTTGACGCGAATCGCCCGGCTCTTTGAAACCCTCAAACGCGAGAACCGCTGTGGCATGATCGCTTATCTCACGGCGGGCGATCCGTCGCCTGAGGCCACGCCCAGCTTCATACAAGCGCTCGAACGCGGCGGCGCCGATCTGATCGAGCTGGGTGTGCCTTTTTCGGATCCGATCGCGGATGGCCCCGTGATTCAGCAGGCCGGCGACCGCGCGCTGGCGGCCGGGACCACGCTGGCGAAAGTTCTCGATATCGCCGCAAAGGTTCGCAAACGTTCTGAGATTCCGCTGCTGCTCTTCACCTATCTGAACCCGGTGCTGCGCTATGGCTTCGATAAACTCGCGCGGGACGCCAAAGCCGCCGGGATTGACGGCTGCCTGCTCACGGACGCCAGCGTCGAAGAGGCCGGCGATTACGTGAAAGTGATGCGCGAGGCCGGCCTCGATACGGTGTTCCTCGCGGCGCCCACCAGCACGGAGCGGCGGTTGAAACTGGTGGCGGAATATTCCAGCGGCTTTGTGTATCTGGTATCCCGCACCGGCATCACCGGCGAGCAGCAGACCATCGCCGATTCCGCGCTGCCGCTCATCGAACGCATGAGGGCACAGACCGGTCTTCCGCTCGCGATGGGCTTCGGCATTTCGAAACCCGAGCACGTGGCGGCGCTCGCGCCCTGGGTGGAAGCGGTTGTAGTCGGCAGCGCGATCGTACGTCAGATCGAGCGGGATCCATCGAAGCTCGAGGCGTTTATGCGGGACCTGACGCGGCCTCTCGCTTCGCCGAGACCACGAACGGCTCGACTCGATGCAGGCTAAGGTATCTTAATCTCGATGTCTCTCGATGCCTCCGATCAAAACGATGCCACCGATGGAACGGGAGCCCTGCGCGCGCTGGCCCGATGCCGCGAACGGATCGACGAGATCGACCGGCGGCTGGTCGAGCTGCTCAACGAACGCACTTCCATCGTCGAGGAGATCGGCCGCGTGAAAAGGGAGGCGAAGCTCGCGATCTACGAGCCCGGGCGCGAGAGCCAGGTTTTCGACAACATAACGTCGCATAACCACGGCCCGCTGGCGACGGACGGGGTGAAGCGCATTTTCGAGCGCATCATCGACGAAATGCGCCGCATCCAGAAGGATCGCATGGCGGACGTTACCGAAGCACAAGAGACGAAAGACTGACCAACAATGCTTGTCGTAATGCAGCAGGGCGCTTCCGAGGCGCAGATACAGAAGATCATTGCCCGCCTGGTGGAAGACGGATTCGATGTTCACCGTTCGACAGGAGTCATCCACACAGTTCTTGGCGGGGTCGGGGGCAAAGAGGACTTCGACACCGCAGTCGTCGAATTGATGGAGGGCGTGAAGGAAGTTCACCGCATCGTCTCGCCGTATAAGCTCGCGAGCCGGGGATTTCGCCCGGCGGGCACCACAGTGAAGATCCGGGATGTCGAGATCGGCGGCGGCAGAGTAGTCGTAATGGCCGGGCCGTGCAGCGTCGAGAGCTACGACCAGATTGAACTCGCCGCGGATATCGTCGCGGATGGCGGGGCCAGCGTGATTCGCGGAGGCGCGTTCAAGCCCAGGTCTTCGCCCTACAGCTTTCAGGGCCTCGGCGAGGCAGGCTTGAAACTATTGCGCGAAGCGGCCGACCGGCGCCGTTTGCTGGTAATCAGCGAAGTGATGGATTCGAGCCAGATCCCGCTGCTGTCGGCGTACTCGGATATTCTGCAGATCGGCGCGCGCAATATGCAGAACTTCAATCTTCTGCGCGAACTGGCCAAGCTGCGCAAGCCGGTGTTGTTGAAGCGCGGTATCGCCGCCACGGTGGAAGAACTGCTGCTCTCGGCCGAATACATTCTCTCCGGCGGCAACTATGAAGTGATTCTGTGCGAGCGCGGCATCCGCACGTTCGAGACTTACACCCGCAACACGATGGATATCTCGGCGATTCCGGTAGTGAAGAAACTGTCCCATCTCCCGATCGTCGCGGACCCTTCGCACGGCACCGGACGCCGCGATCTGGTACCGCCCATGGCGCGGGCTTCGGTGGCCGCGGGCGCGGACGGACTGCTGATGGAAGTTCACCACGATCCGGATCATGCCCTGAGCGATGGCGCGCAGTCGATGTATCCCGATCAATACGCCGCGTTGATGGAGCAGTTGAGGATCATCGCGCCCGCCGTTGGCAGGACGATTTAACCGGATGAAATCGGCAGCCATCATCGGAGTCGGCCTGATCGGCGGCTCGTTCGGACTGGCTCTGCGCAAGGCTGGATTTGAAGGCCCGATTCTGGGCGTCAGTTCCGCGCGCAGCATCGAACAGGCTGTTGCGCGGGGCGCCATCGACAGGGGCGCGACGCTCGAAGAAGCCGCCGGCGTTTCCGATTTGTTGTTTCTCTCGCAGCCGATCTCCGGCATTATCGAAACACTGCGGAAGCTGGACCCCCTGGTAAGAGAAAACGCGCTGGTGACGGATGCGGGAAGCACCAAGCAGGCGATCGTGGACGAGGCGAGGCGAAACCTGCGACGGTGCGCGTTTCTCGGTGGGCATCCCATGGCGGGCAGGGAACTGCGCGGCGTGGCGGCGTCCGATGCGGATCTGTTTCGAAGGCGGCCCTGGGTTTTCACCTCCGACATCGATCATCCAATTCGAAAATGGGTGGCGGCGTTCGGCGCCCGCGAGATCATTCTCGACGCCGCGCGGCACGATCGCCTGGTGGCGTGGAGTTCACACCTGCCCCAGTTGGCTTCGACCGCGTTGGCTTCGTTGATTGGCGAGCGGGCACCGGAGGCGGCAACCGTGGCGGGGCCCGGATTAGTCGATACCACCCGCCTCGCGATGAGTTCTTTCGACCTGTGGCGCGACATCCTGGAAACCAATGCGACCGAGATCTCGGCAGCGCTCGATGCGTATATTGAGAAGCTGACGGTGCTGCGGCGGGATTTCGAGGGTGAGTTTCGAAAGGGCGGCGAGTTCGCGCGCTCACTGCGGGAGCGCAAGTGAGGCTGCGGCTACGGCGTCTTCCACCAGCTTCCGATACTCCGCCAAAAGCTGCGGCGACTGCGCCTCAAAGCGCAGCACCAGAACCGGCTGCGTGTTGGAAGCCCGCACCAACCCCCAGCCCTTGCCGAAATCGATGCGCGCGCCATCGATGGCGATGACGTCGTAATCGCGCTGGAACCGCTCACGGACGGCGCTGACAATCGCGAACTTGCTCGCGTCCGGGCAATCGACACGGATCTCGGGCGTGGCGAACGTGGGCGGCAGATCGCTCAATTGAGAAGACAGGGGTTGGCCGGAGTTTGCGACGATCTCAAGCAGCCGGCAGGCAGCGTAAATCGCGTCGTCAAACCCGTAGTAGCGGTCGGCGAAAAACATGTGGCCGCTCATTTCGCCCGCCAGTTCGGCATTGGTTTCCTGCATCCTGGCTTTGATGAGCGAGTGTCCGGTCTTCCACATGATCGCGTTTGCGCCGTGGAGACGCAGATCGTCGTACATATTCTGAGACGACTTCACCTCGCCGATGATCGTGGCGCCCGGCTTGCGCGACAGAATCTCGCGGCCGTAGATGATCATCAACTGGTCGCCGTAGAGAACCGTTCCCCGTTCATCGACGGCGCCGAGACGGTCCGAATCGCCGTCGAACGCGAGACCGACATCGGCCTTGTTCGCGAGTACGGCGGTAACAAGATGGCGGAGATTCTCCGGCTGTGTCGGATCCGGATGGTGGTTGGGAAAGTGCCCGTCCATTTCAAAGAAGAGCTCGGTCGAATCGCAATTCAGCCTTTCCAGAATGCGACGGAATACGGGGCCGGCCGTGCCGTTCCCGGCGTCGGAGACAACCTTGACCCGGCGCGGCAGCTTGAATTGCGCCGCAATCTCATCGACGTATGGTGTGGCGATGTCGAATGTTTTCACCGAGCCCGCGCCGGACTCAAAATCGCCGGTCTCAATCAGCCGGCGGATCTTCTGAATTTCTTCGCCGTGAATCGTGCTCTTCCCGTGCATCACTTTGAAGCCGTTGTAGTCGGAGGGATTGTGGCTGCCGGTGATCATGACTCCGGCATCGGATCGCAGGTGGAACACGGAGTAATAGAGCAGTGGAGTCGGGACGATGCCGAGATCCGTCACCTCACAGCCGGCCATCAGCAAACCTGCCAGCAGCGCGTCGTGCAACCGGTCGGAACTCAGACGGCAATCCCGTGCGAGATTCACCTTGCGCGAGTGGCGGCGGATCAAATAAGTGCCGAAGGCCTGGCCGAGCAGCTTTATGCCGGAGTCGGGGAGTTCGGCGTCCGCGATGCCGCGAATATCGTATTCGCGGAAAATATTGGGCGACAGCATTCAAGCGCAGTATAGCGTCCGTGCCGCTGTGCATCCGTGCTGGAATGGGCTTGAATGGTCATCATCCTTGGGCTCGGGTTTACGGGAGCGCGTCTTGCCCGTCGGCTTATGCAACGTGGGGCTGAAGTATTCGCGGCAGTTCGCGGTGTGGACCGCTTCCGCGAGTTAGCGGATTTGGGGGTGCGGCTTGCGGAACTGGCCGAAACTACTCTGCTGCCGCGGAACGCGACTCTGGCGCATTTGGTTCCGCCGCTTCCCGATCCGGAGAACGTCGCATTACGGGAGACCATTCTGGAACTGGCGCCGAAGCGGGTGGTTTATGTTTCATCCACCGGCGTTTATGGCGTCCACACGGATGTCGACTGCGATACTCCGGCGGAGCCGAACGACGAGCGGGGGCGGCTGCGTCTCGAAGAGGAGCGTTGGATTGCTTCCGGACCATGGACCGGCCTCATCCTGCGGGCAGCCGCAATCTACGGCCCGGCACGAGGTGTTCACGCGGCTCTTCGAGAGGGGAAGATGCCCCGCGGCGCGGGATCCGGAATTGTCAGCCGGATACACGTCGAGGACTTGGCCGCGATAATCGACGCGGGGCTGTTCGCGGATCTTCAGGGCGCCTGGCCGGTAGCGGATGACGAGCCCTGCCCAACCGAGGAAATCGCGGCCTGGTGCATCGAATCGGGGTACGCCCCATACGTGCAGCTCAAAGCGGCCGGCCAGTACGAGACGCCGGGCCGACCGATCGCGGGCAGAAAAGTGGATGGCAGGAAAATCCGCGAGATGCTGGGAGTGGAACTGAAATATCCCTCGTGGCGGACTGGCGTTGCCGCCAGTCTGGCGGAGGAGGAGATGCTGCGGGAACTTGTTAAGCGTTCAGAGGTGAGGTAGAAAGCACGCTGACCTGGCTACGCAGGGTTTCAAGAGCCTCGACCAGGCCGGCAATATCGACGTTGCCAATTCCGGCCGCGTGAATCGCAAGACGGAATTCGACTTTGCAAATCGCGATTGCGAAGAGCACCCGGTTTCTTGCCAATGCCCGCGCCAAGTCGGGGCGATCAACTCCCGAATGGATCATCGCCTGGCGGACGCACGCAAGCAGATGGGCATAATCCCGGGTCAGGCAAGCGAGGTAGCCGCGAAACAGATTGCGCCGCTTGGCCCGCAACTCTTTTTGCAGCTTGCTGTTGGCCGAGACGAACGCCAAATCATCGTTCGAGAGCAGGCGCAGCATCGGGCGATAGCGATCTGCCGCCAGGAAAGTGCGACCGCGTTCCTCCGCGGATCGAAGGGAGCGCATCTTCAAAACAAATTGAAGGACGACTGCGCCGAGGACGATGAGAAACAGGATACCGGTAAACAAAAGCATATAGATCAATTACTCCGGTTAATTAACTTGAGAATACTAGAAGTGGGTGTGGTTTTGCAAGTCTACCGGAAAATTAGAGGAATATTACCTTCGCGCGGCACGGGCCATCACCTGGTTCAAGGCGTTGAGCTGCTGCAGCAGGTGGTCTTCGCTGGGGGATGAAAACCTGATTTGCGCTGGCGCCGCAGATGGCTCCGGCTTCAGCATGGCCGCCCAACCCAGCAGGCAAATGGCAATAACGGCCGACGCGGTCCAGTCGACGTAATGAATATTCAGCTGGGGTGCGAGGCTGTCAACGAGTAATCGCGCGGCTTCGCTCAGGAAGAAGACGCTGAAGAAAGCGCTTGACACCAATGTATTTCTGCTCAAGTGGAGTGGGTACTTCGAGAGGAATAAAAGAATTGTGACGATCACGAAAGCAAGGCTGAAAACGATCGATCGTTGGGAAACCTCGAAGTAAAACAAATGGGAATGAGCACGTCCTCCCGCGGTACCGGTCCAGAAGAAGCCTGTCAACAGAAGAGAAATGCCGAGAGCGAGGGCAACTCCGGCATACATCGCCCAGCGACCCACCGTTCGAATGCCGGGGTAATCATTGAAAGTCAGGGAAAGCAATTGCCGCACGGCGATTACGCTGAACAGGCACCATAGAGGCTCCAGTACGAGATAACCCCAGAAATAGAGTACAGAAGCCTGATTCACCAAGCCGTAACCGAAATTCATTACGGCCACGAACGTCAGATAGGCAACAAGCGCCGGAAACCGCTTTGCGAGATTCAGGCAGATCAGCCGCGTAACTACAGCCGCGGCGGCGGCGGCGTGAAACAGCTCTGAAGCAGCGTTCGGATCCATCGGTGTTTCAACCACCGATTCTATCACTCCGCGCTGTCAGGCCGATTAACGAACCCAGGGGCAGGGATTGCAGGACGGCGGATTGCCGTCTGCGTTCAGGGCGCCAACGACGGCGAAGTACGACGCGGTGAGAGTGAGCAGTATCATGAGTTTTCGCATGGTCTTATAGTTCCTTTTAAGTGTGTTTAGTTGCTTACAACCAGAAGTCTAGCGAGCATTCGCAATGGCCAGTTCGAATCAGGGAAAAAGTACTCTAAACAGAACGTTGGCTTGAGGAGTTTTGCGTTCCGTCCCAGGGAAATTCCTGGGGCCGCTCCGTGGCCGGCGCAGGTTGTACAATGCGCATGGGAAGGTTTGTGAACTCGAATCGCGAGGTAGCGGCCGCGGATGCCTGGCAGAGGACGCTGTCGGCGATCCCGACTTTGATCGGACGGGTAGCCTACCTGTCGTCACTGCGCAATGTACACACAGGTAGTTACGAGCATGTGGGATTGGCTCAGCGCATCGGGGAAGACGGAGTGGACCGGATACTCCGGCGCAGCCACATGACCGTTTTCCAGGAATGGCTCTGTTTTGGACTGGAAAGGCAGAAGAACGAATTAGAAGAGTATTTTTCCGGGTTGGAGGGTGACAGGCGCGAGATCGTTTCGCATTGGTTGACGCTGGAACCCTGGAATAATTGGGTCCCCGGCGAATCGCGCGATGTGGAACGGAAGCTTTTCAATGCGGACCTTGCGGTCATTCTGGAGCTGATCAGGGCCGAACACGGCGTCTCTTCTCGGGATCCAGACTCATAGCCAGCCCGACCACCTGCCCGACCACTTCGATTTCCCCGGGATATTGGAAATTCAGGATTGGTGCGTCCGAAGCCGGGTCTGATATCAAGCTGATTACACTATCTTTGACACTGCACCACCGGCAGTAATAGCCGTCGCGGTGTTCCAGAAAATAAATGGGCCGTTCGCTCAGGCTTCGCCAGCCCGAGGCCTGAATCCGGCGCTTGGTGTCGTCGACTACAAGTAACGATCCCGGAGGAATGGTAGGGTACATTCCCCAGTCTTCCGTTCCAACGAAGCCATAGCGGAAGCGGCTGACATCGATTCCGCTGAGAAGCGCGAGCGGCAGTTTCCCCCATCGCTGCACCAGTTCGCTGACGAAGAATGTGCGTCTCAAATCGATGCCGGGATCGAGCGACAGCGGCAACATCGCCGCCGCACCCCCGTCCGGATTGAAATTGACAGCGTGCGTTTTTTCAATCTGGATCAGGCTCGCATCGGAGGCAA
>Ga0181521_10002083_pt1 | contig 24255 bp, 20 predicted proteins | sample PEATcosm2014_Bin_32_FD_119764 | JGI IMG/M metagenome (GOLD analysis project Ga0181521, IMG submission 119764) | Peatland microbial communities from MTU Mesocosm Facility, Houghton, MI, USA - PEATcosm2014_Bin02_60_metaG | ecosystem: Environmental > Terrestrial > Soil > Wetlands > Peat | place...
CTGGTCCGCGCCGTTTACCGGCAGATGGATCAACTGCTGCTCGAACGCCCAGTCGAGATCCCAATGACCGTTGCGCACGTGCTGGAAAGACCAGACCAGCTTGCCGGTATCCGGATCGAACGCCAGCGTTGAATCCGTGTACAGCCCGTCGTTCGAGAACCCCGGGACGCGGTGCAGCACCGGCCCCGTGTCGTACGTCTGCCCGACGCCGAAATACGCGAGGCCGAGTTCCGGATCGAAGCTTCCGGCCGTCCACACGGACGCGCCGTTGCGCTTTTCGGCCGGCAGGCCGTTCCAACTGTCGCCCGGCTCGCCCGGCTGCGCGATGGTGTGAAACCGCCACGCCTCTTTTCCGGTCTCGACGTCGAGCGCCACGATGAAGTTTCCGCCCGGCGACTGCCCGGCAATTCCTTGCATCACTTTGCCTTTCGCAACGAGCGGCCCGCCCGTCACCTGAAAGCCTCTCTTGTAGTCGGCCACTGGCGTGTCCCAGATCACGGTTCCGGTCTTCGCGTCGAGCGCCACGAGGTGGTCGTCCGACGTCGGCATCAGCAGCCGGTCGCGGTAGAGCGCGATGTTGCGCTTCACGGCGAGCCGCGCGTCGCCCGGGAGTTGCCGCGAGTATTGCCACAGCAGGTCGCCCGTCACCGCGTTCAGCGCCTGCACGCGGTCGCCGTAGCTGTCGACGAAAAGCACGCCGTCGTGCTCGAGCGGCGTCGCCTCGTCCGGGCCGGGCGGCAGCGACCACGCCCACTTCACGCGCAACTCGGCGACGTTCTTCTTGTCGATCTGCTTCAGCGGGCTGAAGCCGTGATCGTCGTACGTGCGCCGCCAGATCAGCCAGTCGGTCGCCGGCGGATTTTGCAGCATCGCGTCCGTCACCGTCGTGAAGTTTTCGAGCGGGTTGGGCAGCGTCACTACCGGCAGCGGCGGCGAAATCGGAGAGAGCGGCATCATCGGCGCGGACCGCGCCGTGGCGCCTCGCGGAATCGTCATCAACGCCAGGGCTTTGGTGTCCGCCGGCAATTCCTTGTCCCCCGGCTGCGTGCCGTTGGCCTGAAGCAGGTACGCGACGATCTGCGCGTCCACTTGCTCGCCGAGGCTTCCCGGGCTGGCGGGCGGCATCTTCGTGTGGATGTACGTGTAGAGCGCCTCGGCCGTTTTCGCGCCCCAGTTCTGGCTGAACGTGAGGCCGGAAAGCGCGCCCGCGAACTCGCTGCCGTTCAGGTTCTGCCCGTGGCACGACGCGCAGCTCTTCGCGTACGCCGCCTTGCCCGCGGCCGCCTGCGCCGCCGTGAACGTCGCGATGCTTCGGCTATTGAACTCCTGCGCGCGCGTCGTCGCTGCGAAAAGCAGCATCGCCGCGCACATGGCCACCGCGGCACCAATTCCGACCCGTGTCATTCCCATTCCCCCTGCTCCCTCACGTTTTTACGTTGTCATCCCGAACCCAGCCGCGTCCTTTGCGGATGGGGGTGAGGGATCTGCTTTTGCCGGCGTTCTTTCCGCACACGTCCGACTTGCCGCCGTGCATTCAATCACTATTCAATTGAGAAGGCTAGGCCATTTGACACGCGTGCGGGAGTGCTGCTGGAGCAACGCTCCGTCACTGCGGGATACGTGGCTTACGTGCGAGTGCTACGATAACTGCATCGCGTACGCTTCCTCAGAAACGTACGCAGGAGAATCATCATGACCTCTTGGCGTTCCAAGCTTTTTGCGCTGCTGTTGGGCCTAATGGCAATTTCGATGTTGGCAGGTCCCGCGAGTGCATCTTCACATCATCATCGTCACCATCGCAGACACAGGCACCCTCACCACGTCAGCTAACGAGGGCACAGCAGTATCGATCGACGAATGACGTTTAGCCGATAAACTCATTGCCAAGCTTTCTTGACTCGCTCAAGGTCACATCATGGTGCACTTCAGTTTGACCCTTTGGGTGTACCTGCGTTGGAGCTTGGAGTTCTTGTATGCGCCCCCTTTTGTTTATGTCACCTTGGTGCTAGCGATCAATTTCGCCGCGGCGGTCATTTGCCAACAGCCCTTCCGCAATCCGATATGGAAGCGGACCTATCCGTTTACTATCGCGCAATTTCTCTTTTTCCCAGCAACACTCGCGGTTGCAGTCATCGGACGAGTCGACTGGCAACAGCCTCACTTTCCAGGACCGAATTATTGGGGACTTCGAGCGGAAGACGTTTTTGCGGTGAGTTCTGTGATTATCGGCAGTTACTGGATATGGAAAATGAAAGGGCTGCGGTGGTTCGCATCGAGCCTGGCTCTCTTGCAGCTTTGGTTGTTAGCTGCCGCCAATTTCATTGCTGCAATGTCGTTGACGGGCACGTGGCTATAAAAAGTCGCGGTGCCGCCCAAAAGTCCACATAACCTCGCACTTGCAATTTGCCCGCATCTTGCTAGCCTGATTCCGGCAACAAAATGAGAGAAGTCCACAATTCGCGGGAAGGGAAGACCAAGCCGGATGCCGATGCCTGTTCGAACGCGGGCAGGCGCGCGAAATTCTAATCGAGAAATATGAATATTAGAATCCAGCGTAACTTGCTGAAAAGAACGGAGAGGCAGCCATTCTAATCGAGAATTTTTCGGCCCCCGAGCAAAACACGATTGTCGGCCGCCACTACCGGCCTGCTTGCTTGACCGCCTCTGCCGCAGCCGCTATTCTGAATCTTCCGAGCCGCCAACATGCCCGTCTATCTTGATTACAACGCGACGACTCCCGTGGACCCTGCCGTCCGCGATGCCATGCTGCCGTTCCTCGGCGAAAATTTCGGCAACGCGGGCTCGGTCCACTCCGCTGGACAGCGCGCCCACGCCGCCGTGGACGCCGCGCGCGAATCCGTCGCCGCGCTCATCGGCGCGAAGCCGGCGGAAATCGTTTTCACCAGCGGCGGCACGGAAGCGGACAACCTCGCGATCTTCGGTTCCATTGCCGTCTCGACGAAGCCGCGCAAGCACGTGATCACCACCGCGATCGACCATCACGCCGTCCTCCATAGCTGCGAGGAACTCGAACGGCAGGGCATCGACGTCACTTTCGTCGGCGTGGGACGCGGCCCTGAATCGCAGGGCGTCGTCGACCCGGAAGAAATTCGCCGCGCGCTCCGCCCCGAAACCGCGCTCATCACCGTCATGCATGCGAACAACGAGCTCGGCACGATCCAGCCCATCGAGGAAATCGCGCGCATCGCCGCCGAAGCCGGCGTGCGCTTCCATTGCGACGCGGTGCAGTCCGCGGGCAAGGTCCCGCTCGACGTGAATCGCCTCGGCGCCGATCTGCTTTCGATTTCGGCGCACAAGTTTTACGGTCCCAAGGGAGTCGGCGCGCTCTACGTTCGCACCGGCACGCCGCTCGCGCCGCGCTTTTTCGGGGGTCACGCTGAGCGCGAGCGGCGCCCCGGCACCGAGAACGTTCCCGGCATCGTCGGCATCGGCAAGGCCGCTGAACTCGCGCGCAAGCTGCTACCGGAAGATTCGGCCCGCATCAGCGCGCTTCGCGACCGCCTCGAATCCGCGCTGCTTCAGCGAATTCCGTCCGTGCGCGCGAATGGCGACCCCAAGCGCCGCGTCCCCAACACCGCGAATCTTTCTTTCGCGGGCGCGGGCGGCGAAGCTCTGCTGATCGCGCTCGATCTTCAGGGCGTCGAGTGCTCTACCGGCGCGGCGTGCTCTTCCGGCTCGACCGAGCCTTCGCACGTCCTCACCGCGAGCGGCCTCTCGCGCGACGAAGCGCGCTCGAGCCTGCGCTTCAGTCTCGGCCGCCCGACCACCGCCGCCGAAATCGACCGCGCCATCGAAATCATTCCGGGCGTCGTCGAGCGCATCCGCGCGATTTCGCCCAACGCTCCGCACCCCGAGGCCGCCGCCTCCGCGCGTTAATCCGATGACGCCCATTGTCCAACTCGACTCCGTTCGCGACACGACTGCGTCCGCTGCGACCGCGACTGCTGTCGCGTCGACTGTGCATGCAGTCGCGGTAGCAATGTCGGGAGGCGTGGACAGCTCGACGGTCGCGGCGATCTTGCGCGAGCGCGGCGAGCCGATCGTCGGCCTCACGATGCAGCTCTGGAATCAGCGACGCCTGCCGGAGCTTCAGGGCGACGGCCCGAAGCAGCATCGCTGCTGCTCGCTCGACGACGTCTACGACGCGCGCCGCGTGGCCGAGCATCTCGGTATTCCGTACTACGTGATCAACTTCGAGCGCCAATTCGAGCAGGCCGTCGTCCGCCCGTTCGTGGACGACTATCTCGCGGGCCGCACGCCGATTCCGTGCACGCTCTGCAACAATCACGTGAAGTTCGATCAGCTTCTCGTCACCGCGCGCCAGATCGGCGCCGAGCGCATCGCCACCGGCCACTACGCCCGCGTCCGCCACAATCGCGAAACCGGCCGTTACGAACTGCTCCGCGCAATCGACGAAACCAAGGACCAGTCATATTTTCTCTTCGGCTTGACGCAGGAGCAGCTCGCGCGCACCGAATTTCCCCTCGGCGAACTGACGAAGCAGGAAGTGCGCGAGATCGCGCGCCGCCTCGCCGTGCCCGTCGCCGAAAAGCCGGAGAGCCAGGAGATCTGTTTCGTCCCGACGGGGAATTACGTTCGCTTCATCGAAAGTTACCTGAGAGAGCAGGGAAGCGGCGAGACAGCCGAGCCGCAAAAGATTGGGGATGCAGGAGAGATTGTGGCCACTTCCGGCGAAGTTCTCGGCCGCCACGCGGGCCTGCATCAGTACACGGTCGGCCAGCGCAAGGGCCTCGGCGTTTCCGCCGGACGGCCGCTGTACGTCGTCGCGCTCGACCGCGCAAACAATCGCCTGATTCTCGGCGACGACTCCGAACTCCGCGCCATTGCCTGCGAAGTTCGCGATGTGAATTGGATTCCATTCACCACGCCCGCGCGGCCCATCCGCGCAACCGTGCGCATCCGCAATCGCCACGAACCCGTCGCGGCGGAAATCACTCCGCTCGACGCCACCACCGCCCGCGTCTCCTTCTTCGAGCCGCAGCGCGCCATCACGCCGGGGCAAGCCGCGGTCTTCTATTCCGGCGAGCAAGTCCTCGGCGGCGGCTGGATCGCAAAATCGGTCTGAAAACGCCGGAAAGAGAAAGCCTGGAAAGGTGAATCCGAAACTCGCTTCAGATAAAGAGTTCTTCGTCTTGCGGAGTGGTGTCGGGTTCCGGACGCTTGCCGCTGCGGAAGAATTCAAGCCCGGCCTTGATGCCCCGGATGACGGCCGTGGCCTGATGGATCGGTCCCCACACGGTGCTGCGGATGGTCGATCCCGTGGTTTCAATCACTTCGAGCGCGCCGGTGAGGATGTGGTCGGCGCGGATTACCTGGATGCGCAGGCGCTCGACCGCGTCGGTGAAAACGCGGTCCACTTTTTGCGCCTGGCTGCGGGCCACGCGCGTGATTTCCGCCGCGTCGCCCATGATGCTGCGGATGCGGTCTTCGGAATCCTCGAGGATGCGGTTGGTGCGGAGAAGGATCGGATCGATGCGAGCCTGAAGCTGCGAGGCGATGAGCGTGAACTGCCGGATCGCCAGCCGCATCTGGAGAAACATCGCGAGCAGGATCGCCATCTGGATCACGATGGCGACCGCGGCGATCACGATAAAGGCTTCAAGCCAGCCGGACATTGTGCTCCTTGCGGCCGCTCAGGACGCTTTCGTTTCCCGCTTGTAGGTTTCCTTGCCGGCATCCACCGCGGTGGAGATGGCGTCCTTCTGGCGGGCCATGATCTCCTTGCTGCGTTCGATCAAGTCCTCGGCGCGTTCGCGGAGTTCCCGCGCCTTCCTCTGCGCGTACTCCTTGCCTTCGTCGGCCTTCGACGAGAGGTAGTCGCGCGTCTCTTCGCCCGATTTGGGCGCAAAAAGAATGCCTATGAGTGCGCCAATCCCAAGTCCCACCAGGAAAAAACTGACTTTCGAGCCCACATTGTCGGCCATGTTGCACCTCCAACTTGGACAGTAGCATAGCCGTCCCAGTACGGCAAGCTTACTGCGGAAACACCGGCGGCACGTACGGCAGCGTACGCGCAAAAAACCACACGAGGAACAGGACAAGAGCCGAATTCACGACCAAATAGAGGAATCCATAGCCGACCAGATCGCGCGCCCGCGCCTTCAGGATTCCGAGCAACGGCAGCATCCAGAATGGATTCACCAGATTCGGCAGGGCCTCGGCCGTGTTGTAGATCTGCACCACCCAGCCGAGGTTCACGTGGGCGTCCTTGGCCGCCTGCAGGAGGTAGGGCGCCTCGATGATCCACTTGCTGCCGCCCGAAGGGGAACAGGCCGAGGATGCCCGAATAGATCGCGACGAGCACCGGAAAACTGTGCTGGGACGAAATGCGCACGAAGAATCCCGCCAGCTCCCGCGAGAGCGGTGACATGGTCACGATCCCGAAGATGCCGCCATAGAAAGGGAACTGGATCAGCACTCCGGATGTGGCGGGCACCGCCTCGTTCACGGCGCGGGTGAAAGATCGAGGCCTCCAGTGAAGCAGCAACCCAACCATCAAAAAGAGGAGGTTGTACGTATTCAGATCCAGGGCGGCCAGCGGCCCGCGAGCGGCGACGACCTGGCCGAGGTAAGCAAGCCCTAACAGGCCGACTGCGACTGAGAGCACCGGCACATGCTCCAGCCACTCGGCCGGAGTGCGGCGTTCGTCGAATGTTTCAGGCGGAGCGCTTTCGGTGATGCCGAACGATTCGGCGGTTCGTGAAGATGTCGCGGGCGCGGACAGGTATGCCACGACGACCGAGGCGAGCATCAGAATGCCGGCCGTCGTGAGGCTCTGCCAGGTGTAGATCGTCTGGTTCAGCGGGATCGCGCCGCTGATTTTCAGCAGCGCAGCAGGAATCGACGCAGGCGTGGCCATCAGCAGCGCCGCAGAAGACGAAATGCCCAGCGCCCACACCGTGCCGGTACCGAGATATGCGGCCGCACCGATGGCGCGATAGTCGGTGGCGCGAACGTTTTTCACAACTTCGCGTACGAGAAGGCCGCTGAAGATCAGGCTGAGGCCCCAACTGACCAGCGACGTGGCCATCGCGAAAAACGCGACGAACGCGACCGCGCCGCGAGGCGTCCGCGGGATTCGGGCCAGCCGGCGGATCAGCCGGTGGACCGGGGGGGACGTCGCCACAACGTAGCCGCCCACGATGATGATGGCCATCTGCATCGTGAACGGAATCAGGCTCCAGAAGCCCTCGCCGAAATACCGGACGAGGTCGCGCTTCGCCGTTCCCACCGCCATGCCCGCGACAAAGACGATGATGAGCGCCACCAGCGCAAAAACGAAAGCGTCGGGAAACCAGCGCTCGGACCAGTCCGCCAGCGCAACGCCCAGGCGTGCGAGTCCGCCAGTGGCGCCACCCGCGCTCGAACTATTTTCGCTGCGGCGCATTCGTGAGCCTCAAGCGCGGGAATAGTAGCAGATATTGGAGGAGAGGCGGCGAGCGATGCGACGCGACGCGCGAGAGCCGGAACCGGATGCCTAACGCTCGGGCGCGCCGTTTCCGCGCAATGCCTCGAAGACGCGCTGCGCCAGGCGTCGCGGAAGTTCGCCGGCGAGTTCTTCGACGCTCAGTTGCCGCAGGCGCGCCACGCTGCCGAAGCGACGCAACAGCTTTTGCGCCGTGCGATCGCCCACGCCGGGAATCTCGACGAGCGCCGTGCGCAGGCGGCGGCTCGATCGCCGCTGGCGGTGAAAGGTGACCGCGAAGCGATGCGTTTCATCGCGAATCTGCTGGATGAGGTGCAGAACGGGCGAGTGGCGATCGAGGACGATGGGCTCGTCCTCGCGGCCGAGCACGTAGAGGATCTCTTCCTTCTTCGCGATGCTCGCCATCGGCTGGTTGATGATTTCCAGCTTTTCGAGCGCTTGCGCGGCCGCATGCAACTGGCCGATGCCGCCGTCGATCAGGATCAGGCTCGGCATGGGCTTGTTTTCGTCGCGCAGGCGGCGGTAGCGGCGTTCCACGGTTTCGCGCATGCTCGCGAAGTCGTCGCGAAGAATGCCCGCGGACTTCTCCGGGCCTTCGGCCATGGCGTCGCCGCGAATGATGAATTTGCGGTAATCGGATTTCTTCATCCGCCCGTCTTCACAGACGACCATCGAGGCGACGGTATCGGACCCCTGGATGTGCGAGATGTCGAAACACTCGATGCGCTTGGGTGGTTCGGGGAGGCCAAGCGCGGATTCGAGCGCATCGGCGATCGCCTTCGAGGTCGGCTTCAGCACCCGGAAGCGTTGCGTGAATGAATGTTTGGCGTTTTTCTCGACAAGCTCCAGAAACGCGTGCTTCTGGCCGCGTTGCGGATTCAGGATTTCGACGCGATGGCCCGCCGCTTCGGTCAACACCTCTTCGAGGAGCGGACGCTCCTCGAAATCCGTGGGTACGTGAATGTAGCGGGGCAGATAGGCCGAATCGAGATAGAGCTGCTTCAGCAGGGACGGCAGGAACTCCGCGGGATTGAATTCATCGAGGTCTTCCCAATAGAAATCGCGCCGATCGACGACGCGGCCGCCGCGCAGATGGAAGAGATTGACGGCCACCTGCGGAGGCTCGGCGTACCACGCGAGCACGTCCGTGTCGTCGCCTTCGGCGGCGGCGATCTTCTGGCGCTCCTCCATTTCCGCGAGTGTGCGCAGCAGATCTCGGTAGCCGGCGGCCTCTTCGTAGCGCTGGTCCTCCGATGCCCGATCCATTCGCTCCTTCAGGCTGCGCGAGAGATCGTTTCGCCGGCCTTCGAGGAACAGCCGCACATCGCGCGCCGCTTCGGCGTAGCGCTCGTCGGTGACGAGCGCGGCGCACGGACCGAGGCAGCGATGAATGTAATACTGGAGGCAGGGCCGGGGATGGAGGCGGTCGAGGTCCACCGTGCACGACGGGACGAGAAAATGTTTGTGGATGAGGTGAACCAGCCGGTACGCGAGGCTTGCCGGGAAGTACGGGCCGAAGTAATTCGAGCCGTCCTTTTTGAGGCGCCGCGTGACGTACACGCGCGGAAACTTTTCGAAAGCGGTGTAGCGAATGTAGGGATAGGTCTTGTCGTCGCGCAGCAGGATGTTGAATTTCGGCTTATGCTGCTTGATGAGGTTGTTTTCGAGCGCGAGGGCCTCTTTTTCGTTGTCGACAACGATGTATTCGAGGTCGGCGATCTCGCGGAAGAGCGAACCGGTCTTGGCGTCTTGCCAGCTCGACTCGAGGAAATAGGACCGGACGCGGCTTCGCAGCGAGAGGGCCTTGCCGACGTAGAGAATCTTTCCGGCGGCGTCCTGGAACAGGTAGACGCCGGGCTGGGCGGGCAAGTTGGCGACTTTTTCGCGGAGTTCCATTTTTGGCGCGATACAATATGCAGGACGTCCGTTCCAGGCGAAAAGCGCGCCGGAACGGACAACTTCATTCTAGCAAAGGCAGTCTAAGTCCAAAGAGAACCCATGGCGCGAACGATCTCCCGATTTCTGTTCCTGAGCCTACTACTGGCGATGCCGGCCTGGTCGGCGCAGGACCAGAACCAGGGGCCGAAGCCCGGGGAATCTTCGTCCCGGCCGCAGGGTCCGGCGCAAGCGCCGGATGTAGAGGCCGCAAACGCGAGGAGCGACACGGCTTCGGCAGCGGAGGACGTGGAAGTCGCGTCATTTTACTTGCGCAAGGGCGACCCGAATGCGGCCATTCCCCGGTTGCAGGAGGCGATTCAGCTGAAGCCTAACTGGGGGCAGCCCCGGTTGCAGCTTGCCGAAGCGTACGAAAAGACCGGCGACAAACTCAGCGCCGCAAAGACCTACAAAGAGTACCTACAAGCCTTTCCCAAGGCTCCCGACACGAAGAAAATCCAGAAGAAGATCGAAAAGCTGACGGCGCAGTAAAGGTCTGCCGCTTACTTCCGAGTTCGCCGTGATACGGGAGGAATCCCAAGGTGGCAGTCGGATCCCGTCTCCAGGAGTCGGCTGCGGCTGAGTTGTGTATAATACGGCCCGCTCAGGAGGGCAATTCATGTTGCGCATAAACGACGAAGCTCCCAATTTCACCGCCGAGACTTCGCAGGGGACGATCAACTTCCACGAATGGATCGGCAACGGCTGGGCCATCTTGTTCTCGCATCCGAAGGACTTTACCCCCGTGTGCACCACGGAACTGGGTTACATGGCCGGGCTGCAGCCCGAATTCGAGAAGCGCAATTGCAAGATCATCGGGCTGAGCGTGGACCCGGTAAGCAGTCACAGTAAGTGGGCCACAGACATCGAAGAGACGCAGGGCCACAAAGTGAAATACCCGATGATCGGGGACCCGGAACTCAAGGTGGCCAAGCTTTATGACATGCTGCCGGCAGACTCCGGCAATACTTCCGAAGGCCGCACCGCGGCCACGAACGCCACCGTGCGTACCGTGTTCGTGATCGGTCCCGACAAGAAGATCAAGCTGATGCTCAGCTACCCGATGAGCACCGGCCGCAACTTCGACGAAGTGCTGCGAGTCGTTGATTCGATGCAACTCACGGCCAAGCATAAGGTGGCCACGCCGGTGAACTGGAAACAGGGCGACGATGTGATCATCCTCCCGGCGGTGTCGGAGGAAGAAGCCAAACGGAAGTATCCCGGCGGCTGGAAGGCTCCCCGGCCTTATCTGCGGATCGTTCCCCAGCCGAGGTAGCAGTCCGCAAGCGAGGGTGGTGCGCAGTGATCCTCAAGCAGTTCTATCTGCCGTGCCTGGCGCACGCTTCCTACGTGATCGGAGACGAGGAAACAGGCACGGCAGCAGTCGTTGACCCGCAACGGGACACGGACCAATACATTGCGTTTGCCGCCGACCACGCACTCAAGATCACGCGCGTATTCCTGACGCATCTCCACGCCGATTTCGTCGCCGGGCATTTGGAGCTGCGCGATCGCGTGGGCGCAAAAATCTATCTGGGCGCCGCGGCTAAAGCGGCGTACGCGTTTACTCCTCTTCGCGATGGCGACATCCTCGAATTCGGACGCGTACGCCTGAAGGTGCTGGAAACGCCGGGCCACACTCCGGAGTCGATCTCCATCGTCGTTTACGACCTGGACGTCAGCGACACACAACCGCATGCCGTACTCACCGGGGACACTTTGTTCATCGGCGACGTAGGGCGTCCCGATCTGCGCGCGGCACTGGGCTGGTCGGCGACCGAACTTGGGAGCATGCTCTTCGATTCGCTGCACACGAAGCTGTTGGCGCTGCCGGACCAGAGCCTGGTGTATCCGGCTCACGGCGCGGGCTCGCTCTGCGGGAAGGCGCTCAGCAAGGAGACGGTATCAACACTGGGAGAACAGCGCCGCTCGAACTACGCGCTGCAGCCCATGAGCAAGGAAGCGTTCATTGCGGTGGTGACTGCCGATCAGCCGGAAGCTCCCGCCTACTTCACCTATGACGCCGTGCTGAACAGCGAAGAGCGGACCACCTTGGACGAAACGCTGGAGCGAGTCAGCGCGATGACGCTCGACGACGTGCTTGCATTGCAAGCGATTGGTGCGCAGATCCTCGATACCCGCGATCCCGGCGAATTTGCGGCGGCGCACCTGGCGGGCAGCATCAACATCGGCCTCGGCGGCCAGTACGCAACATGGGCCGGAACGGTGCTGGATCGAGATCATCCGATCGTAATCATCGCGGACCCTGGCCGGGAGAACGAATCGACAACCCGGCTCGGGCGAATCGGCTTCGATCACGTGGTCGGATACTTGAAGGATGGATTGCACAGCCTGAAATCGCGGCCGGACCTGACCGTCACGACGGAGCGCCTCAGCGCACCGTTCGCCGCGGAGCTCCTGTCATCGAGTCAGCCGCCGCTGGCCATTGACGTTCGCGCGCCGCGCGAGCGCGATCAGAAGTACATCGCAGGAAGTTTGGGCATCCCGCTCAATCATCTGACGGAAAATCTGGAAAAGCTGCCGAAGGATCGTCCCTTGCTGGTCTATTGCGCGGGGGGCTACCGGTCGGCCATTGCCGCAAGCTTGTTGCAACGCAGCGGGTTTGACCGCGTCAGTGAAGTTGCCGGCGGCATCGTAGGATGGGAAGCCGCAAAACTACCGGTTCAGACTGCCTCGGTTTTGCCATAGAACATTCGGAGTCGCTAACACTGCCCAGGCTGTTCAGCCCGCGCGAACAGCCACATGGGAAATGTCCCTCGCAACCTGTCGCAGCAGTCCGCGGGCGCTGCTTTCAATCCGCGGGAAACCGCTTGAGGAACCTCATTGCGCGGCCATAGTCGGCGAAGCGCTTTTCCTCGTTGCGAAATTCGGGGGAGTGCGATTCGCGGCGGCACCGCGCGAAGCGAATGGGGTGCTTCTGGTGGAGCATCTCGTGGTAAAGGACGTAGGCCACGACATATTCGGGGACAGTCTGGCGATCGAGCTGCCGGTTGATGACGATCTGATCGAGCGCGGGATCGAAGCAGCCCAACTGCGTGCGCCAGGCGCGAGTGCTCCAGCCAAGGCGCGGCCGCGGCAGAGCGCTTTCAAAATAGCGCCGGTTCAGACGGTCAAAGAGCGGCGCGAGATCGTGGTGAACGCCCGCGGGCTGATGTTCCATCCGGTGCGCGCGGCGCTGGCGCAGCGTCAAGAGCCGTCGCCGCGTCGAGCGCGCGTAGGAAAACTGCCTGTACGTTTCGAGGAGTTCTTCCGGCGGGCGGCGGCCGTAGAGGCGCCCGAGCAGAATCGCCGCGGCCGCTTCCAGCACGATGCGCGGCGCCTGTTGCAGGACGTCCGACAACCGCACGTGCGCCGTATCTTCGCGCAAGCGGATCGTGTGCGTCAGGTCCGTGTACGGATGGTATTCCACGACGAAGTGCGGTGGGCGGCCTTCGCACCCGAGCCGCGTGTAGATGCGGTGGAAGAGGCGCTCGCCGCCCGGCACGAGGCTCCCTCGAGTCCCGGAGACATTGCGCGCGCGTTTCACTGTTTCCTCCGCACCGGGGGAGGCAGCATTTCCTTCAGGGCTTCGTCGGCGTCGGCGAGAGCGTCTTTCGTGCCTTCGATCGCGTCTTCGAGCGTGTCGCGGTAGGTATCGAGCTCGGGTCCGTCCTTATCGTACTTTTCGAGCGCCTCGAGGAATTCCTTTTCTTTCGCCTGCATGAGCTTCAACGCCTCGCGGATGTCCATCTGCTTTTCCTGCGCGACGGCGATCTGGTCGGCGCCGTCGTCGACGCAGCCGGCGTAGCCGTTGAGCAGGCCATTGAGGATTTCGTCGCGGCGCCGCTCGGGTGTCTTCCGATTCAGCTCGTAATCGAATTTCTTCAGCCGATCCTCCGCAAAAGCGACGTAAAGCTTGATGCGCTCCGCAGGCGTACCGGCATCGCGGATTTTGTCGGCTTCTTCCTGGCTGAGGTAATCCTTGTCAGGAGAGTCCTGCGGAGCCGCAACCAACCGTCGAGGCGCGCCGAGGCTCGCGAGGATCGAAGCGGCCAGAAGAGTGAAGAGGATCGTGCGTCGCATGCGCATAACGCTGTTAGAAGTGCCCCCTAGTGACTGTCCCTTTCCGACGGAGCGCCCGGAACCGGCTCGTGCGGGAAAAGCTCTTGAATCATGTGCCGGTTGATCTCGTCGAGATCCTCGCGGACCTCAAGAAAAAGAGCCTGGTCGTCGGCAGAAAGGCCCCTGGTTATCTCGTTCAGACGCCGCAGGGACTCCCGCAAGGAAATCTGCAACTCCTTAAAGCCCGACGAATGTTTCTCGGCGTCGATTTTCGCCGCATCGAGGCGGTTCGCGCAGAGTTGCGCTTCGTCGCGATACTGTTTGAGCACGGCGACGGCATCGGAGAGGCGATCCTCGTCGATATCTTTTCGGATGTCGCGGAATTCCGCTTCTCCGAGCTTCGGCATGAGTTTCGCCTTGCGAACGGGATCGGACTCCGCGTCGAAGCGCGAACGGAGCGCCGCGGTCCCTTCATCGGCCAACGCCGGGCCACCTAAGAGCGCAGCCATCAGCAAGAGCGCCAGCACACCTTGCGTCGCGCGCAACGCGCTACCTCTTCTTTTCTTTCAGCTCGCGTTTGATGAAGCGCACGCGGGACGTGGAGATGAAGTACAGGTCGCTGTTTTCGTCCTTGTTCAATTGGAGAAACCTCTGGTACGCGTCGAGCGCCTCGGCTAGTTGACCCAGTTTATCGTAACAGGCCGCGCGAATGAACCAGCTTCCCACGGGCAAATCCTTGCGCTGGGAGAGCAGGTTCAGCGCCTGAAGCGTCGCGGCGTAGTTGCCGCTGCCGTATTCCGCCTGGACGAGCTCGCTCAGGATGTCCGTTGCAGCCGGATCGAGGTTGTGCGCCACGACGAGCGGATGCACCGCATCGGCGTAGTCCTTCTTGGCCAGATACACGTGGCCGAGCTGTGCGGGAATGTCCGGATCGCGCGGAGCGAGGGCCGCCGCTTTCTGCAAAACGGGGATGAGGTCATCGTAGTGTTTCTGCTCGTAGTAAGCCTTCGAGCGCAGCTTGAGAGCGCGAAGGCTTTCGGGTCCGTCCGCGGCGGCGCGGTCGAGTTCGGTGAGAGCGTCATCGTACTTGGTGAGATCAACGAGCAGAGAGGCGCGATCGACGCGCGCGGCCGTGTCCTTTGGCTGTGCTTGAAGATAGGCGGCGAGCTCGGCCGCGGCCGGCTCGAGTTTTTCCTGCGCGACCAGGCTGTGCGCGAGTTCGAAGTGCGCCGGGGCGGCATCGGGGCCGTCGGGACGCAGCGCCAGGGCCGCGCGGAGCTCGGTCTCCGCATCGCTCGCGCGCCCGGCGGTCAACAGCACGCTTCCAAGCGAAAAGCGTATGTCGAAGTTCTTGCCGTCGAGCTTTGCCGCGGCCTCGTATTGCTCGATTGCCGCCGGCAGCTTGCCGCTCCTTTCGAGCGCCGCGCCCAATAGAAACTTGGGCCGCGCCTGATCGGGCATAAGATCGACGGCCTTTTGCAGCGGCTCGACCGCCGCGGCGGGGTCGCTCGAGAGCAACGTCACGCCCAGGTTGAGATACGCCGGGGCCATCTTTGGATCGAGCGAGATGGCTTTCTCGTATTCGGTTTTCGCATCGGCGGGGCGTTGGAGCGCCGTGTAGGCGTAACCCAGGTTGAAGTGCACGGCTGCGTCGTCCGGTTTCTTGTCGAGGTAGTCGCGGTAGTCTTGCGCGGCGGCGGCGTAGTCCTGGCGACCGACGGCGTCCTGTGCGTCGGCGAGAAGGCGATTCAGGGCCTGTGCGGCGGGATCGGGGACGCGTTTTTTCGGAGCTTGGGTGGCTTGCGCGAGGGTTCCCGGAAGAGCGCCGAGGAGAAAGCACAGCGCCCAGGACCCCAGCGGTTTCGAAAGGGAAGTGGTGCGTTTCATGCCGCCCACGTGTTCTCGCGCCTCAGACCACCGGCGAATGGTCCTGCGGCCCTCGGGCCTTTACCGGGGTGCGGACTTCGTAGCCGCCGTTACGCGACCCCAGCACGCGCGCCAGGAATTTCCCGGTGTGCGACTGCGAATTCCGCGCCACCTGCTCGGGAGTTCCCGTAGCGACCACGCGCCCGCCGGCGTCGCCGCCTTCGGGGCCGAGGTCGATCACCCAGTCGGCGGATTTGATGACGTCGAGATTGTGCTCGGTGATGAGCACCGAAGCTCCTCCGTCGAGCAGCTTCCGGAACGCCGTCAGCAGCTTCTGAATATCGTCGAAGTGCAGGCCGGTGGTCGGCTCGTCGAAGATATACAGAATGCCGGTGTTGTCCTGCCGCGTGAGATGCGCGGCGAGTTTCAGGCGTTGCGCTTCGCCGCCGGAAAGAGTGGTACCGGATTGGCCGAGTCGCAGATATCCGAGCCCGACTTCTTCAAGCACGCGCAGCCGCGACGTGATTTTCGGAGTCGCGGCAAAGAACGCGAGCGCCTCGCGCACGGTCATTTGCAGAACGTCGTGAATGTTCTTGTCCTTGTAGCGCACCTCGAGCACGCTGCTCTTGTAGCGCGTGCCGCGGCACTCCTCGCATACGAGTTCGACGTCGGCGAGGAACCGCATCTCGACGGTGACCGTGCCGTCGCCCTGGCACGCCTCGCACCGCCCGCCGGGAATATTGAACGAGAAGTGCCCGGCGGCGAAGCCGCGCTTTTTGGATTCCGGCGTCGCCGCGAAAGCTTCGCGGATCGGGTCGAACGCCTTGAGATACGTAGCGGGATTCGATCGGGGCGTTCGGCCGATGGGCGACTGATCGACCATCTCGATGGCCGCAAGCGCCGCGTCACCCTCGAGGCGGTCACAGAACTCGCGCCACTTGCCGCCGGTGCGCTTCGCCGTGAGCGCCTTGTAGAGCACGTCGTAGACAAGCGTCGATTTGCCCGAGCCGGAAACGCCCGTGACCGCCACGAGCATCCCGAGCGGGATCGTCAGATCGACACCCCGCAAGTTGTGGCTGCGCGCGCCGAGAATCTTAAGGAATGTGCCGTGCGGCTTGCGGCGACGGGGAGGCACGGCGATGCGCAGGTCGCCGCGCAGGTATCGCGCCGTCAGAGAGCGCGTGTCGGCGAGGAGAGCCTCGCGCGTTCCGGCGAAAATCAGGTTGCCTCCGAGCTCGCCCGCGCCGGCGCCGAGGTCGAGAATGTTGTCGGCGGCGAGGATCGTCTCGGGGTCGTGCTCGACCACGAGTAGCGTGTTGCCCAGGTCGCGCAGGCCTTTCAGAATATCGATCAGCCGGCTCGTGTCGCGCGGGTGCAGGCCGATCGAAGGCTCGTCGAGAACGTAGAGCGCGCCGACGAGATGCGAGCCGAGCGACGTCGCGAGCTGGATGCGCTGCGCCTCGCCGCCGGAAAGCGTCGAGGTGAGCCGGTCAAGGGTGAGATAGTCGAGACCAACTTCGTCGAGAAAGCGCAAGCGCTGCTGGATCTCCTCGAGTATTTTTTCGGCGATCACCGTTTCGGCGGGGCTTAGCTGCAAGCCGTCGAAAAATGGCCGGGCCTCCTTCACGGTCATCTGGCAAACTTCGGTGATCGAGCGCCCCGCGATTTTCACGGCGCGCGCCTCGGCGCGCAGGCGCGTTCCTTTGCAATCCGGGCACGTTGCATAGCCGCGATAGCGGCTGAGAAAGACGCGCACGTGCAGCTTGTACTTTTTGCGTTCGAGCCAACCGAAAAAGCCTTTCACGCCCGGATAATCCTCTTTGCGGTCGCCGTCGAGAATGGCGTCGCGCTGCGCGGCCGTCAGCTCGCGAAAGGGCACGTCAATGGGAATGCCCTTCATCCGGGCATACTTGCGCATCTCCATCGCCAATTGGCGATAGCGCGGCTTCGTCCAGGGCTCGATCGCTCCATCGGCGAGGGACTTTCCCTGGTCCGGCACCACGCGGTCGAGGTCGAAATCGATCGTATTGCCGAAGCCCTGGCAGCGCGGGCAGGCGCCATACGGATTATTGAACGAGAAGAGCCTCGGCTCGGGCTCCTGATACGTCGCGCCGCACTTCTTGCATTCAAAGCGCTCGTTGAAGATGAGCCGCTCGGGCGCGCCACCCGCGGGCGGGGACGCAGTCGCACCATCGGCGACGAATTCCAGGATCGCTTCGCCGCGGCCCTCGCGGTAGCAGATTTCGATCGAGTCCATCAGCCGGGAACGGATTTCGGGCGAGAGCGCGAGCCGATCGACGAGGACGTGAACGGGCTTTGCGAAATCGACGTCCAGGAGTTCCTCCGGGGAGGAGAACTCGAACACGCGCCCGGATTGATAGAGACGATTGAAACCGCGCTTGCGCAGGCTGGTAAGCGCCTGTCGAATCGTATCCGGGGTCGGGCGGGCCGCCTTCCGCGGCGCTGCGGCATGAGGGCCCGGCGCCGCGTCGGGACTAATCCGCAGTTCGTACAGAACATAAAACCGCCGACCTTCGGGCAGCGCGAGCACGCGCCCCGCAATTTCATCGAGCGTGTCCTTGCGGACTTCCTCGCCGCAGCGCAGGCAGAAGGTACGGCCGGCGCGCGCGTAGAGCAGCCGCAGGTAGTCGTAGATTTCGGTGGCCGTCGCAACCGTCGAGCGTGGATTCCGCGTGGAATTTTTCTGCCGGATGGAAATCGCCGGGGCGATGCCGGTGATTTCGTCCACGTCGGGCTTCTCGATGCGCTCGAGGAATTGGCGCGCGTAAGCCGAGAGGGACTCGATGTATCGGCGCTGGCCCTCGGCGTAGAGCGTGTCGAATGCGAGGCTCGACTTGCCCGAGCCCGAGACTCCCGTCACCACCGTGATTGCGTTGTGCGGGATCGTAAAGTCGATGTTCTTCAGGTTGTGGACGCGCGCCCCGCGAACGCGGATCTCCTCTGCGCCATCGTCCCCGACTGCGGGCGCCGATGGCGCGGCCGCCCCTGCGGCGTTGCGCGGCACAAGGTTCTCAGTGCGTTCCGTCGGCATACGCTTAAACAAAAAAGTATACGCCGGTGTGTCGAGCGGGGCAATCGGCCTCAGGAGCGCATTCCGAAAGCTAGAGGAATTGCTTGGAACGGCGCTAGTCGCCGGCGGCTGCTCTTGGGGCGTAGTAGCCGGTGCGGGTGCGGACGAGGACCTTTCCGTGTCCGCCGGGCGGGAATACGCGAACCTGGACAGAACGGAAGGTGCCGTCTTTGGCCGTATTCGTCGGATAGTATCCCAGCGTGTACTGATTGCGGATTTCGTGCGCGACCTTTTCGCAGATCGGAGTCACGTCGTCGAGATTCTCGGGGAAATAGGCCAGCCCGCCCGTGGCCTCGGCGAGTTCGGTAAGAATTTTCTGGGACCGGCGGACCATTCTCTTGTCGTGCTTGAGATCGTCTTCGCTGTACACGCCGATCGCATAGATTGTGGCATTGGACTCTTCCGCCGCCTTGATCGCGTCTTCAAACGTCTTGCGGCTGGCGTCGTCGTCGCCGTCCGTAACGAGCAGAAGCACCCTCTTGTCTTTGTGGCCTTTCTTCAGATGCGCGAGTGAGCCGATCACGGCGTCGTAGAGTGCCGTGCTGCCGCGCGTATCGATCCGCGCCAGCGCGTCTTCTAGATTCCTCTGGTCGCTTGTGAAGTCGCCTTCCGTATCGAGGTAATACTCGTCGTTGAAGTTGACGACGAACGCCTCGTCCTGCGGGTTGCTGGTCTTGACGAACGTCAGGGCGGCCGCGTTAACCTGGGCCCGCTTTTCGCGCATGCTACCGCTGTTGTCGATCACCAGGCCCATCGTCACGGGAATATCGTCGCGCGAGAACATCGATATGTTCTGCAGGATCTTGTCCTCAAACACCTGAAACTCACCCTTGTTCAAGTCCGGGACAAACTCTCCCCGCGAGTCGGTCGCCGTTACGTGCAGGACGACCAAGTCGACGCTTGTCTTGAGCCGAGCGCCCTGTGGAGCCTGTTGTCCGGGCGGCGGTGGGAGGGCGGGCGGCGTAATGGGAGGAATCGGGTTCTGCGCGCGTGCAGATGGCGCCGTGAAGACAAGTGCCGAAAAAACCATGGCCAGAAGGAAAGCGGCGCTGCTAGTGGCCCGGGGCGAAGTACCCGCTCTTGGCGGACACCGTGAGAGGAGGCAAACCCTTGGGTGGGTTGAGCTTGACTTTAATCTTGCGCCACTTGCCATCGTGTGCCCGGTCGCTTGGCCTGTATCCCAAGACATACTGATTGCGAAGCTCCATGCTGATTTTTGTCGCGATGTCCGGCAGTTCGTTCAGGTTCTGCACCGCGAACACCCGGCCGCCGGTCATCTCCGTCAAATCTTCCAGAAGCGAAGGACCCGCCCGCTCCTCGGGTGTCGGCCCGCCGCCGGGTTCGAACAGCCCGATGGCGTAAATCTGAACGTCCGCTTCGCGAACGAACTTGCGAATCTCGCCGTCCGTGTACCGACTATGATTATCGCCTCCGTCCGATAGGATGAGCAAAGCTTTCTTTGTGTTGTGTGCTCCTCGCATCTGGCTGAGGCCGAGATAAACGCCGTCGTACAGCGCCGTCAAACCGTGGGCGGCCGTGTACATGAGGCGGTCCTGCAAGTCATCGACGCTGGCGGTAAAAGGGCTGATGAGCTGCGCCCGGTCGTTGAAGTTTACCAGAAAGAATTCGTCCTGGGGATTCGCGGTGCGGAAAAACTGCACGGCGGCCTGACGCGATTTATCGATCTTGTCGGTCATGCTCCCGCTCATGTCGAAGATCACGCCGATCGACACTGGAACGTCCTCGCTGGAAAACTGGACGACTTCCTGCTCGATGCCGTCCTCGAACACGCGGAAGTTCTCCCGTTCAAGTCCCGTGACCAGCCGCCCGAGAGGGTCGGTAACCGACGCGCCAACCAGCGTCATTTCGGTTTCCGAACGGATGGGCTGGCCCTTCTGTATCTTTTGCGGCGCAGGATTTTCAGGGCCGACAGCAGCGACTTGCGCGCGCGCCGGGGAAACGAGGGTGGAGAAGAGCAGGAGGCCGAAGACCGCGCAAACCGCCACAGATACGCGTTCCGTGTCCGGCGGCGTGGCGTGGTGTTTCAAAGTACCCCCATACGCCTCTGGCCGCGATTCTACCACCAGCGGCGTTCAAATCAAGGGCAGCCTAAGCGCGATGCCCCTCAGTGTGCCGAAGGGCTTCGCCTCTCCGTGTTAGTATCAATTGTCGGCAGCGACGAAGGGTTGCAAAAACCTCATGGCGCATTCAGCGTCCAGCAAACCGAACGTTCTGGCGGTGATTCCCGCACGCCACGCGTCATCGCGTTTTCCGGGGAAGCCGCTGGCCCCGATCGCCGGCCGGCCCATGATTCAGCACGTGGTCGAGCGCGTCCGGCAGGCCCAACTTCTTTCGGGAGTGATCGTGGCAACGGACGAAGCGAGCATCAAGAACGCCGTCGAAGCCTTCGGCGGTGAAGCGATTCTCACGCGCGCCGACCACCGCACGGGCACGGACCGCGTTGCCGAGGTTGCGGCGCACCGCGAAGCCGAGATCTACTTGAACGTGCAGGGCGATGAGCCACTGATCGATCCCGGCACAATCGACGCGCTCGTCGCAGCGCTGCTCGAAGACGACTCGGTCCAGATCGCCGGGCCCTGCGTGGCGATAACGCACGCGAATGACATCATGGATCCGAATATCACCAAGGTCGTACGCGATTTCGACGGCAACGCACTCTATTTTTCGCGCGCTCCCATCCCCTGGGTGCGCGATCGGGATGGATCAGTCGCCGCGCGCCACTGGAAGCACATCGGCCTGTACGCGTTTCGCCGCGATGCGCTCATCGAGTTTCCCACGCTGCCGCCGGGAGACCTGGAACGTCTCGAGCAGCTCGAACAGCTTCGCTGGCTGGAGAACGGCTATCGCATCCGGATCGTCGAGACGGAATACGATGCAATCAGCGTGGACGTGCCCGCGGATATCGAGCGCGTCGAAAAGCTTCTGCGCGAAAACGTACGTTAACTGCGTTTCGGAGAAAACACGGTGAAGGTCTCCGGTGTAGTTGCTTTCGTGGCTGGCGTCGCGCTCGGGTTGCCGCCGCTTTGCGCGGCCGGCCACGGCACTCGAAACTCCCACGCGGCGGGCAGGCAGGACTCAACCCCGGCCGTGTCGGCGCATCAACTCTTTGAATTTCACAGCGGCTTCTGGATCAACCTCCACCACTTTCTCTACGAACAAGCTGCCATCGCGACGGCGGGTCCGCGCGGGACTCCTCACGAAGCCGAATTGGCCACGGACGCGAGCCTGACAGCCGGTCTATCGGGAGACGAAGCGAAAACCTGGTCGGATGCGCTGGCGTACTACCGGAAGAACATGCTGCGGCACGATCTTCTGTCGGACGAGGACATGGTGACGCTCAAGAATCGTCTGGAGGATCTCGAAGGCGCCACGACGGTCGCGCGCGGGAATCTCGATCCCGGTTTGATCGTCGTTCTCGACGAAGCAGCGCCCATTTATCGCGCCCATTGGTGGCAGCTCCACGACGCTGCGAATCAAACCTGGATCAAAGCCGTGATGCCTCTTGTCGACAAGAATGGCGCCACGCTCTCGCAGCAGATCGCGACGGCTTTCGAAACGTCCTGGCACGACGGACCGCTGCGGGTTGACGTGGTCGCGTACGCGAATTTCGCGGGTTCCTACACGACGGTGCATCCCTCGCGGGTCACCGTGTCCAGCATCGACGGGGGCAATCAGCAGATCGCCGCGCTCGAGGTTCTTTTCCACGCGGCCTCCGGCACGCTGATCGAGGCGGTCACGGACATCGCGGCCCGCAATTTCGCCGCGCAAAAAAAAGCGCCGCCGCCCGGTCTGGCACAGGCGATTCTCTATTTCACTTCCGGCTTTTACGTCAGGCAGCTCTTCCCCGATTACACGCCGTACGCGGACCGCTTTCAGCTCTGGGTGACGAACGACGATTGGAAGGGTTTCCGCGGCATGCTCGTGAAGGATTGGCAGCCGCGCTTGGAAGGCAGAGTCACGCTCGACGCGGCTCTTTCGCAATTGGCCGCGGACGCCGGCGTGGCCCTGACGGCTCCCGCGCCTACGGAGCTTCCGCCAACACCAGCCGCGCCCGCGAGGTGATCCGGAGAGATCAGTGCAGGCGGAAACGGACGTCTACGTGTGTCTCGATCTCCACGGCTTGGCCATCGAGGTAGGTCGGTTCGTACTTCCAGTGCGTGACTGCCGCGAGCGCCGCGCCAACCAGCAGGGGCGGGCCGTCAACAACCTTCGCTCGCACGATGTTGCCTTGCTCGTCGATCACCGCGTCGATGACCACCACTCCCTCTATCTTCGCTGCTAGCGCGACCGCCGGGTATATCGGCTGCGGAGTGGAAATGGGCTGCGGCTGTTTGACATCGCCGCCGACGCGCACGATTTTCTTCGTGGGAGGGGGCGGTGGAACTACAGCTTTCGTATCCACCGCTCCGCCGATGATTCCGCCAAGAACTCCGCCGCTCTGCCCGCCGGGTATGCCGCCGATCACTCCTGCGCCCACGTCGGGCGGGGCCTCATCCCGAACGATATTGATTTTCGCCGGGATCATGGCAGGGGCCGTCAGGTGGCTCGTCGGGAGCACTCGCGGTAGTGGCCTCGCGAGCCTCTGCACCTGAGCGGCCGGCGGAGGCGGAGCCGCGGGAGGAGGCGGCGCGACCAGAAACGTGGTTTGGAAGCTGCGCAGATCGATCACCTGCGTGAAGAAGAACGGCGCCAGCACCACGGCGGCAACGACCACGATGTGAGCGATCAGCGACACAGCCCATTCCAGCGGATTCCGCCGGCCATCCTGCCACGGTACTTCGAGCATGCCTTTCAAGAACGTCGCTTCCGCTTGCGCGCGAGTTTGCGCGTGCAGGTTTGCGGCTGTGCCGGGATGTCCTTCCCAGACAGCCTCCCTGAACACTTCAAATGTGGCGTTCGACATTAGCTCCTCCCTTGCCTCCGGCCCGAGACCGCCTGCGAGGAGTTCTACGAATCTCCTTGGAACACTCCTTTGTAACGCAGGCACTTGCAATGGCACTGCGACGGCGATCACAGGGTCGTGTGACGCGCGTCACGTCCGCGCGGCGCGCTTGCTTCTCGCTCATTTCAGCCAAAATAAATCGCGATTTGACATGCGCGTCCTTTGCCTCCATAATGTTTCGTACGCCGATTCTTCCGGAGGAAGTCCAGCACTTGGCGAGCGGCCCGAAATACATCTTTGTCACGGGCGGCGTGGTTTCTTCTCTCGGAAAAGGCGTAGCGGCGGCTTCGATGGGCTGTTTGCTCGAAAGCCGCGGCCTTCGCGTCACCCTCCAGAAGTGCGATCCCTACCTGAACGTCGATCCGGGCACGATGTCGCCCTATCAGCATGGCGAGGTGTTCGTCACCGACGATGGCGCGGAGACCGATCTGGACCTCGGCCACTACGAGCGATTCACCTCCGCTCATCTCACGCGCGACCATAACTGGACCACCGGCCGCATCTACGAATCCATCATCGCGAAAGAGCGCCGCGGCGATTACCTCGGCAAGACCGTGCAGGTCATCCCACACGTCACCGACGAAATCAAGGCCGCGTTCCGCAAAGTCGCCGACGGCGTGGACGTTGTCATCGTCGAAATCGGCGGCACCGTGGGCGACATCGAATCGCTGCCGTTTTTGGAAGCCATCCGGCAGCTCAGGCATGAGCTGGGGCGCGATAATACAGCCTTCGTCCACGTGACGCTGGTGCCGTGGATCGCGGCGGCGCAAGAGTTGAAGACCAAGCCAACCCAGCACAGCGTGAAAGAATTGCGAGCCATCGGTATCCAGCCCGACATGCTGCTCTGCCGGTCGGAACGCACGCTGCCGC
>Ga0181521_10002084_pt1 | contig 24254 bp, 24 predicted proteins | sample PEATcosm2014_Bin_32_FD_119764 | JGI IMG/M metagenome (GOLD analysis project Ga0181521, IMG submission 119764) | Peatland microbial communities from MTU Mesocosm Facility, Houghton, MI, USA - PEATcosm2014_Bin02_60_metaG | ecosystem: Environmental > Terrestrial > Soil > Wetlands > Peat | place...
AGCGCGGGGATTTATCTGGGTCGCGGATACCTCGATCCGGGAATCGCGATGCCCGTGATGCTGGGCGTGCTGGCCGGCGCGCTGCTGGGAGCGCGCATCCTGCCGGGGACCAAGGTGCGCACGCTGCGGTTGGTCTTCAATTCGGCGATTTCCCTTGTCGCGATCGAGATGATCGTGAAAGGAATACGAGGGCACATCTGACCATGACGAACGCGCACGGAATGAGCGAAGAGCGGTTCGAAGGACTCATCGGGAATTTGCTGCGCGCGGGCGTGATTCTCGCGGCGGCGGTGGTGCTGACCGGCGGCATTCTTTATTTGGCGAAGTATGGCGCGCAGCGGCCGCAGTATCAGGCGTTTCGCGGTGAGCCTTCCGATCTTCGTCAGGTCTCGCAGATTTTCAGGGAGGCGGTCTCGCTGCATTCGCGCGGGCTGATACAGCTCGGGCTGCTGATCCTGATCGCCACGCCGGTGGCGCGCGTGGCGTTTTCCGTGTTCGCGTTCGCGGAGCAAAGGGATTGGCTCTACGTGTCGATCACGCTCATCGTGCTCGCGGTTCTCGTTTACAGCCTCGTCAGCAGTTGAGAAGCTCGCATTCCGGCGATGCCTGCAATCCGCTCGACTATTGATTCAGCAAGGGGATGCTCGACGCCGGAGCAGGCAGCGGAAAAGACTTGAGAAAGGCGCAGATGTCCGCGAGATCCTGATCGGAGACGACTTTGGCCGTGTACGGCGGCATCTGGCCGGTTGGCGCGCGGACGTAACGGAGAACCGCGGCGAACGAAATCGCGGGCGGGCCAATGCGCGGCGCGATCGCGGCGCCCGCACCCTGACGGCCGTGGCATTCATAGCAGCCGTAGGCGGCAAACAGTTTCTTGCCATTTTCGGCGTTTCCCGTCAGCGATTCGGCGCTCGTCGGAGAGGGCGCGACGGATTTCAGGAAAGCGAAAATGTCGGCGAGATCCTGATCGGAAGCAGTGGCGACCGGAACGGGCGGCATCTTGCCGGTCGGTTGGCGGACGTAAGTAATCAGCGCCGGAAGCTCCACGGGCGACGGAGCGATTTGCGGAGCGAGGGCGGTGCCCTGCCCTTGCGCGCCGTGGCACAGGGTGCATCCGGCGCTCGCGAAGACGCGTTTCCCGTTGTCGGCGTTTCCGTTGGATTTCGGTTTCGCAGCAGCGCTCTGCGCCGCGGTGCAAGAAGAGGCCACCAGCAGCATGAGTGCGATTGCAAGCGGAGTCAGATAGCGCAACGGCGTCTCTCCTTGTCCGTCCTTAACGGGGCTGCGTGAGAACGTCGACGAGCGCGGGATCGCCGCGCTTGACGACTTCGATGGCGCGCCGGATCGCCGGCGCGAGATCTTTCGGATCGCTGATCGGACCTTCGCCGTGCATGCCCATGCTCTGGGCGAGTTTCGCGTAGTCGATCGGAGGATCGACGAGCGTGTTGCCGATGCCGGCGCGCGTGATGCCGCGATTGTGCTGGCCGGCCATGATCTGAATCTGCATCAGCTCCTGATGGTATGCACGGTTGTTGTGCATGAGGATCAGGAGCGGGATGCGACTGTGCGCGGCGGTCCAGAGAACTCCGGGCGCGAACATCAGGTCGCCGTCGTTTTGAATGCTGACGGTAAGGCGGCCGTGCTTGCGGTTTGCGAGCGCCGCGCCGACCGACGCAGGCGCGCCGTAGCCGACGCCGTAGCCACCCTCCGCGCCGATGTAGTGATAGTGCTTGTTGAAATCCCACAGACGCAGCGGCCAGCGGCTGACGAACTGGCAATTCGAGACCAGCGACCAGTCTTCATCTTTGATTTGGGCCCACAACTCGGCGGACATGCGCGCGGTGCTGATCGGGCTGCCGTCCCAGCCTGAAGTGGCGGCCTCGCGCGCGGCCTGCATGGCCTGCTGGTGAGCCGCGGCGTGCTTTGCGCCGCGATCCGCGAACGCGCGCTTGCGATCGTCGGTGATGTGGCGCTTCACAGCTTCAATCAGCGCAGGAAGCGTGGCCTCCGCGTCGGCGGCAATGGCGAGATCGACGGGCTGGTATCGCTGAAAATCCTGATAGTTGCTCTTCAGGTAGAGGTCGTTGGCGGTGATGCTGATGAGCTTCGCCCCCGGCTTCGTCACGGGCCGAAACTCCGGATTCACCTGCCCGTGGACGGAGTTCACGCTGCTCCAAAAATCGGTCAGCTCGAGGCCGGCGACGACGTCCGCAGCGGCAATGGTAGCGCCGGCGCGCTCGGTGTGGCTGAGCGGATGGCGCGTGGGGAAATTCATGCGGCCGTTGCGGTCAACTACCGGCGCTTGCAGCGTTTCGGCGAGCTCGATCAGGCCTGCCAGGCCTGCCGGAGTGCGCGCGACGCGATCGGTGACGAGAACTGGATTTTCAGCAGCGACAAGAAGGCGCGCGGCCTCAGCAACGGCGCCGGAGTCGCCTGCGGGCGGCGACGTCATCGTGAGCTTGGGCACGCTCAGGTTCGCGCCGTTCGGGACCGGATTCTCCTGCAATTCGTGTCCGGCGACTAGCGCGACAGGCATCATCGGCGGGGTCGTCGCGATTTTGTAGGCGCGCACGGCGGACTCGGCAAAAGCCTGGAGCGAAAGCGGCTGGTCGTCCCACTTCACATAATCGCGGACCATCGCTGCCGGATCTTGCGCGCTGTGCGTCCAGTCCACTTGTCCGAAGCGAAATGCGGCATCGGAAAAATTTCCGAGGATGATATAGACGGGCACGCGGTCGCAGAAGGCGTCGTAGATGGCCATCGACGCGTGCTGCAATCCGACGGTGCCGTGGACGCAGACCAGCAAAGGCTTACCCTCGATTTTGGCGTAGCCGTGGCCCATTCCGACGGAGGACTCTTCGTGACAACAGGTGATGAATTCCGGCTTCTGATTGTTGCCGTAGTTGATCAATGACTCGTGCAAGCTGCGAAACGAATTGCCGGGGTTGGCGCAGAGATACTCGAAATCGAGCGACTTGAGAACGTCGACCATGAAGTCGGAGCCGGGACGATCCACGGTGAGCACTTGGACGGTCGACGGCGCGTCGGCCGCGGCCGCTTTCAAGAGGGGCGGCGCAGCCGCATGGCGGCGCGACTCGGGCGTGGCGGCTTTCACTGCTCCCGGCGCGGCGACCAGCGCGGCTGTGCCGACAGCGGCTGTCTTGAGGAAATCGCGACGATTGACCGAATTCTTCTTGGATTTTCCCACGGCCGCCTCCTAATCCGGTTTCCACCTGCCAACGCGCCCAGAGGTTACTCCCATTCGCCCGCAAAAGTTAAGCCTCACGTTTTCGCTCGGCGACCCAATCAAGGAAGCGCTCCATGCGAACGCGCTCGCGCCACATCAGGCGGAAGAATTTGCGGGCGTCGAGCTCGGCGGCCTCTTGGCCGAAGAATGTTTCGAGGCGCCACTGGATGTACGGCGACCTCCACGGGCGCAGGCGATAGCCCTTAGAGATGATCCAGTAGTAGCGGAGGGCGTTCAGCATGGATGTGGCGCAAGCGTACCACGCCGGATTGTCACGACAACGGACCGACCCAGATGCGTTCGGTGGCGGGCTTGCCGAGATGGATGCGCGCAGAGCCGTGGCCGGCGACGGTCAGCGCCATGGTCTCGTCGTATTCGCGGTCGAGGACGCGAATCGGCGCGCCGGGGCGCAAATGGCGCTGTTCTAGGAATTCGAGGAATGCCGGGTCCTTTTCGTAGACGCGCAGGACTTCGTAGGAATGGCCGACCTCAACTTCGGAGAGTTTTACCGCGCCGTGTTTGCGGCGGAGGCGCGACATCCCGCCGAGAAGCGGCACGCCGTGAGGGCAGCGGCTATCGCGTCCGAAGCGGTGCAGGAGGAGACGCACCACCTCGGGCGAGATGCCGTGTTCGAGGCGCTCGGCCTCTTCGTGCGCGCGCGACCATTCGAGGCCGACAACTTCCGTGAGAAGTTTTTCGGCGAGCCGGTGACGGAGGACGAGATGCTGCGCCGCGCCCTTCCCTTTCGGCGAGAGTTCGATGCGGCCGTCGCGGCGAACGCGAAGGTAGCCGCCGCGAGCCATGCGCTTCAGCGCGGCGGTGACGGCCGGGGGCGTGACGCCAAGGTCCTCGGCCAGGCGGGCGCTGATGGGAACCTGGTCCTCCTGGACGATCTCCCAGATGGCCTTCAGGTAGTCTTCCTGGGAGACGCTGGTGGTCTGTCGGGGCATGGTCTTTATTTAGCAGCAGACAAATTAGCATTGCCGGCTGGGCGCTGTCGAGGCGGTGGAAACGAGCCAGGGGTGGTCGCGCGAATGCTAGTGACTCGCGTTTTGCTTCTTCAGGGTTTATATGCGAGCGTGCGATCAACCAACTCGTCAGCGAGTGGCTGGTCGCCGTAGAAGCCGCGGGATTGAGGAGGCGGCGCGATTAGACGGATCACCTGCTGTAGCCGCTGCGACTGAAATTTTGTCATGCATACGACGACGGCCCCAAGCTTCTGGCCCTCGACGTAGTGTTCCGGTTGCGCGGAACGAGCCACCAGGATGACCGGTACACGCGCCAGACGTTCATCCCCTTTGATGGTGCGGCAGAGATCCTGGCCGGAGATATCCTCAGTCTCGATTTTGGCGAGGAACACATCCGGGACGTTCGCCTTCAGGAATTCGACTGCATCTGTTCCCGTGTTGACGAGCACGAGCGTGTACCCTTCCCGCTCGAGCATGTTGCGCAGCGCATCTGCCGCGGCGGGATCGGGTTCGACGGCGAGCACCACGGGCGACTTCTGTTCGCTGGCCGATTCGTTGATTATCGCGCCGTCGACATAGTGCGTGGCCGCCGCGCGCCTTTCCTTCTTGTTGCCCGCGCCAGCCGCCTTTTCCTTGGCGGTGAGAAAATGCACGGCGACGGCGACTTTTCCGTGCGGTTGCGCCACCACACGAACCACTTCGGCAGGCTGCGCGTGATTCTGAGCGCCCGGCCCGTTCGAATAAGGGAAGGTGACTTCGAGCAGTTGGCCCTTCTCGTACTCTTTATTGCGTCCGATGAGGAGGATGCCATTGCGGGACACATCCACGGTCTTGCACACTTCTTCGAAGGCTTCCGCTGAATTCATACCACGGACGTGCACCTGCGCCGTGATTTTCGCGCGGCGCCGCAATCGCCGGTCTTCCCTCTCCCTCTCAGCTGGTTGCGGCCCCGATTCAACTGAAACGACCTTGTCTAATCGCACCAGCGGCCTCGATTCGAAGGCAGGGGCGCAGCCCTCCCCACCCCTGCTCTACGCCCAGTCTAAGGAGCGCGTGGGTACGCCGCAAATGGTACTTTGGTAACAGTTTGAAACAGATGTTCCCGATTGAAAAAACCCTCGCTTTCCATGGCGATACGGCCTGGCTGAAGTCCCTCATCTGCCTCCGGGCTTCTAGGACTGCGGAGCCCTGCTGTGACGAGTCCCTTTGGACAGCACCAGGCACTCGGATGAATTGACTTTCTCAGGCAGGGCGACGTACGCTGATGCGAACGACAATGCCAACCGACCTATTCGAAGAGATCGTGCGGATGCGGCGGGCGGGCGAGCGCGGCGCGCTGGCGACGATCGTCCATACGAACGGCTCGATTCCGAGCTACGAAAGCTCTCGAATGCTGGTGCGCGAGGACGGCACGATTGCAGGGACAATCGGCGGCGGCTGCGTGGAAGCAGAAGTGTGGGCGGCGGCGAAAGAAGTGATTCAAGCGGAGCTGCCGCGGAAGATGACGTTCAATCTGAATCAGGACGCGGCGTACGACTCGGGTTTGATCTGCGGCGGAACGCTCGAGATTTTCGTGGAACCGATTCTGCCGCAGCCGAACCTCTACGTTTTCGGCGGCGGGCATATTTCGTCCGCCGTGGCCCGCGCGGCGGGCGCAGCCGGATTCACCATCATCGTCGCGGACGACCGCGAAGCGTTTGCGAATACCGAGCGGTTCCCGATGGCGGAGAAGCTCTACACGTCGTACGAAGAGGCGTTCGCGAAAATTCAGCCGAACGCGTCCAGCTACCTTCTGATCGTGACGCGCGGGCACAAGGACGACATGCGCGTGCTGGCGTGGGCCGTGCGCACCGAAGCGCGCTACATCGGGATGATCGGCAGCAAACGCAAGGTCCTCTCCGTCTACAAGGCGCTCGAAAAGGAAGGCTACTCGCCCGAAGAGTTCGAACGCGTGCACGCACCGGTGGGTCTGGATATCGGCGCGCTCACGCCGGAAGAGATCGCTGTCAGCATCACGGCGGAATTGATCGCTTTTCGGCGCAACGCCCAAAACCTGCCTCATAAGTCCGTCAAGCTTTCCCAAGCCGCAAGCGCGCACAACGACTGAAGCTGAGATGCCCGCCGCGGTCATCAACCCAGGGCCGCTTACCGCAGCCATCCACCAGAGGCCGCTTGCCGCGGCGATTCTTGCTGCCGGCGAATCCCGGCGCATGGGCACGCCGAAGGCGCTGATCCCCTACCGAGGCGCGACTTTCGCGGGACATCTACTTGAGGTCACCAAGCACGCGCGTGTCGGTCTGATCCGGGTGGTGCTCGGCGCTGGCGCGGACGAAATTCGCGCGCATTTGCGGCTGGATGCCGCGTCGGTCGTCTTGAACCCGGATTGGCCGAAGGGGCAGCTATCTTCGATCCAGGCGGCGATTCGAAGCCTGCCCGAAGGCGAAACGGAGGGGCTGCTGCTCTGCCCCGTCGACCACCCGATGGTTTCCGCGGAGCTGGTCGCGCGGCTGATCGAAGAATTCGACTCGACCGGCAAGTCGATTGTGCTGCCCATGTATCAGGGGCGGCGCGGACATCCGGTGATTTTTCGCGCGGGGCTTTACCACGAACTCCTTGAGGCTTCGATGGAGGTTGGAGCTCGACAAGTCGTTTGGGCACACAAAGCGGACGTGGCGGAAGTTCCCACCGATGAGGAGGGCGTGGTGCTGAATCTCAACGATCCGGAGACGCTGAAGCGCGCCCTTGCGAATCAAGGCGGCACGTAGGGAATCAGACTGGGGCTTCCGTCACAGCTTGCGGAGGAGCGCGGCAACGGCGTCGGCACAGAGCTGGGCGGCGTGGAAGGTGGCCGGAGGAAGGCCGGCGAGGGCTTCCGAGATCTGCTGTGGCGTGATGCGGCGTGCATCGGCAGGCGACTTACCGGTGAGGAGGTCGGTCAGAACGGAACTCGATGCGATCGCCGCGACGCAGCCCTGCGTCTTGAACCGGGCGGCCGCGATGCGGCCATCTTCGAGGCGGACGGCGAGGCGCAGCACGTCACCGCAGACCGGGTTCGTAACCTCGACCGTAGCGGTGGCATCGGGGAGATCGCCGGCATTGTGCGGATTGCGGAAGTGGCCGAGAACGACGTCGCTGAACATCGCGGACAGTATAGAGCAGGACGGCGCAGATCAAGAATTCACCCGGTAAGAGATTCCCCACAACCCTTCGCCTTTTGTTTGAATCTGATTGACAGGATGGGGCTTAGGGACCATACTTTTGTTGCCCTAGCCTATGTTCTCTCGTCAGGGCGCGAGAGAACGATCGTAATTAATCCGCCTACAAATTACTGAGGAGATTCAGATGCGACGACTCGTTTACCTTTTCACGCTCGCGCTGGCCATCGCACTGGGCGCCACTGCCGGCTTCGCGCAGGATGGAAAGCTCAAAATCAAAGTCACGCCGAAACAGGCGTACGTGTTCGTGGACGGGAGTGCGATCCGGGACGGAAGCCGATCGATATCGCTCAGCCCGGGCAAGCATACCGTCGTTGTGGTGAACTACGGCTACAAGATTTCGACCCAGGACGTCACAATCGAAGCAGGCAAGTCCACGCCGCTCGACGTGAAGCTGGACGCCTATGGCGGGAGTGTGAGTGGCCCGTTTGGCGACGTACAACTCAAAGGCGACCCCCGCGCAGCCGTGCTTTCCAACGGCACTACGCCGGGCTATTTCGTGGGGCACGTGGACGAGTTCGACAATGATTGGGTGTGGCACCAAAACCTGCTTCTTCCGCCCGGCACTCATCACCTCACGGTCACGCACCAGGGCAAGACGGTGTGGTCCGGCGACGTGAAGGTGGAAGCGAACAAGAAGACGGTCGTATACCTCGACAAGAACACGCAGAAGACCGTCGACTGGAAGCGCGGTGAGAGCCTGAAGGATCTGCCCCGGTTCAAGGTGGGCATCGCGAGCGCCACCGTGGCGGTTGCTCCGGTTACGGGCAGCTTCAGCGTCTCGAACGCCAACATCAACTGCGGCCAGTCCACGAACCTGACGTGGCAGACGGCCGAAACCGTGGACGCGAACATCAGCGGAATCGGCGCCGTGCAGACGAGCGGCAGCCAGTCGGTTTCGCCGCATGCGACGACCACCTACGATTTCACGTCGGCGGGTCCCGGCGGCACGATCAAGGGCAGCTCGACGGTGAATGTGAACACGAAGGTCGACGCCAGCATCAGCGCGAATCCTTCCGAAGTGCACTACCGGAAGATCGGCGACAAGGTGATCACGCAGGATTCAACGACTGTCGCGTGGCAGACGTCGAATGCGGACTCGATCACCGTTGACGGCAAGACGGTGGCCGCCAGCGGCAGCGAAACGGTGAAGCCCGAGCCGGCGGACACCACGCAGGTGCCCGACGGCCAGCTGGCACGCACGATCAACGAGAACAAGTCTTTCACGCTGAACGCGACGAACGTTTGCGGTGGCTCCGCCACTCAGACCGCTTCGGTCCATGTCACCGGCTCGGTCGAACCGATTCCGGCGGTTACGTTGCAGAGCATCTTCTATCCCACGGATTATCCCGACAAGAAGCACCCGCAGGTCGGGCTGGTCCGCAGCCAGCAGCTCGCGCTCGCGACTATGGCCGACGGGTTCAAGAAGTATCTCGAATACGATCCCGATGCGAAGCTCTCGGTGGAAGCCCACGCCGACGAACGCGGTTCGAAACCGTACAACCAGGACCTGAGCGAGCGCAGAGTCGAGAGGATCAAACAGTATCTCGTCGACCAGGGCATCTCGGCCGACAAGGTGCAGACGGCGGCTTACGGCAAGGATCAGCCGCTCGACAAACCGACCGTCAAGAGCCTCGAAGAAACCAACCCGAACACGCCTCCGAAGGCGCGTCTCAAGGACAAGCGGACCGACTGGCTCGCTTACAACCGCCGCGCGGATATCGTGCTGCTGCCTTCCGGCAAGAAGTCGGCGCAGTTCTTCCCGCACACCGCCGACGACTCGAAGCTGATCTGGCAGTTCCCGAAGCCGGCGCTGAAGAAGGTCCAGGTAGACCAGTAGGCGCTGCCGAAAAACCAACGCGCCGGGGAGCGGATGCTCTCCGGCGCGTTTTTCTTTTTGTGCTCGCGTTAACTCGCGGCCTTGGCGGAAGCAAGCGTCGGCTGGTAGCCGGAACGGGCCGCCTGCTTGAAGGCTTCGAGGCCCTCGGCGGTGGTCATCAGCGGAGTCGTCTTAATGGTCTTGCAGGCGCCGCCGGAGGCAAAGGCCATGGCGATCGCGGCTGCGGCGACGTTGTTGGGCATTTCGAGAAGAAGCACGGCGTCATACTCGCCAAATGAAAAGTACATGCTGTGGACTTTTCCGCCGAGCGCTTCGATCGGCGCGCGGACGACGTTGGTGCGATCCTGCGGATTCTGGAGCATAACCCGAAGGGCTTCCGGTGTGTAAGCGGCTTGAATCAAATAGAGAGACACTGTGATTCTCCTTTTCAACAAGTGGGGTGGGGGCCGTGGCCGCATCGTCACATATGAGGAAGCCTGGGTCAACTGAGGCGGGAGGCCCATGCTGATCGTGGTCGCAGCGCTGATTCAATCCCAGGGAAGGCTACTAGTCTGCCAGCGGCGGCGCGGATCCAACTTCGAGCTGATGTGGGAATTCCCGGGCGGCAAGAAGCACGCGGCCGAGACGCTCGAACAAGCGCTCGCTCGCGAATTGAGCGAGGAGCTCTGCGTGACCGCGAAGATCGGCCCGGAAGTGCATCGCACGCAGCACCGGTACGCCGAGATGACCGAACCGATCGAGATCGTCTTCTTCGCCGCGAGCGCGGCGCCATCAGACGTGCGCAACCTCATCTTCGAGCGGATCGAATGGCGTGAGCCGAAGACTTTGCCGGGATTGAATTTCCTGCCCGCCGACCGCGAATTGATCGAGAAATTGGCGGCCGGCGAAATTCAGTTGCCCCGCGCCGGCTGAGATTTACTTCGCGCCGCGAATCTTGTGCACGAGCATCGTGATTGGATCGTAGAACTCGTCCACCACGCGCTCCTTGAGCGGGATGATCGCGTTGTCGGTGATGTGGATTTCCTCGGGGCAGACTTCGGTGCAGCACTTCGTGATATTGCAGAACCCGATGCCGAGCTGCTCTTTCAGCATGCGCGTGCGGTTGACGCCGTCCAGCGGATGCATCTCGAGGCCCGCGGTGCGCACGAAGAAGCGCGGCCCGCCGAACTGATCTTTCTTGTCGTGGTCGCGCAGAACGTGGCAGACGTTCTGGCAGAGGAAGCATTCGATGCACTTGCGAAATTCCTGCACGCGGTCGATGTCGCGCTGGTCCATCTTCCATTCGACGCCGGGGCGCGGCTGGAACGGCGGAATCTTCTGGTTCACTTTGTAATTCCAGGAAACGTCCGTGGCCAGGTCCTTGATCAGCGGGAACGCCTTCATGGGATAGACCGTGACCGGCTGGTCGAGTGGCAGCGAATCCATGCGCGTCTTGCACATGAGTCGCGGCCTGCCATTGACCTCCGCCGAGCACGAGCCGCATTTCGCGGCTTTGCAATTCCAGCGGACGGCGAGGTCCGGCGCCTGATTCGCCTGAATCGAGTGCACGGCGTCCAATACGACCATGCCTTCGGTGATGGGAACCTTGTAGTCGACGGGCTTCCCTCCCTCGCGGTCGCCTCGGAAAACTCGGACGGTCACTTCCGCCATTGAATTGTCTCCCTACTTGTCTTCCGCCAGAATCTGCTGCAATTCTTGCGGCATCGCGGGCCGCGGCGCTTCGAAGAGCGTCATCGCATCGCCCTTCTTCACGATCACGTGATTCTTCGCGCCCCAGGCATCCTCGGTCTTGGGATAGTCCAGGCGGCTGTGCGCGCCACGGCTTTCCTTGCGCGCGAGCGCCGCGTGCGTGCAGGCCTCGGAAACCGTCAGCATGCATTGCAGATCGCGCGAGAGGTGCCAGCCCGGATTGAACACGCGCGAGCCTTCGACGCGCATTTTGGCCGCGCGGGCTTTGAGTTTTTCGAGTTCCGTCAGCGCGTGGCGAAGATCTTCGTCGGTGCGGAAAATGCCGACGAGATTCTGCATGGTCTCCTGCAAATCGTGGTGGATCTGATAGGGGCTCTCGCCGCTCGAACGCCCGAACGGCGCGAGAACCTCGCGCTCCGCTTGCTCGGTCTGTGCCGTGTCGAGCGCCGGCGCCGTCACTTTCTTGGCATGTTCCGCAGCGGCTAGGCCCGCGCGACGCCCGAAGACCACCAGGTCCGAAAGTGAATTGCCGCCGAGACGGTTTGCCCCGTGGAGACCCGCCGCGGCTTCGCCTGCGGCAAAAAGTCCCGGCACGGAGGATTGCCCCGTTTCGGCCTCGACGCGAATCCCGCCCATGACGTAGTGGCACGTCGGGCCGACTTCCATCGGTCCCTTCGTGATGTCCACGTCCGCCAGTTCCTTGAACTGGTGGTACATGCTCGGCAGCTTGCGCTTCACGTATTCGGCAGGCTTGTGTGAAATATCGAGAAACGCTCCGCCGTGCGGGCTGCCACGCCCTTCCTTGACTTCCGTGTAGATCGAACGCGCCACGACATCGCGCGTGGATAGTTCCATGCGCTTCGGATCATATTTTTCCATGAAGCGCTCGCCGCTCTTGTTGCGCAGGAGTCCGCCCTCGCCGCGCACGGCCTCGGTCACAAGAAGCCCCTGCACACCCGGCGGCCAGACCATTCCGGTCGGATGGAACTGCACGAATTCCATGTCGAGGAGCTCGGCGCTCGCTTCGTAAGCCAGCGCCATGCCGTCGCCGGTGCATTCCCAGGAGTTTGACGTGATCTTCCAGGACTTGCCGATGCCGCCCGTGGCGATCACGATCGACTTCGCCTTGAAGGTAACGAAGTTGCCCGTCTCGCGCCAGTACCCGAACGCGCCTGCGACGCGGTCGCCGTCCTTCAGGAGCTTCGTGATCGTGCACTCCATATACACGTCGAAGCCCATATGCACGCCGCGGTCCTGCAACGTGCGGATCATCTCGAGTCCGGTGCGGTCGCCCACGTGGCACAGCCGCTTGAAAGTGTGCCCGCCGAACGCGCGCTGCAGGATTTCTCCGTCCGCGGTGCGGTCGAAAAGCGCGCCCCATTGCTCGAGCTCGCGCACGCGGTCCGGCGCTTCCTGAGCGTGAAGCTGTGCCATGTGCCAGTTGTTCAGGAGCTTTCCGCCGCGCATCGTGTCGCGAAAATGAGTGCGCCAGTCATCCGCTTTGTCCACGTTGGCCATCGCCGCGGCCAAGCCCCCTTCGGCCATCACGGTGTGCGCCTTGCCGAGAAGCGACTTGCATACCACTCCGACCCGCGCGCCCTGGGCAAGCGCCTCGATCGCGGCCCTGAGGCCCGCGCCGCCCGCGCCAATGATCAGGACGTCGTGTTCGTGGCTTTCGTGTTGAGAGGCGGTGGTCACAGCAGTCGAATGTCCTTCAGGACGCCAGAAGCTACCAGGCGGATATAGAGGTCCGTGAGCCCGACGGAAATCATGCTGATCCACGCCCAGAACATATGGTGCTCATTGAGGAAGGTCACGCCCCGCCACGCCGAGTGCCGCGGCTGGCCGAGCGTGGCGCAGGAGAAGCAGTCGAGCTTCCCGCCCACCATGTGCCGCAGCGAGTGGCAGGACAAGCTGTACGTCGTCAGCAGAATGACGTTCACCAGCATGATGAGCGTGCCCACGCCGATCCCAAATCCGTCGTGAAACTTGAATGCCACAACCGTGTCGTACCAAAGGAAGGCAAGAATCACGGTCACGATGTAGAAGAAATAGCGGTGCACGTTCTGAAGGATGAACGGAAACGAGGTTTCACCGTGGTATTTCCGGCCGCTTCCTTCACCCACCGCGCACGCGGGCGGGTCGAGAAAGAAGGCGCGGTAGTACGCTTTGCGATAGTAGTAGCACGTCAGGCGAAAGCCGAGCGGTCCGCCGAGGATCAGGATCGCCGGAGAAAACGGCCACCAGTGATGATTGGGATCGATCAGCGGAGAGTAGAACGGCGAAAGATACGGATCGGTCCAGTAGAACTTTCCTTCGAACGCGCGCCATGTGGTGTAGATAGCAAAGGCGCCCAGCACGATGATAAAGGGCAGGTTTTCGATCCACCACGCGTCGCGCCGAAGCGTACTGCCAAAACCGCCCGCGGTCTTCGCCGCCGAAATTTCCGCCACCGAGTCAGTCCCCCTCTGCGGCCAAAACTGCGCCGCCCAAAACAGACTAGAGTATTCGAGAACCGCGCTTTTGCAACAACAATTTTCGGGGATCCGAAATCCGCCCTGATGCCATTACGCCGATGATGCCGTTACTTCAGCGATTGGATTGATTCGAGGTACTTCACCAGGTTTTCGAGCCTCACGTGTCCGCGGTCCACATCCTCTTCGATCTGATGAAAAATCGGCCCCCAGATCGGCATCGCGCGGGAGCCATGAGCCGCCATTGCCTCGTCGCCCATGATGACCTTGCGCACGCGAGCCTCCGGAAACTGTCCTTTGTTGTTCTTTAGCAGGGCGGTGAGATCGGGCACCTTGGCCTTCAGCGCTGGGGCGGCCGGACCGTCGCCTTTGGCGTCGACGCCGTGGCAAGAAGCACAATAGGCGCGAAACAGGTCCGGACCCTTCGTCGAGCGAATCAGCGGCGGGAGCTGTTCCTGTGTCTGAGACGATTGCGGGGCTGTCTGGGATTGCGCGCCGGACGCAGCCGACGTCAAACAGCTCAATGCAACGCCCAACGCAATCCGCATCGCTCCTCGCATCACGGCTCCTGGACTTTTCATCGCAATCCCCCGGCAGCGAGAGTTTGGCTTCGCTCCATTTGCTGCTCAGTCGAAGTTTATCAGGAAACCGACGCGTTGACCGGCGAGCCGTCAGAGACAGGCTAAGCTCACACCAAATTCACCCCGAGAATGAGGAATGGCCGGATTAATCCGGCCGGGAGCGGATTGCCTCCTGACAACAGCGGGTTCATCCGAAAACGCGCCCCTCACGGCGGCCATCGATCGCTGGAACATCCTCTTCATCCGGTAAGCCTTGCCCCTAGCCCACTGGCTAGGTGGGATCCGTTTCTTTCCCAATTCGATCCACTCCTGGCGAGTTCTGTAGATCTCGGCAACCTGGTCGGCGGTTCTGCCGAAAGGCGGAGACAGCGGGACCGGCTCACATGGCCGAAGCAGGTATCCCACGCAATCCGAGTCAAAGGCCTTATATGTGGAGAAGAGATCGAAGCCCAGCATCCGGAAAATGCCCGGTGCGGTAGAATGCGTGAGCCAGTAGCAATGGTCGATTTTCGTAAACGTCTCTGGCGGCCCGACCAACCTGCATAATTCCATGAAGTCCGATATATCGCAGTAAAAGAAGCCATCCGGTTTCAGCAACCCTCGAATTTTTCGGAGCGCGCCTCGAAGATCGGTGAGATGCTCGATGCTTCTGCACAGCAGCACTAGATCGTACTTCTCCGGCCGGTCCCACTTTTCAATGACACCGGCAATGGCATTCATGCCGGAAGCCTTGGCCGCGGCAACCTCGTGCTCGGCCGGGTCGAGAATCGTGGCACGCATGCCAAATTCGTCGACAAATCCCCGAGCTATGATTCCGGTGCTGCCACCTATGTCCAACAGTCTTCCGTTGCGGCAATTTGCAACGTATCCGGCCAGAGCTTTCACAAGAGTCTGGGCGTAACCCGCCTGGTCCGATTGAATTTGGTCCACATCGTATTCTACGCCGTTGAACTGCGAGCACACCCTCCGATAGCCGCCGCTCGCATAAAACTGAGCATAGGAATCCGGCGTAAATCGGCCGACGAGATAGAAAAGGCCGCAATCCATGCACAGGGCTGTCTCTACCGGCGCGCCGTAACGATCGCGTACCGAGACGATCACGCTGCGCTGAGACATGCACAGATTGCAGCGAGCGACGGTCTCCCATCGCAGCAGGGCCAGTTTTTTCACCTCGGACCTACAGCGTTTCTGGCGACGCAGGAGATCGGAGGGACGTATCACGATCGTCTCCTTCTTCAGAGATTCCGAGGGGTCCCAAGTCCAAAAGGAAAAAAGCTCCCCCTCCCCGGCTTGGAGTGAGAGGGAAAAATCCATTGATGTTTGGAACGCGAGCGATGAATCGGCAGGCCCCGAGCCCGAAAGTTATATTACTGTTGATGGTCTGTCAAGATCGTCCATTCGCCCCGGACGCAAGGCAGGGTCAAAAACCCATTCCCCTGGGGAGAATGGCGCGCCCGGAGAGATTCGAACTCCCGACCCTCTGGTTCGAAGCCAGATGCTCTATCCAGCTGAGCTACGGGCGCCCAGCACAATAGTAACGCACACACACCTCAAATCACACGAGTGTGCGCCCGCCATCGACAACGATTACCTGCCCGGTCACGAAGTCCGCCGTCGCGAGATACGCGACAGCGCCCGCGATGTCCTCTCCCGTGCCTGTGCGATGCAGCGGGACGCGCCGGATGTATTCTTCATCGGGCGGCTCGCCGGGAAACTGAATCGTGCCGGGCGCGACGCTGTTCACCAGAATCTCGGGCGCGAGAGCGCGTGCCAAGCACCGCGTCAGCATGATCGATCCCGCCTTCGACACGCAGTAGTGCGTGTAGCTCGGCCAAGGGAGGATTCCGCCGAGCGAAGAGATATTGATAATGCGGCCGCGGCCCTGCCGCTTCATGATTGGCGCGGCCAACTGAGAGCACAGAAAGTGCGACTTCAAGTTTGCGTCCATGATGCGGTCCCACTGCTCGTCCGTTAGGTTTTCAAATTTCGCTTGGAAGAACATTCCCGCGTTGTTGACGAGAATGTCGAGGCGCCCGAATTCCTTCTCCACGGCTGCGAACATTCTCTCGACTTCCGCACGCTTGGATACGTCCGCCTGAATAGCCGTCGCCCGCGAGCCGCCCGCGCCGATTTCGCGGACGAGCGCGTCCGCCTCGGCCTTCGACGTAGCGTAGTTCACGATGGTCGCCGCGCCTTCGGCGGCCAAGCGCAACGCGATGCTGCGCCCCACGCGCTTCGCCGCGCCGGTGACCAGCGCGACCTGCCCTTCGAGCGGTTTCTCAGGCATGAGACATCCCTCCAGATAGTGAAGGACACCTTAACATCGGCCACATCGGTGTCAACTGGAGCACACCCGTCTGGCATCTTCCCTGTTACACAGGTATAGTTTTTGCATTGGATATTTTTCGGGACCGCATGGAGTCACCTGATGGTTTACGTAGTGATCTTGGCGTTATTCGTCATTCTCTGGGAAGCACCGGCCGTCTTTTCCCCGATGTGGAAGTTGCAGCGAAGGACGATGTTTCTGGGGCTCGACGGCAAACGGCGTGTCGTGTTTATCCTAAGCCGTGCGCTCCTGATCCTATTGGCCGTGCTGATGGTGCGGACCCCGTGGTCGCTGCGCGGGATTCTCGGTGACGCGATCCTGTTGACTGTCGCCTATTTCGCATACGCGGACCTCGTGTTCGCCTTCTCCGCGTTTTCCCCGCGCCTCGTCACATGGCCCGCGAGCGCGTCCGGTTTTCTTTTCATTGGGCTGGGGCTTGTCTGCGGAATGCTTTTTCTTGGCGCCGAGCTTCCGGCGAGCGAAATCATTCCTTCGCAATCCGCCGACCTCGGCGGCAACTACGCCTATCGCATCGCTTTGCATGGCAGTCCCGCGGCCGACCGCGGCGGCGCGCGCGTGAAGGTTCTCTATCGCCCTCCCTGGCTGCCGGTTGTCGAAAAACAGGTGTTCGCCAAGAACTACGGGGATTCGGAGTGCCGCTTCGATGCGATTACCGTCAGCCGCATGTCCGATAGCTCGATCGCGATTCGCTGCCCGCAAGAAGAGGGCGGCTCCATCGTGGACGTGGTCTCAACCCGATAGGATCGCCGAAGTTCGCTTCCCCTAAATGGTCCCTCGCGTTCCCGAAGGCTTCTATTGGTCCGCTGCGTCTTGACGAACGGCTCTACGCTGCCATCCGAACAATAACTCCCTCTCAAATTTCCCGGACTGTGCTAGGGTGTTGCGAGTTTGGGGCAACAACCGGTTTGCGAGCGTGTATGGGGGGAGCTGAAATGAATTCGTTTCGCTCATCGTGGGTTCTCGCCGCGATTCTTGTTGTCGCGGCGCTAATCGGGAGCAGAGCTCCGGCCGCTCCGGGGGCTCGACAGGAGTCGCCGACGACGAAGCCGGCGGATCAATCGCCGGGCAAAGCCCTCTTCGAACAGCGCTGTTCGACGTGCCACGGCCTCGACGCAGGCGGCGCGATGGGCCCGAATATACAAGGCATTCCCTTCCGGCTGGGCGCGGATGTGGTTAAGAGCACCATTAAGAATGGGATGGGCGGCGGCGGAATGCCCGCCTTCGCGGGGCAACTCGACGACGCGCAAATCCAGCAGATCGTTGACTATCTTCTCACGCTCACTCGCAAGGATGCCGGCACGGTTACGGGTGATGCAGCCAAGGGCAAAGAGATTTACGCTTCGAGTGGCTGCTCCTTGTGCCACATCATCGCGGGCGAAGGCAGCGACGCAGGGCCTGAGCTGACGACCGTTGGCGGGTTGCGCGGCCCCAGCTACCTCCGGAACGCCGTGCTTTATCCCGGCACGGATTTGCCGCAAGCGCGCGTGTTTTTAGAAACCGGAGGTCTGCTCGAATTCATGTTCATCCATGTGGTCACCAAGGACGGCCGGGCCTTTGACGGCACGCGCGTGACGGAGGACTCGTTCCGCATCGTGATCAAGGACGCCAACGGCAAGTTTCTCTCGTTCCAGAAGGCTGACCTCCGGGAACTGAAGAAGGAGCCGGGCAAGAGTGTGATGCCCGGCTTCCGGGCCAAGCTGTCCGATCCGCAGGTCAACGATCTCGTCGCATATCTTGCGAGCCTGAAGGGGACCCAATGAGAATCGCCCGATATGCTCTTCTTCTGTCTCTCGTTGCCAGTACTGCCGGGCCGTCGATCGCGCAGAACGTGCCTTACGAGCGCATTCTGCACTCTCAAGGCGAGCCCCAGAGTTGGTTGACCTACGGCGGCAGCTACTTCTCGCAGCAGTTCTCGCGACTCAAGCAGATCAACAAACAGAATATCTCCCAACTGAAAGTCGCCTGGATCTATCAACCCGCTCGGCCGGTTGCCAATCTCGAGTCGTCTCCCATCGTAGCGGATGGCGTCATGTACATCACGGAGCCGCCGAGCACCGTCACGGCGCTGGACGTCCGCACCGGTTTGCGGCTGTGGAGCTATTCACCGCCTCTTCCGGAGCACGTTGTCTCGATCGGGCTGTATGCGACAAGCCGTGGGGTCGCGATCCTCGGTGACACGGTTTACATCGGCACGGCCGATTCGTACCTCGTGGCACTCGCCGCGAAAAATGGCGCTGTGCGATGGAGGGTGCACGTCGCGGACAACGCCATGGGATACGCCATGACCGGGCCTCCGCTCGCCGTCAAGGACAAGATCATCATCGGCAGTGCAGGCAGCGAAGCTGCGGTCAGGGGATTCATTGACGGCTATGACGCCAAGACTGGAAAAAGGCTGTGGCGTTTGTGGACCACTCCTAGGCCGGGCGAGCCGGGCGCGGAAACATGGGGAATAGGCGCTCCGGAAAGCGCCGGCGCGACGACCTGGAACAACGGATCGTACGACCCGGAGTTGAACCTCGTCTATTGGGGGACCGGGAATCCCGCCCCGGACTTCAACGACGACCGGCGGCCGGGAGATAACCTGTACACATGCTCCCTTCTCGCGCTCGATCCAGACACCGGAACGCTGAAATGGTATTTTCAGTTCTCGCCGCACGAGAATCACGACTGGGACTCGGACGAGCCGCCAGTGCTCTTCAACGCCACCATCGACGGGAAGCCGCGAAAACTCGTCGGCTTCGCCAACCGCAACGGCTTCTATTATGTTCTCGATCGCGCCACGGGAAAGTTCATCATCGGTGTTCCCTTCGTGAAGCAAACTTGGGCGAAAGGACTCGATGCCAACGGCCGCCCGATCCTCAATCCCGACCAGCAACCAACTCTGGGCGCGGGAACCTTGGTCTACCCCAGCATTACGGGAGGCGTTGACTGGACCAGCCCGTCCTACAGTCCGGACACAGGGCTTTTCTATGTGAGCGTGCATGAAACAGGCGCGTACTTCATCAAGGGCACCGGCAACATCGAGCCGGGTCCACCGAAGGGGATCGTGGGCGGCGGAGGAATTCGCGCGCTCGCCGGCGAGCAGTCCTACGGCGCTATTCGCGCCCTCGAAGCCACAACAGGAAAGCTGCGATGGCAGTTCAAGTTGCTGGCACCTGCGTGGGTGCCTGTGCTCAGCACTGCTGGCGGGTTGGTCTTCAGCGGCAGCGATGAAGGCAACTTCTTCGCGCTCGACGCCGATACGGGCAAGCCCCTGTGGCAGTTCTACATGGGCCACGCCGCCCGTTCGGATCCCGTCAGCTACGAAATCGACGGCAAGCAGTACATCTTCGAGACGGCCGGGAACGCCTACCTCGCCTTCACACTACCCTGAGCGCTGATGCGGAGTTCTGAGTGAAAGTCGACCTGCTAGCGATTGCGCCGCACCCAGATGACGTCGAGCTTACTTGCGGCGGCACGATGCTCAAGATGGCTCAGGCGGGCTACCGCACCGCCATCCTCGATCTCACGCAGGGCGAAACCGGCACGCGCGGCACTCCTGAAACGCGCCTTCGGGAAGCGGCGCGGGCTGCGAAGGTTCTGGGCGCAAAGGTGCGCCGGAATCTCGGTTTGCCTGACGCACATCTGCGCGTCTGCGACGAGTACAAGGCGGCGGTCGCCGAAGTGATCCGCGAGCTCGAGCCGCACACGGTGATCCTTCCCTACTGGGAAGGACGCCACCCTGATCACTACACGGCCGCGACGCTCGGCTACGAGGCGTGTTTCGTCGCCGGCTTGAAGAACTATCCACTGCCGGGCGACGCCTGGCGTCCGTTCAAGATCGTGTACGCCGCGGCGTATTCGGACGTGCGGCCGACGTTCGCCGTGGACATCACGAAGCAGTACCACCGGAGGCGCCAGGCGATCCTTTCCTACGCCTCTCAGTTTCGCCCAGTGAAGAAGGAGCGCTCGAAGGTGGCCCTGCCGTTGGATGAACTCGAAGGCAGGATGGACCTCCTGGCGCGGCACTTCGGGCGCATGATCGGCGTGAAATACGCGGAAGGATTCGTGGCAAGGGAAGTGATGCGGATCGACGATCTGGTCAAGATGCCCGTCCGATCGATGTGAAGCGGAAACCTCGCGCTACTCGTATCACCACGAGGTCTATAACCGGCCGAATAGATGTAAATGTAAGGACGATTCATGAGTGCCATAAAGAACTCATAAATGAATCCAAGAAAATTTGTCTCGGAGCCATTTGAAAAAACTATCGAAAGAATGAAAAAAATCATTGCACCAGCGTATAGCTCAGGCTTGACGCGAGGCGAACCGCTGGGGTAACGTCGGCCCGCTAAACCTGCTGGTCAGCCAACTGCGAGGGAGGACGGATGGACCCAAAGAGTGTTCTTGAGTATGCCGCGAAACACAACGCCAAGATATTGGATTTGCGCTTCATAGACGTGCCGGGAGTCTGGCAGCACGTGAGCTACCCGATCCAGGAACTGACGGCGGAATCGTTCCAGGACGGCTTCGGAATGGATGCGAGTTCGATCCGCGGGTGGGCTCAGATTCACGAGTCCGACATGCTGCTGATCCCCGATCCGAACACCGCGTTCATGGACCCTTTCCGCGACACGCCGACGCTTATCATGATCTGCGACGCGCAGGATCCGCTTTCGCGCAAGCCCTACGAGCGCGACGTGCGCAACCTCGCGCACCGCGCGGAAGACTACCTCCAGAAGAGCGGCATCGCCGATCAGGCGTTCTTCGGTGCCGAGGCGGAATTTTTCATTTTCGATAGCGTGCGCTTCGATTCGAAGCCGCAGCACGGCTTCTATTATGTCGACTCGGATGAGGGCCGCTGGAACACCGGACGCGCGGAACATAACCTCGGCTACCGCACCCGCTATAAAGAGGGCTATTTCCCCGTCCCGCCCATGGATCATTTCCAGGACATGCGCACGGACATGGTGCTCAAACTCCAGGAAGTCGGGGTCAACGTGGAGTGCCACCACCACGAAGTGGCCACCGCCGGACAGGCCGAGATCGACTTCAAGTTCGACACGTTGATCCACGCCGCGGACAACATGTGTAAATACAAATACGTCGTCCGCAACGTGGCCTATCAGTACGGCAAAACGGTCACATTCATGCCGAAGCCCGTTTTCTCCGACAACGGCTCGGGCATGCACACCCACCAATCCCTGTGGAACAAGGGCAAGCCGCTCTTCGCGGGCGATCAGTACGCGGGCCTCAGCCAGTTGGCGCTGTGGTACACCGGAGGATTGCTGAAGCACGCGCCCGCCATCGTGGCGTTCGCCGCGCCTTCAACGAACTCCTACAAGCGGCTCGTGCCTGGCTACGAAGCGCCGGTGAACCTCGCGTACTCGCGCCGCAATCGCTCCGCGGCCGTCCGCATCCCCATGTACTCGGCCAACCCCAAGGCGAAGCGCCTCGAGTTCAGGCCTCCCGATCCTTCGTGCAATCCGTATCTGGCCTACTCGGCGATGCTCATGGCGGGTCTCGACGGAATCGAGAACAAGATCGATCCGGGCGGCCCGCTTGACAAGGACATCTTCGACCTCTCGCCCGAGGAGTTGTCGCACGTTCCCTCGGTGCCGGGCTCGCTCGACGCATCCCTGAAGGCCCTCGAAAAGGACCACGCCTTCCTGACCAAGGGCGGCGTGTTCTCCAAGGACTTCATCGATCTCTGGATCGACTACAAGATGAAGAAGGAAGTCGATCCCGTCCGGATGCGCCCGCACCCGTACGAGTTCGAGCTCTACTACGACATCTAGACTCCCGCGCGTTCACGCGGAACCGAAAAAAAAAGGCGCCCCACTCTTCGGGGCGCCTTTTTTGCGTCGCGTCCTCCACGGTGACGGGGACACATACGGCACGCGCATCCATCGCGAGTGGCTGAATCTGGTAGACTTTCGGGAGGGCTTCCTCCAGCGACAATGAAACTCTTCGGACGTAAGGACGACGCAGCCTCTGGCGACCGCCGCCAACGCGCGGACGATAACGGGAACTTCGCTCGCGTGTCCCACCGGCTGACGCTCGATCTGACGCGCGCGGAAAAGTTTGCCGCGATGCTGGCAAAGAGCCGGGCGTCCCAGGTGGTCGAAGTCGCGGATCTGCTGGCAGGAATGTACATCTGCGGCTGGGACCGGTTGTCGAAGTATTGGGAAGCGAAGAACCACGAAGAGGTTGAAACCTTCCTGCAAAGGATCTGCCAGATCAGCCCCCAACGATGGCACTCCTGGATTCAGCTTTACGACCAGGAGCGCCACAAGGAAGAAGGGTTGCGCGGATGGCGCCTGCTCAGCCGCCTGAAGAAGGACCCGCCGAACGAACGGCCGCTGCAACAGTCCGCCGCGCTGGGCGGCGTGTTGCGGCAGGCCGAACAGATCGCCCCCTTTCGGGACACCGCCGGAGGCCGCTCGATCCCGATTCTGACGAGCGAGTGCGTCCTTTTGTGCATCGCGCGAGCCTACGGATCGGAAATCAGCCGGAAACTGGCCGCGACAGGATTGGACACCACAAAACTCGAGCAGGATGCGCTGTTCCCCAAGCGCGCGCCCCTCGCCTGAAACCGCACGGGCGGCAAACTCCTCCGCCTCACTCCTGGAAAATGATCCACCCGCGCTGTCATCCCCCGCTTCTGTTATGGTCGTTTCTTCGTCGCCGCGACGAGCTGTGCCCGGCAACCGTGCTTGGCTGCCTCGCGCCATTCGCCTCGGATTCTCGTGCAAATGTAGCTCAGCCGTCCGGCCTTTCGCTCCCCTAAAAGTGAAACTTTCGGGCTTTGGTCCTCGTATGTGGTATAGGTTCCCAGCAAGAAGCGCTCCTGATTCTCGGTTCGAATAGGCTCCTCGCGGTCCGGAAGGTGTTCGCGCGGCAGGTGAACTGGAAGGAGCAGGCCGGCGCAGCGGGAGAACGCCAATGAAAGCCGCCGTCTTTCGCAGATGCGGCCCCCCGGACGTTCTCCATATCGAGGATGTCGAAAAGCCCGTTCCCAAGGAGAACGAAGTCCTGATAAAGGTTCGCGCGGCTTCCGTCAATCCGCTTGACTGGCACGGCGTGCGAGGCAAGCCGTACGTCATGCGCTTGCTGGGCGGGCTGCGCGAGCCAAAGCGCCCGCGGTTAGGCGTCGATGTGTCCGGCCAGGTTGAAGCGGTTGGCAGGAACGTAACCCGTTTCAAACCAGGCGACGCGGTATTCGGCGGGTGCCTGGGCCTGTGGACCTTCGCCGAGTATGCGTCTGTTCCCGAGTCGGCATTGGTCGTCAAGCCGGATAACCTGACGTTTGAGCAAGCGGCCTCTGTGCCTGTTGCGGCATTCACCGCATTTCAGGGCCTTCGCGACAAGGGACACGTTCAGCCGGGCCAGAACGTCTTGATTAACGGTGCGGCGGGAGGCGTGGGTACGTTCGCTGTGCAGATCGCCAGGTGGCTCGGCGCGGATGTCACCGGCGTGCGCAGTACGAGGAACGTGGAGATGGTCCGATCCCTCGGCGTGGATCGGGTCATCGATTACACCCGGGAAGATTTCACTAAGAGTCCGCAACGTTACGACGTAATTCTCGACGCCGTTGGGAACCATTCCCTCTCAGCATACCGGCGCGTCTTGAATCCCAACGGGATCTGCGTCATCGCCGCCGGACCGGACGGCCGGTGGGTCGGCCCTTTGTCTCGTTTCATCACAGCGCTTGCGTTGTCACCCTTCGTGAGCCAGAAACTGGTCCCGTTTATTGCGAGGCCGAACAAAGAGGACCTGACCGTTATGTGCGAGCTTATGAAGGCCGGAAGGGTCACACCGGTCATCGACAAGCGGTATAGGTTGAGTGAAATCGCTGAGGCTGTCCGATATCTGGAAGAAGGACACGCCCGAGGAAAAGTAGTCATAACTTTG
>Ga0181521_10002091_pt1 | contig 24238 bp, 19 predicted proteins | sample PEATcosm2014_Bin_32_FD_119764 | JGI IMG/M metagenome (GOLD analysis project Ga0181521, IMG submission 119764) | Peatland microbial communities from MTU Mesocosm Facility, Houghton, MI, USA - PEATcosm2014_Bin02_60_metaG | ecosystem: Environmental > Terrestrial > Soil > Wetlands > Peat | place...
CGCGCTCCAAGTGAGCATGGCCGTGCCATTGGTGAGCGTTATCGCTTTGAACACGGCGGGCATGGGAACGCTGAGGCGGAAAATCGTTCCCAAACCGTTCGCGCCGCCCAAGGACGTCGTGCCGTAAAAATTGCCGTCCGTTCCCTGCACCAACGCCCCTTGCGGATTCGCGCCAGGCGAGGGCCCAGTTGTTCCCGAGAACGAAATCAATGGGGTCAAATTACCCTTGGCGGTCATTTCAAATATCGTGCCGAATTGATTGGCCCCCCCGATGTAAGTTGTCGCGTAGAAGTTGCCGTCGCTGCCCTGCACCAGAGCGCCAATGGGATAACCGCCCACACTGCTGCTCATAAAGGAATATAACGACTTGAACTGCCCTCCGGGAGCGATCGAAAACACCGTTCCCAGTTGGTTTGTCCCGCCACTGGTGGTGGAGCCGTAGAAATTGCCGTCATTACCTTCCAACAGATCGGCGTAAGGGAACCCCCCGTCATTGAAACCGGTGAAGAAGTAAAGGTTGGTGAGGGTACCGTCGGGAGTCATTTTGAATACCGTGCCGTAACCCGGGAAACTGTCGTTAATGCCGTCGCCGCCATACGTGGTCGTCCCATAAAAATTGCCATCCGCCCCCAGCGTCAGCCCGCCAGTAGGATGAGCGCCATTGGTGTTGCCGAATACGACCGGGACTGTGACGGTTCCATCGGTGGTCAAACGAAAGATCGTGCCATAGCCGTGTCCGCGATAGCTGGCGTTGGTCAACCCGCCATATTCGGCCGTGCCGTAGAAACTGCCGTCGCCGGTCTGCACCAATGCTGCGCCGGGATTAGCGCCCTGATCCGTGTTGTCGGTCCCGGGGAAGGAGAACAGGTTTGTGAACGCACCGTTGGTTGTGATTAAGAATATGGTGCCCCGATTGTTCACACCGCCGGCGAAGGTCGTGCCATAAAGATTATTGTCGCTACCCCTCACCAGGGCGGCATAGGGATTGGCGCCATTGGTGCCGTTGAAAGAGACGACCGAAGTGAAGGCGCCGCCAGGGGTCACGCTGAATACGGTGCCAAGGCCATTCGAGCCGCCCTGAGATGTGGTGCCGTAGAAATTGCCATCCGCGCCCAGCGTCAGCCCGCAGTAAGGGTCGGCACCCGGATAAATGCCATTCGTGCCCGTAAACGAAAGCAAGTTGGTGAACATGATCCCGCCCCGGACGGAAGACACAGCCAGCCACATCACCATGACCGTCATCACCGGTGGAACAGCTTTGAAGAATCTCATCGCGACATTATAACTTTCTATGGTGTCCCATGGTAAATCAATGGCCGTGTTGCGGCAAAGCGAACTTTCGTGACGTCTGCAAAACGGGCGCATGTCCTGTTCTGTCCCTCGTCATCGGTCATTCACCCGTGTAGTTGACGCGCGCCGACAGTTTTGTTAGTGTTTCTCCTGACGGCGTCATGAACATCGCGCTCAATCAGCATGTGCTTGTGTTGAACCGGTTGTGGCAGGCGGTCAACGTCTGCACCACCCGGCGCGCCCTCACGCTGTTGTTCCAGGGCCACGCGCAGGCCGTTCTGAACGACGACGACGGCTCGTTCCGCACGTTCAGTTTTGACGAATGGCGCGACTTTTCCCAGGCCGCGCCGCGCGACGAATCCATTCACACCATTTCATTCCGCATCCGCGTGCCGCGAATCATCCTGCTTTTGATTTACGACCGGTTGCCGAAAAAGGAGGTCAAGTTCACGCGCCACAACATCTTTGAGCGCGACAAAAACACCTGCCAATACTGCGGGCGCGCCTTCGACCGCAAGGATTTGAACCTGGACCACGTCCTGCCGCGCGACCGCGGCGGCCCGACCACGTGGGAAAACATTGTTTGCTCCTGCGTCGAGTGCAATACGCAGAAGGCCAATCGCACGCCGCAGGAGGCCGGGCTGCACCTCATCCGTAAACCGAAGCGGCCGAAATGGCGGCCGTTCGTGCAAATCAACTTCAGCCTGCACCGGCACGACAGTTGGAAGCATTTTATTGACCTCGCCTACTGGAACGTCGAGCTGGGCGAAGACGTGGACTAAGAGCCCTTCCTCCATCGTCGCAAAGGCAGTGAGCTGCTTTGAATTTCTGATTCATAATTTGAATGGTAGGGCCGCGACCTGCCCCGATATCGGATGTCGGGGTGCCCGGCGCGGCTTTGGATGACCGGCGGCGATGGTCATTCCAGACCGCGCTCGGTCAGTTCATCCTCGTCCAGACCAAGATAATGGCCTAGTTCGTGCAGATACGTCGTGTGGACCTCCTCGCGGAAAATTTCCTCATCGCCCTCCGCAAAATCCCAGAGATTTTCCAGAAACAAAATGATCTGCGGCGGCAGTGGAACATTTCCTTCATCGGCGAACTCCGCCCCGGTGAACAAACCGAGCGTGTCGGCTTCAATGCCGTCGGCCTGCAAGCCGGAGTTCGGCACGCGCTCGAAGGTGACCGGCAGTTTTTCCGCCCGTTCGCGCAACGGCTTTGGCAACGCCGTCACCGTCGCCTCGACTTCCGACAGCGCCAACGTCCGCAATTTTTTCCAATGCACGTCCACAAACCGCTTTGGAAAATGGCGCAAGCCCGGCGGCCGTGCAACCAGCGATTTTCCGCTCATCACACCTTTTCTGCGCTTGCAAATTAAATGCGATCCGCTTGGATAAATGCATGTTACCATATGTTGTATTGACCAAAGACAAAACCTGGCGGCCCGGACCTTACGACGGAGTCGAGTTGATGGTTTTGCACCAGCATGAAAATACCGGAGGCGTCGTGGTGCTGCGCAAATTCAAGGCCGGTCACACCATCCCTGCGCACACGCACCCCGACGCCAATGAATGGGCCTACGTCCTGTCCGGCGAATGGGAGGAATCCGGCGTGACCTACAGCGCCGGCACGCTGTTCTACGCACCCAAAGGCGTGCGGCACGGACCGCACGTGGCCAAAACCGAAGTCATCAGTCTGACCATCTTCGACGGCCCGTTGACGGTGATATAATCCAAAATTTGACTTTCGATGTTCGATGTTGAAAGTTCGATGTTTCTTTGCCGCACGCCTCAAACCTCGCACCTGCCAGCAAGTTGGTGTATCGTCCACCATGCGTTATCTCGTCAAAGCCCGCGTGAAGCCGGGTCGCGAAAAAGCCCTGCTGCAGGCCATCGCCGACGGCACGCTCGGCCAAGGCTCAATTGCCGGCGACGAGTATGTCTATGACCTGCAACAGGCGCGCGTCGGCGATGACGGCGTCGCGCATTGGGTGGAAACCTGCTTCTGCGACACGCCGCTGGCCGAGGAGCGGCCTTACTGGGAGAAATTTTTCGAGCTGTTGAACGTCAAGGACGCACATAATCGCAAGAATTGCCGCCACGAAAACGGCTCCGAACCGTGGGCGTGCAGCAATTGTGATTGCACCCGGCGGCTGGAGGAACGTTTGCAGCACCAGGGCCAACCATTTTTGAAAACTTTGGAGAAATGAAAGCCGCGATCCCACAAGGCGGGGCGGATTTCTGGGGGTCGAGGTCTGCGAGAGCCCAAACTTCAACCACGAACCAAACACCGTTCGATGTTCAATCCTCAATGTTTCCGCTGTCTTTTGCCCTCAACTCGCGACCTTCAACTCTCAACCACTTTTCCTACCCCACCTCTTCGCTTGGCGTTGCCGCAGTAGCCTGGCGCGTCCCACCACGCACAATCAACACCACCGCGGCGATGATTAACACGCCCGCCACAAACAATTCGTGCGAGAACGTTTCATGCCCGATGGTGCAGCCGAGCAGCACCGCGATGAGCGGATTCACATACGCATAAGTCGCCACCCGAGCGGGTGTGCTGGCGTGCAGCAACCACACATAACACGTGTAACCCACCAACGATCCCAACGCCGTCAGATACAGCCACGCGCCGGCGGATAAAAGCGTTACCCGGCCAAAGGAAAATTGCGCCGCCTCGCCGCGCACCGCCGCCAGACCCAACAGCAACGTGCCGCCCGCAATCATTTGCATCGCCACGCCCAGCAACGGCGACGCCGGTTTGTGCGCCTGCCGGTTGAAGATCGAACCGAATGCCCAACTCATCGAAGCCATCAGCAAAGCGGCGATGCCCCAGTTGTAGGCCGGGCCGGGATGGTTTCCAGAACCCCGCGCCAGCAAGGCCACACCCAAGAAACCCACCGCCAGCCCCGCAATCACGAATGGACGCGGGCGCACACCTTCGGGCCGCAGCCAGTCAAACAGCACCATCCACAATGGCGTCAACGCCACTACCAACGCCGTCACGCTGGAGGGAATCACCTGTTCCGCCCATGTCACACCGCCGTTGCCGAGCGTCAGCAACAAACCGCCCGTGATGACGGCGTTGCGCCATTCGACGCGCGATGGCGCCGGTCCGCCGCGGGCGCGCGCGAAGGCATACAACAACAACCCGGCGGCGAGATTCCGAGTCCCGGCCATCAGAAACGGGGGAATGGATTCCACTGCGAACCGGATGCCGAGATACGTCGAGCCCCAGATGACGTACACGGCGGCAAACGCCGCAATCACGCCCGACACGGGCGGGGCTGGAGACATGGCCTTGTTTTTCATGTTCGGTTGGCCGGTACGATGGTGTTTTTTAAGCAAAACAAAAAACCCACCACCGGTTGCCGGCGATGGGTTGTTTAATTTCTCCGAATCTCGTCTATGGATTCAACCTCCCACCGCCCACGTCAGCCTTGGTGACGGCATTGCGCCACCAATCGGCGCAAATCGGCATGGCCGCGTGCTGCGGCTGGCTGTTCATTTTGGCGATAACAGGTTTCATTGTCAGGACGCGCGCAATTTACCCCACTTCCGCCTGCGGTCAACGGATTATTTGTCCGGCGGGACGTTTTGGCTATGCTCCCTGCCAAAAACGCAGTGAAATATGGCCAGATGAAAATTGTTTCCGGAGGACAGACCGGCGTGGACCGGGCCGCGCTGGATTTTGCCATCCGGCACGGCTTCGAGCACGGCGGATGGTGCCCGCAGGGCCGCCTCGCAGAGGATGGCGTCATACCGCCGATTTACCAGCTTCGCGAGACCGACTCAGCGGAATATGACGAACGAACGGAAAAGAACGTGCTGGATTCAGATGCGACATTGATTGTGGCACGGGAAAAGGAATTGTACGGCGGAACCGCCTTCACAAAAACCTGTGCTGAACAACTTGGCCGTCCGGTACTTGTCGTTTACGAACGGGACGGCGTGTCAAAAAGTGCCGCCGCCCTTTCAAAATTCCTCAAGCAAAACAAAGTTCGCACACTGAACGTCGCCGGCCCGCGCGAATCTCAAGCGCCCGGCATTGGAAAATTTGTTGCGGAACTGCTTGAGGCCGTCCTGACAGCGCGGCAGGGAAAGCCGGTTTAAACCACGGCAATCAAGCACGGTAGTGATTCAGTTTGAAAACTTCGGTGGGGCGAGCGTCCTCGCGAGCCAGCTTCAACGCCAAAGCATGGCAGCGGCGGCTCGTCGGTAGCCTCGCCCCACCTGAATAAACGACCACTCGGTTAGCACAGAGTTGACGAATCGCCAGTCGTGCGTTACCAAGACGCCGGATTCCAAGCGGCTTGAAACCCCCGGCCCGCGCCGGGAGAAGGCAAACGATGCAAACAGTTCTGACCTCAGAATTCAAACGCGGCATGGTCCTGCTGCTCGACGGCGCGCCACAGATGCTGGAGGACTTCCATGTCAGCGGCACGGCCCAGACCAAACACAAATTGCACGCACGGCTGCGTCACTTGAAGACCGGGCGGCTCGCGGACCACACCTTCACAGAAAGCGAGCGCGTGCCGGTGGCTGACGTGCAGCACCGTCGCGTTCAGTTCAGCTATCACGACGGCAAGGATTACGTCTTTTCCGACGTTGAATCGTTCGAGGAAATGACCCTCAGCGCCGAGCTGATCGGCGAGCGCCGCTGGTTCATCAAGGAAGAAGTGGAATACCGCGCCTTGCTGCTCGAAGGCCGCTTGGTGGACATTGTGCTGCCGCCGGCGGTGACGCTGGAGGTGGTAGAGACCGATCCACCCGTTCGCGGCGGCTCCGATGCCACGTGGAAACCCGCCAAACTCGACACCGGCCTGGAAATCATGGTCCCGTTGTTCATCGCCCACGGCGAAAAAATCCGCGTGGACACGACCGAACGGAAATACACCGGCCGCGAGAGCGAAGGGAAAAAGTAAAAGGCACCTCCCGCCATTGGCTATCAAGTTGGACTGTATTTGTCCGACCCTTCTTGCCAAACTTCACCAGAAATCTTTAATCGTGGCGGGTCGAGAGTGACAACGACGAAACAACAATTTGGCGGAGACTGGACCACAGAGAAACTGGAGCGTGTCCGCAAGTATTTAGTTGCCTACGCAAAGATCATGAGCGCGCAGCGCGAGAAGAAGCGGGGATTTCGGTTTGCGTACATTGATGCTTTCGCTGGCACGGGTTACAACACGCCCAAGCAGGCGAACGATGACTTTGCTCCCTTCTTCGAAGGCGCGCGCGCTTCTGATTCCCAGCGTTTTATCGATGGTTCTGCCCGAATCGCTTTGAAAGTTGAACCGCGATTCGATCGCTATATCTTCATTGAACACAATGCCACACGGTTTGCGGAACTCTCAAAACTGAAAGAAGAATTCGCAGAACTTCACGACCGCATTCAGCTGGTAAACGCAGATGCGAACACCTATCTCAACGATTTGTGTCTGAACCGAAACTGGCGAAGCCACCGAGCGGTGCTATTCCTCGATCCGTTTGGTATGCAGGTGACGTGGGACACGATTGCTTCCATCGCCAAGACGGAGGCTATCGACCTGTGGCTGCTTTTTCCGCTTGGCACGGGAGCGAACCGCCTTCTGAAACGCGATGGAAGGATTCCTGCCTCTTGGCGTGCTCGTCTCGATGCAGCATTTGGGTCATCGGATTGGTATGATGCGTTTTACCAGAAGGTGGAATATTACAGTCTGTGGGGCAAGGGCACGGTCACTGAAACGCACAAACAAGCCAACTTCAACACGATCAGCGAGTATTTTCTGAAACGGCTGGGAACTGTTTTCCCGCACGTAGCAAAACATCCATTGCCTTTATTCAACTCTGCCAACTGTCCACTTTACCTCTTGTGCTTTGCAGCCGGCAATCCCGGCAGCGGAGGGAAGACCGGTTTGAAAATCGCCCAAGACATTCTAAGACCGTGAACTCCTTTGACGACAACGCAGCAGTGTTGGACCTCGCTCCGCCGCTTCCGAGATTGCGGAGCAGTTCGCACCTGAAACGTAAGAAGTCGCCTGTGGACTTCTGGCATGCGCCGGCGGTGATTGCCGAAAATAATTTCATTTACAAGAGCCTGTCGAATTGGGCCTTCAACACTGCGGTCGGCTGTTCGCACGCGTGCCGGTTCTGTTACGTGCCCAGTGCAGCGACTATTAAACAAGGCGCGAGGCTGGCCGAACACGGCGTCAAAGACCCGGATGCTGAATGGGGTGACTATCTTTTGCTCCGTCCGTGGGATGAACAGAAATTTCTCGCCTCGCTGCGCTCCGCCGAGAATACGCCGCGCAAACAACTCAAGCCCGACGGCAATCGCGCCGTGATTTTCTGCTCCACGACCGACCCGTATCAGGTCATCCGACATCCCGATCCGGCACGGCAACGCGAACTGGCCGAGCACGCGCGTTTTCTCGTGCGCCGTTCGCTCGAACTCATCCGCGACGAATCCACGCTCAATGTCCGCATCCTCACCCGCAGTCCGCTGGCGCGGGCCGCCTTCGATCTGTTCCGCAGCTTCGGCAATGGTGGCCAACGTGGCTCACGTCTCGTGTTTGGCATGAGCCTGCCCACTTTGCGCAATGATCTGGCCAAAATTTATGAGCCGAAAGCCCCCGCACCGTCGCAACGGCTGGCCACGCTGCGCGCCGCGAAGGAAGCCGGGTTGCATGTGTATGTGGCCATGGCGCCGACGTATCCTGAATGTGACGAAGCCGATTTGCGCGCAACGCTTAAAGCCGTGGCTGAACTGGAGCCTATCACCATTTTCCACGAACCCATCAACATCCGGGCTGAAAATGTGGCGCGCATCGAGGCGCAGGCCGAATCCCTCGGTGTTCGATTGAAGACGGAAGTTTTTGCGACTCGCGAAAGCTGGCAGAATTATGCTGTGAATGCGCTGCACACAGTTTCAGAAATTGCCAAGGAACTCGGAATTGAGAAGCACCTGCATTTGTGGCCGGACAAATCTCTCGGCAGCCAATCATTGGCCGACCGCATGCCGAATCCGAAGAAATACGTCAAACGGCTCGAACACTGGTGGCACCGCGTCAGCGAGTGGCCGAAATAGGAGCGCGGACAGCCTTGTCCGCAGGTCAGGATGGTGTATGCGCAAGCCGGAGTTCGGGAGTATGCTCCAGCCATGAAAATCACTTCCCCTCTCTTTGAAGACTTCCTCAAATGTCCAACCAAATGCCATCTTCGCTCGCTCGGCGAAACTGGTTCGGGCAACGAATACGCCGACTGGGTTCGTGCCCAGGATGTATCCTACGAGCGCGAAGCGACCCGCCGATTGCAGGAAGGAGTGCTGGAAAACGAGCGTGTCGTTGCGCCGCCCGTCACAGAGAACCTCAAGACCGCCAAATGGCAGTTGGCGGTGGAACTCGTGGCCCAAACATCAGACGGGAGCGCGGACAGCCATGTCCGCGAGTCGGAGGTGGGTGACGAAACACGCGGACAAAGCTGTCCGCGCTCCGAACAATTCATGGAGTCCCGTCTTCACGCCGTCGAGCGCATGCCGTCAGAGGGCCGGGGCAAGGCTGCGCATTTCATCCCCATCCGCTTCATCTTCAGGAACAAGCTCACCAAAGACGACAAACCGCTGCTGGCCTTCGATGCATTTGTGCTTTCGGAAATGCTCGGACGCGAAATCAGCCTCGGCAAAATCATCCACGGCGATGACCATGCCACGCTCAAGGTGAAGACGTCGGCGCTGTTCGGCGAAGTGCGCAAGCGCATCGAGAAAATCTCCGCGCTGCTCTCCACCCTCGCGCCGCCCGACCTCGTCCTGAACAGGCACTGCGCCGAGTGCGAGTTCCAGACGCGCTGCCGGAAGATTGCGGTTGAGAAAGACGATCTCAGCCTGCTGGCCGGCATGAGCGCTAAAGAGCGCCTGAAACTCCGCAGCAAAGGCATTTTCACTGTCACACAACTCTCCTATACGTTCCGACCCCGCCGCCGGCCCAAGCGGCAGCGCGACAAGCGCGAGAAATATCACCACTCGCTCAAGGCGTTGGCGATTCGGGAGCAGAAAATCCACATCGTCGGCAGCCCGGAACTCAAGATCGAAGGCACGCCCGTCTATCTGGATGTTGAGGGCCTGCCCGACCGCGATTTCTACTACCTCATCGGCGTGCGCATCGGCCACGGCGACTCCGCTGTCCAGCACAGCCTGTGGGCGGACACCGTCGCGGACGAGGAGAAGATTTGGCGCGAATTCCTGGCCCTTCTCGAAACCGTGGAGCAGCCGGTGCTGATTCACTACGGCAGTTATGAAACTGACTTCCTCGCGAAGCTAACCGAGCGTTACGGGAATTCGCCTCAAGGCCCGTCCGACAGCGCGTTAAAGCACAATACAATCAATCTTTTGTCGTCAGTGCTCGACCAAATCTATTTCCCAACCTTTTCAAATGGGTTGAAGAACATCGGAGCTTGGCTTGGTTTTGCTTGGTCTGAAGCCTCGCCCGTCGGGATCAACTCTGTCACCTGCCGCTGTGAATGGGAACGAACTCAAAATCTCTCGCTGAAAGTTCGCTTGACTGCCTACAACGCTGAAGATTGCCAGGCAACTGAAATTGTCGCGCAGGCACTTGCTCGCCTGCACGCCCCTGATCCTAGCACCGAATCGGCAGAAAAGTCGAGTGACGCTGTGTATGTCACATCACTGAAACGACCGCAGAGACGGTGGGGGGATTTTGTCAGCCCCTTCAAGGAATTCGAAGAAATCAACTCGACCGCATGGTGGGATTACCAGCGTGACCGAATCTACGTGAAGTCACCTGAATTCGTTAAACAAAACCCTGCTCGCGACAGTCGTGGGCGCATCGGTTGGCGAAAGCGCCTGCCACCCTGCAAGGCGATCATTTGTCCCGAGCAACCCTCTTGTCCATTTTGCGGCGCAGTTTGCGAAGCGACCTGCCGTCGCACGCGGAAGCTATATGATCTCTCCTTTGGAAAATCCTCGGTCAAACGATGGATCGCCAAGTATCGCTTCTTCGAGCACTGGTGTTCCGAGTGCCAGAAGCGATTCGGTGAACCGCCTGAATTCTGGTATTCGAGCCATTTTGGGCGGAACTTGGTCGCCTATGTCGTGTATGAAGCGATAGATCTCCACATTCCACTCGTGACGGTCCAGAAAAATCTGAGCCGTTTTTTCAAGCTCGACTTGCCGGAACACACGTTACGTTCCATCAGGAAAACAGCGGCAAAGGGATGCAGAACGACCTACGACAAGATTCTCGAACAACTCGTAACTGGACGCTTGCTGCATGTGGACGAGACCGAAGTGAGCATCCGGGGAAAGCCCGCCTATGTGTGGGTGTTCACCAACCTTCGTGACGTGGCTTATCACTATGCTGGAGGCCGTGAAGGAGCTTTCTTGCACGAGATGCTGAAAGAATTCAAAGGCGTATTGGTGAGTGACTTTTACGGAGCATACGATTCGTTAAATTGCGCACAGCAAAAGTGCCTTGTCCATCTGATTCGCGATCTAAACGATGAAGTCCTAGCACATCCCTATGATGAGGAGTTAAAGACAATTGTGAGCGATTTCGCATCGTTGCTGAAACCGATTGTCGGAACGGTTGATCGCATGGGACTCAAGCGGCGGTTCTTGGGAAAACATCAACCCGCCGTCAAGCGGTTCTACCGCAGGCTGGCGAAGTTGAACTGCGCGAGCGAAGCAGCGAGCAAGTGCAAACAACGATTCGAGAAGAACCGGGAAAAGCTTTTCACGTTTTTGAGCCACGATGGCATCCCGTGGAACAACAACAACGCGGAGCACGCAGTCAAAGTGTTTGCCCAACTGCGAGACATCGTTCGCGGCAGTTTCACTGAAGATTCAGTGCGCGGCTATTTGATCCTGTTGAGCATCTGCCAGACCTGCAAGGGCAGCGGGTTAGATTTTTTCGATTTCCTCCGTTCGGGTGAGAAGGACATTCACGCCTTCGCGGAAAGGCGGCGCGGGCGCAGGCGGCGAACGCAAACCAGCCAGCCGACCGGCTTGCCGGCAGATGCAATCCCCAACACGGGCAGTCAGCCGTGACCGATTCGACACCGAATCCGTCATCCAAAAAAAGCCGAACGGTTTCAAACCAACCCTCTTGAACGCGGTGACCCGGAGCGCGGACCGCCGAGTCCGCGTGAAAGTTGGTCGCGTCGAAGGAACTCGCGGGCATGGCTGCCCGCGCTCCGGGTCAGCTTTGGCCAAGCACATCGGCGACGGGTTGCCAGGGCGAGGACGTGTCGGCAACAAAACCGCGCAGCGCCGGCAGCTTGTCGTTCCAGCAATGCGACAGCGGCGGCAACAGCGCGTCGTCCAGCGTGGCCGGTTCCGGCAGACGACCTTCGACGGCCAGTTTCCGGCCCAAGGCGAGCGCCGCTTCGAGCAGCGGGCCGCGCGCTTCCTCGTCCAATCCGCCCTCGCCCAGCAACCGGGCCATCTTGAGCTTGCGGACGGCAAGGGCGCGGTGGGCTTCGGCTTTGGCCAGTTCCTCGGCCGAGAGTGACACGATTGCTGAAGCGGTTTCCGGTTCGGGGAATAACGCGCGGCTGCCACGGGTCATCAGAGTGAGCAGGCCGGCAGCGGCCAGGCGCTCCAAAGCTTCGTGCGTCGCGCGATCCACCACTTCAAGCTGCACCGGGGCAAGCGGATCGCTCTGGCCGGGACCGAAAAAGTCCTGGTGCAAATCGTTCAGCCGCTCCCGCCACCGGGCCGCGTCGCGATCCACCACGACGTACAGCACCGAGTGCGGTCCCGCGCCCGGATACCGTTCCTCGCAGCGGAGCAGCGCGCCGTTGATCCGTTCGCGCGCCTTCCGCGCGAAACCCAGCGAACGGTCGGCGGGCAGAGGCGCTTTCAATTTGGGCAACGAGGCTTCGGCCAATGCAGGCGCGGCGCTGGCGCTCGTCGTCATCAACTGCTCCAGCCTGGCCAGGAACGCCTGCCGACCGGTGCGCAGTTTGATTTCCTGCAGATTGCCTTTCAGGTCGAGCACGCCGTCGGAAAGCGCCTGTTTGTTGGCCAGCGTCTCCAGCATCTTCTGTTCAATGGTGTTCTCGGAAACGAGATTGATGACAGTGACCGGTTTGGTCTGGTGTTTGCGCCAGGCGCGGGCGATGCGCTGTTCCAGCCTGGCCGGGTTCCACGGCAGGTCGCAATTGACGACGACGCTGGCATTCTGGAGGTTCAGGCCGGTGCTGCCGGAATCGGTGCTGAGAAACACCCGGCACCCGGGGTCGGACTTGAAAGTGTTGATTTCCCCGCGCCGGCGCCGTTGCGGAACCGAACCCGTGTGCCAGGCAAAACCCAGATCAAGCTCCTCGCACAATTCGCGCACGAGTTCGAGCATGCGTTCCCATTCGGAGAAAATGATGGCCTTGGCGTCGTTTTCGCGGCATTCCTCGAGGATCTTTTCCAGCTCGGCGAGTTTCGGGCAGGCTTTGTCGTCGGGGTTCAGGATGTAATTGGTGTCGCAGGTCATGCGCATCATGCCGAGGTGCCGCAGCATTTTATCCTGCTCCTGCCGGGTGAGCGGGCGGCGTCTGGCAATGCTGGCGAGCTTGGCCACCACGCTTTCGTGATGGCCATATTCGCCCTTTTGCTCCGCACTCAAAGGCACGAAATGGTTCCGGTCCGTGCGGTCGGGCAACTCGGTTTCCACGTCGGCTTTGCGGCGGCGGAGCATGTAGGGCGCGATGCGCTCGTGCAGTTGGCCGAGATTGCGGTAGGCGGCGGGCCGGCCGCGGTCATCCAGTTCGTAGTAATCGCGATTGAAACGGAACAGCGGGCCGAGCACCGATGGTTCGAGGAAGTCCATCAGCGAATGCAGTTCGTCAATGCGGTTTTCGATGGGCGTGCCGGTGAGCACGAAGGCGTAGCGGCTGCGGAGGCGTTTGATGGCCTGGGTGGTTTTGGCGCTCCAATTCTTGATGCGCTGGGCCTCGTCCAGCACGACGATGTCGGGCTGGAGCCGCGCGTTGACTTCCAGCGAGTCGGCCAGCATTTGCTCATAGTTGACGATGGTGAAAAACGGGTGGTTGAGAGTTGAGGGCTGAGAGTTGAAAGATGCCGATTGGTCCGCAGCAGCCTGGGGCACAAGGTTCTGACTGAATTCGGATTTCGGATTTCGGATTCCGGGTTTAGCGGATGGAGCCACTTCACGCCGGCTGCTGCCTGCCCGCTCGTATGCCTTCAGCCGCTGGTGCCGCGAGCCGAAGACGAGTTGATATGACAAATCAGTGAATCGTTGGATCTGCTCTTCCCATTCCGTCTTGAGTGAAGCGGGCGTCACCACCAGCACCCGTTGCGCCTGGCCCAACCGGTGCAGCAGCGCAGACGCAGCGATGGCCTGGATGGTTTTGCCGAGGCCCATTTCGTCGGCGAGCAGCGCGCGTTCGGTAAACGCCAGGTGCAACATGCCTTCGCGCTGATAAGGAAAAAGCGGCACCTTGGTCTCGTGCGCGGGCCATTCGCCGTTTTGCACGCGCAATTCGTAATCGTGCCGGAGTTGTTTGCGTTCCGCCGCGCGCCGCCGGCTTTCCAGCCATGTCACGACCTCCTGCGAAATGCGCAGTTCGGGGAAGTCTGCCTGGCGCAAGCGCTCCAAAGCTGCCACCGCTTCTTCCGGCGAGCCGTTGCGCAAGCATCCGTCCGAGTCGAACCATCCACGCACTGCTTTTGGCAACGAACCGTTGACATTGAACAACCGCAACGTGCCGCGCGCGGTGTCCGGCACGAGGTCAATCCGGTTCGACCCGTTCTGCGCGGTCGCTTTGAACAATCGTTTGAACCGCCCTTCCAAGTGCAGTAACACCGCTTCGACGTGCTTGCAGGTACCGAGTCCGTTGATGCGGAAATCCACGCAATCGCAGGCGAATTGCCGGTCACGCACGCCGCGTATCTCAACTGAATAAGTCAACCCGCTGTGCGACGCGACGCTGAAGTTTGAGAAGATCGGATGGTGCGGATGAAAATTGGCAATGGTAAACGCCTCCTCGCGCGCCCGCAAACGCCGCCGGTTGATTTCGTCTTCGTCGGTGGTGCGCCAATTGTGCGGCGAGGGCACATTCAGTTCGGTCGTCCGTTTCTTCTTCGCTTGCGTTGCCATCCACACATCATCCGGCTGGCGCCGGACGAGTCAACGCGGACTTGTTCACACCTGTTCACAGAATGTCGGGGGTTTGCAACTCAGGGGAATGGTGATCGGCAGAATGCGCGAAGCGTGAAAATCGCAGCCGCCCGGAGCGGGGACCTCCGAGTCCACGCGAACCCATTTTACGGGGCAGGGAACTCGCGGACATGGCTGTCCGCGCTCCGATTACGCCGCCGCTTTGGCCGCTGCCAAATCGCTACGTCGTTGTGCCATGCTCTTGAAAAATTCGTAGCCTTCGCGCAGGCGGCGGACGCAGATGTCTTTGTCCTCCAGCATCGTTTTGATGATGCGGAGAATCGGCTTCGGGCGCAGGTAATAACGATGGTAGAAACGCTCGACACTTTCGAAGATTTCATCCTTGCTCAGGCCGGGAAACTCGAGCGTGCTTTGCTGGAAACCGTCGCCTTCGACGAGGTCGGTCTTGTCCTTCTTCACGAACCAGCCGTTGAGCTTGGCCTGTTCGTAAAGTTCCGTGCCCGGATACGGCGCGGCCAGCGAGACCTGCAGGCTGAACACGTCCAGTTCCTTCGCAAAATTAATCGTGTTCTCGATGGATTGTCTGGTCTCCACCGGCAGACCGAGGATAAACGTGCCGTGGATCACCACGCCGGCCTGATGACAGGATTTGGTGAACCGCCGCATTTCGTCCATCGTCACGCCCTTTTTGATGCGCGTGAGGATGTCGTCGTTGCCGCTTTCGTAACCGACCAGGAACAGGCGCAACCCATTGTCCTTGAAGGATTTGATGGTGTCGTAATCGAGATTGGCACGGCTGTTGCAGGACCAGTGGACGCCGAGCGGACCGAGTTTTTTGGCGATTTCGCGGGCGCGCGGCAGGTTCGCCGTGAATGTGTCGTCGTCAAAGAAAAATTCCTGCACTTGCGGGAACAGTTTCTTCATGTAGGCCATCTCGTCGGCGACGTTCTGCGGCGAGCGGACGCGATATTTGTGTCCGCCGATGGTTTGTGGCCAAAGGCAAAAGGTGCATTGCGCCGGGCAACCGCGACCGGTGTACATGCTGATGTAGGGATGCAGCAGGTAACCGATGAAATAGTTTTCGATCTTGAGGTCTCGCTTGTAAACGTCCGCCACCCACGGGAGCGTGTCCATGTCCTGGATCATCTCGCGCTCGGGGTTGTGTTTGATTTTGCCGTCCTTGTCCCGGTAGGAAAGCCCGGCAATGGTTGCGAGGTCGCGGTCTTCGGCGACTTCCTTGCACGTGAAATCAAATTCCTTGCGGCCCACCCAGTCAATCGCGGGCGATGCCTTGAGTGTTTCCGTGGGCAACACCATCGTGTGCGCGCCGATGAAGCCGATTTTGGTGCCGGGTTTCTGCGCCTTGAGGGCCTCGGCCACCTTGCAATCGTTTTTCAGCGACGGCGTCGAGGTATTGATGATGACGTGGTCGAAATCCTTCGCGATGGCGAGACACTTCGCAAGGTTAACATCGTGCGGCGGGCAGTCGAGGAGCCGCGAATTCGGCGTGAGCGCGGCGGGTTGCGCGAGCCAAGTGGGATACCAATAGCTGGTAACTTCGCGCCGCGCCTGGTAACGCGCACCGGCGCCGCCGTCAAAGCCGTCAAAACTGGGCGGTGAAAGGTAGAGTGTTCTACTCATTTAAGTTTCGTGCTCAAAAATTTACTCCGGTCGCGCTTCAATCTTCTTCGCTTCCTTGCTCATGGCAGGCATACCGTTGCCTTGCGAGGGGTCGCCTTCACCGCCGCAGAAGGTGCCCACATGGGCTTCGTGACCGTTACCATTCTGGCCGGGATCATCGGACTTGCGCGAAAAAGCGCCGTGCGCCCCGGCAGCCGGTGAACTGACAACAGCCTTCGCCTCGGCCAAGTGGCCTTTGCCGATGGTCACGCCGTTGTAAGCGCGTTTCTCCAATTCCGGCGAATATCGCACCGGTTTCGGTTTCGCGCCGAAGTTGTATTTGATGTTCTTCCAGTTGTCGCCGCTCTGGTAATTTGTGCCAAGCGCGCCGCTCGGGTCGTAGCCGCAATGGACCATGCAGTTTTCGCAGCGCGGGTCGCGCGCCACGCCGTCCACAACGCCATATTTTTCCCACTTCACCTTCGCGAGCATTTCCTGGTAGCCGCCGTAATGGCCGTCGGTCATCAGATAGCACGGCGCCTTCCAGCCCTTGATGTTGTAAGTGGGAATCGCCCACGCGGTGCAGGTGAGTTCGCGTTTGCCGGCGAGAAATTCCTGATAGACCGGCGTGCCAAAAATCGTGAACGCCCTGCCCCAGTCGAGAATCTTCGCGAACTTCTGCCGCGTCATCTTGCGCGTGAGGAAAAAGTCCTCGGGCTGTTTGCCGAGGCGCGCGACCATGTCCTTTTTCGCCGCGTCGTATTCGTAGCCGGGCGATATGGTGTGACCGTCCACTTCGAGCGAACTGAGGAACTTGAACATGTCCTCGATCTCCTGCACGTCGGTTTCCTTATAGACGGTCGTGTTGGTGGCGACCTGGTAACCGAGGATTTTCGCCATTTTGATCGCTTCGACGCATTCCTTGAACACACCTTCGCGCTCGACGATGAGGTCGTGCGTGAATTCCAGTCCATCCACGTGGACGTTCCAATACATCCACTGCGTCGGGCGGATCACAACTTTTTTGCGAGCCGCCTCGTCGGACTTGCGGATGGTCTCGGCGTCCTTGTCGGAAATCAATTTCTGATCGAGCAACTTTTTGATTTTCGGCTCAACCTCCGGCGAATAAATTGCGGCGAGGTAATCCCTCATTTTTTTCCGCATGAACACGGCGTTCGTGCAGACGTAAATGACGCGGCCCTGCCGGAGCAGGCCGGCGACGAGTTCCTCAATCTTCGGATAGATCAGCGGTTCGCCGCCGCAAATGGACACCATCGGCGCGTCGCATTCCATCGCTGCCGCGAGGCATTTTTCCAGCGGCACCATGTCCTTGAGCGACGTGGAGTATTCGCGGATGCGGCCGCAGCCGGTGCAGGTGAGGTTGCAGGTGTGCAGCGGTTCGAGCTGCAAGACCATGGCAAACTTCGGCGTCTTGCGCAGCTTGTGTTTGATGATGTGTCCGGCGATTTTGGCCGAGAGCGCGAGAGGGAATCGCATAAATTTGATTTTATCGGGTCAACGCAACTTCCTCGGAATTTTCGGGCAACGCAGCCGGGGCGTTGGTCGAAGGCGGACCGGCCTTCATCAGCCCCGGCAGGAAAAACGAGGCGGGCGAAACGCCCTGGCTGGCGTTGATACCGCCACAACCGGCGCCGCACAGCGCGAGCGCCATCAGCATTGCCAGCACCGGCAAATTCCTGTTTATTCTCACTTGCCTAGTATAAGTCAGCCCGACACGATGGCAACCTCTAATTGACCACATAATGGTGTTGAAAACAGAATGCCTGTCCGGGGCCGGCTGGAGAATCGTCGCGTTGTTTTTCTTTTCGGGCGTGGTCACCGCGGCTGTCGCCCAACCGTCAAACAATCCGGTTTTTGCCGCCCGCGCCGAAGCGGAATTTCATCGTGCACAAATTCAATTACAATCGAACACGAATGACTTCGCCGCCGCGTGGCATTTTGCCCGAGCTTGTTTTGATTTCGCGGATTTTGCCACGAACGAAACCGAACGCGCCGCCATTGCCGTCCGGGGCATCGCCGCGAGCCGGCAACTGCTCGCGCACCAGCCCAAATCTGCGCCGGGACATTATTACCTTGGCATGAACCTCGGCCAGCTCGCCCGCACGGAAGTTTTGGGCGCGCTGAAAATCGTCAAGGAAATGGAACGCGAATTCAAAACGGCCGATGATCTGGATGAACATTTTGATTATGCCGGCCCGGCGCGTTGCCTCGGCTTGTTGTATCGCGATGCGCCGGGCTGGCCGACCAGCATCGGCAGCCGGCGCAAGGCGCGCGAGTGGCTGGAACGCGCCGCAAAACTCGCGCCGGATTATCCGGAAAGTCATCTGAACCTGATTGAGTCGCGATTGAACTGGAACGACCGCGCCGGTGCCAAAAGTGAACTGAAAACACTCGACGCGCTCTGGCCGAAGGCGCAAACGAATTTTGTCGGCGAGGCATGGGAACCGAGCTGGGCAGACTGGACCGCCCGCAAGATCGCGGCCGAACAATCCCTCGCGCAAACCTCCCAAGCGGCGGAGTCGCCCAAAACCCATCATTGATCTGGTGGAAGTTTTCTGTGGCGGCATCTGCGCCGGCAGGTTATTGTTCGCATTAATCGCGCAACCCGGATTGATTCATAAACCATGGCCAAGAAACTTTTGGCGGCGCTCGGCGACACGACCCTGTTCCTGCAGGAATGGCTGGTCAACCCGCAACGGACCGGTGCCGTCGCGCCCAGTTCCCCAAAACTGGCAGCGGCCATGGCGCGCTGGCTGCCTTCTGATCCGGAAAGTTACGTGCTCGAACTCGGACCCGGCACCGGCGCCGTCACCGAGGCCCTCCTCGAACGCGGTCTGCGCGAGGACCGGCTCGTGGCCATTGAAAAGAATTCGAAACTGGCACACTTGCTTCGTAACCGCTTCCCCAGCGCGCACATCATCACCGGCGACGCCTGGCACTTGGACGAATTGTTGGATGGGTGCCGCGAGCCGATCGAGCGCGTCGGCGCGGTGATTTCCAGCCTGCCGCTGTTGAATTTCCCACCCGCTGAGGCCGAAGCTTTGGCGAAAAAAATCCGCGCGATACTGGAGCACGGCGGCAAATGGGTTCAGTACAGCTACCACCTGGGCAACCATCACCTGCATGGCACCTCCCATTTCCGCCGGCTGGCTTCCAAAATCGTCTGGTTCAATCTGCCACCCGCCCGCGTGAGCGTTTACCAGAAGTGACGTTCCCGGCTGCCCCCCGGCACCTTTTTCACTTCGCCTTCTGGAATTTTTTCAGTTGTTCAACCAGGTCGCGTATTTGCTCACCATCCCGGCCTTGCATGGCCGGCATTTGTGCCGCCGTTTCCGCGATCAACAACGCATCCGCTCCCCGCTTCTGCTCCAACAGGAAATTCACATACCGGAACACCGCCTCCGGCGAATACGGACACAGCGTCCATGCCTGGCGAAACGCGAAATCTGCCTCGGATGTCATCCGCCCCTTTTCGGCAGGATCCACAGCCTGTTTCATCCGCCAAGCGTAAAGCCCGGCGATGGAGTTGCGCTCCTTGGAAAACATTTTTTGAGAGTCCGAACTTCGGATGAAACGCGGGTCGCCCTTGAATCCGTTGAAATCTTTTTTGACATAAACCTTTTCCGCGAACGCAGCAACTTCTTCAACCGATGTGTCGGTGTTCAGCCAATCGCCAACCATCGGAGCAATGTATTTTGTCCAGTAATCACGGTCGCGCTGGACGATTTGGTCAGTCATTTCAGACAGCGGCTGCCGGTTGATTTTCATGATCAAGCCGTGCGGCTCCAGATACGGATACATCCAGTCGAGCGGAAAACTTTCTTCGACATAAAACTCGCGATTCGTATTTTGGTCAAAAACGATTTTGGCGAGCAGTCCGTTGATTTCCATCACGGCGACTTGGCCGCTGACCTGGATTTTCCCATTGGCACCCTGACTGACATTTTCACCTGGTTTGAGTTGATGACTTTGCAGCCGCTTCTGTGCGTCCTCCGTGTAATCCTGAAAACATTTCGCCGCATCGTCAGACGTTGGAATGTAAATCCTGCCGCCATACATTCCGCGCAGATAATCCAGATAGGTGCTATCGGCCAAGGCATTTTGCGTGAGCAGGAAGAAAGGATCGGCATTGACCTGTGATTTTTCCATTCCAGTGATTAAGAAACGTCCCGGATCGGTGCCGCCAAAATAAATGCTGCCCGGCGGAATGGAATTGATGATGTCGTTGGCATAAGCCGCCGAGAATTTTTCATCGCCCGCGCCAAAGCAGTAAAACGCGCCCCAGATTTCAATGATGGCCTGCCATTTGGGTCCTCGCAACCGCTCGTCGGTTTTGCCAGAGTGTTCGTATTGCCCGGCGTGCATCCGGAAATCCTCGAACGCGTTGCTGACCGCCAGCCAGTCGCCTCTTTCCGCCGCCGCAAAAAAAGGCGCAAATCCGGGCGCCGCCGCGTTGGTTGCCGCATTCGCCTGCACTTCCTTTTCCGTAACGAATGATTTCAATTGCGCCGCAACCTCCGGATTTTCAAGCGACTGGAACGTTGCCGGTTGCTTTTTGGCACAGCCGTTGATGAATAATGCCGCGCCAAGAATCAGCGTCCCCAGCAACTCGATTGTCGTTTTCATATAGCAGATCATATTGACATTGGCGCACTCCGTCGCCGTTCAGCAGCGGCAGGCATCCTGCCTGCCGTAGAGCCGGGGCGTCCCGCCCGGCGGATAAAACGCTTGAACCCACCGACCGAGCTGGAACATTTCAGAATCGCACACGTCGGCCATCGTTCTTTCCGGGCGGCGGGACGCCAGCCCTCTACGGCAGACGAGACGTCCGCCGCCACCACATTTACCCCATCGCCTTCACTGAATATAGACACCGACACCGCCAAATTTGTATAAGAATCCGGCCACATCGCCGGCTCGATTGGCCTCGCGGGCCATGCGGTCATTTCACGCCGGTGGGGGAAGCGCCACAGGCTTCCCCAAACTCATTCTTGGTTTAAGTGGCTTGGGAGGCACCATCGGCCCGTCTGGATTTCGGCAGCAAAAAGCAAAGCGCCGCCGCCGCTAGCAGCGCACAGCCCAGAACCCCAAACGGAACGGCTATGCCGTGAGTCCGGCTTTTCAGTTCCCCGACAATGGCCGGGCCAAGATAACCGCCGACGTTGCCGAGCGCGTTCACGAGGCCCATGACCGCGCCGGCGGCTGCGCGCGGCATCGTCTCCGTGGGAATGGCAAAGAACGGCGCCAGTCCCGCAAACGGCCCCGGGATGGCCAGGCACAGAAAGGCATAGGAAAGCCAGAAGGAATGTTCCTTGAGCAAAACGCTGGCGATGAGAGACGTGCCGCTCACGGCATAAATGAAAGCGGCATGACCGCGGCGTTCGCCGGTCCGGTCCGAATGCCGCGAGAGCAGCACCATCACGATGGCGGTAACGACGTAAGGAACGGCAAAGAGCAGGCCTGTTTGCAGGCCAGTGAAATGATGGCCGCCACCCTTGAGTCCTTCCGTGAGGAACGTGTTGCAGCCGTAGGACGCGAAGTTGTAAAGAAAACAAATCGCCAGCATGACGAAAACCACCGGTTGCAGGAGGGCGCGCCCGACGGGAATCTTTTTCACCGGCTCCAGTTCCGACGCTTCGCGTTGCAAGGTGGTTTCCAGAAAATCCTTTTCCGCGCGTGAAATCCATTTCGCGTCGCGCGGATGGTCGTTGATGAAATAAAGCCAGACCGGCAGCCAGAGGAACGGCAGGGCGCCTTCAATCATCAGCATGGCCTGCCAGCCCCAACCGCCCAGCAGCCAGCCGGTGACTGGCGCGGACGCGGCCACCGCCAGCGGCTGGCAAAGGTTCCAGTAGGCGTTCGCGCGGGCGCGTTCCGAGCGCGGAAACCAGTTCGCCAGCAGCACGAGCATCGTCGGGTACACGCCGCTTTCGGCCGCGCCGAGCAGAAAGCGCATCACGGCAAATTCCCGAAAACTGGAAGCCAGACCACAACCGACCGCGCAAAGGCCCCAGAATACCAGACAGAGGGAGATCAATTTTTTCGGACTCCAGCGGCCGGCCAGATAACCGCCGGGGACCTGCAACAGCACGTAGCCCAGAAAGAAAATGCCGGCGGCCTGGCCCTTCAACCGGTCGTCCATGAGCAGGTCCTTCATCATGGACGAAATTCCGGGGTCCAGCGCCAGCGCGACGTTCGTGCGGTCCACGTACGAAATCGTGTACATGACCAGCGCGACAGGGATCAGGCGCAGCCAGCGTTGCCCGTGCATTTGCATCGCGTTAATTTGGAATTATTCTAAGTATTGACAGGTCCCGGAAACGGGTCTAGTGTGCCCGTGACATGCGTCCGGTCGAGAAGAAAAAATTGAACGGCGAATTGAACAAGCGCCTGATGACGGGCGGGTTCCGGTTCACGCTCCAGCGCCAGCACGTCTATGATGTGCTGCTGCAAAAGCGCGACCATCCGACCGCGGAGGAGGTGTTCATCCGGATCAAAAAGACCATGCCGGACATTTCCATGGCCACGGTTTACAACTGCCTCGATGCCCTGGTAAAATGCGGGCTGGTCCGCCTCGTCGTGCTCGACCGCGGCGCGACCCGCTTTTGCCCGAACATGCGCGAGCATTGCCATTTTTATTGCGATTCCTGCGACACGGTTTTTGACGTGGATTTGCCCGCAAAACCGGCCTCTCCGGTTGCCTTGCCGAAAGGTTTCAAGGCCGAGCATTACGAAATCGCCATCCACGGCGTTTGCCCGGAATGCGCGAAGAAGAAATGAACGAAGCCTTTTTCATTAACACCCCGCTTCAGCGGGGTGTCGGAACGACGAACGGACGTCAAAACCGTTTCAACGGTTTTTCGCGCCAGGCGGAAACTGTTGAAACAGTTTCCATTCATCCGAGTGCAGAAAACACCTTGCTGAAGCAAGGTGTTAATGAGACTTGGCGCCCGAACGATTTAACCCGTTTAGCCATTTAACGAGAACATGCCAACGGCAACCGAAACCATTGAGGGCCTGGTCAAGCAGGAATATAAATACGGTTTTTACACCGACGTGGAAACCGAGTCCGCGCCGCCGGGCTTGAGCGAGGACACCATCCGCCTGATTTCGCGCAAGAAAAACGAGCCGGGATGGCTGACCGACTGGCGGCTCAAGGCGTTCCGGCACTGGCAAACAATGGAGGAACCAACCTGGGCCAAAGTGCATCACGAACCAATCAATTACCAGGACATCGTTTATTACTCCGCGCCAAAGAAAACGGGGGAAGGACCGAAGAGCCTTGATGAAGTTGATCCGAAGCTCCTCGAGACCTACGCGAAGCTGGGCATTCCGTTAAAGGAGCGCGAACGACTGGCGGGCGTGGCGGTGGACGCGGTGTTTGACAGCGTGTCCGTCGGCACCACGTTCAAAAAGCAACTGGCCGAGAAGGGAATCATCTTCTGCTCGTTCGGCGAGGCGGTGCAGGAACATCCCGACCTCGTCCGCAAATATCTCGGCATGGTCGTGCCTTACACCGATAATTTTTTTGCCGCGCTGAACTCCGCCGTTTTCACCGACGGTTCGTTTTGTTACATCCCCAGGGGCGTGCGCTGTCCGATGGAGCTTTCGACGTATTTCCGCATCAACGCCGCCAACACCGGCCAGTTCGAGCGCACGCTCATTGTCGCCGACGAAGGCGCGCACGTGAGTTATCTCGAAGGCTGCACCGCGCCGATGCGCGACGAAAACCAGCTCCATGCGGCGGTCGTCGAACTCATCGCGCTCGACAGCGCGGAAATCAAATACTCGACCGTGCAGAACTGGTATCCGGGTGATGAGAACGGCAAGGGCGGCATCTACAATTTCGTGACCAAGCGCGGCCTGTGCAAAGGCCGCAACTCGAAGATTTCCTGGACGCAGGTGGAGACCGGTTCGGCCATCACCTGGAAATATCCGAGCTGCGTTTTGCAGGGAGACAATTCCATCGGCGAATTTTATTCCGTCGCCGTGACGAACAATTACCAGCAGGCCGACACCGGCACCAAGATGGTCCACATCGGCAAAAACACGCGCAGCACGATTGTGTCGAAGGGCATTTCCGCCGGGCACGGGCAGAACAGCTATCGCGGCCAGGTCAAAATCCTGAAGAGCGCCGCCAACGCGCGCAATTTTTCGCAGTGCGACTCGATGTTGATCGGC
>Ga0181521_10002096_pt1 | contig 24214 bp, 23 predicted proteins | sample PEATcosm2014_Bin_32_FD_119764 | JGI IMG/M metagenome (GOLD analysis project Ga0181521, IMG submission 119764) | Peatland microbial communities from MTU Mesocosm Facility, Houghton, MI, USA - PEATcosm2014_Bin02_60_metaG | ecosystem: Environmental > Terrestrial > Soil > Wetlands > Peat | place...
CGCGCGTCAGCGCCACGTAGATCAGGCGCTCGTTCTCCTGCTCTTCCTCCGCTCTGATGGACTCTCGCGCGGAATCCTTTTCGGTCTTTCCGAGCGCGAGCCGCCGCTCGTAACCGTCGTGGTAGATCGCGACCGGAGATCGATCCGGCCCGCGGCCGGTCCCGCCGAACAGGAACACCACGTCGGCCTCCAGTCCCTTGCTCATGTGGACGGTCATCACTTGCACGGCATGCCGTTCGCTCTCGATCCGCTGGATGTTGCTCTCGGTCCCGGGTGGGAGCGCCCTACCGGCGACATACGATTCGAGCCGCGCGATCAGCTCGCGGATCGAAAGCCGCTCTCGGAGTGCCTCCTCCAGCAGGATCTCGAGCACGTGAAGGTAGTTGGTCAACTCGCGCTCGCTGCTCGAGAGCAACAGCTCGCGATCGACCAGACCGCTTTCGTGGAGCAAGCGATCGAACAACTCGACGAAGCGTTCTTGATCGGCAAGCGCTTTCCATTCGAACAAGCGTTCGTTGAGCGGATGGCCGGCCGGCGCTTCGCCGATTCCCGCGATCTCCGCCAGCGGCACACCGAAGAACGGCGACATCCAGGCTTTCAGCCGATGCGATCGATTCCCCGGCTCCTCCACCGCTCTCAGCATGTCCACGATGTCCGACGCCTCACTGGTTTGAAAAAGTCCGTCCTGCTTGTAGAAGGCGAACCGCACATCGAACTCGCGCAGGTAGCGGCCGATCTCCACGCTCTCGGCGCCGCTGCGGGTGAGAATGAACACGTCGTTCGGCTCGACGCGCCGGGACGCGCCGCCCTGTTCCCCGATCGTGATCCGATGCGGATCGTTGAGAATTCGCCGCAGCGTCGCCGCGATTCGCCGCCCGATCGCAGCTCTAGCTCGCGGCGCCGATCCCGGAGCGGGATCGGGCTGATACCGAAATATCGTGACCGGTTTGATCGGATTGCGCGCCGCGTCGATTATTCGCAGCTTCGGCCTTCCGCACTCGGCAGGCGCGTCGTGGCGAATCTCGCCGGTGAAAATCGGCGCCGCCGCCTTCTGATCGAAGATCAGGTTGCAGGCTTCGATCAGATCGGAGGTCGAGCGGAAGTTCCTGGTGAGTGGCACCCTCGCGGCGCCGCGGCTCTCGAGTTCTTTGCGCGCCCGCAGATAGCTGAAAACGTCCGCGCCGCGGAAGCCGTAGATCGCCTGCTTGGGATCGCCGACCACATATAAGAGATTCTTTCGTTCGCTTTCGACGAAGATGCGCTGGAAAATCCGCCACTGCAAATCATCGGTGTCCTGGAACTCGTCCACCACGGCGTAGCGCAGGCGCGCGCGCAGCGCTGCGACGATCGCGTCGCCGCGCGTCCCATCGAATCCGCGCCACACCTGGCTCAACATGTCGTCGTAGTCGATCTGGCCCTTCTCGCGCTTGTCGCGGGCGAAGCGATCTGCGACTCGCGGCAGAAACCAATCGACGGCTCTGACCTCGAGCGGAGCGTCGCCGGTCTGGTCGCCGCGCCGCATCTCCAGATAGCGACTCCGGTAGGCCGTGTAGAGCAAGTCCTCCAGCGAATCGGCGGTGCCGTTCCCAAGCCATTCGGCGAGCAGCGCGCGGGCCGATCCATCCGACGCCAACTGCTCGCGAAGCTCGGCTCGGAACGCCGCATGGAAAGCGCCGCGGCTGTCCACCACCTCGACCTGGAAGCTCATCCCGCTGTCGAACGCGAGCTCCGAGAGCACGCGCTGGCAGAAGGCGTGAATCGTAAAGATGGGCGCGCGATCGAAGGAGAACAGCGCAGCTTCCAGCCTGATTCGGGCAGTTTCGCCGAGCGTCCGCAGTCCCGCGCCGGAGCGGTCGCCGATCGGTGCGCCGCCATAGAGCACCTGCTCGAGCAGCGCGCGGATTCGGCCGCGAAGCTCGGTGATGGCCTTCTCGGTGAAGGTCACGACCAGGACTTCCTCCAGCGTGCACGGCGTCGCGAGCACCAGGTCCAGCACCAGATGCTCGATCGTGTGGGTCTTGCCGCAGCCGGCGCCCGCCTCGATTACGGCGTGATTGTCGCGCGGGATGCGATCGAGGATCGCGAATCTGTGGTAGCGGATCTCGCTCAAGGCGCTCTCTCAGTACTCGAAGATGCTGCCGATCGGTCCAAATCGCCGTTCGATTATGCTCTTCAGCTCGCTTTCCCCGGGCGGGTCGAAGCGGCGCGCGTTGCGGATCGGCCCGTAGTCCGAGCTGCATCGCGATTGTTCGTTCTCGCGCACGCCGTCGATCAGATCGATAAGATCGACCCCGTCCGCGGCGCGTTTTTTCGTTCCCTCCTTCGTTAGTTTCAAGGCGCGCCAGATCTTCTCGACCGCCTCGATTGGCAGGAAGTAGTAATTCTCGTCCGACAGCAGGTCAGCGGCAATCGCGGCGAGATATGCGCGGGCTGCTTCGGGCGGAGGAAGCCGAAACCGCTTGATTCGCCGCTTGCCGCTGCCGCCCGCCCCGCTGACAACTATCGCCGCAAATTCCTTCGCATCCGTCGCTCCGGAAGCGGCCAGCGCGAGTGCGGAGAAAAATAGCGGCAGGAAGTCTTTGGCTTTCGGCTCGTCCCGCAGGACACATCGGATCGACGCGTCCATGGCCGGCGATACGAAGCCGAGCGCGCCGTGGATTTTCACGGTCCGCGTGTGCGCGCCATCGGCACGCGGGATCGCGACCTCGAGCGCGATCTCGTCCAGCAAGCGATCGGCGCTGGCGAATTCATCGCCGCGGCCGATCCGGATCTCTTGCCAATCGGCGAGGTCCCCTGCGCCCGCCTCGCGCGCCTGATCGAGCCACTCGCCGAGCGCCGCCAGGTCGGCGCTATTCGCCTCCTCGGCGAACGGTCCGGCCGGCGCGCGGCCATGAGCCTGCGCGATTCGAAACCGATCGCGGTAATCATGCGCCGCCGAGCCGCGGTCGCCGCGCGATTTCCAGAACGCCTCGCGCAGCATCACGGTGCGATCGAGGATCGATTGCGCGACCGGCTCATCCTGATGGTCCTCGCCGGCGTCGTCCTCGTCCTCGCGCATTCCAAGCGCGTATCGCGCCGCGCCCTGCACGGGGCATTCCAGGAATCTCCGCAGCGCCGCCAGCGGAAGCGAGATCGCCGATGCGCCGCGCGCAGCCACGCCTCCATCAGCCCCATCTGATAAATCCATGATTCGCAGCTCGCGGCTGATTCGCTTTTGCACCGGCGGCGAAAGCCGGCTGAGCAGCACCCTGCCGCGGCCGGGAAGAGCAGCGTCTCCGCAATGCCTGGCGAGGTCGAGCCGCAGCGCCGTCATTCGTGCGCCGCGCCTCGCGGTGGGATCGAAGCTGAACAATTCCGATTCCGCATCCGGTCCGCGTTCGATCTCGGTGCGATCGGGATCAAGATCGGGAAAATAGCGCAGATCGTAGCGGCTCATCGGATGCTCGACCGTCAGATGATCGAGCGTTGCCTCATCGACATAGCCGCGCAGAATGAACTGCAGCTCGCGAATCGCCGCCGACGGTTCGAGCGGATCGGCGGTGCGCTGATCGCGGGAAACGTACGAGAGAAAAACGCGTTCGCGCGCGGCGAGCAGAGTCTCGGCAAAGAGGTATCGGTCGCGCTCGGTGGGCGTCACGTCGCCGGCGATTCGCTTGGCGAGACGGAGATCGAGCGGGTCGTGGCGCGGACGCTCGGGAAAGCCGGCCTCGTTCAGCCCGAGCAGGAAGATGACCTTGAACGGGATCGATCGCAGCGCGGAGAGCGGCCCCACCGCTACGCCGCGCTCGCCGAACTGTCCGCGCCGCGACTCGGCATCCGCGATACGCGCCGCGGCGGCCTCGCACGCGATTTGACAGGACACCGGATCGCTCCGGATGCCGGCCGGTGCGATCGATTCGATCGCGCTGATGCAGTAGTCGCGGATTCGCTCGTCGATCGGGTCGGTGACGCGCACGTAAGTGCTTATTAGATCGCCGAGTATCCGGGCCCATTCGCCGAACGCAAGCTGGCGCGATCTAATCTCGCAGGCGTCCGACAACAAGCTTCGCGCGGTGCGAACCATGCCCGCGGCCGCGGTCACTTCGTCCTGCGCGACTTCGTGCGGAAGGAATTCGCGGCCGTCCGCAGCGGCAAAGAATCGCGGGTCGCCGCCGCTCATGAAAACGCCCAGCGCCAGCCGCTTCAAGGCTTGATCCCAATTGAACAGGTCGTCGCGGATATAAGTGCCGGCGAGATCGTCCTGGTCGGCGCCGAAATAGATTCCGAGCGCGTCGCACCATCGCGCCCACTGCGCGGTATCGAGCTCGGGAGCCTCGCCGGTTATCGCCGGATGAGTCAGCAGATGGAGCATCTCATCGCGCGTGAACCGCCCCAGCGGAAGCCGGAGCAGCATCCCGATCGCTTCGGCCACGCGGCTCTCGCTCGCGAAGCGGCGGTTGACGACTTCGACCGGAATCTCGTGCGATGCGGCGAATGCGGCTTCGAGATGCGGGAGGTAGTCGTCGTACGCGCGGTCCGGCACGAGCACGGCTATCTCATGGAATCGAAGCGGCGAGCCAGCCCGCGGCTCCGGCTTGATCAGCGACCAAATTGTGTCGGCAACGATCTCCGCCTCGCGGCGGACACCGGGGCAGGCGAGAAACCGGATGCTCGAGTCGGCGGGCGATCCGATTGGTAAGTTGGCGGCGTCGCGAACCGGCGCGCGCTCGGCCTCGCGAATCAGGATGCTCTCCTGCAACTGATGGAGCAACGACGGCGCGGACTGCGGCGCGGCCTCGCGACGGCTGAAGTGCGGGTCGAAGTCGCAATCGGTGAGCTCGTTGAGCAGGCGGATATACTCACGCCCCGGGCGCGCCCACAGCCGCAGTGCGGGGTTGTCGCCGCCGGCGTCGAGGCCGAACGGATCGGCGGCGCTTTGCAACTCGGCGCCGAGCTTCTGGCGCCGCCGCACCCATCGATCGCGCTCGATGCCGGCCGGACTCCGGACGTCTTCCCAGAATTCGAGACACGGGTTGAGCGCATAGATATGAAGCTCGATCAGTTGGCCCAGGTCCGCGAATATCTTCGCGAAGGCCGGGCCGGCGTAGGCGAGCCCGAACACGTGCAGGACAGGGGGCAGCACCGGCTTGAGCGCTCGCCGGTCGGTGGCGTCGAATCCATCCGGCAACAGCATCCATTGATGCTCCGGAGCGGCGAGCCAATCGGGCCGCACGCTGAGATCCGTGCCGAAGACCTTGAGCCAGAGATAGCGTTGCCATCGCTCGGGCTCGTCGAACGGCCCGGCTTCGTTCTGGATCCGCCCGCGTTGCCATCGGGCAATCATCGCGCGCCGCGTGATCGAATACTCGCGGAACAGCCGTGCAACCTGGCCCGCCAACTGAAACAGCCTGAGCTCAACGTCGGCCGGAGTCTTCGATCCCGCTTCGGCATAGTGGCGAACCGGCCGCAGTTCGGGAGCGTCGAGGTGGATCGAACCGCGCAGACATTCGAACAGCACCAGTTGGAGCTCCTCCGCCTCCAGGATTTTGAGGGCCGGATTCGCCTGCTGCACGACGCGCGCGAGATAGCCGCGCAGGAAAGGAAACTCGAGATTGGCGGCGACGCCGATCCGCTCGCACAGGCGGAGCTTGACGAACTGCTCGACTACCCGGTTCGGCACGATGACGTGCAGGCGTTCGAGCAGCCGGCGACCCTGGCAGTCCGCGACGACTTCCGCCAGCGGCGCAACCAGGTTTTCCAAACGATTGGCGTAATGCAGCCTGATCACGAACGGCGCCCCCTGCGTGTAGCGCAGCGACGAACCAAAGCTATAGCACGCCATAGCGGCGACGACTGCGGTCAGGGCGCCACGGATGAATATGCCTTGAGGCGGGGTCGTCGTAACCTAAGGTCGGGGCGGCGTTTAGCAGGAGAGGGGACGTCATTTTTTCGACGGCCTCTTTTTGCCGCCCCGGCCTTCAAGCCAATCACGCAACGCCCGCGCGCCGGCGGCCCGGCCAATTTTCAGCCCTCGATGCCGTTAGGGTGGAAACACGAAACTACTAGTTGCATGACTTCACGCCAAAGTGTTATATTTGATGCCGAGTCCACGCGCTTCCCGCCCACGCGTAAGTGCCCGGGAAATTCGACACGCGAGACCGAGAGAGGCCATGGTTAAAGAGAGCAAGACGCGGACTTTCGGCGAAGTGATACGAGAGCGGCGCCGGCAACTGGAGCTGACCCAGGAAGAGGTCGCCGGCCAGATCGAGACCTCGATTCCGTTCGTCGGCCATCTGGAGGCCAACAAGCGCCGGCCCTCGGACAACACCGTCACCAAGCTCGCCGACGTGCTCGGACTCGACCGCAGCGATCTGTTCTTCCTCGCCAACCCCGAGGCCAGAGCCCTGCTCCAGCAGCCCAAGCCGGGCGCCAACTCGGCCTGGGAGGAGTTCCGCAAGGACGAGCGCCTGCTGCGCGCCAACGCGGTCAGCAAGGAAGAGATGGATATGCTCTCGCAGGTCGCGCTGATGGGCGAAGTGCGCAGCGTGCGCGATTTCGTGCACATCCTGCAGACCGTGCGCCATTCGCTCTCCCGCTGAGCGTCGCGCTCAGCCAGCGATCAGCTTCACGACCTGAAATTGATCGGGCCGGCGAAACGTCAGTCCGCGTTCGGGATCGGCGTCGCGCCCCGCGCGCTCGATTCGTAGCACGCTTCGACCCACCCGTTTGAAGTTCCTTTCCGAATCGTCGTAACCTATGCCGCATGAAGCTCGGCCATACCGCTGCGCTCGCCCTCACGGGCTGGTATCTGATCGCGCCGCCCGATATGCCATCCGAAACAAAGCCCCTTCCCCCGCTGTCTCAATGGGAGGTGCGACAAACCTTCGACACCGCGGCGCAGTGCGAGCGCGAGTTGATCAAGCAGCTGGATGCGGCAAAAGCGGCTCGAAAGGCGGAGGCTGCTGAGAGCGAGCGCGAGAACCCGAACGGCGAGACCCGTTCGTGGCACTTGACCTTTTATACCACCGAATACCAGAAGTGCGTTGCGACAGACGATCCGCGTCTACTTTGATTTCCCGCCTCCGCTGGTGTGACCGGAATTCCGCAACCTCAATCGATTTTGGCGATCGGCGTCGCGCCTCGCGCGCTCGATTCGTAGCACGCCTCGACTACCGCCATCGTTCGGAACGCGTCGTCCACGCTAGAGACCAGCGTGCGATCCTCGCCCGCGACGAAGCGCTGAAGATTCGACATCGGACCCTCGAAGGCCTCCAGAAACCACGAGCCGCGCAATCGCACCGGCATCCATCCGGCGTCGCCGGCCGTGACTTCGAGCGCGTCGGGCTCGCCGTGCGGATAGTTGAGGTTCACGCCCATCTTCGCGATCGCAGCGCCGCGCGTGCCCTCGATTTTCAGTTGCGACATCGCCTCGCGCGGTCCGAACTTGTGCGCGTGGTTGAGCGTCAGGCTGCATCGAACCAGGTCGCCGTAATCCAGAATGATGCTGCTGAGGACGTCGGGATAATCGGGCATCAGCGGATGGCGCGCGCCGCGGCAGTAGACCCCACGCGGCTCTCCGGCCAGGCGCCGAATCAGATCGATGTAATGAATCGAGTGGAGCAGGACTTCGAGCCGCGGCACTCCTTTCAGGAACGCCCAATAATCCCACGGCGTGTGCAGGTTGAGCCGCACTTCGATATCGGTCACGTCGCCGATTAATCCGCGCGCGATCAAATCTCCCAGCGCCAGCATGTTGGGCGCAAACCGCAACTGGAAATTGACTGTTGCGACGAGCTTTCGTTCGCGGCAAATCTCGCGGATGCGGCGCGCGCCGGCCAGATCGCGCCCCATCGGTTTCTGGATCAGCACCGCCGCGCCGGAGGGCATCCGCTCGACCACGCTCGCGATCTGATCCGGCGGGATCGCCAGGTCGAAAACCACCCCGGGCATCGCCAGCGCGTCATCGAGCGAGTCGAACACGCGCCCGATCGCGAACGACTTGGCCCGCTCGCGGCCGGCCTCGGGATTTACGTCGAAGATTCCGGCCACTTTGAAGCCGAGCCGCGCGTAGACCGGCAGATGGGCGTCGCGGACGATACTGCCGGCGCCGATCACGACGATCGGGCGCGGCGCGGAGGGCAGCGGCCAGCTCTGACAGAGATCGGCGTATGCGGTCGCGGGTTCAGTCATCGACGGTCAGAAAGTCTCGATGCTAGCATGCTGCCCCGAGAAGTCAGAGAAAGACAAATTAGAGGAATCAGCCATGGCACGTATCATCAGCGGGCTCAGCGTCCGCGACATCAGGACGCCCACCTCGCGCAGCCGGGCGGGCTCCGACGCGATGCACACCGATCCCGATTACTCGGCGGCTTACGTGGTGCTGACGACCGATAGTCGCGACGGGCTCGAAGGTCATGGCCTGACTTTTACGATCGGGCGCGGAACCGAAGTCTGCGTCGCGGCCGTCAACGCACTCAAGCCGCTGATCATCGGCCGCAGCCTCGAATCGATCGCGGCCGATATGAGCGGCTTCTGGCGGAGCCTCACCGGTGAAAGCCAACTTCGCTGGATCGGTCCCGAAAAAGGGGCGATTCATCTTGCTACCGCGGCGATCGTCAACGCGGTCTGGGATCTATACGCCAAGGCTGAAGGCAAACCGGTATGGAAACTGGTCGCCGATCTGACGCCGGAACAATTTGTCGCGTGCGTCGACTTCCGCTATCTCACCGACGCACTCACGCCGGAGCAGGCGCTCGATATACTGCGGCACAACGATTCGACGCGCGCCGCGCGCGAGGCCGAGATGCGCTCGCGCGGCTATCCGGCGTACATCACGTCGGCGGGCTGGATGGGCTACCCGGACAATCAGGTGCGATCACTGTGCCGCGAGGCGCTCGCCGCGGGATGGACCCGATTCAAGATCAAAGTCGGCCTCGATCGCGACGAGAACATCCGCCGCTGCGCGATGGTGCGCGAGGAGATCGGCCCCGAATGCGCGCTGATGCTCGACGCGAATCAGGCCTGGGACGTTGGTGAGGCGATCGAGCAGATGCGCCCGCTCGCGCGCTTCCGGCCGCTCTGGATCGAGGAGCCGACCAGCCCCGACGACATCCTGGGCCACGCAGCGATCCGGCGCGCGATTGCTCCGGTCGGCGTCGCGACCGGCGAGCATTGCCCGAACCGCGTGATGTTCAAGCAACTGATGCAGGCCAGTGCGATCGACTTCTGCCAGTTCGACAACTGCCGGCTGGGCGGCCTCAATGAAGCGATGGCGGTGCTGCTGCTGGCGGCCAAATTCGGCGTGCCGGTATGCCCGCACGCCGGCGGGCTGGGCCTGTGCGAATACGGGCAGCACGTCTCGCTGATCGATTACATCTGCGTGAGCGGAAGCCTCGACAATCGCGCGATCGAATTCGCCGACCATCTGCACGAGCATTTTCTGAATCCGGTGGTCGTGCGCGGCGGGCGTTACATGCCGCCGACCGCGCCCGGTTTCAGTATCGAGATGCGCCCCGAGTCGCTGGCAGAGTTCGAATTCCCCGGCGGCTCCGCGTGGCGTTGACGAGACGCGAATGGCCGGCGGGACGCCGGCCCTACTTCGGATCGCGCCGCGGTTTTGTGCATCCGTCCGCGTATCGCTTCCTTCCGAAGTAGGACCGGCGTCCCGCCGGTCACTCTGCCACGCCGGGCTACAGCGAGTAGACCAACTTCATCTCGGCCCACCATTCACCCGGAAGTGCGCCCGCAACCGGCTCCTGCATCGACGCCATCAACTGTTGCCATTCCTGGATGCGCGGGTCGCTGCGTTCGTAGCGGGCGAAGTCGCGCGCCGGATCGAATTCGTCGGCCGTTTCCATGAACATGAAGAGCTGCCGGCCGCGTACCCAGATCAGCATCCGCCTGATTCCGATCGCTTTGAGCCCGCGCTCGACTTCGGCCCAGACGCTGCGATGATGCTCGATATACTTCGCGATTATCGCCGGATCGTCCTTGAGGTTGATGGTCTGGCCGTACTGCTTCATCGCTAGAACACCAGCACGCCGCCGTCGATCGGATACGCCTGTCCGGTGATGAAGGAGGCTTCGTCCGAGCACAGGTACAAGGCCAGCGCGGCGACTTCTTCCGGCGTTCCCATCCGGCCCATCGGTTGGTACTCGGACAGCTCGCGGAACATCTCGGGCTCGCGGCCGGGATAGTTCTGGTGGAGATAGCCATCGACGAACGGCGTATGCACGCGCGCCGGGCAGATACAGTTGCAGCGGATGCCGCGCTTGATGTAATCGACCGCGATCGAACGGGTCATCGCGAGCACTGCGCCCTTGCTCATCGAGTAGGCGAAGCGATCCTTGAGCCCGATTAGCGAGGCTATCGATGCGAGGTTCAGGATGACGCCGCCGCCATCGCGGATCATCCGCCGCACGCCGGCCTGCGAGCACAGATAGATTCCCTTGACGTTGACGGCGTAGACCCGATCGAAATCCGCCTCGGCCGTGTTCTCCACCGTGCCGACGTGCGCGATTCCCGCATTGTTGACCAGGATATCCACTCGGGCGCCGGCCACATCGACGCGCTCGAAGGCGCTTTGCACCGAGCCTGCGACGGCAACATCGCATTCGATCGCGTCCGCGGCGCCGCCGGCGTTGCGAATCGCGGCCACCGTCCCCGTGGCGGCGGCCGAGTCGCGATCGAGCACGAACACGCGCGCGCCACTGGCCGCGAACGTAAGCGCGATCGCGCGGCCGATACCGGAGCCTGCGCCGGTCACGATCGCGCTCTTGCTATCCAGGCGAAACATCGGCGTGACGGATTATACCCTGCGGCTGCTGCGGAAACAGTCGGCAAACTGGCCGCGCACCGGCTCGCGCGGTAACTCCCGGACTCCGGGGGGCGCGGTGTTGCCGGGCGATGCGCAGCACTGTCATCCATTAGTTACTATTCCCGGCTGATAGTTCAATTGACATTAAAGGGGTGCGCGACGAACATTTTCATCCGGCGGGACTGAGGCCGGGAGTTAGTAACAAAATATAACTCACTGTGTATGTACTTGGAAGCGGCCGCCCCGACTAAGGGCGGCAGGTACCGCGCGGCGACAGCGAGAGGTACCGGATGACTATCGACAGGCGCAGGGGGAACGGCGAGCCGGCGACTCCGCGGCCGGCGTCACCGGCGGCCATGCGCGGGCAGACCATGACGGAATACGCCTTGATCCTGGCGGCCGTGGCGTCGGTGGTGTTCCTCGGCATGAAGGCGCTGGGCAAGGTGCAGAACAGCCTCTCGGCGACCGCCGGCTCAGTCAGCGTCGATCTCGGAAGCGCCAACACCGTCGACAACATGATCGACAAGTGATCGCTTTTGCGCCGCGATCGCCGATGCTCTTTTCAAGCTGTTGCGATTTCCGGCTCGAGGCGAATCGGGGTCGCGAGCGAGGCTGAAATCAGGCAGGCCCTTTCGCTCTTCTCGAGCACGCGGCGCGCCCGCTCCATATCAGTCCCGGACGGAACCTTGAGGCGCGGCCTCAGAACGATCTCAGTGAACCGGGTGACGCCTTCCTTGCGATCGACCGTGCCCTGGCCCGCAAGCTCGAGCGACGTGAACTCCAGCTTCGACGCTCTGGCGACCGAGCGAAGCGTCAGCAGGAAGCCGCCTCCACCGCCGCGAGCATCAGATGCTCGGGGCTCCATGCGTCGCCGGGACCGTCGAAATCGCTCGGCGCCTCGGCGCGCAAGTCGGCGAGCCCCTCGGCTCGCAACGTCGCATATCCAGTCGCACCGCCGCTGATTTGAACGTCATAAAGGTGTGGCAGGGGTTTCATCGGCTTCCTCCGGTTTTGCGGCTCGCGCGCGCGCGCAGCTTCTGCAACGGATCGACGAACTCTTCCAACATGTTCCACACGCGGCGAATCTCACGCCGGCGGGCCAGATGGTTCACGATTTCGAGCCGGATTCCGTCCGGGTCCACGAAAAAGATCGCGTAGTAATCCGGCCCATACTGCGGATAGAGCTGCGGCCGGGTGACTTCGATCTTGAGTCGCCGGAGCCCTCGCGCGGCCGCGTCGACGGCTTGGCGATCGGAAACCCGCAGGCAGATGTGATGAAGCCCCGGCGCGTAAGGATCGTGCGGCGGCTTGATCCCATGCGCGGGGCGAAGCGTCAACTGGAGGTCGCGATTGTAGTAGTGCCGATGCGGCTCGCCCTCGATCGGACCTGTACCCTTGCGAAAGCCGAGGAAGCGCATCACGCGATCGTAAAATTTCTCCGACCGCCGAAGGTCCGACACCGTTATATAGATGTGGTCGATGCCGGTGACTCGAAATTGCGATGGTTTCCCTGGCGTCACGTCAGACCCCTGCTCTTGCCCGACCGCTACTCCCAAGAGGCATGCTATGCTCGGTTGAAGGGCCGAATCGATGGACTTCTCATTCAGCGCCGAACAGAAGTTGCTTCAATCGACGCTTCGCAATTTCGCCGAGCGCGAATTGTCGCCCGCCTACGCCGCGCGCGACAAAGATGAAGACCTGCCGCGATCGCTGGTGCGGCAACTCGCGTCGATGGGATTGCTGGCCCCGATGGTCGAGCCGCGCTTCGGCGGCCAGGGCCTCGACTACCTGTCGCTCGGGATTGCGCACGAGGAGATCGCGCGCGCCGACTTCAACGCGGCCTACGTGCTGCTGCTCTCGGCGCTGGTGGGCGCGATAGTCGCGGCGCGGGGTGACGACGGCCAACGCGCGGCGATTCTGCCGGCGATTTGCCGTGGCGAGGCGATCGCAGCGCTGGCGGTCACGGAGCCGGGCGCCGGCTCCGACGCGGCGCACGCGAAGCTCCAGGCCCGCCGCGAAGGCGACGGTTACATCCTCGATGGCGAGAAAAGCTCCATTTCGTTTGCGACCTCGGCCGATACCGCGCTCGTGATGGCCCGAACCGGCACCATCGAGCTCGGCGCGCGGGGCATCAGCGCATTTTACGTGGACCTTCATTCGCCGGGCGTGACGCGCACGCGCTTCAAGGATCTCGGCTCGCGCGCGATCGGGCGCGGGCAGCTCTTTTTCGATTCGGTCCGCGTTCCGGCCGGTGCGCGAATCGGCGACGAGGGCGCGGGCTTCGTCCAGGTGATGAATGGTTTCGACTTCAGCCGCGCGCTGATCGGGCTGATGTGTATCGGCGCGGCGGAGCAGAGCCTCGACGAGACCCGCAAGTATGTAGTCGAGCGCGAGGCGTTCGGCGGCAGTATCGCGCGGTTCGAGGGCGTCTCGTTCCCGATTGCCGAGGCCGCCGTCCAACTGCGCGCCGCGCGGCTGCTCTGCTACGAGGCGCTATGGCTGCGCGATCGTGGCGAGCCGCACGGATGGCTGGCGGCCGGATGCAAATGGTGGGCGCCGGAGCTGGCCGCCAAGGTGCTGCATCAATGCCTCCTGCTGCACGGCCATCTGGGCTTCAGCCTCGATTTACCCCATCAGCAGCGCCTGCGTGACGTGATCGGACTCGAGATCGGCGACGGCACCGCCCAGATCATGAAGCTGATCGTGGCGCGCGAGTTGCTCGGCAATATCGCCCGCGGGTACTAATCGAGCGGCACTGTTTGTAGATGTTCCAACCTCGTGATAGAGCGCAATATGGGAACTGCGGGGCGGGCTAAAAGCGGGAATCCGACGCGACTCCATCGGGGTCCGCGACTCATATAAGGAGTGTCGACTATGGCAGCAGCAGCGCATCAAATCGATCTCGAACGAAGCGTCACCAACTTCATCGCGAAGCCACGGAATCTGCTGATCGGCGGCAAATGGGTGCCGGCGGCCTCGGGCAAGACCTTCGAGACCGTGAATCCGGCCACCGGCGAAGTGCTCGCCCACGTGGCCGAGGGCGATCGCGAAGATATCAATCGCGCGGTCAAGGCGGCGCGTAAGGCCTTTGAAGAGGGCGCATGGCCCGCGACCACGCCCTCCGAACGGGGCAAAATGATCTGGAAGCTCGCCGAGCTGCTCGAGAAGCATCTCGAGGAATTCGCCGAGCTCGAGTCGCTCGACAACGGCAAGCCGATCTCGATCGCGCGCGTGGCCGACGTGCCGCTGGCGGCCGACCTGTTCCGCTACATGGCCGGATGGGCGACCAAGATCGAAGGCAACACGATTCCGATTTCGACGCCGGGCGCGCAATTTCTGGCCTATACGCTGCGCCAGCCGATCGGCGTGGTCGGCCAGATTATTCCGTGGAACTTTCCGCTCCTGATGGCGGCGTGGAAGCTCGGACCCGCGCTGGCCGCCGGATGCACGGTCGTGCTCAAGCCGGCCGAGCAGACCCCGCTTTCGGCGCTCAGGCTGGGCGAGCTGATCCATGAGGCCGGCTTTCCGGACGGAGTCGTCAATATAGTGACCGGCTTCGGCGAGACTGCGGGCGCGGCGCTGGCCGCTCATCATGATGTCGACAAGGTCGCCTTCACCGGATCGACCGAAGTCGGCAAGCTGATCCTGCAAGCCGCCGCCGGCAACCTGAAGAAAGTTTCGCTGGAGTTGGGCGGCAAATCGCCGAACGTGATCTTCGACGACGCCGATCTGGAAACCGCGATCCCCGGCGCCGCCAACGCGATCTTCTTCAACCACGGCCAGTGCTGCTGCGCAGGCTCGCGCCTGTACGTCGGCCAGAAGGTCTACGACAAGGTGGTTTCGGGCGTGGTCGAGCAGGCCAAGGCGATCAAGGTCGGTCCGGGCCTCGATCCGTCGACGCAGATGGGACCGCTGGTTTCGAGCGAACAGCTCGATCGCGTATGCGGCTATCTCAAGTCGGGTCTGTCGCAGGGCGCCAAGGCAGTGGTGGGCGGCAAGCCGGTGGCCGGCAAGGGCTACTTCGTGCAGCCGACCGTGCTGGTCGACGTAAAGCGCGACATGAAGGTGGTGCAGGAGGAAATCTTCGGTCCGGTAGTCACCGCGATGCCGTTCAAGGACCCGAGCGAGATTCTCCCGGTGGCCAACGACACGATTTATGGACTCGCCGCCGGCGTCTGGAGCAAGGACATCGGCAAGGCCCATCGGATGGCCGCGCAACTCAAAGCGGGCACGGTCTGGGTGAATTGCTACAACGTCTTCGATGCGGCGCTACCGTTCGGCGGTTACAAGCAGTCCGGATGGGGCCGCGAGATGGGTCACGAAGTGCTCGAACTGTACACCGAGGTCAAGTCGGTGTGCGTAGCGTTATAGGTGGACTGGCTTCCTTCCTTGATCTTCTCCCCCTGACCAGGGGGAGATAAGAGAGAGGGTAGCTTCGATTGGCGATCTTCGCTGACGCGGCCCGGAGAAGTCTTGATGGCTTCTCCGGGCCGCTCGCTTTCAGGGCAGATGCGCCGCGAAGCGCAACCTGGTGTAGTCGGCGGTCCATCGTCCGCGGCTGTCGCATAGGACTGGCCGCAGCAATGCGATTGCTTCGTCGCGCGCGGCGGATCGATCGTTCGCCGGTATCGCGGCGAAGAAATTCTGCGCGAAGATATCGAGCCACGGGCCGATGTCGCCGGGCAGCGGCGTCGGCCGCGGAATCAATTCGATATAATCCACCGTGAAACCGGCCGCTTCGAGCTTCTCGCGATAGTCGTCTGCCGTCGGGAAGTACCACGGGATCGCGGCGGCGCCGTCGATACCGCGGCGCGCGAGCACCGCCATCAGCGCGACCGTGACTGCGGCAACGCATCCGTGGCCGCCGAATTCCGCGACGAAACGGCCGCCGGGCTTGAGCGCGCGCCTGACCCCCGCGATCACCGCGTCCGCATCGCGCATCCAGTGCATCGCGGCGTTCGAGAAGACCGCGTCGAACTCCGGCGGGAAATCGAGCGACTCGCCGCGCATCACGCGCGCGTCGAGGCCGCGTTTCTTCGCCGCTGCGACCATGTCGAGCGCGCCGTCGACGCCCACGACGCTGGCGCCCGCCGCCGCGAGCTTTTCGGTCAGCGCGCCGTCGCCGCATCCGAGGTCCAGGATTCGCTCGCCACGCCGGGGCGCGAGCAATTCCAGAACCGGGCCGCCGAGATCGCTGACGAAGCGCGCGTTCTGCGCGTACGATTCAGCCTGCCAGGTCTGCTTGACGTTTGAGGTCTCTTTAACGTTTGAACTCATGGCATCATCGAACCTATGCGCAGCGAGATCGCCATGCCAGCCTTGAATCAGGGCCCTCCGCGCGAGCTTCGTGCGTTCGTGCGCTGAGTTCAAATCCGGCTAGAATAATTCGGATGAAACCCGATGCCGGCAAGCGAACCGATTTGCCCGACGCGCCGCTGACGCTGGAAGGGTCGAGCGTGCTCCATCAGATGTTCCACATCCGATGGACGGCGTGGAAATCGCTCGACGCCGCGCGCCGCGAGCGCCTCGCGCAGGAGGCGTCGGCGGCGCTCGCCGAGATCGAGCGGACGGAGGCTGGTCACAGCGCGATGTTCTCCGAGCTCGGTCACAAAGCCGACCTGATACTGGTTCACTTTCGGCGCGAGTTCGATCAGCTCGCGGCGAGCCAACTCAAGATCGCGAACCTCGGAATTCACGAGTTCCTGGAGCCGGCCAGCTCGTATCTGTCGGTGGTCGAGCTCGGACTGTACGAGGCGACGGTCGCACTTCACGCGGGGTTTGCCGAAAAGGGAATCGTGCCGCATTCACCGCAATGGCATCAGGCAGTCGAGGACGAGCTGCAGAAGCAGCGTCACAAGATGGCCGAGCGGCTCTTCCCGGCGATCCCGGCACGGCGATACGTCTGCTTCTACCCGATGAGCAAGAAACGCGACGAGCAGAAGAACTGGTACCGGCTCCCGATGGCGGAACGCCGCCGCCTGATGCACGACCACGGGCTTATTGGGCGCAGGTACGCCGGACAGGTGACGCAGATAATTTCGGCCTCGACCGGCCTGGACGATTGGGAATGGGGCGTCGACCTGTTCGCCGACGATCCGATGGTCTTCAAGCGGCTGATCTACGAGATGCGCTTCGACGAGGCCAGCGCCGACTACGCACTCTTCGGCCCGTTCTTCGTCGGCATTCGCGTCGCGCCGGCAAGTCTCGGCGATCTGCTCGCGGGCAAGCTGCCGGGCTGACGGGGCAGAAGCAGGCACCCTCATCTGCACGGGCCAGTAGGCCCGCGCCTCTTCTCCCGCAACTGAGCGGGAGAAGGTTTCGGACCGCTTCGCGCCGCGTTTGAACACCTCTCCCGCTTGGTTGCGGGAGAGGAGGGCGGGCGCTTCGCCCGCCGGGTGAGGGTGCTGCCGGCCTCCCGCCGTAACCTCCTGCTGCGACCGTAACCTTTTCCCACCCGGGCAGTTTATATGGTAAGACGCGATGGCCCGCGGGGAACCAGCATTGAAGGCGCCGGATAACGAGGCGCGGCTCGCGATCGAAGCCGCGCAGAAAGATCCGCGCCGCTTCGCCGAGCTTTACGAGGAAAACTTCGAGCGCGTCTATGCGTTCGTCGGGGTCCGGGTGCGCGATCGCGACGAGGCCGAGGACCTGACTGCCGAGGTCTTTCATCGCGCGCTCAAAAATCTCCCGCGGTTCGAATGGCGCGGCGTCTCATTTGCCGCGTGGCTGTTCAAAATCGCCGCCAACGCGATCATCGACCGTGCGAAACGCGCCGCGAAAAGTCGCGAGCCGCTCGAGCTCGAGATCGACATCGAAGATCCGGCCGGCGACACACTCGAAGGGGCCTACGATCGCGCCCGGCTCTTTCGCCTGGTCGACGGACTACCGGCGGACCAACGCCGGGTGATCGTGATGCGCTTTGCCGGGCAGAAAACTATCCGAGAGATCGCGCAGGAGATCCGGCGCAGCGAGGGCGCCGTCAAGCAGCTTCAATTGCGTGCCCTGCAAAATCTGCGGGCGCGCCTGAGCAAGGAAAATGGCTAAGCGAGACGAACAACTCAACGCAGCGGTGGAGGCTATGATGGCCAATCCGGACGCGCCGCTTCCGCGCGTGAGCCCCGCCCTCGCCGAACTGCTCCGGATCGCCGCCGACCTGCGCGGCCTGCCCAGCGCGGAGTTCAGAACACGCCTCAAGGCTGAGCTGACCGGAACGTCCAAGGCCGGCAAGGTCTCTCCCAGTACCGCGGCGCGACGAGCGCCGAGGAAACCGGAGGCGGCCCGCAAAGCGAAACCGATTCCCGAGGGCTACCGGACGGCGACGACTTGCCTTGTGGTTCGTGACGCGCCGCGCGCGCTCGAGTTCTACGCGCGCGCGTTCGGCGCAAAAGAGTTGATGCGCCTGGCCGATCCCAGCGGGCACATCGCGCATGCCGAGATCGAAATCGGCGATACGCGAATCGCGATCGCCGACGAGGTGCCGCAACACAATCTGAGCCCCCTATCGCTCGGCGGGTCGTCGGCGATCATGCAGCTCTACGTCGAGGACGTTGACGCATTCGCCGACCGCGCCGTGGCCGCGGGCGCGAAGGTGGTAATCCCGATCTCCAACTGGTTCTACGGCGATCGCACCGGCAGACTGGCCGATCCGTTCGGCCATCTGTGGATCGTCGCGACCCATGTCGAGGACGTATCAGCCGAGGAGATGCAAAGACGGATGGACGCATTCGCGCGCGAACAGGCCGCGAGCGCATCGCAGAGGGAAACCTCCGCCGCGACTGAAACGATCGCGGTCACTCCGGAGTTTCACAGCATCACGCCGTTCCTGATCGTCGATGACGTTGGCGGGACCGTCGACTTCCTGACGGATGCGTTCGGGGCGGTCGAGACGATGCGCGAAGTCGGCGGCGATCCGCCTCATACGCACGCCGAGGTCAGGATCGGTGACTCGATGGTGATGCTGGGCGAGGGGGCCGGGAAATTCGAGCCGATGCCGACGGCGTTTCATCTCTACGTGAAAAACTCCGACACCGTTTACAAGCGTGCGCTCAAAGCCGGCGCGTCTTCGATACACAAGCCGGTTGACCAGGAGTACGGCGATCACGAAGCGAGCGTGAAGGATCCCTTCGGCAACCATTGGTACATCGCGACGCCGCTCAAGAAATCGAAGGGACCGATCGGCCACATACCGGAGGGCTTGCGGAGTGTGACGCCGTATCTGCATCCCACGCGATCTTCGGAGGTGATCGATTTTCTCAGGCAGGTCTTCGACGCCGAGGAAGTCTTCCGCGCGGAGGACCCCAGCGGGACGGTCCATCACGCCAAGGTCAGAGTCGGCGATTCGATGCTCGAGATGGGCGACGCGCACGGCCCGTATCAGCCGATGCCGCCGGCGATTTATTTTTACGTGAGCGATGTTGACGAGACCTATCGCCGCGCGCTACGGGCTCGTGCGATATCCGTGCAGGAGCCGGCCGATCAGCGCTGGGGCGACCGCAACGCCTGCGTGAAGGATCCGTTCGGCAATCTCTGGTTCATCGCGAAGCATCTGGAAAATGCACTGCAAGCGCAAAGTAGGCCGCGAGCAAAGGAGCAATCACCGATGGAAACCAATCCGGTTCCGAACCCCGTGATGCCGTTCATCTATATCAAGAGTCCGGATAAGGCCGCCGACTTCTACATCAAGGTGCTCGGCGCGACGGAAATGATGCGCCTCAAGCAGCCCAGCGGAGTCGTAAGCCACGTCCAGATCAAGGTCGGCCAGTCGCTATTCATGCTTCGCGATCCGAGCACACCGGACCTGGTTGACTATAGGAAGAAGGGTTACGCGATCTCCGCGAAAGACCTCGGCGGCACGCCGGTCCATCTGTACCTCTATGTTGAGAACGCCGACGCAGTCTTCCAAAGAGCTTTGGACGCCGGCTCAAAGGTGACCGAACCGATCGCGGACACGGAATGGGGCGATCGATGCGGCGGAATCCAGGATCCGTTCGGACAGATCTGGTACATCGCAACGCCGCTGAAAACGCAAGCGCATTAAAAGAGCGCGAGGAGGAATCAATCATGGCAGTCCGAGCAATTCCTGAAGGCCGCGAGGCCGCGGTCCCGTATCTCTGCGTCCTGGACGCTCCGAAGATGATCGAGTTCTACAAGCGGGCCTTCGGCGCTACGGAGGCAGGCCGGCTGGCCGGACCCGACGGCCGGATCGGGCACGCCGAAATCAAAATCGGCAAGGCGCTAATCATGCTGTCCGACGAGCATCCCGAGATGGAAATACTCAGTCCCAAAACGATGGGCGGCGCACGGCCGCCAGTGGGTATTCATTTGTACGTCGAGGATGTAGACGCACTATACAAGCGCGCGCTACAGGCCGGCGCAACCTCGATCCGGGAACCCGCGGACCAGTTTTACGGAGACCGCAACGCTCAATTTACGGATCCCTCCGGCCACCTCTGGTACATCTCGACGCACAAGGAGGACGTGTCGCCGGCCGAGATGACCCGGCGATTCGAGGCGCTTACCAAACAGCCGCAAAAATGAGCTCCGGAGCGCCTGAACCGGAATTGGGCGCCGGGCCGCGCCGTGCGGCGCTGGCCTTTATCTTCATCACGGTGGTGCTCGACATGCTGGCGCTCGGCATGATCGTGCCGGTGCTGCCGAAGCTGGTCGACGATTTTCTCAACGGCGACACCGCGCGCGCAGCCGAGATTTACGGGCTGTTCGGCGCGGTCTGGGCATTGATGCAGTTCCTGTTCTCGCCGGTGCTCGGCATGCTCTCCGATCGTTACGGCCGCCGCCCGGTGATTCTGCTCTCTAACTTCGGGCTGGGACTGGACTACGTCGTGATGGCGCTGGCGCCGACGGTCTGGTGGCTGTTCGTCGGCCGCGTGATCTCCGGGATCACCTCGGCGAGCGGAGCGGCCGCCGGCGCGTATATCGCCGACGTGACGCCGCCCGAGAAACGCGCCGCCGGCTTCGGAATGCTGAGTGCCGCGTTCGGTTTGGGCTTCGTGCTCGGACCCGCGCTGGGCGGCGTGCTCGGGCAGATCGATCCGCGGCTTCCGTTCTGGGTCGCGGCGGGATTGAGCCTGCTCAACGCGACGTACGGTCTGCTCGTGCTGCCCGAATCGCTGCCGCCCGACCGGCGCGAGCGCTTTCAGTGGCGGCGCGCCAATCCGATTGGCTCGCTCAGGCTGCTCCGATCGCACGCGGAGTTGCTCGGCCTCGCAGCCGTCAGCTTCGCCACCAACATCGCGCACGAGGCGCTGCCCACCACCTTCGTGCTGTACGCGATGTATCGCTACGGATGGAACGAGCGCACCGTCGGGCTGGCGATCGCAACGGTGGGCGTATGCTCGGCGATCGTCGGAGCGGGCCTCGTCCCTCCGGTGGTGAGGCGCTTCGGAGATCGGCGCGTGCTGCTCGTGGGGCTGCTGTTCGGAGTGCTGGGATTCTCGATCTACGGTCTGGCGGCGACCGGTATCGTTTTCTGGATCGGCGTTCCGGTCAACTCGCTGTGGGGACTCTCGGCACCCCCGATGCAGGGTCTGATGACGCGCCGCGTGAGCGAATCGGAGCAGGGCCAGCTCCAGGGCGCGCTCAGCAGCCTGCGCGGTATCGCGTTCATGATCGGGCCGATTTTGTTCACGACCGTCTTCGCGAGCTTTATCGGCGGGCGGCGCGATTGGCATCTGCCCGGCGCGCCATATCTGCTGGCGGCGATGCTGCTCGGATTCTCGATGCTGGTGGCGTGGCGCGTCACGCAATCCGGATCAAATGAGCCAGCGGCCGCGAATCAGCTCGAGCCCGCCGATTTCGCGACCCTGGCGGAAAAAGGTATTAGCTAAGATACTTTCCTGGCAAAGATGAGGTCAGCGGGAGCATCATGAGAATGCGCTCCGGATTGGGAATTCACCGCATGGAGAAAAACCTGATGCGAAAGTTCGTTGCCGTGACCACGATGCTGCTGATTGTCAGCGCTGCACCGAACGCGCGCGCAGCCGACGCGATGAAACTCTACCAGGCGTTGATCAACAAACAGCCGGAGCAGATGCCCAAGGGATTTTCCTCCGCGGCCTTGGGCTCGATCAATCTAAATGCAGCGTCCCGGCGAGCCGGAATGGTTGGGATCGCCAAAATCACTTTTGCGGGCAAGAACTCGAGCGGCGAAGTACGCTATGCGGTGTTTTCTGCCAAGGAAGATTTTGAAAGCTATGTCAGGGATTTCAGCATGCCAGGGAATCCGATATTTTTCCCCTACTTTCCGGATGCGAAGTGCACCTCTCACGGGAACCAGCAGGCATGCGAAGTTGAAGATGGCACCGTCATGATCATCGCGATCACCCGCGACCTGACGGAGGGGATTCACGGAACGACCGCGGGTATTTTGGGGAAGGCCGCGCTCGATCATCTCCGGAGCGTCAGGCAGTCAATTGGGCAGGCCGCGCCGCCGCCGGAGTGAGCGGATCGCTGCCCGGCGCGAGATGATCAGATCGTCAGCTCGGGATAACCGCGATGGCCCGTAGAGATCCGCACGATCCAATCGCTCGGCTGCGCGAAATCTGCCTCGCCCTGCCCGAGGCGATTGAAAAGGAAGCCTGGGGAGAAGCGACCTTCAGGGTGGGCGGCAAGATGTTCGCGATGACCGACGACAACCATCACAACTCGGGCCACGTGTCGGTCTGGTGCAAAGCGCCGCTGATGGTCCAGGAGATCCTCGTGAACTCCGACCCGAAGCGGTTCTTCAAGCCGCCGTACGTCGGCCACAAGGGATGGGTCGGCGTGCGACTCGACGTCAAGGTCGTGGACTGGGACGAGCTCGCGAACATCGTGGCCGACAGCTATCGCATGACCGCGCCGAAGCGGCTCTTGGCGCCGGCCAAGCCCAGTCCTCAAGGCGCCGCGGCGTCGCGTCCGAAGGCACGACGAGGAAAATGACGGCGTAGCCACCGGATAACGGCGCGGCCTGGCGCGGCGTGCTACAAATTGAAGTGGCACGCGGAAATGCCCAAGAAGCGGCAACCGAACCGGCATCAGCCCAAGCGACCGAAGACTCCCAAACCGGTCTTCGCCTCACCGTTCAAAGCCCTGAAGAAGCTGCTCACGGAGCGTGAGCAGGCCGCGCCCCGCGATACGCGCACCACCGCGCGAGCGGCTCCGGCGGCGATCGAGCGTCCCGAGCCCGACGAAGCAACGCTGCTCGCGCAGGCATTGGAGGGCGTGCGGCCGCTCGATGGCGTGGGTAGAACCAGAATCCCGCTCGACCCTGAGATCAAGCGCGCCATCGTGAGTGAGGATTCGGAGGTGCTGGCGCAGCTCTCCGATCTGGTTTCCGGGCAGGCGCCGTTCGATATCACCCAAACCGACGAATACGTCGAGGGCGCTCGCGCCGGTATCGATCCCAGGCTGGTCACGCGGGTTCGACGCGGGGAGTTCGCCGTGCAGGGTCATATCGACCTGCACGGCAAGACCGAGAGCGCGGCGAAGGAGGCGCTGACCGCATTCATCACCGATTCGGTACGCAAGGGGCTCAGGACGGTGCTGGTGGTGCACGGCCGGGGCCTGCGCTCGCCGGGAGGCCATCCGGTCTTGAAACGCGCAACGGTCAATTGGCTTTCGCAGAGCGCGCTGGCGGGCTACGTGCTGGCATTCGCGACCGCGCGCCCTACGGACGGCGGCGCGGGCGCCACCTACGTGCTGCTGCGCCGCGAGCGCCGTCGCAGTCCGTTCGAGGTTCTGCAGGGCGCGAAACGGCGCGACTAACGGGTTTGCGGATGCCCGTCAAAAAAAGAGACGGGACTCCGATTGGAGCCCCGTCTGGAAAGATCGCCGGTCAGGAACGAACCGCGATCAGGCGTCTATCAGATCTTGGCCTGCAGAAAGAACGCGATCACGAACGCGTACAGCGTGAGCGCTTCGATAAAGGCCAGGCCGATGATCATCGGCACGAAGAGCTGCCCGGCGCTGTTGGGATTGCGCCCGATCGATTCCATCGCCGAGGCGGTCGCCCGCCCCTGGCCGACCGCGCTGCCGAAGGCCGCGATCCCGATCCCGATATTGGCGGCTAGCGCGATAAGTCCGCCGCGAATTCCGCCGCCGCCGGCTTGAGTCGCCGCCTCCTGCGCCATCGCCATCAGTGGCGTGACCAGGAGCAGCGTCGCCGCCGCACTGATAATCATTCCGACTCGCATTCCAATCCGTCGAACCATCGAAACGTACCTCCTTCTGTCCTCGCGCCGCCGGCCGGGCCCTATCGCACTCCGCCTCTGTCTTCCTCTACCACCCATCGCGTGTGCCGAGTCGCGGGTCGCGGGAGCTTCGAACCATCAGTGATCGTGCGATTGCGCGAGCCGCACGTAGCTCATCGAGAGGACCATGAAAATCACGGCCTGGATTACGCATACGATCGCACCGAGCGCATAG
>Ga0181521_10002098_pt1 | contig 24192 bp, 22 predicted proteins | sample PEATcosm2014_Bin_32_FD_119764 | JGI IMG/M metagenome (GOLD analysis project Ga0181521, IMG submission 119764) | Peatland microbial communities from MTU Mesocosm Facility, Houghton, MI, USA - PEATcosm2014_Bin02_60_metaG | ecosystem: Environmental > Terrestrial > Soil > Wetlands > Peat | place...
CGCCCAGCCCCAGGATCCCGCTGCTGGCGGCGCTGATCACCCCACCCGACAGGTTGGTGACGTAGCCGCCATCGGCCATGTAGATGGCGCCGGGGTTGCTGCCGGTGGTGCCCGCCGAGATGGTGCCCTGGTTGGCGACCGTCCCGCCGTCCGCCAGCGCGACGCCATGGTTCGTGCCGGTAATGATCCCCTTCGAGCGGGCGAAGATCGTGCCGCCGCCGGAGAGGGCGATGCCGGTGCCGACGCCGCCGGTGCCCTGGACGATGCCGTAGTTCGTCACCGTCCAGGCCGTGCCCGAATTGCCGATCAGCGCGGTGCCTGCTGCCGCTATCGTGGCGCCGCTGGCGACGGTGGCCGGGTTCTGTGTGGCCGCATTACTCAGCGTCACGGAGCTTAAGTGAGCGCCGCTTATCGTCGTGCCAGTCATCGTTTTTTCTCCGCCGGCACCTTGCGGCGTCGGGTGCGTCGAAAGCAGCTTGCGGGACGTCTCGGGCCGACCCGCGGGAGGAAGCACGCTATTTTAGACGCGACCGTTGTTTTTAGCTATCGTTCTCGTGTAACCGTTTATGGCTCGGTGCGCCTGCATACAGCCGCCGTACCGCGCGCCGGCATGGCTGCATTATGAGCACGGCGGTATAGCGGAAACCGCCGTAACCGCCACGTTGGCCGCGACGATGCGCCTCGGCCCGGGCTGGGAGCCTGTCGGACTGCGCCAAAAATCCGGATTTTTTGGAACATAGTTGCTGCCGGACGCTATCATCTGCACGATTACTAGGCCCAGCGATCGGTGCCCGGCAGAATATTACACGAAAGGCTTACGTCCGACAGGCTGCCAGGGCGCGGCCGGCCCGTCGCCTCGCCCGGTCTGGCGGCCAAGGATCTGCTCCTCCGTCGTCGGCAACAGGCGGAACAGCGGCATGCCGCGGCGGGCGAGCACGACGTCCACGCCGCCGCCCGCGACGCACGGCAGCTCATACGCCACCGCTGGCGGCTCGCTCGAGGTCGTCGTCAACCGGCCCGATGAGCGCGTCCAGCCAGGCCCAATCGTCGGAAAGGATCGGTCGGGAATCCATCTATCGGGACCGAAACGCTGTGCAGACCAACCCGGCCACCTCTGAGCAAGACCGAGCGGTTCGCGGCACCTTCGCCCACCGTCTCCCACCTCCGTGCTGAGCAGGGTCAAAGCGCGCGGCCCTGCTCCTGACCACCGTCCAGTGACCAATCGGCGGCAAAGCCCCCGTCACAGCTCCGGCCGTCGCCCCCTTAGCCCCGCCGCTTGCTCGAACTGGTGACCGACCCGCAGCACCGTCGCATCCGCCCAGGCCGGACCCATGATCTCCAGACCTAGCGGCAACCCGGTCGCGGTGAAGCCGCCGCACACCACCAGGGACGGGATCGCCGCCACGTTCGCCACCGTCGTCAGCAGCGGCCGGGCGAACCCGTCATCCGGCCGTTGTTCCGTCAGCAGCGGCGCCGACCCGGCCGTTGGCGGCGCGATCAGCACGTCGAACCGGGCGAATGTCCGCGCCGTCTCGGCGATCAGGTCCGTGCGCCGGCGCTGCGCGGCGATGTAGTCGGCTGCCCGGATCAGCGCGCCGGCCAGCACCCGCACCCGAAACACCCGCGAATACTCGGACAGCCGCGTCTTCAGCGTCGCCTCGTGCAGCGCGTACGCCTCGGAGCAGATGATCACACGGCCGACCGCGTTGTAGTCCTGCACCGGAGGCAGCGACGCCTCCTCCACCCGGCAGCCCAGGCCGCGCAAGGTGGCCGCGGCGCGGGTCATCATCTGCAGCACCTCGGGCGAGCCGGGCACGTCGTGTTCGTAGAACCGCCGCAGCAGTCCGACGCGCAGCCCCTTCAGCGGCACGTCCAACCCGCGCGCATAGGACACCGCGGGCCCCGGCACGGACGCCGGGTCCGCCGGGTCGTGGCCCGCCAGCACGTCCAGCAGCAACGCGCAGTCCTGCGCGGTCCAGGCCATCGGGCCGGCGGTATCCAGGCTCGGGGCCAGCGGGATGACGCCCCGCCGGGACACCAGGCCCGGCGTCGGCTTCAATCCGGCGATCCCGCAATAGGCCGCCGGCAGCCGGATCGACCCCCCGGTATCGGAGCCCAGCGCCCCCAGCGCCAGCCCGGCGGCCACGGCGGCACCCGAGCCGGAACTGGACCCCCCGGTATAGCGCCGCGTGTCCCACGGGTTGCGCGCCGGCGGCCAAGGCAGGTCGAAGGCCGGCCCGCCGATGGCGAACTCGTGCGTCGCCAGCTTGCCCAGCATCACCGCGCCGGCGGCGTGCAGGCGGCGGACGGTCTCGGCATCCTGGGTGGGGACATTGTCGGCCAGGATCTTCGAGTGCGCCGTGGTGCGCACCCCTGCCGTCTCGTAAATGTCCTTGTAGGCCACGGGGATGCCGAGCAATGGCCCCTTGCGTCCGGCGGCGATGGCGCGCTCGGCGGCGCGGGCGTCGGCCAGCGCCTGCCGCTCGGTGACCAGCAGGAACGCGTTGAGCTGCGGGTCGATCGCGGCGATCCGCGCCAGCAGGGCGCGGGTCAGTTCCACCGGAGACAGTTTCCTGGCGGCGATCAGCCGGCCGGCCTCGGCGATGGAGGGAAAAGGCGGGACGCCGCCCTTCATCGCCCGCTTGAGGCGCGGCGGCGCGCCGTTTGGGGCTTCGGCTTGGTCTTGGATTTCGGCCTGGACTCGAGTTTGCCTCGGGTTCGCGGCTGTGCCGCCTTTGCCGACGGTTTGGCCACGCCCTTGCGTCCCGACTTCGCTGCGACCTTGGCCGCCGGCTTGGCCGCCGCTCGGCCCGCCGGTTTGGCCGCGGATCCGGCGGCAGGCTTAGCCACAACGCCGGCCGGCGACCTGGCCGCGGCTCCCGCCGCCGATCCGTGTTGGGCAGCGATGCCGGCGGCCGTGCCTGGCGCCAGGCGGAAGCTATAGGCCAGGTCGTCGGCCAGCGGACGGCCCTGCGGGATCGCGGCGATCAGCCCGGCGACCTGCCGCCAGGCGAGCACCAGATCGGCCATCTGCCCCGGATTGAGCACCAGTCCGGAGCGAGAGATCAGGATCTGCATCTCGGCCGGGCTGATTGTCGGGACAGGACTAGCCGGCATTGCGGCCATGCGGGGGCGACTCGATCCGTTTGCAACTATTCGAGGCAAACCCTAGTCGGCGGATTGCGCAGCGGCAAGCCGGACCGGCGGATTTTCTGCGTTCAGCGGCTCGAGCCGGCTGCCCGAGGCGGAGTCGAACACGTGCATGTGCTCCGGTGGCACAGTCACCGGCAACTGCGCGCCAGGCGGAGCGTGGCCGGCCAACTTCACCACCATGGTGCCGGCCTCGGCGCCGGGGAGATGCCCGTGCATCAGCGTCTCGGACCCGAGGGGCTCGACCAGGTCCACCTCCAGCAGCAACCCACCGGGGCCGGGCAGCAGGTGCTCCGGGCGGATGCCGATGGTGAGCGCGCGCCCGTCCGGGCCTGCGCGGCGGCCATCGGCGAACGGCAGCAGCGGGCCGGCGGCGAGCTGCGCGGCGCGGCCGTCCCGCGCCATGCTGGCGGGGAGGAAGTTCATCGCCGGCGCGCCGATGAAGCCGGCCACATAAATGTCCGCGGGACGTTCGAATACCTCCAGCGGCGTGGCGAGTTGGGCGGGGCGGCCCCGGTGCAGCACCAGCAGCCGGTCACCGAGCGTCATCGCTTCGACCTGATCGTGCGTGACGTAGAGGGAGATGACCCCAAGCCGTCGCTGCAGCCGCCGGATCTCCGCCCGCATCTGCACCCTGAGTTTCGCGTCAAGGTTGCTCAGCGGTTCATCAAACAGGAAAAGCTTGGGATGTCGGACAATGGCGCGGCCCATGGCGACGCGCTGCCGCTGGCCGCCGGAAAGCTGCCGCGGCTTGCGCGTCAGCAGGGCGCCCAGGCCCAGCAGTCCGGCCGCCTCGTCCACGCGCTGGCGGATTTCGTCGCGCGCCATGCCGCGGATGCGCAGGCCGTATGCCATGTTCTGGAACACGCTCATGTGGGGATACAGGGCGTAGTTCTGAAACACCATGGCCATGTCCCGCTGCGCCGGGTCGCGTGCGGTGATGTCCGCCCCGTCCAGCAGAATGTGCCCGAAACTGGGGGTCTCGAGCCCTGCCACCAGCCGCAGCAGGGTGGACTTGCCGCACCCGGACGCGCCGACGATCACCAGCATCTCGCCATCGGCGAGCGCCAGGTCGATCCCGTGCAGCACGGCGGTGTCACCGAAGCTCTTGCGCAGCCCGGCTAGTTCAAGGGTGGCCATCGGGTCGGCACACTGCCACGCTCGCGCGCCGGCAACAATCACCGTCCCGGCTGAGATCCGGAGGAACGCCATGATCTGCGACGTCCACGCGCACTACATCCCGGCGAAATTCAGCGCGTTCATGCGCGACCGCTTCCCCCCACGCGTCGGCGTGCCGGACCGGACGGGCATTGCCAGGCATCCAGTGTCGGATTCACCTACCGACATCCAGGGCCGGTTCGAATTGATGCAGGCCGCCGGTGTCGAGCGCCAGATCCTATCGCCCCACCGCCAACCCTATCTCCCTGACGAAGCCGAGGGCATCAAGGCAATCCACCTGCTGAACGACGGATATGCCGAGCTGGCGGCGCGCTATCCCGACCGCATCGCTGCCTACGTCATGCTCCCGCTGCCCCACATCGACGCCGCCCTGCGCGAAATGGCCCGCGGCCTGGACGAACTCGGCTGCGTCGGCGTGAACATGAACATCTCCTGCCTCGGCCGCTCGGTGGCCGAGCCCGCGTTCGAACCAATCTATGCCGAGCTGAACCGCCGCGGCGCTATCCTGTTCGTGCACCCCTCGGTGACCGGGGTGTGCTCGCCGGTGATCAACGACTGGGGATTCCGCGCCTCGATCGGCAACTCGGTCGAGGATGCGATGTTCGTCGCCCACATGATCGCCCGGCAGATCCCCTGCCGCTACCCCAACATCCGCTTCATCGTGCCGCATCTCGGCGGCCCCATCCCCATGCTGCTCAACCGGCTGGACCTGCAGGGGGTGCGCGACCTCGGCAGCCTGGCCGAACTCCCCAGCGTGACGGCGCGGCGCTTCTGGTACGACACGGTCTGCTACGGCTCCAAGGCGGCGTTCACCTGCGCATGCGAGGCGTTCGGCCCGGACAGGCTGGTCACCGGCAGCGACTATCCGGTGTTGCAGGACTACGAAGCATACCGCGAGACCTTCGCCTATATCGAACGCCTCGGCCTGCCGCCGGAGATCTCCGAGCGCATCCTGCACCACAACGCACAGGCACTGTTCGGCTTCCCGCATGAGAGCATGTCCACTGTGACTGGAATCGTCGAGCCAACTGTCATTGCGCGTTGACCACCGGCCGGGACGGCCGACCCACCCAGAATGAAACTGCCGACGTTGCCAGCGGCACGATACTCCCCCTCCCCTTGTGGGAGGGGGCTGGGGGGAGGGGTTCGTGCGGCAGGAACCCCCTCCCCAACCCCCTCCCACACGAGGAGGCGGAGTTGGTTTCTTGCGAGGCGCGAAGCGACGAAGCAATCCCCCGCCTGACGAACCGTGGCTCCCCAGGCGGAGGATTGCTTCGTCGCTTCGCGCCTCGCAATGACAGCAGGATGCGCTGCGTTTCCGGTCAGGCTGGAAACGCTCCAGGGCAAGGTCACCCTGACCGGAAAGGCCGATCCCCATGCGTCACCCTCGCGGAAGCGAGGGTCCAACGCGGTCTTGCAGCCGACCCGTCGCATCGGCCCCGCTTTCGCGAGGATGACGACCGGCCGACTTTGGTCTGGTTGGAAATGCTCGACCCGTCGGCGAGGAAAACCGGGGTAATGCCCACCCCGACGCCGGTCATCGCGGCCGCGCCGTCATCGCGACGCGTGGCGCAGTCCTGCTCACGTCAACGGCACGCGACGGGGGGAAAATCCGGAATCCGCGGCAGGCAGGTGCGGCCCCGCGCTGCCGCCGCCCGAATCGCGACGGCGGGACCGCCGCTGGGCGGCCCCGTGCGTCACGCCTCGACGGTCCGAGCCACAGGTTCAGGGCGGGCCGGCGCCGGATGCCGCAGCCAATGGCGCGCACGGTGCTGGCCATGCGGGCGGCGCGAGGGCGGGTGGCGCGAGGGCCGGCAGCAGGAGGGCCGGCGCACCGGCGCCGGTGCGCCGAGCGGCGATTACCTTGCGTTCTCGCCTGCACATGGCGATCAGCAGGCCGTGAGCGTTGCCGCCGTTTGCATCGATGACCGACCACAGCTCCTGCCACAGCGGATGCCTCGTGCCAATGCCGAGATCAAAGCAGATTTCGGCAAGCACCGAGCCGGCCGGGCGGCGGCGGATCAGGGCCGCGATCTTCTCTGGCGTGGGCATGCCAACGACACGCGGATCGGCGTCCTTGTCGCGTTGCTCCGCCGGCGGCTGGCCGGGGCGCGGCCGGCGTGCGGAGGAGTCGCGGACGCGCGCAGGGGCGTCGTCCCGGCGGTCGCCGCGGCTGACGAGCCTGGCCTCGAGCGCGGCGGCGCGCAGCAGCGCGCGGGTGATATACGCGAGGATCAGCCCGATGTCGGCGGTACCGAAGTCCAGCGTGAGGATGATGAGGTTGGCGGGGGAGATGTGCTGCTGCCGCCGCAGCGCGCTTGCGAGTTCCTTGCCGTAGTCGATGAGCTTGCGGAGGACGCAGCGCAGGCGCCCGGTGCGGCTGAGCCCTGGCGTGCCGGCGGCCGGCCGATCCGGTTGGGGATCGGGGAGGTCGGGTGGGGCGGCAGCGTTTGGCGCGGCGGACATGAACATAACAAGAACACAAACGGCGAGGCGAGTCAAGGAAAATTTTCTGCCGCGGCACCAGGCTGGGGTGTGGTGCGGTGCGCCACGCACTGCCCGCGCCGGCGGCGGGCGGTTGCGGAGGGGGTTGAACGCTTCGCTCTTATTGCGAACTCTGTTGATTGCAACCGGGATCAACCTGACGGACGGCAGTCGCTGCCGGTATGGCGCGTTGCCGGGACCAGTCCCGCGGCGCCAGTGCGTTGACGTCTGGTTGATCTTCAGCACGCAGCAAGCGCGGAGAGCACGGTGTTCACGGAGCAGCGCAGCCCGCCTCGGCTGGACGGCTTGCGTCGCGCCGTTATGCAACCCTTGCCGACGCGGACCGCTGCTTCTCCGTGCTCACCGTGTTCTCTGCACGTCCTCCGTGCTGAAAACACGCAGCCCCGCGCCGCCACCGGCGGTGGCGGGTGGCGGCACTGCGCTGGACGGCTGGGTTGGGTACTTTTGGCCGAAAGGCGACCGACCGTTCAGCAGTGAACTCTGGCAAAAGCGGACTCTGCGACCCCTCTGGACACAAACCTGCTGTGATCGCCAAACTCGCGCGGCACCGAGGAGCTTCTCCGATGACGATCATCGATTCGCAGGTCCATGTCTATGAGGCAAACACGGCGAAGCGTCCCTGGCACAATGTGCCGAACTGGCCCGATCATGTCACGGGTGACGAGATGGTGGCGGCGATGGACAAGGTCGGCGTCGACGGTGCGATCTTCATCTCCGCCTTTTCCATGTACCGCTTCGACGCCAGCTATGCGGTGGAAGTGCAACGGGCGCATCCCGACCGGTTCGCCATCGTCAAGCCGGTCGACCCGGACGATCCGGCGGTGGCTGATGTCGTCGCTGACTGGAAGCAGACGCCGGGCGCGGTCGGAATCCGCATCATGCTGCCGAAAGATGCGGGGCGCGCGCCGGACGATCCGGGCCTCGACCGGATCCTGCGCGCGGCCGTTCGTTACGATTTTCCCGTCAACATCCTGTTCTGGGACAACCTGGACGTGGGCACCGCGCTGATCGATCGCCATCCCGACACGCGGTTCATCATCGACCATCTGGGCATCCTGCAGCCGCGCGTGCCGCCCGCGCCGCCGCAGCCCTGGGCCGACCTGCCGAAGGTGCTGGAACTCGCCAGGCGCCCTAACGCGGTGATCAAGGTCAGCGGCGCCTGCACGCTGTCCCGGGAGCCGTATCCCTTTGCGGACATTTGGGACCCGCTTGCCCGCGTTTTCGATGCCTGGGGTTTCGATCGCTGCTTGTGGGGCACGGACTGGACGCGCGCGTTCGCTGTCGTCAACTACGAGCAGGCGGTCGAGCCGTTTCTGAACACCGACCGGCTGAGCGACACAGAGCGGGCGATGCTCATGGGCGGCGCCTGCACCAAGGCTTATGGCTGGTCGCCGGGGACTCGCTCGTAAGTCCACCGGGGTGACGCGGCGGCATCTGCGAGTATCGGTGTTGGCCGCGGCCCCCGACAATCGGTCTTATGATGGCCGGGAGCGGAATGGCCGCTTTCGGCGACGTACCAGCGAAAGCGGACTCGGGGTTGGAGAAAGCCACCAGCCGATTCCAACCCGAAGCGGCGGTAGCAGTATCCACTGGCGTGGACCGTCGCATCCGACCCTTTGCACCCACGCAAACTGACCCACACCTTTCAGGCTGGGCCGCTGCGCCCGGACGCTACTTCTCCCCCTCGGTCAGCCCGGCGACGAACCAGCGCTGCATCACCAGCACGACCACCACCGGCGGCAGCAGAGCCAGCACCGCGGTCGCCATCACCGCCGCCCAGTCGGTCTGCGTCTCCACTCCGATCATCTTGACGATGCCGATCACGATGGTGTCCAGCCCGGGATCGGTGGCGACCAGCAGCGGCCACAGATACTGGTTCCAGCCGTAGACGAACAGGATCACGAACAGCGCGGCGATGTTCGCCCCCGACACCGGCAGCACGATGTCGTACAGAAACCGCAGCGGCCCGGCCCCATCCATCCGCGCCGCCTCCACCAACTCGTCCGGAATGGCGACAAACACCTGGCGGAACAGCAGCGTCGCGGTGGCCGAGGCGATCAGCGGGATCCACAACCCGTTGAACCGGTTGATCAGGCCGAAATCCGCCATCACCGCGTAGGTCGGGATGATGCGCACCTCGACCGGCAGCATCAGCGTCACGAAGATCAGCCAGAACGCGATCTGCCGGCCGGGAAACCGGAAGAACACCACCGCATAGGCCGATAGGACGGAAATAACGATTTTTCCGCCCGCGATCGCCAGCGCCATGCCGAGCGAGATCAGCAGCATGTGCCAGACCGGCTCGGTCCCCATGGTACCCTGCGTCAGTACCCGCGCATAGACGCCAAGGCTGGAGAGATGCGGCACCAGCGACAGTTCGCCGCGGGCGATCGCGTTGGAATCCTGCGTCGATCCGGCCAGCACCAGCCACACCGGGAGAGCGAACAGCACCACCCCCAGAGCGAGGATGCCGTGCGCCAGATAATCGGGGCGGTTCCGCATCATCGCCCTCCTGCGCGAAGCGTACCCGGCCGCCGACCGGCCGTCCGCACTACTTGGCGGGCTGCGGCGCTGCGGGCGCCGGCGCGACCGCTGGCGTGCCGCCGCCACCAGCCGGGGTCGTCGCGGCCGGTGCCGCCGCGGGTGCCGCTTCCGGTGACGGCAACGGCACCGGGTTGGCCGCCAGCGTCCGCAGATAGGCGATCACGTCTGCGCGCTGCTGAGCACTGGGGATTCCCGCGAAGGTCATACGCGTGCCGGGGGCGTACTGCGCCGGCTTGAAGAGCCAGGTGTTCAGTGCATCGTAGCTCCAGGGCTGGCCTTTGAACTTCTCCAGCGCCGGCGAGTAGTTGAACCCCTCCTCGTGGTCGTGCGGCCCGCCGACCACGCCGTAAAGATTGGGACCAACCAGCGGCTTGCCACCTTGATCGAACGTATGGCAGGCGGTGCAGACCGTATGGGCGTACTTGTTGCCAGCCTGCACGTCGGCCTTGGCCAGCAGCGGCGCGATCGGCGGCAGCTCCTCCGGCTTCGCCGCCGCGGTGCTGGCCGTCGCCTCGGCCGGCGCGCCCTGGATGTTGAGCACCGACTTCTCCAGCGGCGTTTCACGCACCAGGTTGTCGGCGATCATGCCAGTGAGAAAGAACACGATGCCGGCGACCAGGACCGCGGCAATGCCCTTGTTGACTTCCATACTGTCCATGCGGCCAGGCTTCCCCATCGATCGGCGGCGCAACGTGCAACAGGACCCTCCGGCCCGCCGTTGCGCGCGGCCGTTTGCGTCCATAAGGTGGGCGCACCATAGGGAAACGACCCAGCCCCATCAACCCACCCAGTCCGGACCCCGCGCGTGAATCCGATCATCGTCATCCCCGCGCGTCTGGCCTCCACCAGGCTGCCCGGTAAACCGCTCGCCGAGATCAACGGAAAACCGATGATCGTGCATATGCTGGAGCGCGGGCGCGAGGCGGGGCTCGGCCCGGTCGCGGTGGCCTGCGGCGATGCCGCGATCGCCGACGCGATTCGCGCCGCCGGTGGGCGCGCGGTGCTGACCGACCCCGACCTGCCATCCGGCTCCGATCGCGTGCACGCGGCGCTGGCCGAGCTCGACCCCGAGGGCCGGCACGACGTGGTGGTGAACCTGCAAGGCGACTTTCCCACCATCGCCGCCGCCCAGTTGCGCCTCGTGGTGACGCCGCTGGCCGATCCCGGCACGGATATTGGCACGCTGGTGGTGCCGATCGTCTCGGACGAGGAAGCCAACACCGCCTCGTTCGTAAAGGCCGCCTGCGCGTTCGCCGAGGGCCAGGCGGTCGCCCCGGCACTGTATTTCTCGCGGATGCCGATCCCCTGGGGCGATGGGCCGCGCTGGCACCACGTCGGCATCTATGCGTATCGTCGCGCGGCGCTCGCCCGCTTCGTGGCGCTGCCGCCGTCGCCGCTGGAACGGCGGGAGAACCTGGAGCAATTGCGGGCATTGGAGGCGGGCATGCGGATTGGCTGCGCGCGGATCGAACACGGGCCGTTCGGGGTCGATACGCCGGACGACCTGGAGCGGGCGCGCCGCCTGCTGGCCCCGGTGGCGCCGACCCCAGCGGGGCGCGCATGACCGGCACCATCGCCTTCCAAGGCCAGCCGGGCGCCTACTCCGACCTGGCCTGCCACACCGCCTACCCCAACATGACCACGCTGCCCTGCGAATCGTTCGAGACAGCGATGGAAGCGGTGCGCGACGGTCGCGCCGAGCTGGGGATGCTGCCCTGCGAGAACAGCCTCGCCGGCCGCGTGCCGGACATCCACCATCTGCTGCCGCAATCCGGCCTGTTCGTCGTGGGCGAGCATTTCCAGCGGGTGGAACACTGCCTGCTGGCGGTGCAAGGGGCGACGCTCGGCGACCTGAAGCGGGCGCATTCGCATACTGTGGCGCTCGGCCAGGTGCGCCACAGCCTGCGCTCTCTGGGGCTGACGCCGGTGGTGCAGGCCGACACGGCGGGCGCGGCGCAACTCGTGGCGCAATGGGGCAGCAAGGAGGAGGCGGCGATCGCCTCGTCGCTGGCCGCCGAGATCTACGGCCTGCAGATCCTGCGCGAGAACATCGAGGACGCAACGCACAACACCACGCGCTTCTATGTCATGGCGCGGCGGCCGGTGAACCGCGATCCGGCAGAGCAAAACCTGATGACGACGTTCGTTTTCCGGGTGAGGAACGTGCCGGCGGCGTTGTACAAGGCGCTCGGCGGCTTCGCCACCAACGGCGTCAACATGACCAAGCTGGAGAGCTACATGATCTCGGGCCAGTTCGTCGCCACCCAGTTCCTGTGCGACGCGGACGGCCACCCGGAGCAACCCGCACTGCGCCGGGCATTGGAGGAGCTGACGTTTTTCTCCTCCGAGGTGCATGTGCTTGGGGTTTATCCCGCGGCGCCATTCCGGCTGGCGCAAGGCGCCGGGGAGTGACAGTCTCGGCGGCGGGTTTCGCGGTGCTACAGCGCTGTCTTGCTCGGCAGACTGGCGGGGCGATCGTACTCGAGTGGCTGTCGCCGGGAGATCGCCGGGGTCAGAACTCGGGCGCCCAAGTCTGGCGCTCGCGTTGAAGTCGGGGAATTTCGGCGCGACCGATTTCTTCCTGGAGGCGTTCCGATGCCTGGCATGAATGAGCAAGCCGCCCGAGAAGCGATCTGCCGGCTCGGCGCAAGCATGTTCGCGCGCGGCCTGACCTTTGGCAGTTCCGGCAATATCAGCGTCCGTCTCGACGATGGCTGGCTGATGACGCCGACGAATGTCGGCATGGGTGAATTGGATCCGGCACGGCTCGCCCGGCTGGACTCCGCAGGGCGCCACGTCTCCGGGGACGCGCCCACCAAGGAGGAATTCCTGCACCGCGTGATGTACGCGGGTCGGCCTGACGCCGGCGCGGTCGTGCACCTGCATTCGACCTATTCTGTGGCTGTGTCGTGCCTGGCGGATGTCGATCCGGAGGATGCGATTCCGCCGATCACCGCCTATTACGTCATGCGCGTTGGCCGCCTTCCTCTGGTGCCCTACTTCCCGCCCGGCGACACGCGTCTGGCGGAGGCGGTGCGCCCCCTGGTCGGCAAGCACCATGCTGTCCTGCTGGCCAATCATGGCCCCGTGGTCGCAGGAACGTCCCTCTCTGCCGCCGCCGGCGCGATCGAGGAGCTCGAGGAAACCGCCCGGCTCCATCTGATGCTGCACGGCCGCGCGGTGCGCACCCTGACAGCGCAGCAGGTGGACGAGCTCAGCGCGAAGTTTGGATGAGCTGACGATTGGCCAGTCCGCCGCACCGCATCGGTCTCGTCGCAAGCGAGCGATTGCGCACTGGCCCCGATGCGCCCCGCCTGCGGTTCATGGCCGCATTCCGCCGGTGCTTCGTGGCGCCACTGCGCGCCGAAGTCCACGTGGTCGGCGCCACCTATGATGCGCTCGCCGCAGTCGGGTATTGATTGGTTGACCGGGTCTCTGGGGGACGCGCTCGAGGGCGCGGGATTCGCCAGTCCGACGTTGGTGGGGCTTGCGTGGCGCCCAAGGCACGGTTTCAGTCACACGGTCCGCCTGTGGCATGGCCGCCTGCGAGCGCAGGCATCAGTCTGGCAGCCCGGCTCCCGCCGGCGTCGCTTCGCGGAGATAGACGATGAGTTCGTCCACCGGGACGACATCGGCATAGCGCGCGCCAAGATCGGTGAGATGAATGGCATGCAGCGCGCGATCGAAGTCGCCCACCGCCTCCCTGGCGAGCAGAACGCGGTAGCCATACTGCATCGCGTCCACGGCCGTTGCACGTACGCAGCAGCTTGTGGTGCATCCGGCCAGGATCAGCGTATCCACCCCGATCGACGTCAGACGGGCATGGAGATCCGTGCCATGGAATGCCGACGGAAACTTCTTCACCAGCACCGGCTCATCCGCGCGCCGCTGTAGCGCTTCGTCGATCTCGACCTCGACGCTGCCTAGCTGGAGGCCATTGAGCCACGGGACCTTTGCAACCCATAACCCAGCGTCCCGCATATCCTGCTCATAGGCGATCGTCGTGAACAGCACGGGGGCGCGGCCGCGCGCCGCCGCCAGCAGACGATTGGCCTGCGCGAGTTCCGCCGGAAAGCCGCTGCTGGGAAACCGCTCGGTGCCGCGCGTGAATGCGTTGCTGAAATCGACGACCAGCAGCGCAGGGCGCACGCCTTTGCCGACATCCGTGCGGTAGCCACGCCGATCGTACACCGCCAGCAGATCGACGACGCGCGCCGAGGCAAGCTCCGGCCACGTCGCCAGTGTCGCGTCCTGCTTGCTGGTCATGGTCGATCAGTGCGCCAGGTGGCGACGCACGAAACGGCCGGTGCCGACCGAATCCGACAGCAAGCAACCGTCGCGCAGCACCGGGCGGCCGCGCACCAGCGCATGCACGACGCGGCCGTGGAACGCCCGGCCCTCATAGATCGAGTAGCCCGCGGCAGAGACCACATCGGCGCGATCCAGCGTCCACGACGCCTGCGGGTCGACGATGGTGAAGTCGGCGTCAAGGCCCGGTGCGATGGCTCCCTTCACGTGCGACAGGCCCATCAGCCGCGCCGGGTTGGTTGCCACCAGATCGGCGATGCGGGCCAGCGACAGTCCGCGCTTGTGGTGTCCTTCGGTCAGCAACACTGGCAGCAGCGTCTCCAGTCCGGGGCAGCCCGGCGAGGCGCTCCAGATGCCGCCTTGTTTGGCCGCGATACCACGATGGACGTGGTCGGTGCCGACCGTGTCGATGGCGCCCGAGAGCAGACCCGACCAGAGCGCCGCGCGATCCGCGGCGGTGCGCAGCGGCGGATTGATCTTGCCGACATCGCCCCCTTCCCACGTGATGTCGTGCGTGAGGTAATGCGGGCAGGTCTCTACGAACACGCGTGCGCCGGCGCGGCGCAGCCGCAATGCCGCGGCCAGCGCCTCGGCCGAGGAGGTGTGCACCACGTACAACGGCGCACCGGCGACCTGCGCGATATAGGCAGCGCGCTGCACGGCATCGGCCTCCACGAAGGGCGGACGGGACGCGTTCCATGTCGCCAGCCCGCCGGTACCGTCGGGATCGGCCGCCCGCACCCGGTCACGCATCACCCAGGCAAGTTCGATCGTTTCGGGATGCGGGCAGACCATGCCGCCGTTCGCGGCGGCAATTTCGCAAAGCCGCAGCAGGAAGCCGTCATCGATATCCGGCAGGCCGAGGCGGGCGCCTTCGCCACCGCGGTTGTTCATGAAAATCTTGAGTGTCGGCACGCCCAGATCGCGGATGTAGGACGCCGCGGCGGCAAGCTGTGCCTCGGTCGAGATGCAGAAATGGTAGCCGAAGTCGATGCGTGCGCCGGCCTGGGTCACCGCCACCACGTCGTCGAACAGAGTCTCATACGGCTCGGTCGCCAGCAGGTACGGCACGAAGCAGGTCACCCCGCCTTTGGCCGCCGCCGCGGTCTCGCCATCCGCATCCGCCGGCTTGCGAGGGCGTGAGATGTCATTGCCGCTGCCCAGGTGCAGGTGCACGTCGATCGCGCCGGGCATGACAACCAGACCGCGCACCGACCACGCCGCCGACGCCGCACAGGCTTCCCCGGGGGCGAGGATCGCAGCGATGCGGCCGTCCCGCACGGCGATGTCGCACGCGGTCTGGCCGCGGCCGGGCAGGATCGCCTCGCCACCGCGGATCACGAGATCGCAGGGCGCGCTCATGCCGCGACACTCGCGGTGCTGTTCAGACCGGACAGCGTGGCGAGGCACGCCTCGGTCGTCATCACGTCGGCGTATTTCTCCGACATGTCGAACAGGTTGACGCAGTGGGAGGTGTGGCTGCGGTCGTACACCGCGTCATGCGGTACCACGACGCGGAAATTATAGGCGAAGGCATCCACCACGGAGCCCCGCACGCAGCCGCTGGTGGTGCAGCCCGTTACCACCAGCGTATCGACCTGGAGGTCGATCAGATAGCTGGTCAACGGCGTGCCGAAGAAGGCACTGGGATGTTTTTTCGGCAGCAGGATGTCGCCCTCACGCGGCGCCACCTCCGCGACGAAATCGTAGCCGTGGGCGGCAACCGTCATCAGCGCCGGCACTTTTGCGGCGAGCCGGCCGGAGTCGAAGCTCTCCTTGCGTGCGACATGCGGGTACAGCACCGGCCAGCCGCGCTGGCGGAACAGCGCCAGCAGCGGCGTGATGTTGCCCACCGCCTGCCAGCCGATTTCACCGCAGGATGTCGGGAACTCCTTGATCGCCTCGAAGAACGGCCGCGGCACGGTGCCGACGGTACGGTATTGCACGTCGATGATCAGCAACGCCGGCCGGCGGCCGATGCCGGATGGCCGGCCGAAGCCCGCGGCGCGATAGGCGCGCCGTTCGTCGGCGGAAATGATGTCGTCCCACGGATTCATGTGCATGCCCTCACAGGTAGAATCGCTGCGCCAGTGCCCGATAGTCGGTACCGAGTTCGGCGACAGTGGTAGAAGTCACGATGGCGCCATTGCGAAGCACGTACACCCGGTCGGCCACGCTCAACGCAAGCTGGATATTCTGTTCCACGATCAGCATGGTGGCGTGCTGCTGACGCAGGCGCTGCATGATGTTGCCGATCTCATCGACGAAGCGTGGCGCCAGGCCGCCCGAAGGTTCGTCCAGCATCAGCAGCCTCGGCTCCGACATCAGCGCGCGTCCGATCGCGACCATCTGCTGCTCGCCGCCCGATAGCGTGGCAGCGCGCTGCTGCCGGCGCTCCTGCAACCGCGGAAAATAGCCGAACACCTGCGCGAGACGCGCCGCATCGAAGCGGCGGGTCACGGCCCCGAGCCGCAGGTTGTCGAGCACCGACATTTCCGGGAATAGATCGCGTGCCTGGGAAACCTGCACCACGCCCTTGGCAAAAATGCGATGCGGCTTGCGCGGCTGCATCGGCACGCCGTCCCACAGCACCGCACCGGAGGCGATCGGCTTGATGCCGCTGATGGCGTTCAACAGCGTGGTCTTGCCGCTGCCGTTGGCGCCCAGCAGGGCCACCACCTCGCCATGCCGCACCTCCAGCGTCACGCCGTCCAGCGCGATGGCGCTGCCGTAGCGCACCGTCAGATCGCGGATCGACAGCAGCGTGTCACTTGCGGCCAAGATAGGCCTCCAGCACGGCATCATGCGAACGGATCTCGTCGGGCGTACCGCTGGCGATGATCTCGCCGTGGTTGAGTACCAGGATGCGTTCGCCCAAAGCCATGACGAAATCGATCACATGTTCGACCAACAGGACGGAAACGCCCTCTGCTGCCAACTGACGCAGCACGGCGCCCAGCCGGTCCAGCTCCCCCAGCGTCAGGCCGACCGCCGGTTCGTCGAGCAAGAGGATTTGCGTACGTGCCGCGATGGTGCGCGCGATTTCGACCAGACGCTGCTGGCCCGCGGGCAATTCGCCCGCCACACGATCGGCGATGTCGGCGATGCCCAGGCGGTCCAGCGTTTCCCGCGCATGGCCAATGGCGGCCGCCTCGCGCCGGCGTATTCCCGGCAGACGCAGCGCGGTGGCAGCGATTCGGAAGTCCCACGCTTGCGGGATGCCGGTCAGAACGTTCTCCAGCACCGTCAGCTCGCGGAAGATACCGCCGTTCTGGAATGTCCGGCGCATCCCGGCGCGCGCGATGGCGGTTGGCGGCCAGCCGGTCAGGTCCTGGTTGGCAAACGTCACACGCCCGGATTCCGGCTTGACGTACCCGCTGATCACCCCGAACAGCGTCGACTTTCCGGCGCCGTTCGGACCGATGACGGCCTGGATGAAGCCGGGGGCCAGGCTGAACGACACGTCGGACAGCGCCAGCAGGCCGGCGAAGCGCACCGTCACGCCGTCCACCTGCAACACCGGGTTCATGGTTCTTCACCGAAGAAGCGGTCGCGCAGCGCCGGCACGTAGCGGGTCAGCAGGCCGCTCAGGCCCTGCGGCATCAGCAGCAGCACCAGGATCAGCAGCATCGCGAACGCGATCTCCTGCACCCCGGCGACATTGCGCAGCAATTCCGGCGCAGCGGTCAGCAGCACGGCGCCGATCAGCGAACCGGCCAGGCTGCCGAGGCCGCCGATCATAACGATGGCAAAATGCAACAACAGTTGCGTCAGGTCGAAACTGTCCGGTGTGATGCGACCGAGCACGATGGAGAACAGTGCGCCGGCGATGGCCACGATGAAACCACTCCAGGCGAAGGCAATCATTTTCACCCGAACCGGCGACAGACCGAGCGACGCCGCCGCCAGTTCGTTCTGCCGCACCGCGTTCAACGCACGCCCGAGGCGGGAACGCAGCAGGTTGCGGGTTATCCAGTACAAGGACACCGTCACTGCCAGGCAGACATAGTATTTCTGTGCGTCCGTGGTCAGCGCATGGCCGAACACGATCGGATCCGGCACCGCCACGCCGGAAGACCCACCGGTAATCGCGTCGGTATGAATATAGGCCCAGCGCAACAACTCACCCATGGTGAGCGTCACGATCGCCAGGTAGTAGCGCTCCAGCCGAAGTGCCGGCAGTGCAACGAGCAATCCGACCATGCCGCCGAACACGCCGCATGGCAGCAGGCTGATCCAGAACGGGATGCCCAACCGCGCCGCGGCCAGCGTTGAAACATAGGCTCCGACCCCGAAGAACGCCGCATTCGCAAATGCAAGCTGCCCCAGGTAGCCGAGCACGATGTTGAAGCCGAGGCCGACGAGGCTATAGAGCAGAATGGTATTGACGATGTATTGGGTATAGCTGTTGACGAATATGGGCAGCATGAGCAATGCGGCGAGCGCGGCCACGACGAGCCAGATAGGGCTGGCACGCCGGCGCGGTCGAACGACGTATCGCGGCGCGATCGGTTCCAGGTCAGACACGCACTGTGGCCTTCGAGCCGAACAGGCCGGAGGGAAACACCAGCAGTACCACCACGATCACGATATACGCAAAGATGTCGATCAACGACGAAGATATGTAGCCGCCGGCAAGCTGCTCCATGATACCCACCAGCAAGCCGCCCAGTACCGCTCCACCAAAGTTGCCGAAGCCACCCAGCGTCATGGCGGCGAAAGCCCGCATCAGCACGCCGCCACCCATATCCGGGTAGATCAACGAGATCGGTGCCGTCAGGATGCCGGCCACCGCGCCCAGCGCCGCCGAAATGCCCCACATCGCGCCATGCAGCGCCGGCAGGTTGATCCCCACGAGCACCGCGCCGCGCGGTGCCTGCGATGCAGCCTGCGCGATCCGGCCGAAGCGGCTGAAGCGGAACGTCGTCAGGAATACCGCCACCAGCCCCAAGGTGACGCCGGCGATGATGACATCCTGCACCGTGACCACCACACCGCCGACTTCGATCGGCGGGTAGGAGAACACGGGTGGCATGCTCAACACGTCGCCGCCATAGCGGTAGCGGGCCAGACCCTTGAACAGAAACGAAAAGGCCACCGTCATCATCGCGGTCGACATATGCGATGCGTCGCCCATCGGACGGATCAACAGGCGCTCGATCGCCAATCCTACCAGGAACATCACACAGATCGACGCGACCGCGGCGGGGACAAAGCCGAGCCCTACGACCTGCACGAAGATATAAGCGAACAGAGCGCCCAGCATGAACAGCTCGCCGTGGCCAAAGTTCACGATGGCCGTGGCGCGAAACAGGACCGTCATGCCGAGCGCCACCAGGGCATAGATGCTGCCCTGGGAAATGCCGCTGGTGACCAATTGCAGGAACATGGCGTTCGCCGGGCGAGGGATGCCGTCAGTTGCCTTTCTCGTCGCTCCAGCGCTTCAAGGCGATGATCTTGTCGCCTTCAAAGCGGCGCATGACGCCCTCCTTCGCGCCGTCGTGGTCAGCGGGTGAAAAATTGATCGGTCCGGCTTCCACTCCGGAGTCGAAGTTCTGCAGTTTGTCGAGCGCCGCGAGGAAGCCCGCCCGGGTCACGTCCGGACCCAGCCCTTGCAGTACGTGGAAGATCACGCGCGTTCCCGCCATGCCGACGAAGGTGTAGGTGTCGATCGTTTCGTTCGGATAGTACTTCTGGAAGATCCCCCGCGGTTCCGCAAGTTCCGGTCCATCGACTGGGCCAGCCAGGTGGTAATACACGTACAGGTTCTTCAGCGCGGCGGGATTGCCGACCCGCTTCAGCGTGTCTTCCAGGCTGACGCCGGAATTCCCGAACACCGGTATCTGCATGCCGTACTTGAACCCATCGCGCATGAAGATCGCCAGTTCGGCGGGATAAAGCATGGCCAGCACAACCTGCGCGCCGGAGTTGCGCAATTGGAGTACTTGCGGTGTCGCATCCATCGACCCGCGTTCCATCCGCAGCTCGGCGATCGGCTGGATGTGGTATTTGCTCTCCAGCCGCTGCAACGCCGGCTCGCGATACGACTTTCCCCAATCGTCGCTGTGGCTGATGATGGCGATCTTGGTTATGCCAGGCTTGCTCATCGCGAAATCGACCATCACGTTCACATTGTCGGATGCGGTGGTCGATGCCTGGAAGATCGTTGGCTGCGCGGGAGTCGCGATCTCGGTCGCCGCCGCGCCTACCACCATCCAGGGCACGCCGGCTTTGATGATCTCCGGCTTGACGGCCAGCGACACACCGCTGCAAACGCCACCGTCGATCATGAAGACCTTGTCCTGGTACAGCAGCTTCTTGACCGCCGCGACACCCTTGATCGGGTCACAGGCGTCGTCCTCGGCGATGATCTCGATCTTTCGCCCGTTGATGCCGCCGTGGGCATTGACATCCTTCATCAGAGCCTCGGCGCCCAACAGGATATGCCCGTACAATGACGCCGGCCCGGTCAGCGGACCGAACATGCCGATCTTGATCGTGTCCGGCGTGACACCCTGTTCGTCGGCCCGGGCCGGGCCGGATAGCGTGAGGCCGGCGGCAAGCATGCCGGCGGCAAGCGTGATCCCTCGCATGAGCAATCGTCCCTGTCAGTTTGTTGGCAGCATCCGTGCAAGCTCGGCTTTCAGCACCTTGCCCGCCGAGTTTTTGGGTATCGCGTCCACGAAAACCACGATTTCCGGCACCTTGTAGCGCGCGAGCCGTGCAGCGCAGATCGCCCGCAACTCCGGTTCCCCGATCGGCCCGGCGCGCACCACGAACGCCGCGACTTGCTCGCCGAACTCGGCGGACGGAGCGCCGATCACCGCGGCTTCGGCGACGGCCGGCGCATCCAGCAGCACTTGCTCGATATCGGCCGGATAGATGTTCACGCCGCCGCGGATGATCATGTCCTTGGCCCGCCCGCGCAGGTACAGGTAACCGTCGGAATCGAATGACGCGAGGTCGCCAGGATAGAACCACCCGTCGCGGAACGCAGCGCTGCCGTCGCCCATGTGGTAGTGATCCGGCGAGGCCGGGCTGCGATAGCGCAACTGGCCTATTGCATCCGCCGGCAGTGATCGATGGTCGTCGTCCACCACTTCGACATTGACGCCGAAGCACGGCCGCCCCACCGATCCGCCATGCGCGGCGTAATCGTCTGGCGACAGCAGGGAAACGCCACCCGCCTCGGTCGATGCGTAGTATTGGAAGAGATTGGGGGTCAATCGCTCGCGGATGGCACGGGCTTCCGCCGCATACAGCGCCGACCCGCTGGAGATCAGGGCGCGCAGGCGGGGGAATGCCAGGCCGGCAAAATCGTGCTGCAACAGCCGGCGCATCAGTGTCGGCACCAGGAACATCGACGTGCCCTGCGACTGCGAAACGAAATCCACCAGCTCCTGCGGTTCATAGGGGGGCGGGAACAGACAGGCGGTGCCGCCGGCAAAGATCATCGCCAGAACGAAGGCGCGACCGCCGCCGAAATACAGCGGTGTCGCCGTGACGAAACGGTCGGACGAGCCAAGCCCGATATCGATCCAGTACACCATGAAGCGGTTGGTGAACTGCCGGTGCGTGAGCCGCGGTCCTTTCGGCAGGCCGGTGGTGCCGGACGACAGCGACAGGACCATCGGCGAGTCATCGGTTACCGCCGCGTCGCTATGCGGCGTGTCGGAACCGGCGAACCAGTCCTCCGCCGGCCGCAGCCAATCCACCGGCGCGGCGCTCTGGTCGGTCAGCACCGCGTTGGCGGCAAAACGTTCGACCACCGCACTGGTCTCGCCAAGGTTCCAGCGCCGGTCGAGCGGCAGCAGCACCGCGCCGATGCGTCCCAGCGCGAGCAATACCACGACATGCCGCGCGTCGTCGGCCAGCGAGACCCCGACCAGATCGCCGCGCCCGATGCCGCGTGCGGTCAGCGCGTGGCACACCCCATCCACGATGCGATCCAGCGACCCATAGCTGATGCTGCTGCCACGTTCGACGATCGCGTCCTTGGTGGGGCGATAGCGCGCGTGCCAGCGCAGCATGTCGGCGACGGTCATTGCAGGTTTTCCATCCCGGACACTTGCCTTACGCGGGAAGTTTGTAGAGCCGCGCCGCGTTGTCGCGCAGCAGCTTGCGCAGCGAACCTGGGCGCAGGGCGAGCGCCTCGATCTCCTGCATGGTCCGCTCGAAGCCCAGGACCGGGAAATCGGTTCCGAACAACACCTTGTCCTGGCCGTAGGTGTTTATGTAGTTGATGAAACTCGCAGGCCAGTAGCGCGGGCTGTGCGCGTCGCAGCCAATATGGACATTGGCGTGCTTCCAGGCCATCGCGATCATCTCGTCGGTCCACGGGATGCCGATATGGATGCCGACCAGCTTCAACTCCGGCAGGTCGCACGCGACGGCATCCAGCGTGATCGGCTGGCCGACGCTGCGGCACGGATAGTCGCGCGCATAGATCATCGACTGGCCGACCTGCATCTGGATCGGCACGTCCAGCTCGCAGCACTTGGCGTAGAACGGATAATATTTCGCGTGGTCCGGCGCCAGCTCGAACCAGTGCGGATACAGATGCGCACCGATGAAGCCGTATTCGCGCACCGCGCGTTCCAGCTCGCGCACGCCGCGCATTCCCTCATACGGATCGATGCCGGCAAGACCGCTGAATCGGTCGGGATACCGCTGCACCGCGTCGTACACCAGGCGGTACGGAATATGATAGGTTGACGGCGGACCCAGGCGACCGGCCTTGGTGGCGATCAGGAAGGCGCGTTCGATGCCGGCGGCGTCCATCCTGGCCAGCATGGCTTCCAGCGTTATACCGTCGATGGCGGCGGCCTCGCCCTTCATCTTGTCCACGAAGAACTCGCCGCGCCATTGCGGCCGCAGGCGTTGCGCCTCCGGCGTCCAGATATTGACCACGGCGTCGATCGCCTTGATATCGCCGATGCTCATGCGGGTTTTCCTGTCAGGCCCATGTGGCGGGCGATGATCTCTCGCTGGATTTCGTTGGCGCCCTCGCCGAAGGAATACAGCCTGGCGTCGCGCCAGTAGCGCTGCATCGGGCTGTCCGTGGCATAGCCGGCGCTGGCCAGGATCTGCATCCCGTGGTCGGTGACGTATTGGAACATCTCGGTGGCGGCGATCTTCGTCATCGCCGCCAGCTCGTCGCTGGGTTCGTCCGCATCCACCACGCGGGCCAGCTCGCGCACCATCAGGCGGGCCTTCTCGACCGCCATCTTCATGTCCACCAGCCGGTGGCGCAATACCTGGAAGCCGGTCAGGCTCTGGCCGAATTGCTTGCGCTCGATCGCGTGGGCGATCGCCAGGTCCAGCGCCGCCCGGGCGCTGCCGACAATGGTTGCCGACAGGCTGGCACGCGAAAATCGCAGCGTGCCGGTTATAGTACGGAAACCGCTGCCGACCTCGCCCAGCCGGTCGGTGTCCGGCACCACGACATCGTCGAAGCCGATGTCCCAGCTCGGCATGCAGTTGTTGCCGACCTTGGGAATGATCGTCATCGACACCCCTGGCGCGGCGCGCGGCACCAGCAGGGCGACCAGTCCGTCACCGACGCGATCACCGGCGATACGACACAAGGTCAGCAGATGATCCGCCTGGCCCGCGTCGCTGATCCAGGTCTTGCGGCCATTCACCCGCCAGCCTTCGGCGACCCGGGTTGCCCGCGTGGTGACCGCGCGAGCATCGGACCCGGCCCCTGGCTCGCTGAGTGCCAAAGCCACCAGCGCGGTGCCGTCAAGCAGTGGTGGCAGCAGCCGATCCTTTTGCGCCGCAGTGCCGAATTGCAGCAGCGGCATGCCGCCGAAGCTGACCACCCGGTTCAGGATCGAGGCGATCGGCTGCGCGTGGTAGCCGATGCTTTCCTGGATGCGACAAAACAGCGACCAAGGCAGGCCGAGGCCACCCACGGCTTCGGGGAACGGCGCGCGGATCAGTCCCATCTCGCCCAACAGCGGCAAATAATCGTAGGGCGGAACATGCTCGGTATCCCGCCGCGCCATCTCGGCCGGTGACAGCCGGGCGCAGAATCGCTCGACCGCTTCGAGAATCGGCGCATGCTCTGGCGCCAGCGCGGTCACGCCGCCGCCTCGCGCCGGCCGGGTGCATCCAGGAAGTCCAGCATGCGGGCTACCGTCTGCTGCGCATCGGCCTCAGTGCTCAATCCAGGCGTGATTGCGCAGCTCGCGCACGGCATCAGCGCCGCGACCTGATCAAGGTAGCGCAGCAGCATGTCGGTCCGGGCACAGGTCAGCAATGTCGGAACTGTCACCAGCGGCAACCGCTCCTCCTTGCGGTAGGCGATCGCGGCGCGGTAGGACAGGTGATAGGTGCGGGCGGCCTTGGCCACCTCGACGAACTTGTCGTGCAGCGCATCGGCCGACGGCAATCCGACGTCGCGCCGATGCGCCGCGTCGCGGCGGTACCACGGCCAGAACAGATAGGCGTCGCGCACGAAATTCCAGATCCATAGCAGGTGGCTGCCATCCGGGCTCGGCG
>Ga0181521_10002101_pt1 | contig 24174 bp, 22 predicted proteins | sample PEATcosm2014_Bin_32_FD_119764 | JGI IMG/M metagenome (GOLD analysis project Ga0181521, IMG submission 119764) | Peatland microbial communities from MTU Mesocosm Facility, Houghton, MI, USA - PEATcosm2014_Bin02_60_metaG | ecosystem: Environmental > Terrestrial > Soil > Wetlands > Peat | place...
CGGCGCTGCCGCAACGATTTGGCGCTGCACGGCGTCAAAGGGAACCAAGTAAAGCCGTGAGGTGAACTGGTAGGGTGTGAGAGTCCTAACAATTTCTTCTGCCACTCCCTTTGATGAATCCCGTGAGGGAGAGGGGCTTCCGAAGAAGTGCACGAAAGCAGCGTGGCAGCCGCGCCGCATCATCTTGTAGGCAGCCACCGCGGAATCAAACCCGCCAGAAAGCAATACGACGAGCCGGCCACTCGTGACGGCAGGCAGGCCGCCAGCTCCTTCCACCCGGTCTGAATAGATAAGAGCTTTCCCAGGGACAACCTCGACCCAGCAGGTTACCTCCGGGTTCGTGAGTTTCACCTGGACGCTCGGGTCTCTCGCTCGCAGAGAGTCCAGGATGACCCGCCCGAGCTGGCGCTCCAACTCCATGGAATTCATGCTATAGCCTGTCTCGGCGATCTTGGCGCGTACAGCGAAATTGCGCGGCTTCTTTTCCGCCATCAGGGCGCAAGCCGCAGGACCCAATTCAGCAAGCGAACTCGGAACTTCGCGGGCCAGTGCAATGTAGGCGAGACCAAAAACCCGGCGTAAACGCTCCAGGATAGCAGGCGCCGCGGATTCGTCCCCAGGGACAAGCAGCAGGCGTTCTGCAGTGCTGCCGAGCGATTGGACCGGCAAGTCACAGACACTCTGCTTGATGGCGGAGCGCAGTCGGCTGAGGAAGTAGTTCTTGTTCCCACCTTTAAGCCAGATTTCGTGGTAGTGAAGAATGAAAACTCGGTTCATTTCGGAATTATGCCTTTGACAAACCCATAGATTTACCCTAGCGGATTATTGTGTCAGCAGGAACGGCACGACGCTGACCAGCACATAGCCTTCGCGGGAATGCGGCAACGGTGCTATCAGCCTGAGATCTGCTGTGACGCCAGGCTTCGGCTGCCAGTCGCCAAACGGGAGCCAAGCGACTGCAAATTTAGCGATCCAGCCGCCATCTGTAAGGCAGGCGACCGCCTCTCCGGACAACTCCCGAAACTCTTCCTCGTCGTTTGTGCGTCCAAAAAACATCGATGTCATCGGTTTTGCGTTTGGCGGGCGCACACGAACATGCATCTCTGTTATCCACCGCCGCCATGACGGTGCTCCGACTTCCACTATCACAGTGCTGTGGAACATATCATCAAACGCCGCTGCGTTGGGAGAGCGTCTAAATGTTTTCTCAGAGGTTTCCGGATGTTGAGAGTCCAAATCCCTTTCCTTAATTTCAACGTACCCGTAAAGTCTGTCCTCGTCCCATTGAAACCGATACTCCGCGTGAAAAGAATCGAGTTTGCCCTCGATGGCATTAGGAACGGCTGTAACCAGTGCGTTCGGATCGTCAACTCGCACCAGCACGGCGGATTCTCTAGAAACAGCTATCCGAGGCACTTTCTCCCATCTGGCGCTGCTGTTGCTGCTGCAATCAAACCGGACGGGAACGGTTGTGTGAGGTACACGTAACGCGACACTTTTGCGCGTGTTTTCCTGTGCCTCTGAACCCGACACCGCCATTACGAGTGCAGCTACAGCCCATGTTAGGCACAGGGCTCCTGATCCATGCGATGCCATTTCATACCTCCGAATCTGTCGAGCCTCTGGAGACTGCGAGGGTAGTTTACAGCGCAGACCTGGGGACGGCAAGCCGTCCCCCTACAACAACGGCGCGTAGGGGTAGGGTTGCCCTACCCTCGTCGCCTGCTGATTGGCGTCGGCAATCGTCAATCGAAGTCGGCGGTTTTCTTGTTTCTATTTTCTTGCTTCCCGGCGGCTTCGTAACCTTTCCTTTCGCGAACCCTTGATGGCCTCGCGCATTTCAGGTTCGGGGTCAATGCCCAGGGCATCGGCAACTCGATTGATGTAGTTGAAGTAGGAAATGACCTCGACGGCGTCCAGGATGTCGCGGTCCGTGAGTCCAAATTTGCGCAAGCTTTCCACTTCTCGACGGCGCACCGCAGCGGGCGTGCGCGTCACTCGCACGGCGAACTTGCACAGCGCCTTTTGGCGGGCGGAAAGTTTCGCCCGGCGGTAATCATGCTTGACATGCTCGGCCAGCTTTTCGTCTCCTGTTTCCTCACGGAGATCCTCCCCGTGCGCTTCGATTCAATAGAAGCAGTGGTTGGCCCGGGAGACAACCGTGGCCAGCATTTCGCGTTCGGCGCGTGAAAGGCCTGAAGGACCGAACATCGTGGCTTGATACAAATGCATGGAGGCACGCAGGCTCTCGGGGTTCAGGCTTTGCACCTTCAGGATGTTGAAAACCTTGCCGGCCCGTTTGATCGCCTTGTCATATTCGAGCTTCAGTGCGCCCGTGGCGTCCTCGGGTTCGACGGTTTTGATCCACGACATGTTGATACCCTCCTTACGGGGCTGGATCTCGAGAATTAGGGCGCAAGGCTCGTATTGTAACCCTGCGGCTCTTCCGGAAGGGGCAATCCTCGAAAAGCCACGCCTGCAGCCCAGAACCCGCGCTACGATTCGTGTAATGAATCAATTCCTCAAGCGTGCCCGGGTTGTCTGGTTGGCATAGACAGAGTAGAATGACAGGAATGAGTGATTTGGTCCAGATTGCCTCAGCTCCCGTCCAGGTGCGCAAGCCCGAATGGCTGAAGGTGCGCGTTCCCGCCGGGGAGAACTACTTTGAGCTGAGGCAGTTGATGCGCGGGCTCGGGTTGCATACCGTGTGCGAAAGCGCGCGTTGCCCGAACGTCGGCGAGTGCTGGGCGCATCGGATCGCAACTTTCATGATACTGGGCGAGCTTTGCACCCGACGCTGCGGCTTCTGCGCCGTGCCGAAAGGCCTGCCGCACGGCGAGGTTGACTGGGAGGAACCGGAAAGAGTGGCGGAAGCGGCGTCGAAGATGGGTCTGAACTATGTCGTGGTCACTTCCGTCGACCGGGACGACTTGAAAGATGGTGGGGCCACGATATTCGCCCGGACGATTGCGGCCCTTCGCCGGCACATTGCCGGGTGCCAGGTAGAAGTTCTGATCCCCGACTTCCGCGGGTCTGACGAAGCTCTGGAAACCGTGCTGCGTGCTCAACCCGACATCCTGAACCACAACACCGAAACTGTCCCTCGCCTTTACCCGGTGGCGCGGCGTGGTTCCCGGTACGAGCGGTCCCTGCGCCTCCTCACACGCTCACGTGAAATCGCTCCTTCCATCCCAACCAAGTCCGGCCTCATGGTGGGCCTTGGGGAAACGTTTGAAGAACTGCTGGCGGTGCTGAAGGATTTAAGTGTTGTGGAGGTCGAGATCGTCACGATTGGCCAGTATTTGCGCCCCTCCGGTGAGCAGTTGCCTGTGGCGCGCTTTTATTCCCCCCAAGAATTTTCCACTCTTAAGCAGGAAGGTCTCCGCCTGGGGATCCGTCACGTCGAGTCCGGCCCTCTCGTTCGCAGCTCCTACCACGCCCACGAGCAAACCCAAAAACTGAATCAATAAGTCAGTGAATCAATGGCCTAATGTCCCGACCGGCGCGCCAGAGCTTGCTCGGCTTCCTGGTGGAGAGGTTTCCATACCTCCGATTGGGGATGGGCGGTTTCGTCGATCACCTGCCGGTAGAGTGTTTCGCCCTCCTTGACCTGTCCCATGCGGATCTCAATGCTCCCAGCAAGCAATTTCCAAAGCGGGTTGTGGGGATACTGCTGCTCCATCTGGCGAAGCAGTTCCAGGGATCTCGCGAACTGCCGATCGATCGGACGGGAGTAGTCCTTGGCAAGGTGGAATTTCGCCTCCGAGGTCACGAGTTGCCCTTTTTCCATTGCCTCCTGGATTTGGCGGAGACCCACAAGGCGGTCGCCGCCCGGAAGCAGAATCAAAAAGCGCAGCATCTTCACATAGGTCGGCAACGTGTCCACGAAGTAGTTGTAGAGTCCGACTCCAAAATAGGCATCGTTGAGGTTGGGATCGAGCTTCAGGGCGGCGAGAGAAAAACTCCGCAACCGCTTGCCGGCGCGGGCAGTTGCCAGGGCATGGTCCCGTAAAGCTTCCAACCGCGCCCGCAGTCCGTAGGCCAAGCCCTCGTAAAAGTAACTGCGCGCTTCATCCTGATGCGCGTGGAGGCGCGTTTCGGCTTTGCGGATTGCCAGTTCATCCAATCGCCTGAAATCGCCGTCGTAAGGAGTGGCGGCTTCGGAAAGGGCCTCGAAAACGTCCGGGTCAATCAGATTGGCCTCGGTCAAGTAGATCTTCCACCAGTTCGCATCGGCCTCAAGAAGGTAGCCGAGAGGCGACTCGGGATCGGACTTCTGGATCTGGCGGAAGATTTCCATCGCATGGTCGAAGTCGCCGTCCATGAGTTTATTCATCCCGCGGACGGCAATCTCCTGGTTTCTCACTTCGTCTGCCTTCCCGGCCCCCCAAGCAAACTTCACAGTTCCGCAACTAACACTGACCCACAGAAGGATCAGTGCCAGCAGATTCGGTAGTTGAATTCTTCTCATTGAGGCTGCACTCATGTCCAAAGACCCTGCCACGAAGGCCGAGTAGAAACTCGTACATCACCAAGCATTCTAGCGCGAACGGAGGAAAACCAAGGAATCCCGGTACAGGCATTTCAAAGACCTTCCAATTTTGCCACATCGGAAAGACGTATAGCCACTTGGCGCTGGCCCAGTAGTTCCAGAACTCCCAGAGGATTCCACACACAAGCCCGGAACAGAGGTAGGCATTGAGCCGGCTTATTTCACCCTGTTCCAGGTCACGCAACAAGGAGCGCCCTCCCCAGAAATAATTGATGGGGTCGAGCACCAGGATGAACCCTACCCAAACTGCCCCGAACAGACAACCTCCTATGCGTGGAGGCGCGAGCAGGGGAAGCGTAAGGCATGCCAAGCCAAGGGGGAAAAAGGCGATGTGCCTGGAGGGTCGAAAGGCATATCCGGCTTCCCGTTTATCTCGACTCAAACCCAGCGCCGAAATCAGGTCCGCGGTCTCGAAAACGGCGGGCCAGATGGTCGCAAATGACCAGGTGAAACCCAGTCCGCGAAGGAGCCGATTTTGAGGCAGTCCGACGTAAGTCCAGTTTCTAAGGCGCAGGTTGTAGGCCTCAAAAACCAACCACAGGGGTACAGAACAACAAGCCAGACCCAAAAAACTGCGCAGTGCATTACGGATGCGAGACGAACCCTTCAGGCTGCACACCAGCGAATCGGCAAAGAGCAGATAGCCCGTCCACACAATGGGCGTAAAGAAGACTTCGACCCAGCGAACGCGCAAGAACAGCAGCAACTCTGCGAGCATAATAATTGCAAGTCCCGACCAACCCCACGCCGGGACGGAAGCTTTTTTCTGAGTGGAGTATCTCCAGCCCAGCGCGCCTAGCGTCGCCGTCAGCATCACGATGCCTAATAGGATGTGATTCCCGTTCATGAGGCTGGGTAGGTGTATCGCGAACAGGATAGACGACTCAAACTCAAAAGGCAATCGTGGTATCGAGACATCATCAATGCAACCGATGGGGTGGGCGTCAAGACGTTGGAGATGTCGAGTTTCTCAGACTTTTCCGGGAGGTCGAACGCCAAGCGCGGGCGGGGCACACGCTCGCGGCCCCGGCTGATGGCTCTGAACTCCAAGTGCAATCCCGACAGGAAAATAGGCGGAGATTTCTTTTGTGGTCGCCGGGGGCGGGATCCTATGGCGAATTCCGCGCGATGGGAACTCATACCAGCGACTAAGGCCGGCAAACGCCGTTAAGACGGTGGCAGAAAATCACGGCCAGGCGCCGATCAGTCACGACCCGCGCGTCGCCACCTTGTCGTAATGGCACCGCTTGAGTCTGCCCGCGTGATGACGAAACAAATGCGGCTACAAGAGCCGTCCCTTAGAAAAGGGAAGCGGGCTAATCTTTGTAAAGCCAGCCTGCCACCAGCGACGCCATGATCGCTCCCAGCCAGAGGTCGAGCATCCACCAGAGCGGGAAGAAGCGGCTTATCGGAACCCACGAGGCGGTTGTCAGGTTCATGGGAAACCCTGCCGCGAAGCCTACCAACAGCCCGATCGTCAGCGCCGTGCCCGGGCCGGCGCCGCGCGTCGCACGCACTGAAGAGTAGAGCCAGGCGACAACGAAGGCGAGAAGGAAGATCGTGACGAACCAATAAACCAGGAACCAGGGAAAGGGATATCGCCCTTTGCTGAGAATCGCTCCCGATCTCGACGCAGCCGTATACCACGGTTCGAGAATCACCATGTTGACGATAGTGCTCCAGATGCACCAGACCACGCCTCCGGCCAGAGCACCCAGGGCTACACGACGTGTGTTGACTGTTGCCATGCATCACCTCTACGGAATTGAAAGTCTCGGGGAAAAACTCCAACGGACGCTCATGTTACGCGCGCAAATGCGGAAGGTCAAGCAAGAGCACCATTTTCGAAAATCTTCGTGCCTTGCGACGAATCTCTGCAATCATCGCTTGGTCGAGGATGGTGTGAATTGCTGATTTGCGATTGATCCCGCTCGGGCGGCGGGTGATTGACAGAGGAGATTCCATGAGTCTCCGACTCGCCACTTGAAGATGAAAATGCTCTCGGTGATTCCCCTCCTTGATAAGGAGGGGAGCCATTTTCAGGGCAGGAAATTGTCAAACCACTTTTTCAATCGACAATCAGCAATCGACAATCGGCAATCATGGCACCTGCGTAATGGCTCCTTCCGATGCGGAGGAGACCAGCGCGGCATATTTGGCAAACACACCTGTTTTGTACCGCGGCTCGGGCTCACGCCAGTTGGCCAATCTATTCTTGATCTCCTCATCGGCCAGTTCAACATCGAGGCGTCGCTTCTCGATATCGAACACCACAACATCGCCATCGGCGACCGCCGCAATGGGACCGCCACGGGCGGCCTCGGGAGCCACGTGACCCACCATCAGTCCATGCGTCGCGCCGCTGAACCGGCCGTCGGTGAGCAACCCGACCGAGTCGCCCAATCCCTCCCCCACCAGCGCTCCCGTCACGCCCAGCATCTCGCGCATGCCCGGGCCGCCCCGCGGGCCTTCGTAACGGATCACCAGCACGTCTCCCGCCCGGATGCTCTTGCTCATCACAGCACGCATGGCGTCTTCTTCACAGTCAAACACCCGCGCGGGCCCACGATGGTAAGTCCTCTCGTACCCCGCCACCTTGACGACGCAGCCTTCCGGTGCGAGGTTCCCTTTCAGGATAACTAGCCCTCCAGTCCTCTTAATCGGATTGGTGACAGGCCTGATCACGTCCTGGCCCGGCGTCTCGATGGCAAGCCGGGCTTCCTCAGCAACTGTTCGCCCGCTGGGAGTCTGTTGAGACCCGTCGATGAGTCCCGCTTCCAGCAGCTTCTTGGCAATCAGGGGGATTCCGCCGGCCCGATGGACATCTACAGCAAGGTACCGCCCACCCGGCTTCAGATCAGCAATGATGGGCGTGCGCGAACTGATAGCGTCAAAGTCATCGATCGTAAGCGGAACTCCAGCCTCGCGAGCCATGGCCAGCAGGTGGAGCACGGCGTTGGTTGAACCACCCGTCGCCGCCACACTCGCAATGGCGTTCTCAAACGCTTTCCTCGTGAGGATGTCAAGCGGCCGTACGCCTCGCCGGAGCAAATCCATCACCATCTCGCCGGTGCGGTAGGCAACTTCATTCTTCAGGGGGTGTAGGGCCGGTACGCTGTTCCCGCCCATGGGCGAAGGGCCGATGAATTCCATTACCGTGGACATTGTATTAGCCGTGTATTGGCCGCCGCAGGCGCCAGCGCCAGGACAGGCATGGTCCTCGAGGTCCTTAAGCTCGGCGTCCGTCATCTTCCCCGCAGCATGTGCGCCCACGGCTTCGTACACGTCCCCAATCGCAACGTCGTGGCCCTGGAACCGTCCTGGGGCAATCGACCCGCCGTACAGGACAATGCCTGGCACGTTTAGGCGAATCAGGGCCATCGCGCCTCCGGGGATTGTCTTGTCGCATCCGACCAGCGCCACCATGGCGTCAAACATGTGGCCACGGCCCAGCAACTCGATCGAGTCGGCGATGACTTCGCGGCTCACCAGCGAAGCCTTCATACCTTCCGTGCCCATCGTCACGCCGTCGGAAATCGCAATGGTGTTGAACTCCATGGGCGTTCCACCCGCCGCGCGCACGCCTTCTTTCACTTTTGCGGCCAGCTCGCGCAGATGGAAATTGCAAGGCATGGTCTCAATCCAGGTATTCGCGATACCAACAATCGGCTTCGCCAAGTCGGCATCCGTGAAACCAATTGCCTTGAGCATGGCCCGAGCGCCCGCCCGGTCTCGCCCGTCGGTGATGGTGCGACTACAGTGCTTGGGATCAAATGGCATTCTTGCCTCCAGGGTAATCAGCCTACGAAATGAAACCTGACTTAGTGCTGAAGTGCGAATGTTCGCAGATTCGCCGCGAAGCAGCAAGCAGTGTTTTCAGCAGCGCGACGACTGGCGGGAAGCTGAAGAACGTTTGTGAATGTTGTTATTCCGACCCAGAGCGGAGCGAAGGGGGCAATCTAGCTCTGACTGTTTCCTCCACTTACCACCGGCCGCGCTGCCTTGAGCGCCGTACCGAGTGGCGCTAAAGGCTTTCCAATCCCGATTCACCGCTTCGATCAAGGGAATCTTCACTTTCGCCCCAGCTTTTGATCTCCTTCTCACGAGCCCTATCCACCTGAGCCCAGAGCGAGATTCCTCGCTGCGCTCGGAATGACAGGCGTTTCGAATTGGCTCCCATTTCGAAACGACACCGCAACTCAGTGGGACTGGCATTTGCCGGCCTGGTTCGGTTCTGGCATAATGGCCTTTGGCAGCCAGTGTCACGCTCGTGGGGGACTGGGTGAATATTACAACCTCCAAAAAGCGGCTTGACGATTTCTGTCGCAAGTGGAAGGTCGCGGAACTGTCCGCGTTTGGGTCGGTTGTCCGCGACGATTTCCGCCCCGATAGCGACGTGGATCTGTTGGTAGCCTTCGCCTCGGACGCCCAATGGAGCCTCTACGACTGGACGGACATGATCGGCGAGCTCCGGGAGATCTTCGGGCGTGACGTGGACCTCCTCTCTCCCCGAGCACTACGCAATCCCTTTCGTCGGCACGAGATCCTGAAGGCCCGCGAGATCCTGTATGCAGCCTGAGGCCAAGGATGCCGCACACCTGTGGGACATGCTCGATGCTGCCCGCGCCGTTCAGGAATTCGTGGCCTCCCGCTCTTTCTCGCGGTTTCACTCCGCCGAGTGCGGAAGCTGGGCTAACGAAGTTGTCTTCGAGCTTCTTCGAGAGCGCCAATCAAGGCTGCAATATCGTCGCCGCTGGTCCGGTAGTTCGTGATGCAGGCCCGAAGCACGGGCACTGAGTTGGCCAGGCAGGTAGTTGAAATCCAGGCTTTTCCACAGCCGACAACTTTCATGGCCACCGCGTGCAGGTAGGCAGCGGAGCGGCCCTCCGCATGCCGCTTGTCAATGAAGCAACAGAGGGGCAATGGTGTTTCGTTAACGACCTGCCAGCCCGAGGCTTCGAGTTGCTCCCGCAGCAGCGCGCCCATGGCCACCATCTGGCGGATTGCCGCGGCGTATCCCTCCCAACCAGCTACGGCCAGCGAGAGAAACACCTTCAGACCTATGGCCCGGCGGGACCACTGGATCGAGTGCATGCAGGGATCGACCACGTCCAATTCCGCTGCCTCGCGCGGCATATACGTTACGGCGGTACGTAATGTTCGATCGAGGATATCGGTGTGCCGGGTGATATAAATTCCCGCGCCCATGGGCACAGAAAGCCACTTGTGCGCGTCGAAGGTAATTGAATCAGCGCGCTCGATGCCCTCCAATAGAGGACGCAGTTCGGGGACCAACGCTGCCGCCCCGCCCCACGCCGCGTCCACGTGAAGCCATAGTTTTTCGCGCGCAGCCGCCTCTGCGACGGCGGCAAGGGGATCAATCACCCCCGCGTTAGTGGTTCCCGCAGTTGCAACCACCATGAAAGGCGCGAAGCCCTGGCCACGGTCCTGGGCGATTCTCGAAACTAGGACTGCCGGATTCATGCGCAGGCTGTCATCCACTGGAATCTCGTGCACGGCATCCGTCCCCAGCCCGCACAGTCGAGCCGCCTTCAGCAAGGAATGATGCGCCTCTGCGGAAACGTAGAGAACGGGCTGGGCGGCAAGCGCTCGGACGCCACGGCAGGAGAATTCCGGAAACGTCTGCACCAAAGCGGTGAGGACCGCCGTGTGGTTGGCTTCCATGCCACCTGAAGCAAAAGTCCCATCGGTCTGCGCGGGGTCGTAACCAAATCGAGCGCCGAAGGCACGCACCAAATGCTGTTCAACCTCGATGGCCAGTGGGCTGTGGCTCCAGGCGGCGAGTTGGGGGTTAAAGGCCGCAACCAGGGCGTCCCCAGCGATGCCCATGGTAGTCGGTGCGGGGTTGAACAGTCCGTAATAGCGGGGATGCGGTGTGTGGGTTTGAAACTTCCACAGACCCTCGACTAGAAAATCGAGGGCCTCGAAAGCATCGATCGGCGCGGAGAAATCGAAGCGCGAGAGCAAGGCGCGGAGCTTCACGGGATCGAGCGGAGGCGTGACTCGGCCGGTCTCCAGCTTTGTGGCGTAGGTTTCAATAGCGTCCACCAATTGCCGCCAAAGTCTGGCGCGAGTCTCAGCATCAAGCATCAAAGGCGGGGCAGCCATGTGTTATTCCGATTCTCCATTCTTGCGCGCCGCTTCCCACGCAAGGATAGCCTTCTTTCGAGCCGCTCCCCAATGATAATCACCGGTAATCCCCATCTTGCGGATAGCCCTGTGGCAAGGAATGAGGAAAGATATGGGATTCCGGCCCACCGCGCTGCCCACAGCCCGTGCGGCCGACGGCTTCCCAAGTTGGCGCGCCAAGTCTTCATAGCACACCATTGAACCCGGCGGAATCCTGAGCAGGGCTTCCCAGACTCTGACTTGGAAGTTTGTGCCCATCAACAACAGCTTCACAGGATTACTGCCGTTTCTTTTCTTGGGACTGAAAATTCTATTGATAGTGATCCGGGTCTTCCGCGGATTCTCTTGAAACTCTGCCGCCGGCCATCTTCGCTTGAAATCCTCGAGAGCCTCTGCTCGACCCCCTTCCCCCACGAAACCCAATCCGCAAATCCCGCGCTCGGTAACCGCGAGAAGACACTCACCGAAGGGGCTGGGGTGGTATCCGTAACTGATCTTGCAGCCTGCCCCTTTGGCCTTGAACTCTCCAGGAGTCATTGCCTCGACATTCACGAAAAGGTCGTGCAGGCGGCTTGGGCTGGACAACCCCGCATCATAGGCGGCGTCCAGCACGCTCCGGGATTCCTCGAGAACCTTCTTGGCATGTTCCAGTGTCAGAAACTGTAGCAAGCGCTTGGGACTGATGCCTGCCCAGCGCCGAAAGAGCCGCTGGAAGTGATATTCGCTCAGGTTGACGTTCCGCGCCACCTCGTCCAAACTCGGCTGGTGATGATAGTTCTTCGCGAGAAACTGTATGGCTTTCTCGATGCGTCGATAATCTTCCGCTTTCGTTTGCATTTTCCCTCCCTGCCATCCTGATCCATCATCGCTAGGATGGAGCGTCGGCGCAACCCGATTCTTGCTGCCGGAGGATGTTTGAACCCCAATTCGAAGGTTGGAGTTGTTACCGTAGTCCACGGGCGCGCCCAATGCTGTCATCCTAAGTGCCCATGGTCTGATGTGGACGGGATTTCCATTTTTCCCACGCGTCTCGCTTTTTTGAAATGTTCTGCACCAGCAGGATCAAGTTTTCATGTGTTTTCAATGGGTTAGAAGAACGCCGGGGATATGCGCGGGAGCGCATGAATGTGGCATTTTGAGACACTTGGCGGTTCGCCCGCTTAATAGTACGCTACATCAGTAGCCTATCGGTGCAAGGAAACTACGGGGATGCTTCGTCCGCCAAAGAGCGGCGTCCTGAGCATGACATGGAGCTGGCCGACTAGTCAAAAGTCGAAGGTCGAAGGTCGAAAGTAGACTGACTGGAAACGGGCGCGACGAATTTCGGATATTCCAGACTGAAAATCAGAAGCTCGACCACAAGGCTGCCAGTTTCCATTTTCTGATTTCTAGTTTCTGCTTTATGGTTTCTCCGAGGGGAGGCCCTCTGTATCCGGGGTGACGGCGACGGGACTTGGCCGGTGGGTGATGATGAGCGCTACACCGGCGATGATGGTGGCGCTGGCCAGCAACTCACGAGCCGTCAATGCCTCGCCGCCTCCAGCCCAACCGAGGAAAACCGCCACGGCCGGGTTCACAAAAGCATAAGTGGAAACCCGCGCCGTGGCTACCGTGCGCAACAACCAGATGTAAGCAGTGAAACCGAGCAGCGAGCCCGCCACAATCAGATAGAAAAGACCCAGCAAGGAGCGGAGGGCGACATCGTGGAAATGGAGCTGCCTGCCCTCCCCGCTCAGGACGCCCAGCAACAAGAGCAAGGCGCCGCCGGCCAGCATCTCCATGGCCGCCGCCAGAAAGGGCGAAGGGGGCAATTCCAGCTTGTGCGAGAGAATGGAGCCGAATGACCAGGAAAACGACGAGAACATCAGTACTCCCGCGCCGGCAAGATCCACGCGCGAGCTACCCCACAGGTGGGCCGGACCCACCAGCAAGGCAAGTCCGGCCCCACCGATAGCCATTCCGCCAACCACCCGCCCCTCCAACTTCGTGCCGCCTTTCCTTAAGCTATCGAGCAGGACCATCCAGATGGGGATGGTCGCCAGCAGCAAAGCGGCGAGTCCGGAAGGCACTCGCTGCTCCGCCCAGCACAACCCTCCATTCCCAATCACCAGGAGCAAAGCCCCTAAAATGGCTGCGCCGGCCCAATGACGACGGGAGGGCGCAGTCGCCCCACCAGCGCGCGTCAACAGGTACAACGTGGCGCCGGCCATAACGAACCGGCACCCCGCCATGAACAAGGGAGGGATTGTTTCAACGGCGTATCGGATGGCGAGGTAAGTGGACCCCCAGATGAGGTAAACGGCTGCGAAGGCGAGCAGAATCTTGGCTCGAGAGGGATGCGCGGTTGATGTTGTTTCAGACAACGAGCCTCCCCACTTCTCCAGTTCACAGTTGCCAGTCGACAGTCGACAGTTGACAGATTGCCAATCGTATCGACGTGAACCGAACGGATTATGATGCGGGGAAAAAGCGGCGGAGTAAATAGGTTTCAGGTGTCAGGTGTCAGGGGCCAGGTGTTAGGGGCTAGGGGCTGGGGCTAGCAGGATGCTGATAAACCTGCCTCGCCTGTCATTCCGAGGAGTCCCGCCCTGCGGGACGACGAGGAATCTCGCAAGTCCTTTGGTTCCAGAGCGAGATCCTTCGCTGCGCTCAGGATGACAGTGAAGGGCTCGGAATGACACCGTTCACAAAGGTTTTTCAGCATCCTGCTAGTCCCCAGTCCCTAGTGCTTAGTTGCAGAAGTTAGCGATCTTATTTGTCAGAGGATGAAAGGGCGGGGCTTTAGCCCCGCCGCAGAGCTTAGGTGGGATTTTGGGGGCTTTAGGCCCTGAAGCGCCGCGGCTTCAGGGCCTAAAGGCCCGTTCCACTCTTCGCCCCGAGACGGCGGGGCTAAAGCCCCGCCCTTCCGAGGGTCATAAATAATATCGGTTATTAATGCAACTAAGTACTAGCCCAATCTTTTTGAAAGCTGGAAACCAACGGCCGAGAACGAATAACGGACCACTGACGACTGACAACTGACCACTGATAACTGAAGACTGACAACTTCTCTCAGACTGACATGCCGAAACGACCCCCGGATTCAATCACATATTCTTCAGCGCCCACTGAACGCGCTGCACGGTTGGTTTGGCGACGGCGGGTGCGGGGCCGGTGGCGGTGACGGTGGTCGAGGGGAACCACGGCGGCGCAAATCCTTGGGTGTTGGCAAACCGTTGGTCGAAGTACACGTTGAAGGTCGTTATGTTGACTCCGTGAGCCGCATTCTCAATCCGACCGCCCACATTGGTCACGGTGTTGAGGGAGCCTTCGTTGGTACTGAAGCCATAATTCTGACCTGCCTGAAGCGCCGCCATACTGGCATCAACCTCCAGGTTGTTGTTTGAATAATTGCTGTTGAGGTTGATGTTTCCGTTGGCCGTAAAAAGGCCCAGCACCTGGCCGTTATTGTGCCCGGGGATCAAGGTATCGGCGGGGTCCCCATTGCAACAAGCCGGGTTCGTTCCTGCCACAACTTGGTTCTGTGTCGTAGTGACAGGTTCAGTTTTGTAAATCAAATCACCCTCGATATCGATATCGCCATTGGCCACAATGGTGATGGCATTGTAATCTTGAATGCCCGCCTGCCCCTGACCTGGGCCGCTCAGACCACCGGTGCAGCCACCATACGAGCAATTAGTAGAGGCGATATCGCCGTTCACGTAAAGGATGGTGCCTGGCGTCGGCGTACTTCCGCTTAGGTTCATGGGGACAGCGCAGAAGTTGACGGTAGTGGTCGAACCTGATCCCACCTTGGTCGCCACCGTGGTAGTGCCAGTCGTTCCCGAAGGGCAGTTCCAGGAAGTCGGTGGGGTCGCGAGCGGGTCAACCGTGATTGTGGTTGTCGTTGTGGTGGAGCTAGGAGTCTGTGCAATGGTAAAAACCTGCGCGGACGTTCCGCTGGTCGAAAGCGTAATGCTCGCACCCACGCTCGAGCTTCCCGCCACGTAGAAGCCACCCCCATCGACGGTGTTAACGCTGCCGCTCGTGGTGTAGGGGATATAAACCCCGGAGGAGGCCCCGCTTGTGGGATAGGCCGCTCCCGAAGCGGTCTTCAGCGAAGCATTCATCTGAGCATTAGTGGGAGCGCTGGAACCCTCGCCCGTGCCTTTGCTATCCAGCACCGCCCACTGCTGGCTGTAGTCATTCTGCGGCAGGGACTCCGTGTTGAGTCCGAGGCTGAAGGGCGGGTTTCCTTCAAAGGTGGGCTTAATCGTCTGCGCTTGGTTTCCACTCCCGTACTTGTAACTGCTGGTTGGAGACTGAATGCAGGTGTTTCCAAACCAGAAGTCTGCATCGGCGTTCGCCTGCCCCACGGGGTCGGTAAAGATATAAGAGCCGCTGGTGCCAAACTGCCAGGCGCCATTCGTAAAAAAGGGGCCCGTCAAGGTGCCGGGGACCAGCGGCCCGAGGCAGGGAGCGAACTGGTCAATGAAGGCCCCATAAGCGGCGAAGCTGGTCGTGGAAGTTGACTGTGTGCCGCTGACCGCCAAAATGAGACTTCCCGTCTCGGATACGGTGGTCTGCTCCGAACCCTGGGCCATTCCCCTGACGCAGAGTTGGTAGTTATAAATATATTTATATCCATTTGGGTTATTATTAGAATCGTAAGAGGTTATAGTGGGCGAATTGGGTGCGAGGGAAAAGGTGGTCGGGCACCCCGTAGTGTTAGGAATCACGAAGCTCTCGACCCATGAGTTGGCAGCCTGGCCGGCATTGAGAGAGGTGGAACTCGCGTACGCAGTCAAAACGCTGCTCAAAACTGTCGCCGCTGCGCCCGTGGGGATCGGATTCGTCGTGAAGGTGCTGGGAACCTGAGCAACGATCTGGTCTTGTAACTGTTGCCGGGCGATGTTGAGTCCGGAGTCCGCAGCGTAGAACGATCCTCGGGCGTTGCGGTAGTAACCGTTGATCAACATGTCGGAGGTCGAGGAAAAGACCATCGCCAGGGCCATGAGGCTCATCATGCTCAAGAGCAGCAGGGTGAAGACGAGCGCAAACCCGTGGTCTCCATAATGCTGCTTTCGCAGCCCCGTCAGGGGCGGAATCCCGCGGACGCGGGACCAGGGCGCCAGCCCTGGGTGGAGGGCCCTCACCCCGTCCCGCAGAGCGGGACACCCCTCTCCCGCCCGAGCGGGAGGGGACGGGGGTAAGGGAGGGTTCGCTGACCCATCCCGCCCTGCGGGACCGTGGGCTACATTCTTTCGCCCCGACACGTCGGGGCTGATTTCATCAACGAATTCCCATCTGCCGTTCATGACATCACCTCAGTCATTCATGCTCAAGTTCCGTGGGTTGACCACCACAGAGGCGCCCTGCACTACGTAAGGCCCGCCATCAAATGGATTACGGAAAGTGAAGGAAGGGTCGGTGCTGGGTTGGGTGCGCGCGATCAGGGAAACGCGCACGGACCGCACCCGAGAGAACAGATAGGCCGAATCATAGGGCGGTGGACTTGTGTTGTTGGCGTTGTATTGGGCCGCGTTGTAATTGTATTGGGTTGGCAACGAGTCGGTAACGCTGTTCCAAATCGTCACTCCCACCTTGAACCCAAGGATCTGGTCCATAACGACCGTGGTGGTGCCCCCTTGGACCCGTTGGAGCTGTGGATCGCGCTGATTCGCAGTACTCACCTGGTAGGTGATGGGGGCCAGTTGGAGAATCCAATCGCCGCCACAGAACTGATCTCCAAAATTATTGGGTGTTGGGCAAGTATTACCGTCGCAAGCCGTGATGTCCAGCGGGTCGTTAGTCTTCCAGTTGGCGCCGGTGTTGGTGCCATCGGTGTTGGTGGCATTGAAGGTGAACTTGACGGCCGACCCCACAACCGTCGGGGCCTGGGTCAGAACCACCGCCGTCAAGCTCTGCCCCGTGCTGGTTAGAAAGAGCAGTTGAGCACCGCTGACGTATTTGGCCGCCGTCGCCGCGAGCGTAAGCCCAGTGGCAGCTTGACCGTATGCCACTCCCTTAGATGTGTTTGAGCAGTTCGACGTCCCATTTGCTCCGGAGCTGTCCGTGGCGTTAATAGGGGGGTAGGTGGTGGAATTCGCCACCGCAAGGATATTAATCTGATCGAAGCAGTTAGCGGTGTACGAGTTGGTCGTGGCGTTGTAACAGGAAGTGCCCGCCGCCGGCACGTTGTTGATGATAGTGACGCCGACCGGCCAGCTTGGGATGTTGTACCCGACGTAGTATCCTGTGCCTGCATTTGCCAGGTCGAGCTGCAATTGTCCGGCCGCATTGCGGATCCCAATATTGAGACCGACCATGCCTTGTTGCTGGTTGGCCGTCGTATCCAGGCGGGAGAAAAGCATGAGGCTGCTCGCGCTCGCCAAAATGAAGATGGCCACCGCCACCATCAATTCCAAGAGCGAAAAACCCTTGTCGCGCCGCCCAACCTTGGGGACGTGCAGTAGACCACGGCTCATTGAGAAAGTTCCTTTCCTTGTCCTCATGGGCGCACCATGCTCATTTGAAAGGTCACCGGCGGCTGGACGGACAGGTCCATCAGGGTCACCAGAACCGTCACGCGTCGCGTGCCGGACAGGCAAATCGCGCTTACGCCAGCCACCGGAGTGTTGGCTTCGATAATCCAGCGTCGGTGAAACGTGGGGGTGGGCATCGTAGTAGGGTTAGTGACCGTTATGGTTCCGTCTGGAGCGTGGGTGGTGGTGGTGTAGACCGTGCTGCCACTGCCGGGGCTGCTCACGGTCTCGGAGAAGCAGCCGTAGGTCGGGTTCGGGCAGTCGGTGCTGTTGACCGTGGCCATGCAGACGTCGTCATAGTAGCTCACGACGGCCGAGTTTCCTGTCGACGAGCACATGTTGAGAGGCGGCGGACAAGTAGTAGGGTTTCCAATAATGTCCTGGGTCAGACTGCCTACAGACGAGCCTGCCGATGGCACGCAAATCTGCGGATCGTCGACGTCCCACCGGTTCAGGTCCTCCAACTTTTCCGAGGCCAATTCTGCCGCCAGGTTCATGTACTTCGACTGGTGACTGGTGTTCATGCAGCGCGCGGCCAGGAGGGCAGTCGCTAGCACCCCTATCAAAAGGACGATGAGCGCCACGAGGGTCTCCAAGAGGGTGAATCCATGGGCTGAAGCCGATCTAGTTGACAGAAACATCGCCGACTCCTGTCACGCTAATGGTCTTCGTTAAAAGGCCGTTGCTGATCGTAAAACTCATGGCGCCCGTAGTGGCCGAAACAGTGCCATTGGCGTTGAATTGAAGCGTGGTGGTCTGGTTGATTGTGACGTCGTGAACACCACTGATCGGGATAGCGGTGCCCACGTTCGTAAAGCTCGTCGCCGGGGGCGGCTCACTAGCCAACTGATAGGTTGCGTTACTGGAATTGAAGGTTATGTTGTACGGGTATGCGTGCATGATGGCCTGGTAGCGGGTGGCCGAAATCGCTCCGGTGGCGGCGGACACGGCCGCGGTGAGCCGATAATTGCGCAAGGCATTCACGGTTGTTGGGAGCGCCATGGCTACCAGCGTACTCACCACCACAAGAGTGATGACGATCTGGAGGAAACTATAACCGTCGCTCCTTTGGGCTGCCCTTCGTTTGGCACGGCTTGCCACCGCCCTATTCACGTCATTCACCACAATGGGCCGCCTTCCCCACTCCCTATTACTTTCCTGGTCATTAATCTATTTGCAAACTATCCTCTCGCATCGCGCCTGAGCGGCAGATGACACCGCCTCCGAAACACTCTTTCCGCTACAATGGTGGTAGTGTCAGTGCCTGGGGGACAGCCTCCGGGTAGTTGTTGAGAGCAGTCCGAATGCGCTCTCCCGCAACGCCGCGTGACTGCCGGCGTGTCACCAAGTGCTCTGCACGTGGTGTCACCTCCCCGCTAGTTTCCATCCAGTGCGGTCTGTTGCCAACAGTACGGGGGTACTAGCCCGCATTTCTCACCACGGGTCTGGAAGGGCGGGGCTTCAGCCCCGCCGCTACAAGGCCTTCCTGATTATTCCTGTGTCCCGTGCAGTCCCGCGCCTGCGGGACTGCGCGGGGCACGGGACCAACAGAGGGTGGGAGCCGCGATTTCGGCGGGGCTGAAGCCCCGCCCTTCCGGCGGCCCCGTAAGAACGTCCAAACGTGGTGAGAAATCCGGGCTAGGGAGGTATCGTCCTCTGGTCCTGGCAGAAGGCTTTCGCAAGCGACAGTAGGGGCGGTTCGCGAACCGCCCCTACGGAAACGGGCGGGATTGTTCACCAGGGCGCTTCGCGAAGCGCCCCTACTTCAGTACCACATTGCCCAGGTATCCGCGGTTCTCGCCGTCAATATCTTTCACGAAGACGCTCACACGGAAGGTGCCTGCGGGCGCCGGGATGGATTTATCGAGTCGGACAACCTCTCGGGGATCGACGGCCTGCAAGGTCGCCTGACCCAGTTCCTCTCCCATTACATTGTAGAAGTTAGCGACCAGAGTTCCTGGGGTGAAGACGCCAAAGACGCCCTTCAGACTAACCTGCCCACCTTCGAGGTTTGCCTTTAGCGGCTCGTTGATGGCGCCTGCCCATACGGCGTTCAGCACCGGATTCGGGACACTGGTGGGTGACCAATAGACTGGGAACGAGTATTCCTCGCCGGGGTTAAGTGTCGCATAGGGGCTTAGCACCTCGGTTTCGAGGATGTAGGGATTTTGCTTCGGGTCGTCAGGAAGAGTCTGGTCCCAAGGTCCGCGGGAAATTATGCCGGGGCCGTTATTCCAGGTTTCCACGGCAGCGCCGTCGGGATATTCCTTTTCGGGGAAACAAGTGAAGTTCTCGACGAAGCCGATGTTTTTCTGTCCGTTGACCACGGCGAACCAGCCTCGGTCCGTGTCGGCTGCGGCCTTCCCGACGCGGTAGAGGTAGTGGACGCGCAGCATGTGGCCACCGTGCAGGAGCTCGTAGCTTGGGTGTCGAGCGTCACCGTACGGGTTGTAGTAGCCCCGGGGATACTTGCTGTGGGGATTGAGCGGGATATACATGAACAGGTCGGGGTTTGGTTTCGAAGGGTCGTGGGCGGCCGCAGCATCGTTCTGAATTAAGTGCCAGATCCCCCAACGAATTTGCCGGCGGCTGATGTTGCGCATCACCTGGTCGACCTTAAGGCGCGTGGTCCCGGCATAAACGTGATACGTCCGCACAAATTGCACACCGGTACGCGGGTCCGCAGGACTGGTCACGCGGACGGCGACCTCGGCGGGCGTCTCCGTGACCAACTCGGCCGTATACTTGCTGCCGTCCAGTATGTAGTAGGGAATGCTGGGCCATTGATCCTCGCTCATCCAACCTTCCGGTCCGGGCCAGACTTTGTCACCGCCGTAGTTCGCCCAGCCGGCTTTGACGTTGTTCTGCTCAGGCGGCAGGACTTTCCCGGCCAAGTCTTTATTCACAAAGAAGAACCCCTTCTCGCCAAGCTGCAACTGAATGGCGCGGCCCCCGATGTCAGGAGCGACATACAGGGTGACGATGCCATTGGTCAGGCGATACGCATTCCAGCCGTTGAATTGAGTCTTTTCAAGGCTTGCGGAAAAGGAATCATTCTGAGTTGCCATGGCAAACCCCGCTGAAAATAAGGTTATCGGATTTGTTGTTAAATAATTGTGCCGCGATCCGGTTGCCACGCCAATTGATGCCAGCGAGGTGCCGAGGGCGCAGCCAATCAGCATCTTCTGAACTCGTCCCATGACCTTCTACTCCCCTTTGTCATTCCGATCCCGCAGTCGCGGGAGAGGAATCTCGCTCTGTTCTTTCTTCCTCCTGTCCCCCAGGCCACCTTGAGCGCCGGTCCGCAGGCAGAGCGAGATTCCTCCCCTTCGCTCCGCTCAGGGTCGGAATGACGACGTCCACGAAGGTCTTTCAGCATCCTGCTGCGCCGAACGCGGTTCGGCCCTACGCCAAATTCGCCAGGGTGTGCGCCAAATCCCGGACGGCGGGATAAAGGTCGCGATACACCTGGTAATAGCGGTCATAAGCTCTGACGTTTTCCGCCAGGGGCGTCATGCTCTCTTTCACCTGTATGGCTTCTGCCGCTGCTTCCGAAACGCTCGAATAGGTCTTTGCCGCGACGCCGGCGAGCAAGGCAGCGCCGAAGGCAGAGCCTTCCGAGGTTCGGAGGGTCACGAGTTCCATGCCAAATATATCCGCCTGGATTTCTCGCCAAGTGAAGTTGCGCGAGCCGCCGCCCGAGGAGCGAATCTGCTCGAGCGGAATTTTCAACTCTCTGAATATCTCGATCGAGTCGCGCAGACTGAACGCCACCCCTTCCAGGATGGAGCGGATGAGGTGTGCCCGCGTGTGAACAGCGGTCAGACCGAACCACATGCCTCGCGCCTGGGCGTCGAGGTGAGGCGTCCGCTCGCCCATCAGGTAGGGCAGCCACAGGACGCCGCCACTTCCAGGGGGAATTTCCCGGGCCTCGTTGATAATGAGGTCGTAAGCATCGGCGCCCGTGTGGCGGGCGTACCAGCTCTCCGAAGCTCCAAAGTTGTCGCGGAACCAGCGCAGGGAGAGTCCGGCGCCCTGAGTGACCCCCATCACGTGCCACTTGCCGGGAACGGCGTGGCAGAACGTATGGATGCGACCACGGGGGTCGAGCTTGGGCGCCTCGGTGTAGGCAAAGATCACACCCGAGGTGCCCAGCGTGGCGGAGGTCAGCCCGGGCTCGACGATCCCATTGCCCACGGCGCTTGCGGCCTGGTCGCCTGCACCGCCCACCACCGGCGTACCGGCGCTCAAGCCGGTGAGTACGGCGGCCTCGGGTGTGATCTGTCCCGTGATTTCGACAGACTCGTAGGCGCGCGGCAGGAGCTTGGCGTCCAAATCAAGCGCCGACAACATCTCGCGCGACCACCGGCGGTTGGTCACATCAAAAAGCAAAGTGCCCGAGGCGTCCGAGACGTCGGTGGCAAATTCACCCGTAAGACGGAAACGCACAAAATCCTTGGGCAGGAGGAAGTGCGCGGCGCGCTCGAAAGTCTTCGGCTCCTCATCGCGGATCCAAAGCAGCTTGGGCGCGCTGAAGCCTGTGAGGGCGGGATTGGAGACCAGCTTGATCAATCGCTCCGCCCCGACCGTTGCGGTGATCCAGTCGCATTGCGCCTGGCTGCGTTGGTCGCACCAGATCAAGGAGGGCCGGAGGACCGCCGGCGTGCTGTCCATCAGAACCACGCCATGCATTTGGCCGGAAAACCCCACGGCGTCAATGTCGCTGCCCTTGAGCTGGGCTTGCTCGAGGGCCCCACGGATGGCCACCAGAGTCGCGCGCCACCAGTCCTCAGGCTCCTGCTCTGCCCAACCGGGCTTGGCCATTTTCATGGGCTGGTGATCGCCCGTGGCAGCTCCCACAATATGACCATCCGGGCGGACGATGATTGCCCGTGTCCCGGTGGTTCCAACGTCAATTCCCATCATGTAAGCCATAGGTTTATTCCCCCAAGATTGGATAATCGAGAGATCGGGTGATCGGGAGATCGGGTGAACAAGAAGCCCCCTACCGCTGCTCGTTCATCTTCCTTTCGCGGTTTTCTGGGACGCAACGAAAATGGAAACCAGTTCATTTGCTTCGGCAACGAGGTCGTGCAAGCGAGCTTTGGCGATCATTCCGCTCTCCACCAGGAGTTCTAGCCAGAAAACGGACTCGTCAGCTTCCTCGACGACCACCCCCATTTTGGCTACGAACTCGGCTCGGGAGCGCGCTCGGCCGGCGGCCCGATAGTTCGCCGCGACCGAGGTCCCGGAGCGGAGAAGCTGCCGGCTAATGGTGCGCGCAGCCTCCGTCTTGGGGAGCGAGCCGCAGAGCTTTAGGACGCGCAACGCAAACCGTTTCGTCCGGTCGCGGAGGTCCAAATGCTTGTCTAGCATCTTCCTACCTCGAGGACGAAGCCTGTTGGGTTGTTCACCCGATCACCCGATCTCCCGATTGGTACGTCCCGGCTACAGGCCGAGTTTTTCATGTTCTTACCTTCTCCCACCGTCCTGACTTTGCCGAGCGCTCCACAGCGTCCAGGACGGCTTGAACCTTCACGCCTTCGTCAAACCCGGGCTGGGGCGGCTGGCCCTTCTCCAATCCCGTCAGGAAGTCGTGGATGGCATGGACGAACGTGTGCTCGTAACCAATGATGTGGCCTGGTGGCCACCATGCGCCGACGTAAGGATGGTTGCCCTCTGTCACCATGATCGTCTTGAAGCCCTGCTGCTCATTGGGCTCCGTGCGATCATAGAATTCCAGCTCGTTCATCCTTTCCAGGTTGAAAGCCAGACTGCCTTTGCTGCCGTAGATTTGGAAGGTGTTGTAATTCCTCCGGCCCCCGGCGAAGCGTGACGACTCAAAGACTCCCACGGCGCGGTTCTTGAAGCGGGCGAGAAAGTTCGAGTCATCATCCACTGTGACCTTGCCTTTCTTCCCTTCTGCTCCTTTGGCTCCCCAGGCGCCTTCACCGGTGCCGGGCAAAGGCCGCTCCCTAATGAACGTGGTCATCTGGCCGGCGACCGATTCGATGTAACCATTCAGGAACTGGGCTAAATCGGCGGCGTGTGCCCCGACGTCTCCCAGGGCGCCGCTGCCCGCGTATTTTTTTTCCAGGCGCCAGACCAGGGGGAAGTCTGGATCCATGATCCAGTCCTGGAGGTACGCGCCGTGATAATGATAGACCTGCCCCAGGCGGCCCTCTTCGATGAGCTTCTTGGCGAAGGCTACCGCGGGCACCCGGCGATAATTAAAGTTCACCATGTGGGAAACGCCGGCTTTTTCCACCGCGCGGAGCATCTCCTTGGCCTGAGCCAGATTGTTGGCCAGGGGCTTCTCGCAGATGACGTGCTTGCCAGCCTCGGCGGCGGCTATGGCCATGGGGTGGTGAAGGTACCCCGGCGTCGAGATATCCACGAGGTCAATATCCTTACGTTCGATTACCCGGCGCCAGTCGCAGTCGGACTCTTCCCAGCCCAACTGCTGCGCCGTGGCCTCGAGTTCTTCGCTGCAAGCCTTCCCACAAAGCACTTTCATGCGCGGCCGATACTTGCCGGGAAAGAACCTGCTGACCTGCCGGTAAGCGTTTGAATGGGCCTTGCCCATGAATTGGTGACCGATTAGAGCAACGTTGATCTCTGGCATCTTCGGATTCACCTCTTTCCATAAGTAACAAGTGACGAGCAGGAGTCAGAAGTCAGAATACAGAGGAGCCGGCGCCGCGTTTGAGACGTCAGGGGGGAAGCAGGCCCGAGGGCTGCGCATTCTGACTCCTGACTCCTGAATCCTGCTTTTCTCACGCCCACCACATCTCCTTGAGTTTTTCTTTGATAATGACTTGGTTCAAGAAATTGGCCGCTTTGGTCAGACCCTCGTCCACAGACATCAGGCTGTCTTCGTGTTCGATGGACAGCACATCGTCGTAACCCACCATCTGGAGCGTGGAGACAAAGTCCGCCCAGAAATCC
>Ga0181521_10002109_pt1 | contig 24111 bp, 22 predicted proteins | sample PEATcosm2014_Bin_32_FD_119764 | JGI IMG/M metagenome (GOLD analysis project Ga0181521, IMG submission 119764) | Peatland microbial communities from MTU Mesocosm Facility, Houghton, MI, USA - PEATcosm2014_Bin02_60_metaG | ecosystem: Environmental > Terrestrial > Soil > Wetlands > Peat | place...
AATCGGGATAAATCCCGAAATGACAGGCACCGCGATACCATAAATCGTAATCACACATGCAATGATACTGAGAATACCCAAGAGGCTAATCACTGGAAAGCCACCAATTTTTCGGCGCGCCAATGGGTCGGTGTTGTCAAAAATATCCTTCCTTCTGAAGGGATAGATGACTGCTATGATAGAAACAATGAGGTAGACAATGAAAAGACCCGCTATACTATACGAAAAGAATACTGAAAGAATTGTCGCTTCGTACACTGTAAAGTACTCAAATACAATCGCAATTAGGACCATTACGATAGTCGCATGAATAGGTGAGTGGGTTCTATCATTCACGCTTGCTAAAGTAGCAGGCATTACTCGATCAAATGACCATGCAAACAGGTTCCTCGAGAGAGCGAATATTTGTCCGACAACGGTGATTACGATACCGAAGACAAAGCCAAAATTGAATATTGATACTAGGACGGCATTTGGCGTCCAAAACATCGACATTCCGGTGACAACAGGGGCGTTTATGTATGGATACTGACTCGAACCGCTTCCCCACAGCACTGACATAGCGTTAGCAAAGGACGGGCCTTCACCAAAGTACCAGACGACAGTGACTACCAGAAATATTACGAAGAAAATTATTGTCGAACCAATCTGAGATATAATTTGGGATTTCCTATTGTACCTGACCTCTCCTGCAAAATATGCTGGAAAATTGAATCCTGTATACCCTGTTAAGGAAGCGGCCCCGGCTAACAACGATGCCGCCGAAAAGAACGCTGGCACACCATTGTATGAGCCAGCGTTTTGTCCTGCCGTTACGATTTGGTCATAGTTTGCGCCTGACAACGAATTGAAGTTTGAAGCAAAAGTCGACTGTCCAGCAGACAATGCGACTACAACAAATATCGCAATAATGACGATTGAAATTACCGAAGAAACAACTAAAATTCTTAATGCTATTTTCGTGCTCGCTATTGCAATTGCTCCCGCTATGGCCAATTCAAGTACACCTATCCAGAACACTGGCGTTTGAGTTTGTAGATAACTCGCCAAGTTCAAGTAAGCTTGGTTGTTGTTGTAGATCTTGCCTAGATCATACATCCATTCCGATAGCCCCCATTCTGTTAGCAGCGCCGCCCCCGCGCCTGGAAAAGCCAAGAACGTTAACGTTAGGGCGAAATTTGTCATGAATCCAATGCTAGGATGTGTCACCCTGCTAACCCAAACATAGTCTCCTCCAGACCTCGGCATGGCAATCGTCATCATAGTGTAAAGGGCGGCGACTGGAAGGCTTAACAAAAAGCCGCTTATGGGAATGACAAGTGGGTTGGCTGATGGATAAGCCGATGGGCCGTAAATTACTGCGCTGAAAACGTACATTATCCCTATCCCCCACAATGCTGCGGATAGAGCTTGGAGGGCCGAGATTTCTTTTAGTAGTCCAGTTGCGTCCCTCACAAAGATCTTTTTTGCAGAGTCGGAGCTATGGCTGGAACTCATTTGCGTTCCCGCTGGAGTTAGACAGCAATTATTTAAGCAGTTCTCAATTTTTTCCTTGAAAAATGGTTAGGAGTCGTTCGCGACTAATTACCCTCATGAACCAAACGTAAAATAGCAGATGGCTATTAGCTGCCTAGATATTTTTGTCCCAGAATCTAATCGTAGGCAATGTATGTGCTGCACCCGGTGAAACGAAATGGGGCCCAGCAACCTCAGTTGAATTGCGAGATGGATCTATCGTAAACCTACCAGTCATATTGGTAAACGGCAAAGCTGATGGGCCGACTGTTGTCCTAAACGGAGCTACTCATCCAGTTGAATTAGCAGGGATAGGGGTGACGCAAATAGTTACAAGAAAACGGCTCGATCCATTGAGGTTGTCGGGCAGAGTAGTTGCATTCCCAGTAACGAACCCGTTTGGTTACCAATTTGGAGAGTACATTAGTCCTCATGACTCTCTGAACATGATGGTCGCGTACCCAGGAAGCAAGGACGGAAGCGTCACATCTAGGTTCGCCAATTTTATTTGGGAGCACGCCGCCAAGAACGCCGATCTTGTGATAGATCTTCACGAGAACGTCAAACCTGCTCTTCAGTTCATATTACTGGGGAAGAGTGATGATTCAATTGTTGAAAGCAAAGCGTTGAGTTTGGCAAAGGCGTTTGGTTTGACCATCGCTAGACCTGGTAAAGAAGAGTTAAGCTTGATTGGGATGAGGCCGGGAGATTTGGGCTATTATCAGTTGTGTATGGCCAACGGGATACCGTCGTTTATGCCAGAGTTGGAATCGAGTACTGATATCGAATTCAACGAACAATATAATGCCGTACGAGTGGGCGTAAGGGGCGTAATGAATTGCCTCAAGAAACTTGGCATGATATCCGGAAACATTGAACCTCAATCCGACACGAAGGTTCTGCAAGGCAGCTTTGCGTTTTACCAAACCATCCCAGCAAACCGTGGGGGAATAGTGAATCGCCTGGCCGAAATCGGGGTAAAGATTCCGAAGGGCGCACCGATCGCAAACGTAACGAATTCTTATGGTGAGGTAATTGAGACGTTAACGATGCCCGTTGACGGGTGTCTGTTCGGCTGGAATCTTGGTGCCCCACCGTACTATAACTGGGGAGTTCATTCAGGCGATGGTGTGGCATATGTCTACGTGGAAGAATGACAGAAGCGCACTGCCTCAACCGGAGTTCTCGCTGGCGTTGACGTATTCATAGCCATGCAGTCGGCCTCAATTTCGCGCTGGTCTCAAGGAGCGATAGACAATGCCCTTGGCTCAAGCCCTTGAATATGCGAAACTCAACCGTCCGCGATATCTTTCAGAACTTAAGGACTTCATAGCGATACCGAGCATCTCTACCCTTCCAGAACGCAAGGGAGACATCCAACGGGCCGCTGAGTGGTTAGCGCACGAATTAACCAGTATCGGCCTTCATGCCGAAATCATCGCTACGAACGGACACCCCGTAGTATACGGTGAAAGGCTGGGCACACCAGGTAACTCGACCGTGCTAATTTACGGTCACTATGACGTCCAGCCAGTCGATCCTTTAGAGGAATGGGTTACACCACCGTTCGAGCCGATGATTCATGGCGAGGATATCTTCGGCCGAGGAGCATCCGACATGAAAGGTAATGCTCATGCCGTCATCAAGGCCTTGGAAGCACGGATCACCTCTGGAGATCTCGCGGTCAACGTCAAAGTTCTTTTCGAAGGCGAGGAAGAAATCGGGTCTCCCAATCTCGAAACGTTCATGATAAAGTACAAAGACAAATTGAGTTGCGATTGTGTTCTCAACACCGATTCTGGAATCTTGAGACCCGATCTGCCCTCGTTGGCCTATGGTCTGCGCGGGCTGGTATGCTTTGAGATTTTAGTTCGCGGACCCAAGAACGATCTTCACTCGGGGACCTTCGGCGGATCAGTACACAACCCGGGACAGGTCTTGAGTGACTTAATCGCCAACATGCACGACAGGGACGGACGCGTAACGCTGCCGGGCTTCTATGATAGAGTTCGTACGCTTTCGAATGAAGAGCGAACTGAGCTAGCTAGCATTCCACATTCTGACAGGGACTGGCGAGAGTTGACCGGAGTGCCTCAACTCTGGGGAGAACGAGGATTTAGCACTCTTGAACGAATCGGAACCCGGCCAACTCTAGAAATCAACGGTCTCCTCGCTGGATTCACAGGCGAAGGTGTGAAGACCGTTCTACCCGCGAGAGCCATAGCCAAGATTTCTATGCGAATAGTGCCCGATCAAGACGATGAGGCTGTGTATCAGCAATTAAAGGAATACATGCGAAAAAACGCTCCACCAACAATCACTTGGGAAATACGGAAACTAGAAAGCGAAGCAGCAGTAATCCTTGACCGGAATACGCCGGCTATGCGGGCAGCATCAGCATCACTAGAGGCAACATTCGGCGTAAAGCCAGTCTTTGATCGCAAAGGAGAAAGCATTGGAGTTCCGAGCTTAACCAAGAAGATACTTGGCAAAGACAGTGTCCTCATGGGCTTTAGTTTGCCTGACGATAACGCTCATGCCCCGAACGAAAAACTTCATTTGCCGAATTACTATCGTGGGATAGAGACATACATACGCTTCTTCGACCTGATCTCGGCGGCAAATTCCCCCGGGCAATTGAAAGAATACTAAGATCCAGAGTTCACGTCATGTGATCGCTTTGCTGGAAAACGGACGGAACGCAGCACTGGGTGGTGCGTATTTTGGTGCGTGCACCTGAACTAGATCTTTCTTGAGTATTTCTTCAATCTTCAACCGATCCGAGCGGGAGTGGCGTGGGAAACATCTGGCTAGAGAATAAGAGAGCGTAATCATCGGCCAAAATTGTCGGGTGAAGAATAATTCAGTCCAAAAAAACCTACTAAGTATGTGAGGGGTTAGGAGGTTCATGTGGCGTTGTCTCGTTGGCTCCGTCCCAAAACCAATTGCAAGCGCAGTCTTTCTCAACGCAACGCTTTCTTACTGGACATTTGTTTGCAAAATGATTGATGACAGGGTGCCCGCAATTCTTGCACTTTGCGACGAGGCTGGGTTCGACGGATTGAGTTTGCGTTCGAACGCTGTGCTGAGGAAGCATGACGCAGGGGCGTGTATGGTCTGGTTAATGACTTCGAATGTCAAATGTGCCATAATTTAATCGTAAGAATCTCTTGTGATTTACAAGCCGGTTTATTCTCGGACCGCTGTGTCAACTGGAACAGTCAGTAAGGTCAAGTTGAGAGTTGGCTATGAGATTCAGAAGGCATTATTGTTGTGGTCTCAAACCTAGCGCTCTCAACAGTTCCTTCGATGGTTTAAGATCTGGAAAAACCCACATCGCATTCGCTTGAGATAACTGCTCCAATGAGAATACTCCGCTGGCGATCCCGATTGATGAAGCCTTAGCCGCGTTGGCTGCGCTCATATCTCTGGGCGTGTCACCAACAATCAACACGTTCCTGCGGTCTGACAACTTATAGTTCGTCACACATGTTTTGACAGCGTCTTCAGTCAGGCGGTTTCGATCAAAATAATTGTCCGCGCAGAAAATTTCAGTGAAATACGAATCGATTCTTGTGACCTTCAATTTCTCCTTGGCGACCGCAGAGAGGTTGCCTGTGAGCACGCCTACAGCATGGTTTTTTGATTTTGTAAGAATACGCAACAGTTCTTCGACTCCTTCGTTTAATATAGGTCTCTTTTCTATGGAGCGATAGATCTCGCCCATCCGCGTGAGCACTTTGGGGAGGAAGTATTCTATCTTCTCATCATCTAAACCGGTCTCAGCCAGGAGTATCTTGCAAATCTGCGGATCCACCATACCTGCGAAACGCGATGGATTAACTAACGGCTCCGTGCCAACGACATCATGTATAGTCTTGAGATAACGTGGTTTGTCTTCCAAATCAGCCGCGGAACTCGATATTAGCGTCCCATCAATATCGAACAGAACTATATGCGTGATCAACTGGATCTCTCCTGCCTGGAATACGGTTAATGCACATTGCGCTCACATGCTGAAGGATAAGATAGAGTCAACGTTCTATTATTGCAATATTTGCCGAGTGGACTTCGATTGGTCAATGGCTAACTATTCGTGATCCTCAACTATCCAAATACAAGGACTTCGTAGTGTAGTAGAGTTGGAATCTACCATTAGCTTCGCGTAGTCGTTGTGACGCGAGGCAGTCGATGGGCATGATGAAACACTAATATACCTATTATGGTACATCGCTGTATCGCAGATCGATATGTCCATCAATCAACAGGCAATGCCTATCCTGAGCCTAAAGCGAAACATCTCAACGTACCAGAAACCGCTAGTAGAGATCCAAAACGTTGTCGCCACGGCGGGTCTCAATCAACGCCTCGCTTTGGATGCTATTCTCAAAGTGACGCCCGGCGCGACGTTCAATCCAGCGAGATTCCCCGGCCTCGTCTACAAACTAAAGAAACCGAAGACCACCACGCTTCTGTTCTCGTCAGGGAAGATGGTCTGCACAGGTGCCAAGTCTACTAGGTCCGCAAGGACAGCCATAGCTCGAGTAATCAGCGAGCTGAGGGGAAACGGAGTTATCATCATCGCAAATCCTACCATGGAAATCCAGAATGTTGTGGCTTCCGGCGATCTGCACGGCACGATCGATCTAGAGAATGTCGCCGAGCGACTATTCAGGGCAATGTACGAACCAGAACAGTTCCCCGGCCTCGTGTATCGCATGACTAAACCATACGCTGTTTTCCTTGTCTTCGCGAGCGGCAAGATCGTCTGCACCGGCACCAAGACAGAAACCGATGTCAATCTAGCTGTCGAAAGCCTCCTAGACACGTTAGAATTGAACGGACTTATCTCATTCCATAAACCACCGTACCCCAACGACACAGGCTTCACCGAACTCCTGAACGAAACTCCATTACTTCAAACGTGAGCATTACCTATGGGCGCTCGACAGGGGTATCATGACTAATTCAACCAGCCATGGTCAATTGTGTCAGAGTCACTGACTCGATATTGTTCGTATGCAAGAAATCGGGCAATTAGGCGAAAACTCGCATCTTGCTATATGAAAAGTGATTCGAGTTTCCCGTTCGAGTAAGGGACGGCGGCAAAGGCTTGCCTCCCGACAAATCATTCAGTTCCCCGGAGCCAAGCATAACAGCTACAGGGGTTTGAATATGGCCCCTACGTCCGAATGACCTTACAAATCCCCGACATAGGGGTTTCAAATTGATAGCTGGACGTATGTTATCACGTCGCCATGAATGATTCATTCACTTCAGTTTTTAGGCGCAATGTAATCGCCTTGAGTGTTCAACTGGACAGCGCCTGGGAAGGTGGATGGAGATGCTTGGACGAAAAGGCGTAAGCACGGTTCTGATAGCCCTGATCATAGTGATTTTGCTAGTGGCCGCGTTCGGCACGGACATTTACCTTTCACGTTTTGCTCCAAGCAGCTCTCTTACCTCGTTTTCAACTCCGACTGCATTGGTGACAGGGGGATTGATATGCTCTAATGTTGCTAACTATGATGAGAGTATCCCACCAGCGTACCAGTCTATGTACTCCGCGTTAAGTCAGATTTTGGACACCTTCAATCAGACCCTAAGTTCAACATCGCCCGTGGCAAGCCACGCCGTGATCTACGCTACTGAGTTGTTACCTGCCGATTCAAACATAGGCCAAAGGCTTCTCTCTCCACAGGCTATGCAGGGCGTCATCAACTATCTAGATGCAATTCAGAAACTGGGCGTTCAGGGAGTCACGATTGACATATCATTTCCCGTCCTCGTCCCAACGTTCCCCAATTACGATCAATACTTGCAGTTCTACGAAAACGTGGTCGCGCAGGTGCGTCAAAGAGGGATGAAGATAGATATAGAGTCGGAGACTCCGCTGTTGGTAGATTATCCGGGCCTCTCGTTAGGCTCGTTAAGTTACGCCAACTTAACCTATACTGATTACGTGAGTCAGGATAAGGAGATGATTCAGACAGTCATCAACGACCTCCACCCCGACTACTTGAACATAGGAACCGAGACTGACACTTTGCAAATGCTGCTCCACTATCCAGAAGTCAGCACACCCCAAGGATGGGGCACGTACATCTCGTCCTTACTCACGGGGTTGAACAAGAGTAGCACGAAGATTAATGTTGGAATAGGCTCTTGGGACCCTATCAACTACCTATACGCAACACTAAACGATTCGGCAGTGGACGCCATAGATGTCCACATATACCCAGTCTATGGCAACTACCTTTCAATCCTAACACGAATAGGCCAACTATCCGAGAAATACGGGAAACCAATCATCATAGATGAAACGTGGCTGCACAAGAGCACCATGACCGAAGGCCACAATTTTGCTACCGACGCGGCAATCTCAGCCCGAAACCTGTACGCCTTCTGGATCCCGCTCGACGAGAAATTCTTACAGGTCATGTCAAAATACTCGCAGGTCTACAACGTCGCCTACATATCGCCCTTCGAAGCCACCAATTTCTTCGCATACCTAGATTACACCTCAACCTCCGCCAACATCTCATATTATGAAGCGAGACAAGTGGCTGGTCGAGCAGCAGCGGTCAACATCGCAAACGGCATCGTATCACCCTTAGGATGCTACTATTCGGAATTGATAGCCGGCCAAATACCACTGAACGCATCCTTCCTTCCCTTCGACATCGTCAGCGTCTCTTATTTATCTGAGAAGCCAATTCAATTTCTGCGTGAATGATGGGAAAAGGAGAAAGGATGAATTCGTCCTGCCATCGTGGGTCTTTGCTCTAGCCATCATACGAGGTTCAGCAACGAGGATTCGAATCACACCAGCGTAAAAACTACGAAACCGATTTAGGACGAGGCGCCCGCTATGTGTCCAGTTACGAAAAGTCAGTTTGTAGGTTCCCTGATAGGTCAATGTCTGGGCGATGCACTAGGTTTCGTTAACGAGGGCGCCTCGACTATCGTGTGCGAAAGATACGTAGAAGATGTTTTGAGGCCGAAAGAGATCGATGAGATAAAGTGGGGCCAGTATTCCGATGACTCTCAACTTGCACGTGAACTTCTTCTAAGCTATGTTTCGAAAGGCAGGTTCGACGACAAAGACTACGCGAGACGCATTATGCTCATTTTCCATTGTGGCCGTGTTGTTGGGGGCGGCTTTGCAACTAGTCGGGCAGCACACCGCCTGGTAGAGGGCATACCGTTAGATGAGGCGGGAGAGCCGCCGCCATACGCGGGCAACGGCACAGCGATGCGAGCCGCACCAATTGGACTAATCTTCTACGATTCACCGGATAAGTTGGTTGAAGCGTCGGATGAGCAAAGTCGGATCACTCACAAAGACAAACGGTGCTCAGCTGGTGCGATAGCGATTGCTGGGGCGGTTGCCCAAGCCTTACGTAGCGATCCGATTGACGTAGAAGAATTCTGCATGAAGTTATCAAATTGGACGCGTGGGTATGATCCCATACTGGAGAATGCGCTCGCGAATGACATGTGTGGCTGGATCAAGCTGCAACCATTAGACGCGTTGACCAAAATCTCGATTGTAGGCCTCCGAAATGATTTCTCCAACCAAAGATGGGAGGGCATTTCGCCTTTCGTTACAACTAGCGTACTTTGGAGTCTCTATTCGTTCCTAAGAACACCTGAGGATTACTGGGAATCTATTTGCACCGCCATTTCGTCGGGTGGTGATGTTGACACAACCGCAGCTATGACTGGTGCAATTAGTGGAACCCGAGTCGGGATCGAGGGCATACCCAATGATTGGGCTAGGCGTGTTACGGATTGCGGAGAATGGGAATACGACGATCTTGTTAAGCTGGCAATAGCGTGCTATGAAACACGCTTGAAACAATAGTCGACCGCCAAAGATTCGAATAATCCTGAACCTGCTTCGTTCTTACGAAGACATATTCTGAAATCAGAGTATCTTGTACACCGGCGCTGACAGACAGGAGACTCCGCCGTCTCCTTTGTTGAACTCAGATAGATCTGTTTGGACCGGTTTGTACCCCGCATCCCTTAGGTGTTTAGCAGTTTGTGGGTAGCCGGAAGGAATCAGAACATTCTTCTCCCCAAGATAAAGAGCCTCGGAGGCGTAGGCCTCTTTTTCAGGTACAGAAACAAAATCGAACCCAGCGAAAGAGCTTGCATGCAACAGATCTGGGGCCAACAAGATTCTGTTACCATCGAGATAACTGCATGCACATAGTAGATGAAACAGGGTTGTCTTGATTGGTTGTACGGCTAGATTGCCGACAAAATCTGTGAGCTGTTTTATCCCTTGCGTGTTGGTCCTTGTTGATTCTCCGACGAAAATTCTGCTTCCTGTAACGAGAATGTCTCCGCCTTCCAAGGTACCAGGCTCTTGTACGAATTTCATTTCACCCACTTTGTTCTTATGGTTCGCCAACTCGGAGGCCAGAACCTTATTCTCTCCCCGCCGCGTTTTCTCGCCAAACCGGCCAATAACACACTTTTCAACTCCCAGCAGGGCGGGGTCGTAAGCAAATACGGAATCCGCCAGGCCCTCGAGAGGGGATAGCTCGATTACTTCGAGATTTGATTCCTTTAAAATCGAGACGTAGTCTTTGTGTTGGCGTTTTGCAAGTGTAATGTCTATAGTGTCTCTCGCGGGATTCGTCGACACGCACTCTTTGTAACTGTCAGATGGTGGCCGAACTAATATTACGTCGTAGAGCCTGTCCATAACTGTAGGCGCATGACTTCGATTGATTTCTATTTTTCTGAGGCAGCCAAAGCGCCAAGAAATACCGGTTTCACAGGAGGTCGCACCGTGGGAACATTCACTTCGTCGGGGTTCTTCCCAAGCTCCTTTGCCAGAATGCTAACCAGATTTACCATGCAGAACTTCCCCTGGCATGGACCCATGCAGGCTCCAGTGAATCTCTTTAATGTCTCAATATAGTCGTAACCTTCTCTGATCGAGTTCAGGATATCTTCTTCAGTGACGTCGAGGCAGAAGCACACAATTTTCTTTTCTTTGCCCATCTTTTACGCCATCTTGCTTAGCTCATCGATCATATAGTCCATGGCAGTCTCTGCGTCACTTCCTCCATAGCCTAACAGCAACGAAGCCGAAGTGCCTGCTATTCTTCCCTCAAGCAGTATGCTTCCAAGACTGTGCGTCCCGTACACATGTCCTGCAGCAAAGATTCCTGGCGCGACTTCCATTTTATTACTCCTTTTCGGGAAGAAGCCATCCTTTTGACGGTCATAGTACATATCGGACCCTATTTGATACAGAAGTTCAAAGGCGGGAGCGTAGCCAGCCGAAACGCAAAGCGAGTCGCATGCGATAGTCTTCTCTGTCCCCGAAAGCTGATCTCCATTCTCTGCAACCTTGACGACGGTTACTCGACCTACTCCAGCTTTCCCATGGGCTGATTTGATCTCATATTGCCAAAGTACGGGAACGCCGAGCTCTTTCAACTTCGCGAAATATTTCTCGTCATCGCGCTTGACGCGAGATTCAATTACGCATGGGACGCTTGCACCCGCTTCAGCTAGTTGAATGGCCAATTCAGGTCCGAGCCCATCAGTACTTGCCACGACCACCTGGCGACCAGGGCGGATTCCATGGATGTGCATGAGCGTTTGTACGCCGCTTCCCGAGATGATTCCCGGCAAGTCATTGTTTTCAAAAATGAGTCTTCGTTCGTATGCTCCTGGGGCCAATATTGTTGCCTTTGGAGTTAATTCCACATAGCTTTCGCCTCTGTTTACTGCGAGCTTTCCACCTTCGTAGAATCCGACCGCTGTTGTTCCTTGGTATATTTCGAGGTTCGATTGGGCTTTCGCTTCCTCCTGCATGCGTTTTGCTATTTCGAAACCTCTTAAGCCTGGGTACTCTGGCGAGTCATACTCTGCCGTCTGTTTCATGACGTGACCACCCAGGTAATCGTTCTCATCGAAAAGGGCCACATGGGCTCCGTTCCTCGCTGCAGTTGTGGCGGCGCACAAACCAGCTGGCCCGCCCCCTACGACAGCAACGTCGACTTTGTTCAAAACATTCAAGGGTGGGTAACGAGTTGAAACGTGGGCATTCTCGTCGGGTATCTTGCCATAACCCGCCATTCTCTTGATTACTTTCTCAGCGACTCGCCACATGAACCGCGGTCGAACGAACTTGTATTGAAACCCAACAGGGAAGAGAAAACCCAAGTGATTCAGGATTGAATATATATCGTGTGAAACGTTCGGATAGGAGTTTTGGGATTCGACAATAGCTCCTTGATGAACGGGCTCAGCACAGACACGTACGTTAGGAACTCCATCGACGCGAAGCATACAACTAGCGCAACGGCCTGAAACGCAAAAGAGTCCCCTAGGTCGATGATATTTCTCGCTACGGCTGAATATTCGAACTCCGGATGCGTACAAAGCAGCTCCCAAGGACTCATTCTGGTACGCGTCCAGCTCTCTCCCGTCGAACTTTATTTTGACTCGTTCCCCGCGCTCGAACTTAAGGTAGGGGTGCTGGGCTATTCTAAGATCTGAAAACTCACTCAACAACCATGCACTTGTCTCTGATTTTTCTTCCTTCGGCGAATCTGCTAAGGTTGAAAGATTTCACTACAGGGTGTAGTTTGCCTGATACAACGAAGTCCGAGAGCATGGATCCGCAAGCGGGCGAAGACATGAACCCATACCCACCCCAGCCGCAGTCTAAGACGAATCCTTCAAGTCCGTCTACCGGACCAAGGGTTGGGCTACGGTCAGGGGTCATATCGATGATTCCTCCCCACTGTCTTTGAATTTTGACGAATCGCAGTTTAGGAAAGAGATCTAGCAACGCTTTCGCAGCCGCTTTCATGAAGTCAGGGCTCGATCGAACCGAGTAACTCAAGTTATTTTCCAATGGTGTTGGCACGTAATCGAGTACTTCGCCTCGCGCGGTTTGTGTGACTGCGGCATGTGTTTGGAGACTAACGACGTTGCACGGCATAAACGGCTTGAGAGATTCGGTAACACATGCTTCAATCCTGTGAGGCGTGTTCGGTATGGCCACTCCGGCCATGCGACAGATATCACTCGCATGTCCACCTGCGGCATTTATGACGAAGTCAGTTCGCACTGCGCCAGTGCTTGTCCTTACGCCTGTAATATTTCCTCCTGCTTTCTCGATTGCAGTTACCTCTGTGAACGGGCAAATTTCGACGCCCAATTCTCGAGCAGCCTTAGAATAACCCCAAATCAATCCAGCGTGGCCGGCAGTTCCGCCATCCTCTTGGTACATTCCGCCTTCTACTCCTTCAACATTAAGTTCGGGGACTAATCGCTTTGCCCCAGCCGCGTCAATTACCCTACTGTCAATGCCGTACGAGTTCTGTATGGGCACAGCTTCGCGACAAATGTTCGCTTGCTCTTTGGTTTTGGCTAGGATCAAGTAGCCCTTATCCGTGAACATAATATTGAAGTTGAGTTCGCTAGATAGTTTCTTGAAGAGCCGCAAACTCTCCTTCATGAGGGCCATCCATTCGGTGGATGAGAACATGGCACGGACGAGTTCTATGTTCCTGCCGCTGGCACCCGATCCGATGTAACCTTTCTCAAGAACCAGCACATCTGTCATACCCTTCTTGGCCATGTTGTACGCCAATGAAAGGCCGTGTAAGCCTCCACCAATAATGACAACCTCATACGTGTCTTTCATTCACGCACATCCTCCAATAACGACGACCATAGAACGCAGCTGCTCGTCGTGCACAAACTTGCGGTCCGCCTCGGTTGATGTCATCAGTTCAGCTACCATGATCCTAAGAGTTGGGCGTGTTGAAGGGTGCATATAAGATGTTTGCGAACAGTCTGTCATCCGAAGCATTGATACTCGGATTTAGGATGCAGCTTTGAGGGATGGTTGCATCTTTCGAAGGACTTCATTCATAATTTCAATTGAGCGTGTTATGTCCTCGTCGGAGAAGGCCGCTGAGAGATTGCATGAATGCGCTGGCACCAAGTATATCCCGCCGCAGATTGAGCCAAGCCCAAACTGACAAGCCAATTGCGTGTTCTCACGGAATTTGTCTTGAACGTTAGTCATCCCTTTGAGGCCGAAGTGAATTAGATACATGAAAGAACCTGCTACCGCGACATGCCCCATGACGTCCATTTCTTCCAATGTTCCTTCGATTTCCGTTTTGATCCTCTGCGCGTTACTGTTCAGTCTCTGATACACCTCGGCTTTCAGTTCATTTAGTGTGGCGATACCGGCAGCCATAGTCACCGGATGCCCATTGAAAGTCCCCATGTGAGTGACCTTGGGCTTTGTGCTCCCTGAGGGTGAGAATACTTGCATAATCTCCTCCTTCCCGGCAACTGCTCCTACAGGGAACCCGCCGCCGATAATCTTACCATAGGTTGCAAGGTCAGGGACGACATTGTAGTATTCTTGCGCGCCTCCGTACGCCAACCTGAACCCCGAAAGCACCTCGTCAAAATACAGGAGCACATCATTTTCATCCGCGCATTCTCTCAAAGCTCTTAGGAAGTTGTCTTTTGGCGGTATGAGACCTGAAGCGTTAGCGATTGGGTCAAGCATGACTGCAGCGAGTTTCCGCTTGTTTCTTCTAATGAGAGTTTCACATGCGTGAAAATCGTTCCACGGCAAAATAAGCATCGCCCGAACGACCGCCCGCGGTATGCCTTGTGAATCGGGAACAGCTCTTGGAAACGCCCGCCTACCCGATCCTTTTGGAGTTGGCTGTGTGCTTACCTGCGCGTAGTCGTGGGTCCCATGGTAGTGACCCTCAAACTTAGCAACAAGATCCCGTCCTGAAAAAGCTCTTAGAGCCCGCATAGCGGTCATCGTCGCCTCGGTTCCTGATGCTGTAAACCGAACTTTCTCAGCGCAAGGAGCAGCGTCGCAAACCATCTTTGCGAGCTGAATCTCGCGTTCTGTTGGCGCCGCGAAGCCTACCCCTTGCTCAACTGCCCTGTTGATCGCCTCCACGACCTTAGGATGATTGTTTCCTAGAATCAGCACTCCCATATTATTCAGAAAATCATAGCGTTCGTTTCCATCTACGTCCACTATTTTGCAGCCATGCGCGCGCTCGACATAGAACGGGCGTGGTCGGAACAAATACGTGTGGCGTGTGTTGCCGGCAGGCATTACTTGAGCTGCATTATCAGCCAATACCGATGATTTTGGAGTCATGCGAACATACGCAGACGAGAAGTCTATCAATGTGGTATTCTCTCCGCGCGGGAAGGCTCTGTTTCCTTTTTATGTGTTGACTCCTAACCTCTATCTTTCCTGCACACTCCGCCTTGCCTCTCCTTCCAAGACATGAAACGTCTTAGCGGGTTGCGGCAGTATGCGAGTCACTCCCTCCTCTAAGTTGGCAATTATGTTCCATGCCATCGGTTTTGTCAGAAGCGCCTGGGGTCGTGTCCTAGAGGTCGTATACCGTTCCAGGTATCTTTGGAAAGGGTTGAACTTCGCCTATGTGTCTCGCACCCACTATCCAGCTTACGAGTCTCTCGACACCTATTCCTGCGCCGGCGGACGGCATCAATCTGCCTTCCCTTGCTAATCGGAGAAGGAGTGTGTAGTTTTCTTTCATGACTCCGTCCCTCTGCATCTTGGTGAGGATTTTCTCGTATTCCCATTCTCGCCTAGCCCCCGAAAGAACCTCACCATATCTCGGCAGATAGAGGTCGTAGTTATCCCACTTCTCGGTCTGAAGGTCTTGATAATCGTAGAACTCTCTAGGTATGCCGGTAACCCATACAGGGTCTTCAATTTCTAACGGAAGTATCGACTCCCATTGCTCGCCGTATTTTGCGACGAGTTCATCTCTGTCAAAAACCTCGAAAGGCGTCGTTCGAACCTTGAGTTTGCCATTTCGTAGGGAGCCCAATGTTTGGCTACAGTTCGCGCTTAAATCTTCTATCATGTCCCGGAGGATTACCTCGCATAGCTGCATGATATCCTTGGATGATGCGGACCTTACCTCGAAATCTAACTGTGTGAACTCGTATATGTGCCACCCAGTCGATTTCCTTTCCCTTTTCTCAACCCGTACGTTGGGCGAGAGGATGAACAGCTTAGGATGTAACAGGGAGCACGCGACGAGTTTGTGAATTATCATACTAAGCGTCGTCCACATCGTTTCCCCATACACATCGACTTCGATCCGTTTCTCTATCGAAGCGCCTGGATCTGGCCATAGCGGATCGGTGGATTTCGAGAATATCACGGGGAGCATCCACTGGAATCCGGCCGTCGTGAACTTTTCAGTGAGGCATCTCAGTGCTCGCGTGGTCACAGTGGTAATCTGACGTTTTCTCTCAAGTTCATCAACTGGCAGTTGATCCAATGGCTTGGGCAGTTCTCGTGCTACCTGTCGTGTCTCCGTTTGAGATGACATAGCGAACGAGGGTTGCCTCTTGTCACTATAAGCATATTGCTGCAAATCTTGGCGTATTGCCGGAAAATAACCGCAAACCTTAATCATAATTGTCATATTGCTAGACGTATGATGGACGAGAAGGATCGCAGAATTCTAGACGTGTTGATGGAGGATGCCCGGAAGCCTGTCGTGGAAATCTCGAACGACCTGGGGATCCCGCGGGCGACTGTGCAAGAACGAATTCAGAGGATGAAGCAGAGGGGGGTTATCAGAAACTTTGTGGCAATACCAGACTATTCGCAACTTGGGAGACCCGTTACTGCGTTCATTTTCGTATCTTTCATGCCCGGGGCGGTCTCTCAGAGGGAACTTGGCGAGCAAATAAGCCACTTACCGAGAGTGGACGAGGTTCACTTGATCACTGGAGAATGGGATATCATGCTGAAGGTTAGAGCCGGGTCAATGGATGAGCTGGGCAAATTAGTACTTGATAAGCTTAGAGCCATGAAAGGCGTTATGAGAACGGTTACTTGCGTCTGCTTCAACACGTTAAAGGAACACTCCTGAAACCACGCCGATTGGCCGACTACCAAAAGTCAAGTTATGGAATTCCTCCCCGTAGAATGACGCGTAACACCTTTACGGCAACCTCAAACAAAAATTCACGTGTTTATTCTATTCCAGTTGGACTAAGTAATTTATACAAGCCGCCCAATGCGATTGTGATTCTGATGACGACGGACCTTGGTGAATTCGAGAACCGAATCCATGACTTGGTTGAACGGGAAAATGAGTGCGACGACCTGTTCAAAGATATTAGGAATGGTAACGGGGAAAATTCTCTGCGCTATTTGGCGCTAAGGGATGCTTGCAAAGAGTTGAGGAGAGGAATACTCAGAAGCGCCATGTCGGCAGGATTGACTAGGGAAAGCATCAACATGAAGATCAAGGAAGTAAGAAACCAGACGATAGCTACCGACACGAAGCAGACAAAGAAGAATCAGCAGAATCAACCTATCTCCTCGAAGAGAAACTAGTACGACTTTTATGCGTGTATACTAACGAACGTACCTCTTCTACTAACTTTTCCAAGAAACTGCTGTTAGAGAGGTCAGTGGACTCGTGCCGTCCTACTGGATGCAACTCAAGGGCCGACACGTAGCTTGTTATATGTAACTGATTCCAGAGGTTCAGACGGGTTTAGATATCATATCGGATATTGACAAAGAGTGAATTCCGTTGCCCAAGGCGTACATTGAAATCAGAACAATGCCCGGCTGGCAGGGGAGCGTCGTAAGAGAGCTGGAGAAGACAAAGAGTGGTGAGAGAGAATCGCCCATTCTAGATTATGATGTGATCTTTGGGGATTACGACTTAATGGTGGTCGTCGAACACGAAGATAGAAGGACTTTCCACAAGGCTATCGGAGAGATCTCACGAATTTACGGAATCGAGAGTACGAACTCAAGGGTCGTTATGGATAAGGAAGACATTCAGGAGAGCTTGGGATCCTCAAGACTTAAACCGTCAAAGATCAGCGGCGCGCCGTAACTGCAATACTCTACTCAGGCATGTGAGCTGTAGAATTTCAAACGCCTTTTTTGCAGTGTGTGCCATATATCGTTCGGGCACTGTTCGAGCAAAGCGAGAGTGAATCCCTCAAGAATAATTTCAGCGGCGGATTGCAAGAACCTCAGCGAAATCGCTCTCAAAATATTCATCCTTGTTCTTTGCCAGAGAATTTCTTTGGTCGGTTTCGAGCTTCCGCAGGTCCGTCCTCTTGATTTTTCCGCTTGTGGTCTTAGGTAACTCGTTTACGAATTGTATTATCCGCGGCCGTTTGTAAGGCGCCATCTGTTTCCTGGTGAATTTGAATATATCCAAAGCCAATTCCCTGGAAGGAATCAAGTTTGGTTTTGGCATCACATACGCTTTTGGAACGAACCCTCTCAACGGGTCTGGGCTTGCAACGACAGCAACCTCTACTAGGGAAGGATGAACCAGAAGTTCGCTCTCTACTTCGAAGGCGCTGATCCTATAGTCTGAACTCTTGAATACGTCGTCGGCTCTTCCTATGAACCAAAAGTAGCCATCGGTATCGCGCGAAGCCAGGTCGCCGGTAAGGTACCAATTGCCTACGAAGACTTCCAGATTTTTTTCGCGCGGGTCGATATAGCCTTCCATCACGCCAACTGGTTTTCGCGGCTTGACCCGAATCGCAAGAAGGCCATCCGTCTTTGGTGGAACGGGGTTAAGCTCATGGTCCAAGATTTCCACGTCAAACCCCGGAGCGACAACTCCCATCGAGCCTAGTTTGATCTCCATCCCTGGGAAGAAACCAACGGTTATGGTTGTTTCAGTCTGCCCGAACCCTTCTCGTATGGTAATTCCGGTTGCATCGTGTACTTTCTGGTTTATTTCGGGGTTCAATGGTTCGCCGGCGCTAACGAGTTCCCTGAGTGAGAAGTGGTAGTCCTTGAAGTTCTCCAAGAGTAGAAATCTCCATACTGTTGGGGGGGCGCAGAGGGTTCTCACGTTGTAGGTTTCAATCACGCTTAGAACGCGTTTGGGGTCGAATTTCCCAGAGTAATTGTAGAGGAAACTTGTGGCTTCTGCGTTCCAGGCCCCGAATATGCTACTATAGGCGTACTTTGCCCATCCAGGCGCACTGACGTTGTAATGTACATCACCCTTCCTAGCCGCTATCCAGTACATGGTGCTTAAGTGCCCAACCGGATAACTTCCGTGGGTTTGAAGAACAAGTTTGGGTTTCGCAGTCGTTCCCGATGTGAAGTAGATGAGGAGTTCGTCTTCAGAACTAAATCTATCCTCGGTTCTGAAGGTTGCAGACTGATCGTCTATCTCCGCGTAATCTGTCCAACCATTCCTTCCTCCTCCGACACTAACCTTAGACACGGAATCGGGTATTGAGGCTGAATCAACTCTACCAGTTAGCTCTGTGTCGGTGAAGACGCACTTTGCCTTCCCCCTCTCGATCCTGTCTCGAATATCGTCAACCGTCAGAAGAGTGGAAGCAGGCATGATTACGCATCCAGCCTTCATTGCTCCTAGAAAGACTTCGAATAATTCAATGGAGCTAGGCATCATAAGCATGATTCGATCCTTCTTCTTGAGTCCTAGGGACGTGAGGAAGTTCGCTGCCTTGTTAGACCGTTCTGTCATCGCTTGAAAAGTGACATTCATCTCTAACCCTTTGTCGTCTACGTAAACTAGAGCAGGGTTGGAACATTTCTCCCCCAGTGTGTCGAAATAATCCAAAGCCCAATTGAACTGATTCAACTCTGGCCAGTCGAATCCGGCCTTCGCTTCATGATAGTTGCGTGCGTTGAGAAGAAGATCTCGAGCTGCGGTGAACTCTCCTAGGCCTGCCAAGTCTATCGTCCCCGAGCCGAACAGAGTTTCTTCTAAGGGTTGTTTCTAATTCCTTGCGTTAGCAAGAAGCCTGAGAAAGCATTCATTCATGTAGTTGCTGAATTTCGCATCCGGCAGAGGCAGCCAAATTAGTTAAGGGCTAGCTTCTCCCTCAATCAGTTTCATAACATTGTACTTTGCGTCGCCAACTCGCAAGTCATAATGACGTCAGCTCTCCCTAGAATGTTTTGTCGGGCGTGCCCTCAACGTGTCCTCTCCTTAGGTATGGGTTTCGGTGGCACGTTCCTTGGTCCTGACGCTGACTGTAGACTCGTCTGCTGGTTTTGGATAGCGGCGTTTGAAACGGTAGGCGAATTGTCCGTTCCGGGAGCCGGATTACAACTTCCAGGTGTAACATTTGTTAGGGTTACGCTGCTGGTTCCACTATTTCCTGTATCATCATATGCCGTGACGCTAACGCTGTATGTTCCTGTGGACTGGTAGATGTGAGTACGCGTGTCGGTGACGTAACTCTGAGCCGAATATGGAACGTCTAGTATTGAACCGTCCCCGAAATCCCAATGTAGATTTGTGATCGATAAGCCAGTTGATGTTTTGGCGTTGACTACGAGCAAATATGCGCATGGATCGTAACTAAGGAACTGAGGAGAATCAAACCAAACCTGCAACGGTTGGTTAACAGCGGTACCATATGAAAGGAGCGGCGTGCTAAAGCCAAGGATGATTGAGGGAAGCAAGACGGTCATAAGGAGAAACGGAAGAGCGATGATAGAAAGAAACTTCAAGCCTAATCCTTACAGGGACATGTTACCAGAGAATACTACGACAGTTGTCAACAGCCAAAGCAACTCATAACTCTCTCGAACTTCCAATGCAACGTGCCATTATCAACGGTCGACTTCGACCCCTGTAAGAATCCGTCAAATGACATAACACGCAGGAGTACCTGTTCACAACTTGGACGCCATGGCCATTCAAATAGCATCGGAGTACGCAATCGACGCGCGTTTGAATCAACTCTTTCATACGAAAATCCGAACTTTACGCGTTTACGCGAGTATACGGCCTTAGGGATACCCTCCAAGAACGAGACCATAGTCGCGCGAAATCTACGCTGATCCTAACAGATATCGGGCACAGGAACCAACGCGGTACCTATTGAGCGCAGCTCACTCTGAATTGCAGCGTCGACGCGAATGAGAATGATGCATCCTGTGCTTAGATATGAGTCACAATGCTACGGACATTCTTCTAACAAGACTTGCAAATAATCTTTAGTGAGGATGCTAGACGCTCGTAATGCCGGACGAACAAAAAACCTGCGCAAACGCCTAGGCGACAGAATCCACTCTCAATCGAAGAGCTTGAACGGTGATTCTTGTATGTTGGCAGTGCAGGTTCGTTTGATTACGGCTTGCGGAATTTTAGAGAAGCTGAGTTAATACAGTAGCGAAGCCCGGTTGGTTTTGGTCCATCGTTGAAGACGTGGCCGAGGTGGGCTTCACATCTGCTGCATAAGACTTCGGTGCGTCTCATGAAGAGGCTGGTGTCGGTCTTTGTCCTCACGTTGTTCTGGTCGATCGTGGTCCAGAAGCTGGGCCATCCGGTTTGAGAATCAAACTTGGCCTCTGAACTGAATAGGTCGTTGCCGCAACAAACGCACTGGTAGACACCAGTCTCGTGATGATTGCAGTATGCGCCCGTGAACGGCCTTTCGGTTCCCTTCTTTCGAGCGATATGAAACTGTTCGGGAGTGAGCAAGCGCCTCCATTCCTCCTCCGTCCTAACGATCCCTTTCGTCATTCTCTTAGCCAACCGAATTGATCAACACCATCAATATCTATCTTCAACTCGATTCAGACATTGTGATGCTAATGCCGAAGGACGAAAACCGACCCGTACCGCAGCGCCTTTCCCGAGCATAGGCAATGCCCACACGTTTCGCTTGGGTGTTAATCATATCTCTAGGGCTGACGCCAAAATCCGTCCTATAATCAAGCAGCATGGAATAATTAATTGCCAAATTGACGGGGATCCGTTCGAATCTTTAGTTGAAGCCATCATCTCACAACAACTCAACGGGCTAGTTGCGAGAACTATCTTCGGAAGATTGAAAACGTTGGTTAACTCCGAAACAATCAGCGCCAAAGGCTTGGAACAGGTGTCTGTTCCAAAGATGAGGAAGGCAGGTGTATCGCCGCAGAAGATACGTTACCTCAAAGACCTAACCTCAAGGATTCTTGAGGGGCAATTGAACCTGCCCGATCTCAAACGTAGGCCGGACGACGAAGTAATCCGTCAGCTGGACGAAGTTAAAGGAATTGGACCTTGGACCGCACATATGTTTCTGCTCTTTACCCTTGGGCGGACAGACGTGCTTCCCGTCGACGACCTTGGAATACAGAAGTCCATTCAAAGAGTCTACTCGCTACGCAAACTTCCAAATGCCGAAAGGATCTGCAAGATCGCTCAAAATTGGCATCCTTACTGCTCTATTGCTTCCCTCTACCTTTGGCACGCAAAAGACACGTAATCATTGAACTCTGAAACTACTGACTAATGTCGTCTTATGAGGGCTCAACATCTTCGAAGACCCTCGATAGTTGAAAGCTCGACAGGGCTACTGAGTCAATTTAAAGCACGATGTCCAGTTCGTGTCATGATAGGTTGACGGTCCATGACGTATGCGGTTGAGACGGAGGGCTTGACGAAGCGTTATGGGGACTTGCTCGCCGTTGACGCATTAGTTCTGAGCATTAGCAAAGGGGAAATTTTCGGGTTGCTCGGCCCTAATGGCGCGGGGAAGACAACTACCCTCTCAATGTTAGCCACACTGCTCAAACCGACGTTAGGGACTGCAAGGGTAAATGGTTTCGATATCATAACTCAATCAGCGGATGTTAGGCGTTCGATTGGTATAGTGTTCCAAGATCCGAGCAGCGACGATATTCTAACGGGCAAGGAGAATCTCTACCTGCACGCCTTGATGTTCGGCGTCCCAAAAGAACAGCGCAAGGAGCGAATAGACTATGTTCTACGCCTAGTGGATCTGAAGGAGCGAGCAGATGATATTGTGAAGAAATATTCGGGTGGAATGCGGCGCAGGCTCGAATTGGCACGGGGCTTACTACATAATCCAAGAATACTATTCCTTGACGAACCAACCTTAGGCCTTGACCCGCAGACTCGGGAGCACATTTGGGCTTACATTGAAAGCCTAGTCAAATCCGAGAAAGTGAGCGTTATCATAACAACGCATTACATGGATGAGGCGGATAGGCTTTGTAACCGCGTGGCCATAATCGACCACGGTAAGATCTCGGCCTTGGATACTCCGTCGGCTTTGAAATCCAAGGTGGGTGGCGAAATTATCAAACTCCGTGTACGGTCTCCGCACCTTGAGCCTTTGAAAAATCTGGACTATATCTTGTCTATTGATCAATCGGGAAGTACATTACGATTGACTGTTAAAGATGCGAGTGCGCATTTGCAAGAGGTTCTAGGGGTGGTGGGTGAAGTTGATTCTGTGGAGGTGCGCACAGCAACCTTGAACGATGTTTTCTTACACTATACTGGGCGTGAGATTCGAGAGGAGTCGGGTGAAGGGGGTGTGTTCGAACGGATAGCGCGGGCAAGGAGTGGACGCTGATGGGTGAGCTTGAAGGCTTCTATGCGCTGTGGTACCGTGAGATTAAGGTATTCACGCGAGAAAAGTCAAGAATAGTCTCCTCCCTCTTCACACCGCTGCTCTGGATCGTTGTTTTCGGAGGGGGACTGGGCTCAGCGGTGTCATTAGCTGGTGTAAACTACCAGGTCTTCATCTTCCCCGGAATCATAGCCATGACCATTCTCTTTTCATCCGTCTTCTTCGGGTTGTATATTGTTTGGGATAAGAAGATCGATTTCTTCAAAGAAGTCCTCGTCGCCCCACTCTCGCGTACAACCATCTTCGCAGGCAAAATGGTGGGAGGAACAAGCGACGCACTACTCCAGGGGTGCGCGATGCTCGTTCTTGGGCTAGTGTTGGGGATAAACTACACGATTCTGAGTGTGCTTTTCTCGTTTGTTTTCATGTTCGTTCTGGCGTCCGCGCTGGTTAGCCTTGGGCTAATTATCGGCTCGAACATGGAGAGCGTGGAAGGCTTCCAATTAATCATAAGCTTTCTAGTCTTTCCCATGTTCTTTTTCAGCGGTGCGCTCTTCCCACTCAAGAACCTCCCACCCTACCTTCTCATCTTCACGATGCTCGACCCAGTCACGTATGCCGTTGACGGGCTTCGTGGACTACTCTTGGGTTCCTCCCAGCTGCCAATAGCACTCAACCTGGGCGTGCTTGCGGCCTTCGCGGTTATTATGATTGGAATTGGAACGTGGAGCTTCAAACGGCTCAAGTAGGGGTCCGATCTGGCTTGGATTTGGGTAGTTTATCATACGATGTTTCGATCGTTAGCTCCATCGCCATAATTCTCGGATCCCTCTTCGTCGTCGTTCAGATCAGACAGACTAATCGAATGATTCGCGTGGCCGGCCAGCAAGCGGAAGCTGCTGCGGTTCAAGCCAGGTTGACGACGGAGCAATTGAAGCAGGATCATGAACTTGCAAATATGGATTTAATCATGCGTCTCTACGAATTTGCAAACACGGCCGAAGTTCAAGCCGCGTGGCTAACCGTACTCAACAGTAATATTTCAACATACGAAGACTTCGAGAGTCTCTCTAAGTCTGATCAAGTGGCTTTCTTTCAGATCGGCGCACTCTTTGAGTCTCTGGGCGTACTGGTTGAGAGGGGCATCGTTAAGGTGAACGTAATCGAGGA
>Ga0181521_10002114_pt1 | contig 24107 bp, 19 predicted proteins | sample PEATcosm2014_Bin_32_FD_119764 | JGI IMG/M metagenome (GOLD analysis project Ga0181521, IMG submission 119764) | Peatland microbial communities from MTU Mesocosm Facility, Houghton, MI, USA - PEATcosm2014_Bin02_60_metaG | ecosystem: Environmental > Terrestrial > Soil > Wetlands > Peat | place...
CGGCTGGCCACCATGGTGCGATTCTGCCACTGTCCAATATGGCCCATCATGAGCGATCGTTGCTGGATGTGCCGGGTGCGGCGCCGGCGCAACGACTCATAGCGGCGCAGCGCGGACTGGATAGAGCCTTCGCGCGAAATACATTTCGCGACGACCAGTGCATCCTCGAGAGCCATGCCGCCGCCCTGCCCGAGATTCGGCGTGCATGGGTGCGCCGCATCGCCCAGCAAAGTTACTCGTCCCGCAGTCCAGCGCGGCAATGGAGGAAGATCGTATGCGCCATTCTCAAGAATCAACTCGGCGTCCTCGATGAGGGCGGGAATCGGATCATGCCATGCCGCGAAGCGCCACAGAAGCTCGTTCCTCCGATGTTCGAGCGGGGCAGGAGCGCACGCGGGAATATTGGCCGTCGCATACCACGTGAATTTGCCCTGGCCGATGTCGAGTATGCCGAAGCGGCTGCCGTGTCCCCAGGTCTCGCTGTTGTATCCACGGCGGATCGCGCGGCCGTCGCAGGCGGCGACTCCTCGCCAGACCATATAGCCGCGGTATACCGGATTAGAAATGCCGAACAGTTCCGCACGCACGCGGGAGCGAATTCCGTCAGCTCCGATGACCGCATCGTGCTCTTCAGCGCAGCCGTCCGCAAAGTGAACCTGCACGCCGGACTTCGACTGCTCGATGCGCGTCATTTCACGGCCTAAACGAATTCGTTCGCGAGGCAGCGCGGATAAGAGCACCGCCAGCAGATCCGATCGCCGGGTGCACAGCGCCGGGACGTCGAATTCTCCCAGGGGAATGTTCATGAGCGTCTTCCCCCGACTGGAGCGCACCAGGAAGTGAGTGTTCGTGCCGCTGCGCGCGGCGACGCCGTCAAGCAGACCCAGTTCATTCAATACACGGGTGGCGTTCGGCCAGAGCATCATACCCGCGCCGACCTCACGCAGTTCAGTGGCTCTCTCGTAGACTGTGGCGTTAATGCCCGCGTGGTGTAGCGCTACGGCCGCCGCCACGCCGCCGATGCCACCGCCGATGATGCCGATGTTAAGTTTACTGAGGTTCATTGCCTGTGGTTGTGTTGCCCGCGAAAATTTCCGTTAAGACCCGCTCAGAACTCGTTGAGGATGCTCGACGCCCATGCTGACTGCCGAGTTTAAATTCTCGTCAATCACGTCCCGATTCCTCTGTTGGTGAGACGCCTGCGATGTATTTTCGTTCATGACGATTTGTTCATTTCGGCTATCCCGCACGATCCGAAATAAGTTCATTACTACGTTTATATCGGCACCAGATGACTGCTGAAACACCGCTAAATGACGAGATGTTCACTTAAACGTCAGCGCGCAGTTGTTTAACTCGAAACTATCCGGGAAAGGGCCGATACAGATACAGGAGCTAAAACCAACATGATCAACCCCGTTTCTTCCGCACCCGTCACATCACAGCCTGTTCTCCCTCAGAATGCCGCGCCGGCTAAGCCGCAGCTGGCTCCGCCCTCCGCGCCGCAGGATGCGGTCCAGCTGAGTTCTAAAGCGCAGGCCCAGACGTCCGGAGATGTCGATCACGACGGCGACAGTCGCTAACTGCAAGGTCAGTTTACGGTTGCACCGGCGAACGTCTGGCCGAATAGCTGAGCGTTGCGCCGAGGAACGCATCGGAAGCAAAGTGCGCCGATAGTGTGAGCCGCGATTAGTCACCTTACATTCCCTATCCAGTTGCTCACTGCAAACGCATGGCAGTTATGCTTAGCTGATCGCGACATGACCATGCGCGATTTGCCAGATGCTGCGTAGCAAGCCAACTCCCCGAACCGATCCCGTCGAATACATCTTGAACGTGTGAATCAAGACCGAGGCCCTATTGGACTGGGATGTTCAAAACCGGCGGCGTCTTTCCACCGATGGCCACGGTGATGGCCTGTGAACCCGCGGCAATCCCCGCCGGCACTTTAGCTGGCGTTACCCTCCGGGAACTCGGATAAGCCCTGCGCCTTCCGTTTAGTAGCCTTATTGGACCGAGACAACGACCCCCGACTGCGTCTGAGCACCCCCGACCGTCGCCACCAGAGACAGGTCGCCGATCCCGAGGCCCGCCGGAATCGTCAGGTTGATCTGATAGAGCCCCGCCGAAATTAAGCCGGCGAACAACGGGGTCACGGTCGTGCCGCCGATCGCAAGCTGCACCGGATTCGTCGTGGCGGCCGCGCCGGAGAACGCCTGTCCCGCGGGCACTGCGGGACTGGTTGGCCCGAAACCGACGCCAAAAAGCTCAACGGCATCTCCTGCCTTCGCAGCCACCGTGGGATAGCCGAGGGAACTCCCGGTCGGGCCGAGGATATCGTAGGTTCCTCCACCATAAGCTCCGGAACCGTCCGATCTGAGAATAATGCCAGTAACGTGTTTACTGTCGAGCAAAAGGAACGAAGGGGCAAAGGGACCCAGTGTGACTGTCGAAGCAGAGGTTCCGATCGCGGTGGTTACGACTACGGGGACGGAACCAGTCGATGTATCGTCTGGCACCTGCAAGTTAATCTGGGAAGGGCTGACGGATAAGAGATACGCTGCCTTGCCGTCGATCGTCACGCTTGTGCCACCCAGGAACGTTGGGAAATTACCGCCCCAGGTCACCGTCGAACTGGCGAGATTACTACCATAGATCGACACCCATTCGCCAGGCTGGATCGTCGTCAACGTGCTATACAGAGGAACGATTCCACCTGGAGTGATCGCTATCGGCGGAGCCCCTTGCGTGAGGGTGATGCTCTGTCCTGCTATTTCAAAAGTGAGAGTCCGGCTCGGTCCGTTATTTGTGGCGGCGCTGACCGAAAGAATACCGGTACCCGTACCGGATGGGCTGCCGGAAAGTCCCGTGGTGTCGGGCGTCAGGGTGTAAGTGCAGCCGGGTTGGGTGACTACCAGAACCCCGATGGTGGCCGCGCCTGCGGCAATCGAGACGGAAGAGGGGCTAAGGAAATAGGTGCAGCCATTCAGGGCCGGAATGTTATCCTGGCTATCGACGAACAGAGTCGCGAAGCTCTTCGCCGTGCCGGAAGCCAGCGTGAGATAGGCGCCGCCCAAGCCGGTCTGCGGCGGAAGCTTCACGTCGAGGCTGTTCGCAGCCGTGGCCTGGATGGGAACCGTGCTGGTGTTCCCGTCGGCATCGGTGATCGTCACGGACGGATTCGGCAGCGTCCCGAGGTTGTAAGCGCTCAGCCGGATGGTACTGCCCGGAGCATAGGCAGCCAGATCGTTGTATTGCGTGTCGGTCACGATCATTCGCCCCGAGGTCTGGTCAATGGTGTTGTTGCTGATTGTGAGGTTGGTGGAGTTTTCTACCGCGACGGGAAGTCGCAGGTCGGCCGGGTTGCAGCAGAAATTCATGGGAGGTACATACGAGTCATTCGGATTCAGAAAGTAGTTCCCGGTGACGGACCCACCGGCGACGTTCCCCATCCACACCGCCGAGTTACCCGGATCGGCGATGAAGTTTCCAGTGATGGCGATATTCTGAAGAACACCCACCGTCGGGAGTAAGTTCGACGCAAACGCCAGAAGCTCAATCCCCGCCAGTTCGTCTGCCGAGTATACGTCCCGAGTCGAGTTCGTACCGTCAATCACGTTGTTGCTCAAAGTCATATTAGAGGTTGGCGGGTACGAATCCTGCCAACTGTAATTGTTGTACATCCCGTTCCCGGTCGCTTTCCGGATGTAATTCCCCTGTACCGTGCTGTTCGTCATCTGCGTACCCATGGATCCCCTGTACTGCACGGTATTCCGCTCAATCAGGCTGTTACCAGCGCGGTAATGAGGGTCGGCTGCGTAGACAATGGTTCCGGTGACATTCGGAGGCAGATCGCGATCGAAGGTCAGCACCATCTGAAGCAGTCCGTCCGCGCCATGCGCCGGCGCTGTCGCGGACGTGACCACGGCGGAACCGAGGACGACGCGATCCGCCGGACTGTCGAAAACCATCGTCGAGCCGGGGGCGGGTGTCAGGTTTAAATCCTGGGAACTTCTGCTCAAACCGGTGGAACTGAGAAAAGCATCGAGAACCGTCAAACTGCCCCATTGTGAGGCTTCGACCACGGCGGTACGGGCGCCGGTCACACTCTGAATCTGTCCAAAGGGCCACTCCCATACCGCGATGCCATCGTCCAGCGTGCGAATCGAGCGGCAGAACCGCATGGTATTGGATACGCCGGAATTGCGCAAGTCGATGCCATCGCCGCCAGAGCTTATCAGCCGGTCCGTGCCGGGGCGCGGCATCACGTAGACACGCTCTATCAAACTCGATTCGGCGTTGAAGATCACTGTACCGGCGTAACTCCGGATGTTTTGCAGCGTGCAACTCGTGCAATTGAGCACCAGAAGCGAGGTTGCCGCCGCAACATACACGACGGCGATGTCGCCGGGCCGGATCTGCTGGATGACCGCGGGCGTCAGGTACTGGGTATCGGCATGGCCCGGCACCACTTGAATCTGATTGCCGCCGATGGGAGCTACCTCACTCAGCCTGCCCAGCCCGTTCAACCCCGAAAACACCTGTCCGTCGCGAAAAATGAACGCCGAGAGTGTCGCGGGAAGAAATACGCCCGGATCTACGTAGCCGGGCTGCACCGTATATTGGAACTGCCCTTGGGCGGCATTCACGGAGACGACCTTCAATTGGGTGAATTCCGGCTGAATGTAGTCGACGGTGAAGTTCTGCATCACCAGACCGTTATTGCCCGCTGCGAAGAATGCCGACCATCCGTACGGCTTCGCCACGTACAGGTCCGATCCCTGAAAGTCGATCGTCAGGTTGCTTGTGCCCACGATCGAGACATACGCGTACGAGGTCTGCGGATTGAGCAGGTAGTAGGCTCCCTGATTGGCGACGATCTGGCTGATTCGATTTGCCAGAGCATAGGCGATGGCCAGGCTCAGCAGGGGAGCGGAATCCTGGCTGGGCTGGTTGGGGAGCATGTTGCTGGAAGCGATCCCCAGGCGAACCAGATCCTGGGAGACATTCAGCGTGGTCTGGCCGAATGCAGGTGCAATGGCGCAGAAGAACACGGGCAGCACGGCAAGAACAACGCCCGCGAGGCGCGCCAGTCCGCGCCAGACGGTATAACCGCGGTAGATGGGCTCATGGACTCCGAGTAACTGCGAACGGACGCGCGACCGGACCGCTTGCGGGCCGAGTGACTCCAGAGTAATCTCTTCGTGCTTTCCGAGGTATCGTTTGATCATAAACAATGCTTTCTTACTCTCGTGTCCGCCTGCGCTCACGTGAAAATTTCCGCTCAAGATCCAGCCAGAATTCTTTCAGAATCTTCGAAACCATATCGACACCAAGCTGACCGCCGAGTTTAGATATGGCCTCAGCCACATCCCGATTTTCGGGATAATAGGCCATCGAAATTGCAACCGCGCGGGCTATGCCTGGGCATTGCCTTCCACACACTGCAACGATCCCGAATTAATGGGACGCCTGCCCCGCACTTCCGTTCATGACGATTCGTTCATCTGAACTATGTATGTCTCCAATACTGTTTATAGCGGCGGAAGATGACTCCTGGAAAACTATGAAATGACGAGATGTTCATTAATATGGATCGCAAAGACAGAAACTATCCTACAGCGTTTGTTTAACTCGAAACTTCAGGCAAGAGGGCCGATACAGAGGCAGGAGCCAAAACCAACATGATCAATCCCGTTTCTTCCGTACCGGTCACAGCACAACCTGTTGTTCCTCAGAATGCTGCGCCGTCCAAGCCACAGCAGGCTTCGCCCTCCGCGCCGCAGGATACCGTCCAGCTGAGTCCTAAGGCGCAGGCCCAGGCATCCGGAGATGTCGATCACGACGGCGACAGTCACTAACTGCAAGGCCAGTTTACTGTTACATGACGGCGAATGGGTGGCCGAATAGCCAAGCTGTTGCGCGAAGGAACGCACCGGAAGCAAAGTGCTCCGATGGCGCGAGCCCGAGAGCAGTCACTCAGCACGCCCGTCGGTTGTTCCTGCCTGGCTCAAGACACCGAATTAGGAAAGAGAAACAGTCGCGAATGCATTAATATCAAGTCATGCGCCTGCTGGTGGTAGAAGATGAACTCGAGATTCAGGGGTTCCTCCAGCGCTCCCTGGCGGAAGCGGGATACCAGGTCGAAGCGGCGGGCGATGGCAAGACAGCAGAGCGTCTGGCTGTCGAGAGCAAACATGACGCGCTGATCGTTGACCTCGGCCTGCCCGATCAGGATGGATTCAGTTTGATCCTCCGGCTGCGTCAGCTCGGGTTGAGCGCGCCCGTGCTCATCCTTTCGGCAAGGCGTTCGGTGGATGACCGGGTACGAGGACTCGAACAGGGTGGCGACGATTACCTGACCAAGCCATTCGCCTTCGCGGAGTTGCTTGCCAGGCTGCGCAATCTGCTGAAGCGGAATAACTCTGTAAGCGCTGAGGCGGCCCGCCTGCGAGTGCTCGATCTGGAACTTGATCTCCTGAGGCGTGAGGCATCCCGAAGCGGAGAGGTATTGAACCTGACGCCCCAGGAGTTTGTACTTTTGGAGTATTTATGCCGTAATGCGGGCCGCGTCGTCACACGATCTATGATTCTCGATCAGGTCTGGGGTATGCGAATCCAGCCGGATACCAATGTCGTGGATGTCCACATTTACCGTCTGCGCGGGAAGGTAGATACGGATGGGCGACGACCCCTCATTCGAACACTGCGAGGTGTGGGCTATGTTCTCAGCGACCGCTAAACCGATCATGCGAAGTGCTGCCTGGCGTATCTCTTTGTGGGGAACACTGGCGTTCGCCTGTGGCACCATGGTGGTCTTTGTGTTCCTTCACCAGTTTGTCGCCGGGGACATTCAACGGCGGACCGATGCCTGGTTGACGGGCGAGGCCGGAGTCCTGAGCGATGTGGCGGGACGAACGCCAAAAGGTGCTCTTTACGGACGAGTCGTCAGAGAGGTCGCGGAGCTCGCAAGCAGGGAGGTGCCGCATACCCGGGGAGCCAACGCGGAGCTGAACGACTCAGTGTTCTTTCTTCAAACAGGCAGCGACGGTTCGTTGGCTTTATGGGTCGGCGCCGGGGATGCCAGTGCAACTCTGACTGCCGTTCGAAACAGCAGGATAGCTCCGGATACGCCGTCGGATCTGCAAGTAAGTGGTTTCGATACGCCGTTTCGCGTGGTCTGCGTCAGGATGGGAAATGGAAGCAGCATCTATCTCGGGCTGTCTGAGCGGGATGAACTGCGCTTACTTAGTAAGTTGCGCCTTCGCTTCATTCTTTTGTGGTTACTGATCGTCTTCATAGGCTCCGCTATCGTCTTTTACAGCACCCGGCGTGTGCTGCGTCACGTTCGCGAGATTACGGAAGCTGCGTCGCGAATAGGTGAGGCTGACTTGAGCAGCAGGGTGCCTACGAAGCACAGAAATGATGAAGTCGCGCAATTAGCGCTCACACTGAACCGAATGCTCGACCGCATCGAGAGGTCAATCCGTCAATTGCACACCATTACCGACTCGCTTGCTCACGATATCAGGAGCCCCCTGACAGCGGTGCGAGCCAGGCTGGAGACGTGTCTGACAGCCCGCGCGAGAGACGAGGAATCGGAATCTATTGTGTCGGCCATCGAGGACATGGATCGGCTTGCAGAATTCCTGGACAGGTCCCTGGACGTTGCCGAGGCCAAAGCGAATGCACTGAGGCTGAACCGGATTCCGATCGACCTGGACGACCTTCTGAGAGTAATGATCGACCTGTACGAACCATCCATGTCTGAAAAGGGACTGCGGATTCAGCTGTGCAGCGCGGGGTGGCTGGAGATATCCGCGGACGCCGCGCTCCTCCATCGGACGATCGCCAACCTTTTCGACAACGAGCTGAAGCATCTGCCGGCTTCATGCACAGTGACAATTTCTCTTCGGACGTCGGAAGACGCGGCATTGCTGGTTGTGGAAGACAACGGGCCAGGCTTCGCGCCGGAAGTCCGCGCCCATATCTTTGAGCGTCGCGTGAAGGGGCGAAACTCGAGCGGCCATGGCCTGGGCCTGGCGTTCGTCGAAGCCGTCGTGCGTGCCCATGGCGGGACCGTTGAGGCTTCGAATCGCCCGGAGGGAGGCGCCCGGCTGGTGATCGCGCTTCCGCTCGCCGTTAACTCAAGCGGTGCCCTCTCCCCTTCCATGGCGCATGTTTCCGATTGAACCTGGTTCCAGGTAAAGGAGTGCATTGACAGAGACGCCTCGGTTTGACGTGGATATTGATCGCGTCCGGAAGCATTACGACCGGCTGTCTTTCCTCTACCGAATGTTCTGGGGAGAGCATCTCCATCACGGCTACTGGAATGGAGGCGAGACGGCCCGGCGGGCGCAGATTCAACTGATGGAGCAACTGGCGCAGCGGGCGGGAATACCTCGCGGCGCAAACGTACTCGACATTGGTTGCGGCGTCGGAGGTTCCGCTCTGTGGCTGGCAGATGAGCTTGAGTGCCAGGTGACCGGCATGACTATCAGCCCGGTTCAGGCAGGAATGGCGACAAGAAAAGCCAAAGCACGCGGGTTTAGCGGCAGAGTCAGCTTCGAAGTGAAAGACGCGAATCGCTGGCAGCCGGAGCCAGCGAGTTTCGATGTCGTCTGGGTCATGGAAAGCAGCGAGCATTTCCCGGATAAGAAATACTTTTTTGAACGCTGTGCCATGGCGCTTAAGCCAGGCGGCACTCTCGCTGTCTGCGCGTGGCTCCGGCGCGACGGACCGATGCCGCCGGGTGAACAAAAACTCGTGGCGACCATCGCCGAAGCGATGATGAGCGCGAGCCTCGACAGTCTCAGCACTTACAGCGAGTGGATGCGTGACGCCGGTCTGACGGTAATGGCCGCGGAGGATATTACCCGTCACGTGGAGCCCACCTGGGCACACTGTGCCCGCATCGGGAAAAATCCCGCCGTTAAATTCCTGGTTCGCTTCACTGGTGGTCCAACGCGGCGCTTCGTTAAAGCGTTCCCGTTAATGCAGGAGGCATATTCCAGCGGCGCCATGGCGTTCGGATTATTCGTCGCGAAAAAGTATGGCTAGTGAGTGCGGATTCCCGAACCGCCGGCGGAGTCCACGTCCCCCGCGCCCAGCCGGCGGTGGAACAGTTCGAACACAAACTCGTAGCACAGGCTCGCGAGCGCCGGGTCGTAACGAGGCCCTTCGTCGCGCAGGAACGCGTGCTGGCCGTTGACCTCGATCCATTGAAACCGGACGCCAGCCTCTTCGAGCCGCGCGTGAATGAGGCTGCGGCCTTCCAGCGGCACATGCGGATCCTGCCGTCCCCAGATGTGCAGCAGCTCGCCGCGAATTTCGCCGGCGCGCGCCAGCGAATCGTCTTTCATGCCTTTGCCGAGGCTGCCCTTGTGAATGTCGGTGGTGTAGAAACAAACCGCGGCGCGGACGTCGGGATTCATCGCCGCGCGAAATGCCAGGTGGCCTCCGATGCAGATTCCCATGACGCCGAGGCGTCCCGTGCAGTCTTCGCGCGATTTGAGGTGGTCGAGCGCCGCGCGCGCGTCGGAATCATAGGAAGACAACTCTTTCGCGATCTTGTGCGCATTTCCTTTTTGCGCGCCTGCTTCGTCGTAGGCAAGGACGGTCCCGGCGGTCTCGAGTTCGTGGTAGATCTCCGGCACGACCACTACGTAGCCGTGTCCCGCCAGATACGCGCCGGTGCGCCGGATGGGGCCCGTGATCTGGAAAATCTCCGAGAAGAGCACGAGACCCGGATACTTCCCGTTCGCCGCCGGACGGAAGACGAGGGCGCGCATGGGACCAGTCGGCGTGGCGATTTCGATGGTCGCTTCGGTGATGGTCATGGGATCAGAGCCATTATGCTACTGTGGCGGCAAAGCGGGCATGACTCCGTTTGCTAAAGATTCGGTGCGGGGCGTTCTCCACCGCCCCGAGAACACGGCCGGGCCCGGTCTTGTGCTCACTCACGGCGCGGGCGGCAACTGCAACGCGCCTCTGCTGATTGCCGTCGCCAATGCCTTTCAGACCGCCGGATGGTGGGTGTTGCGATGCGATCTGCCATTCCGCCAGCGGAGGCGGTTCGGACCGCCCTCGCCCGCTACGGCCTCACACGACCGGGAAGGGCTGCGGGATGCAGTGGAGGCGATGCGGAAGCTGACGTCTGGGCAAGTAATCCTCGGCGGTCACTCCTATGGCGGTAGGCAGGCAACGATGCTCGCGGCGGAGGCGCCGGGACTTGCCGAGGCGTTGCTGCTCTTTTCTTATCCTCTGCATGCGCCCGGCAAACCCGCGCAGCTTCGGACGGGTCACTTCCCGGCGTTGCGCGCACCAGCACTCTTCGTGCATGGCACGAAGGACCCCTTCGGATCGATCGAGGAGATGCAGACTGCGGTGCAGTTGATCCCCGCGCGAACCGAGATCGTTTCGATCGATGGCGCCGCACACGATCTGAAGCGAGGGAAGTTCGATATCGAGGGGCTGGTGCTGGCGCCTCTGCGGAACCTCCTATGAGGATACCGAAGACGCCGCATTTTTCTGTTGGCGCCGACCTGTAATAAGCGCTTAGTTTGATTTCATGACTTGCGCGGTTTTGTACACTTCTTGGCATGATGAGGTTCAGGACGAAATGCTTCGTCAAATTATCGCTGCGATTCGAGCTGAACTTGGACAAAAGGGGCGCGGACTCCAGGACTTCAGGTTCCGAGTGCTGTCACCGGGCATTCGTCCGGGTACGTCCATAGAGTGAGAGCGCAAGTTCGAAAAGTCTGGGCGATCATCGGGGAATCGTGTTCGCGGAATTCAGAGAGATCGCCAGTCCCGATTGAGGCCAAATATTTGGCCGGAGATAGTTCATCCCCTAAAATAGGAGACATGCTGCCACGCAAAAAACTATCCACCACAATCGGCGCAAACAGTTATGCTTACCTGCACAAAATGGTAAAGGCCGGTAAGGCAGAAAGCGTTGGCAAGGCGGTGGACAGGGCAGTAGAACTGGCGCGCCGGCTCGACAACCGGGCGATCCTTGAGCAGGAGACTGCCGCGTATTTCAAAGGCCTGCCTTCAAGGGCGGCCGCCGAAGAGGCCGATCTCGAAAACGCCCTGAGCGCTGCTTCTCAGGAGATGGACTTTGACCAGCCATAGCGTTGCGCCCTGCCGCGGCGAGATATGGACGGCGATGCTGGGCAATCCGGCCGTACGGCATTGGGTTCTTGTTGTGTCCCTCGATTCGCGCAATCTTAGCGACCGAGTCGACTCTGTTCTGATTGTTCCGTTCGGCAGCCAGGGGACTGAAGGCCCGACTACCCTGCGATTCGAACCTGGAGAGACGGGACTGCCGGGACCATCGTGGCTGAAGGGCCATTTCATTACCACTTTGAAAAAATCCCTGCTCAGAGAGCGATTGCCGCGCCCGCTGTCAGCGGCGCGTATGCGCCAGGTCAGCCTGAGTATTCAACGCGCCTTCGATCCGGATTCGCCACTGCGTAAAGCGTAGCTCTCAACAAGCAAAAAAGCCGCGGCCCTTGCGGGAGCCGCGGCTTTTCGTTGTTACTTCGAGCGATGTTTAGTAATCCATCTCGCCCGGTCCGCCGTGTCCACCCGGACCCGCCGGAGCTGGCCTCTTCTCCGGAATTTCGCAGACCATCGCTTCGGTCGTCAGCATCAGACCAGCGATCGAGGCCGCGTTCTGCAGTGCCGAACGCGTCACTTTCGCCGGATCGATTACGCCCGACGCCACCAGATCCTCGTACTTGTCGGTCTGTGCGTTATAGCCGTAGTTCGCATTGTTGTTCTCGCGAATCTTTCCGATCACGATCGCGCCTTCTTCACCCGAGTTCAGCACGATCTGCCGGATCGGCTCCTCGCAGGCGCGCTTGATGATGTTGACGCCGATCTGCTCGTCGCCATCCACCTTGAGGTCCTTGAGAGCGACCGCCGCGCGCAGCAGCGCCACGCCGCCGCCCGGAACGATGCCTTCTTCGACCGCCGCGCGGGTTGCGTGCAGCGCATCCTCGACACGGGCCTTCTTCTCTTTCATTTCGGTCTCGGTGGCCGCGCCAACCTTGATGATCGCGACGCCGCCAGCCAGCTTCGCCAGCCGCTCCTGCAGCTTTTCGCGGTCGTAGTCGGAGGTCGTCTCTTCGATCTGCGTGCGGAGCTGCTTGATGCGGCCCTCGATCGCCTTGCTCGATCCTGCGCCGTCGACCAGCGTCGTGTTGTCTTTGTCGACCGTCACGCGCTTCGCTTTGCCGAGGTCGTCGAGCTTCACGCCTTCCAGCTTGATGCCCGTTTCTTCGAAGATAGCCTTGCCGCCCGTCAGGATGGCGATATCTTCCAGCATGGCCTTGCGACGATCACCGAAGCCAGGAGCCTTCACCGCGCAGGCGTTCAGCGTGCCGCGCAGCTTATTGACCACCAGCGTCGCGAGCGCTTCGCCTTCCACTTCTTCCGCAATAATCAGCAGCGGCCGGCCGGAGCGCGCGATCTGCTCGAGCAGCGGCAGCAGGTCTTTCATGTTGCTGATTTTCTTCTCGTGGATCAGGATGTACGGATCGTCGAGCACCACTTCCATACGATCGGCATCGGTCACGAAGTAGGGGGACAGGTAGCCGCGGTCGAACTGCATGCCTTCCACGGTTATCAGTTCGGTATCCATGGTCTTCGATTCTTCGACCGTGATAACGCCGTCCTTGCCCACCTTTTTCATCGCGTCGGCAATCTTGTCGCCGATCGTGTGATCGCTGTTGGCCGAAATCGTCCCGACCTGCGCGATCATGTCGCCCGAAACCGGCTTCGACATCTTCTTCACTTCGGCGACGGCGATTTCGACGGCTTTATCGATGCCGCGCTTGAGAGCCATCGGATTCGCGCCCGCCGCAACCGACTTCACGCCTTCGCGGAAAATCGCCTGTGCCAGGATGGTCGCGGTGGTCGTTCCATCGCCCGCGATGTCTGAGGTCTTCGAAGCCACTTCGCGGACCATCTGCGCGCCCATGTTCTCGAGCGGGTCCTTCAGTTCGATTTCCTTCGCGACGGTGACGCCGTCCTTGGTGATGTTCGGGCCGCCGAACTTTTTCTCGAGGACCACGTTGCGTCCCTTGGGGCCCAGTGTGACTTTCACCGCGTCGGCCAACTGATTCACGCCGCGCAGGATCGCCTGGCGGGAATTTTCAGCGTAGACAATCTGTTTTGCCATGGTTGATTATTTATCTCCTTGTAAATCGATTAGCTGGCCTTCTTGGCCGTTTTGGGTGCTGCCGCGTCGAGGATGCCGAGCACTTCGTCCTCGCGCATGATCATGTAATCTTCGCCATCCAGCTTGATTTCGCTGCCGGAGTATTTCCCGAAGAGGATGCGGTCGCCCGGCTGCACATCGAGGGGCACCACTTTTCCATCTTCGAGGCGCTTGCCTTTGCCGACGGCGACGACTTCGCCTTCCTGTGGCTTTTCCTTGGCGCTGTCCGGAATGTACAGGCCACCATGCGTCTTTTCGATCTCGGTCTCAATTCGCTTCACTACGATTCGGTCATAAAGCGGACGAATTTTCATTGATTTAACCTCCAGTTAAATGTGTTGGGAAACGCGGATTCTGAACATGGAACCACCATGATTTCCCAGCGCTGGTTCCAATGCATATTATTAGCACACTCCGGTGAGGAGTGCTAACGTCTGTTTCTAAGTGATTGATACTGTGTAGATTTTTTCGGTTGACAATCTTACGCTCAGATAATCGGACGGATTTCCCGTCACACTGTAATGTCTGGGGGACGCGGGGCGGTCGGGAAGGCCCTGCATCAAGCTGTGCCAACCTGGTCCCGCTTGTACCATAGAGTGGTACAGTGTTTCATGATGGCATTTGGGAATGATCCTCAGCTTTCGGGATGAATGGCTGCGGGATTTCTTTGTCCGGGACGTTCGGTCAAAGAGGATTCCCCCCGATTTGGAGGTCCGCTTGTTCCGCAGGATCCTTCTTCAGAACTTCAAACGATTTGTCGGCAAGCTTGCGAACCTCCGGGTCGAGCGCGTTATATCCTTCCCAAAACGAAGGAGCAGCGCGGTGCCTCACAGGTCATTAAACCGGCCCTCCGAAAAGTCCTTCAGGGCCTGGTCGGCGACAGCGTCCAGCCTGCCGGCAATTGCGTCAGCGTGGAACTGCTGGTCCCAGACCTCGGCCTCGTATTCGGCGAGCCAGGCGCGCAGCTCCTGAAACTCATTCGACGACAGCTCCTTGATCTGGCCTTCGAGTTCTTTCACGCGGCTCACAAACGGACCTCATTAAGATTCTACTCTGATTCGGCGTTGCTGCATTGGTGTCTGCATGGATGTCTCCGTGGCCGATGCCAGGAATCGCCTGTCCGAACTGCTGCGTTCGGTCGAAGCGGGCGAGGATATGCTCATCACGCGAAATGGCAAACCTGTGCTCGGTTGGTTCCCCCGCCGCGGACGCGCCGAAGGGTTCGCTTCGGAACCATGCGTGGCCGCATCCATTTGAAACCGGGCTGGGACGCTCCCATCGATCTCGATCAGTTCCTTACCGGTTGGTTTTAACGGGTATCTTCTCGATACCAGCTTTCAAGCCGCAGGTGACGCCAGCCGCGCAATCAATTCCCACAATTCCTCCAGCGTTGCCCGCGAAGTGCGCAGGTTCCCGATCGCGATCCGCAGTACGACTCGGCCATCCAGCACCGTGTGCGAAATGAAGAAGCGGCGCGACGCGTTGATCGTTTCCAGCAAGCGCCGGTTTATCTCGTCGCTCCCGCGCAGCCGGAAGCACACCACCGAGAGCCGGCTGGGCGCGCAGATCTCGAATCGCGCGTCGCCTTCGATGCGCTCGTAGAGTTCCCGCGTCATGCCGATCTGGTCGCGAATGATCTGCGCCAGACCTTCCCTGCCGTAATACCGCAGCACGAACCACAGCTTGAGCGCGCGGAAACGGCGGCCCAGCGGGATGCCGTAATCCATCATGTTCAGGCCTTCCTCGGTGCTCTCGAGGTACTCGGGAACCAGTGAGAATGCGCGCCGCAGCACTTCGCGGTCTCGGCAGTACAGCACACTGCAATCGACCGGCACCATCAGCCACTTGTGCGGATTGAAGACCAGCGAATCGGCGCGCGCGCAGCCTTCCAGTAACCAGCGGTATTCCGGCGCGACGGCGGCGGAACCCGCATAGGCCGCGTCCACGTGCAGCCAGATGGATTCGCGCGCCGCAATCTCGGCGATTGCCGGAATCGGATCCACGCTGGTTGTCGAAGTCGTCCCGGCCGTGGCCACCACGCAGCACGGCTGCAAGCCCGCGGCCCGGTCCCGCGCGATTGCCTCCGCCAGCAGTTCGGGCCGCATCCGGAATTCTGCATCGGTGGCGATGCGGCGGACGTTGTTGCGCCCGAAGCCGAGCGCCATCGCGCCTTTCTCGACGGAGGAATGCGCCTGCTCGGAGCAGTAAACGACCAGATCGTGCGGGGCGCCGGCATCGCGCGTCTCCGGCGATACGTAAACGCGGGCCGCCGCGAGCGCGTGCAGCGTGCTGGTGGACGCCGTATCGAGGATCATCCCGAACCACTCCCGCGGCAATCCAAACCAGTCGAGCAGCCACCGCAGCGTCACGATTTCCAGTTCCGTGACCGCGGGAGAAGTCCTCCACAGAATCCCGTTCGCGTTCAGCGCGGCGGCCAGCAGTTCCGCGAGGATGGCCGGTGGCGACGACGTGTTCGCGAAGAACGCCAGAAATGCCGGATGATTCCAGTGCGTGATGCCGGGCAGAATGATGCGTTCGAAATCGGCGAAGATCCGGTCCAGCGACTCGCCCTGCTCGGGCCCGTGCGCGGGAAGCGCGTCGATAATCTCGTTCGGATGCAGGCCGGAGAGCACCGGATACCTTTCGGGCGAATCCAGATAATCGGCCACCCAGTCGATGAGCTTGTGGCCCCACTCGCGAAACTCACGCACCCGCGGCCGCCTTTCGCATCTCCGGTAACCATACCTTAAACCACGCCGAAAATTCTTCCAGCTCCTGGCATGTCTCCGGTGCCAGCGGCGTCAGCGGCGGACCCGATTTTTGCCCGCGCAGTTCCACCGCACGCTTGATCCCGACAGGGAAGGGAAACCGCCGTGTCCAGTCGACAAAGGCCTGCAGGCGAGCGTCCAGTTGGTTAACGGTTTCGTTGTCGCCGGCCGTGACGGCGCGGGCTAACGCGACTACCAGTTCGGGAACGGCGCACGCGCAGCCTGAGAGCAGACCGTCCGCTCCGGCCGCCAGAGCGCTCGCGGAAATCGCTTCGTCGCCGCACAGCAGCGCGAAGGGCCGCTCCTTCTTCAAGGCGATCAACTGCTCGAAATACGGCCAGTCGCCGCTCGAATCTTTGATACCGGCAAAGCGGCCGGTATCGATCAGTGTGCGTACCGTTTCAACTTCAATCTTAGACGTAAATTGCGGGATGTTGTACAGCAGAATCGGAACCGCGTCTCCGGTCTCGCGCGCGAATTGCAGGTAAAACTCTTCGATCTCGCGTTGCCCATAGCGGAAATAGTAGGGCGGCGCGAGCAGCAGGCCTTCCGCGCCGGCCGAGATCGCTTCGCCGGCGATTTGTATCGCTCCCGCCAGTGTGGAGTGGGAGACGCCCGCGATAACGGGCACGCGGCTGCGCTTCACAGCGAGGTAGACGAGCCGCTGGCGTTCGGTGAAGCTGTAGTCGAGAAACTCGCCCGTTGTACCCAGCAGACAGACGCCGCGCACGCCGCCCGCAGCGAGAAAGTCGACGAGCTCGAGCATGGCGGAAAAATCCGGGCCCTCCACGCCCGCCCGATGCGGCGTGATGGCGGCTGCGAATACACCGCTCAGTTCGATCTGTCGCGCCGCTCGTGACACTCCGGAATCAGACTTGGGTCAGAATCATCCGCACCGGCGCGGGTCCGAATTCGACCATCCGGCTTTCGCCGAAACCGGCTTCGAGGAACATCCGGTCGTACTCGCGGAACGTGTACGCGTCGCCGCCTGCCGTACTGCCGAGCATCGTCAGGCTGAAAGAGGCTTGCGAAGGCGGTGTCACGCGATCCTCATTAGGAATGAATTCCAGCGTGGCTACCTGGCCGCCCGGATTCATCGCCGCCCGGATTCGTTTCAGCAGGGAGACGTTCTTCGCGGCATCGAAGTGGTGCAGAAAGTTCGGCAGCAGCGTAACGTCATATCCCGCTCCGAGATTCACCTCGAAAGCGCTTCCCGCAATGAACTGGAATCTTTCATTGACGCCGGCTGCACGCGCATTTTCGAGTGCGACCTCCAGCACATCTTTCCAGTCCACCGCGACGATCCGGGCCGCTGGATTATGTTTCGCAACTTCGATTCCGAACATCCCGTGGCCAGCCGCGATATCCAGCACCTTCATTACTTTTCCAGGCTCGGCGACGATCGGCGCCATCATCCGCGCGTGCGGGGCCGCCATCGGCACCATGGAACGCGCGAACTCGACCCAGATGGGATTCTCCGGCGCCATATTGCCTTCTTCGCTTTGCACCACGCCGCCCTTCCGTACCACGGCGGCCATGTCACGAAAGTTCAGGAGATGCTGATCGGTCAGCAGAAAGGTGGCAACCGTTCCCATGTATGCCGGCGACCGCTGGCTCAGGAAGGTCGCGGAATCGAGCGTGAGTCCGTAATGACCGTCGTTCTTCGTCAGGAAGCCCGCGATGGTCAGGTAGTCGCACAGAATGCGCATGCCGCGCGGGGAGGCGTTGCTGCGCTGTGCGATTTCGGTGGAGGTTGTGGCGCCATCCGCAATGTGCGTGAATACTTCCAGGTCGATCGCGCCTTTCAGCGCGAAGGATCGCTGATATGCGTTCAGGGACTCGAGAATCGATGCGGGATTGGGTTGTGGAGCTGCGCTGGTGGCCATAGTGATGCCATCTTACATGACCCGCGATTACGTTTCCTTCCACAGGATCTCAGCGTCGGAACGCCGCACATAATTCGCGTCGATGGCGGCCGGGTCCAGCGCCAGGCCGGACGCGGCGCGGCGTATTGCGATGCGCGCAATGGCGCCCGCGATCAACTGCGGCGCTGCCACCCTCCGCGCGCCGGCCGGCACATTGTAGTCTGTTGTGATCCATTCGATTTCGCGCGCAGGCAGCAATGCCAGGAATCTCTCGAACGGCCCCACCATCTCGGGCACGATCTGGTTTCCGGCCCCGTCGTAGAGGGCCGCGTAAACTTCGCCGCGCCGTGCGTCGATGATCGTGGCGCGGACATCGGAGTGCCCGAATTCGGCCAGCGCCTCGAGATTCGATATACCCACGGCACGCTTGCCCTCAACCTCGGCGAGACCTTTCACCGCCGCAAGTCCTACGCGAACGCCGGTGAACGACCCCGGTCCCGAGGCGGCGGCGAACAGCTCCACGTCCGGCAGAAGGACGCCCTGCCGCTTGAGCAGTGTTTCAATCCCAGCGAAAAGAACGAGGCTGAATCCCCGTGGCGCATCGAGCTCGATTTCATCGCGCACGCCATTTTCATCCGCCAGCGCGATACTGCCCATATCCGCTGTGGTATCGACCGCCAGCGTCAACACGCGGAAAGAAGCCGCCCGGGCAGGCTGAAGGCCTGCCCCACATGTTTCGCCTGCGAATCCGGATCTGTGCGTCTCATTGATTCAGCATGTAATTGGTGTCGAGCGTGTAGACTTTACCCAGCCCGTTCATCCCCGTGATTTTGACATGCAGCGAGGCCGGATAGCCGCGCGCGATGTTGTCCGGGATGCGGAAGACGCCATTTGCGCCCGTACCGATGACCCGGTAGCGCCGGTCGGAGATCGTGACCTCGCCCGTCCATTCGTACATCATGTGCTGCAGCGCCTTCGTCTCGCGCTTCAGCTTGATCGAATATGCCGCCGGTTGCTTCAGTGAAATCTCCGTGCCGGAAGGCTCGACGACCGTAAAGGGAACTTTCTCGGGATTGCCCTCGATCTCCTGCATGACGATTCCACCCTCGCGCGAATCGAACTTGTAGCTCTTGAGCATCGAGGCCTTGCGGCCTTCGCGCGAGATTTGCAGCACCCAGTCGTGCGTGCGGTCGGGCGGCTCTCCGGTGAACACCTCGTCTTTGATTTCTTTGATCTTCACCGACATGCCCGTAGCCGGATTGAACCACCGGCCGTCATAGCTGTGCTTCTCGACGGTCACGGTCACCGGCCCTGGCTTCTCCGCGTAGATGATGTACTCAGTGCCTTCGAGGGCCAGCCCGCGCCCGTTGTCGACATCGAAGAACGGTTCGAGTTCCCAGTGGCGCGTCTCTTTCATGAACTCGTACCAGATCTTCATCTCGTTCGCCGCCTGCTCGTTCGGAATCGCGGCCGACGGGTACTGGCCGCTCATCGTCGCGTTCCACAGCCGGTGACGGAACGTATCGGCGTCGGTCACGCCGGCGCTGAAATTATTCACGGCGGGGTACTGATAAACCTGATGTTCGATGGCGCTGACGGCGTCGTCTCCGGTCTGGTACGACCGGTAGCGCAGCCAGCCGTCATCCACCAGCGCGGCTGAAGTCATGTTGGTTCGCGTCGAGCGCGTGCGCTTGTAGGGATCGAGCGTCGCGAGATAGTCCGCAATCTCCTTCAGCAGATCGCGGCCGTTGTCGTACGTTTCCCACGCTTCGATTCCCTGCCACGTGACGTCGTACGCGGCCAGACGCGACAGCGCGTAAGTAAACCATTTTTGGCGATCGTCATGGGTCGGAAGCAGCCGGTTCAGCAATCCGTCCGGACCGAAAAAGGCGAGGTCGACGATGATGCCGTTCTGATTCGCGTAGCGGATCTTCTCTTCCGCCGCGCGGAAAAACTCGGGCGACTTGAAGCGGGCGGTGCTGGCTTCATCCACCAGCGTGACGCCGAGATGATTGAAGTGCTGGGCCGCGCGCGCGTCGACCAGCGTCTTCCACTGCGCCGCATCCATGGACGCAAAGCCCGCCTCCACCCCGCCCATCCACAGGTGAGGCGTCAGGTTGTTCGCGTTCGCGTCGTCGACCCAGGCGAAATGATGCACGTTGGCTGCGCGCAGCCATCCCGGCCTGTTGACCGGGGTAGACGTGATCTGCCCTTCCTTGCCGTTGAATTCAGCCAGGCGGCTTGTGATGCGATACGCGTAACTGCCCGGCTCGGCCGGCGTGTAGCGAATGATCCACCGCGTGCCGCCATCCCAGAAAGCTCTGGCGATTCCCGAATTCTGGTGGGGTGAACGGAATTGCGCCTCGAGGCCGAGCGCCTGGTCGCCGTTTGCCGACGGAAGTTCGAACACGATCTCGCAGGGTGAAAACTGCGGCGTCGGAGGACAAATCGTCTGTGCCCACGCCGCGGCCCCGAACGCCAGGCACGCGATGAACCGCACCATCATCATTCCGAGTTTATCGAAAACTTCCCCGGTACCAGTCCAGCGTCGCGCGCATCCCCTGCTCGAAGGTGAACTTCGGATCGTGTCCCAGATCGCGGCAGGCGGCTGTCGTGTCGGCCTGCGAATCGCGCACGTCGCCGGCGCGCGGCGGTCCGTAATTAGCGGCGATCGTTACGCCTTCGATCTTCTGCAGCAATGCCCACGCCTGATTCAGCGTGATGCGCCCGCCATTCCCGCCGTTGTAAACGCGTCCTGAAACGTTCGATGGCGCCTCCGCGGCCTTGATGTTGAGCGCGACAACATCGTCCACATACGTGAAGTCCCGCGACTGCTCTCCGTCTCCGAAAATCGTCGGGGCGCTTCGCTCGAGAACCGCTTTCATGAACAGCGATAAGACGCCGGAATAAGCGCTTGACGGGTCCTGGCGCGGACCGAATACGTTGAAGTACCGAAGGCTGACTGTCTCCATTCCAAAGCACGAAGCCCACACCGACATGTAATACTCGCCCATCAGCTTCTGCGCCGCGTAGGGAGATTTCGGGTTCGGGATCATCGTCTCGACCTTCGGCAGCACCGCGGTATCGCCGTATGCCGAAGACGACGCCGCATAGACGACCCGGCGTACACCTGCATCCTTCGCCGTCCGGAGCACGTTAAACGTGCCGTTGACGTTGACGTCATGCGACGGAACCGGTTCGTGAATCGAACGCGGTACGGACGGAATCGCCGCCTCGTGGAATACGATGTCGATTCCTTCCATCGCCGCCCGCGTGGCGTCGTAGTCCCGGATGTCGGCGCGATGAAAATCGACCGCTCCCCGCACCTCGTCGAGATTGCGCTCGTCGCCCGTCAGCAGGTTGTCGACGACCACGACGCGGCTGGCCCCATGCCCCAATAATCCACGTACCAGCGCGGACCCGATGAATCCCGCTCCGCCCGTCACCAGATAGCGGCTCAATGGAATATCTTACCCTGCTGACAGCAGGTGCACAGACCTTAGTTTGTTTTCGGGATGTTCACTGCCGGCAAAAAATGCTTGCCGGTTAACCGATATGGCCGAATTTGCGCGAGAAAGTCGCGGCCAGGAGCGCCGCGCCGATCATCAGCGCAAAGGAAGACGGCTCCGGAGTACTCCCCGACGGACCCGCATCTGTCACGATGACATCATCCAACCGGTCAAAGCCAGGATTCTGTTGGCCCAGGAACTCCAGTTCGTCAGAACCGGTGCCGAGGAGATCGCCGGCGCTGTAGGTGATATATCCGCCACTGGGTATGCCTGTGAGATCCAACTCCACGGTACCGTCCCATAAAACCTGCAATTCCATCGGCGTACCGGCCGATGCAAAGGAGAATTGCAAATCATAATCGTCGCCGGCGTTCGTTGCAAGGATCTGGTACAGATATGCTTGCTGGGTTGACGTTCCGGTGATGCATTGATCGCCTACGCAACCAGTAGATGCGGCGTAAGTTCCGCTGTTGGGGTCATTTGAGGTAACATCCCACGGATCGGATGATGTGGTGCTAGCTACCCAGTCGGTGAAATTCCCCGTTTCAAAACCGCAGTTTTGAACGATATTGCCCGGTGTGTTGTCGCAAATACTCAAACCGCCAGCCTTCAACCCTGCGGGGAAAATGGCCAAAACACCCGCCAGCACCATCAGGGAAAGAACCCCGTCGATCAATCTCTTCATCATTGCTCCTCGCCTCCACGTGCCACTCCCGAGTCCTCGAAATCGTCTCTGGGAATGAATTGTAAACAATAGACTAACACCACCCCTATCAAAATTAGGTCATTTTTTTGACTCTTCTGAAACGAGTGCTGTACTGTACTGTGGGTACCAACGGTGATGCCGTTGTATGGTTTGAGACGATAGTCCAGGTGTCACAGCCCGAAGTCCGCGTATCGAAGAAAGGCGCCGGCCGCTTTCTTGCCGGGCATCCCTGGATCTTCCGTTCCGACGTTGCCGACACCGCGCAGGCGCAGCCCGGCGATCTTGTACGCGTGCTCGACACCCGCGGCGTGTTCCTCGGCCAGGCCCACTACAGCGCGGCATCGCAGATCGCCCTGCGGATGCTCGGACGCGCGGCGGATCCGATCGACCTTTCGGCCCGGATCGCCGCCGCGCAGCGCTTCCGCGAACAGGTGGTCACCGATTCGACAGCGTACCGCCTGGTCCACGCCGAAGCCGATTTTCTGCCCGCGCTGATCATTGACAGGTACGGCGACTGCTTCGCAGTTCAGGCGCTCGATCAGGGCATGGAACGCGCCACGCCGGAAATCGTCGCCGCTCTCGAAGCGCAATTTTCGCCGCGCGCCATCGTCGCTCGCAACGATTCCGGCGTGCGGTCGCTGGAGGCGCTTCCGCGCGAGACCAAACTTCTCTCCGGAGCGCTGGACGGCCCCGTTCCCATCCGCATGAATGGCATTCTCATGGAGGCCGATTTGCTGCGCGGCCAGAAGACCGGCGTCTTTCTCGATCAGCGGGAGAACTATCTCGCGGCGGCGCGTTACGCCTCAGGCCGGGCGCTCGATTGCTTCACCTCAACCGGCGGATTCGCCCTGCACCTCGCCCGAAGCTGTGAAAGCGTCGAAGCCGTCGACTCCAGCGCCGCCGCGCTCGCCACCGCGCAACGCAACGCCGACGCCAACAGCATTTCCGGCGTGACCTTTCGCGAAGCGGACGTCTTCGATCTTCTTTCCAGCTACTCGTCGGCGCGCCGCACTTTTGACGTGGTCGTTCTCGATCCTCCGGCGTTCGCCAAATCGCGTGGACAGATTGAAGGGGCCGCGCGCGGTTACCGCGACATCAACCTGCGCGCGCTGCGTCTGCTGGGGCCGGGCGGTATTCTCGTGACTTGTTCCTGCTCGCATCACGTCGGCGAAGCGATGCTGCTCGAAATCGTGGCCGAGGCCTCGCTCGATGCCGGGCGCACCCTGCGCGTGCTGGAGCGACGCACGCAGGCGCAGGATCATCCGATTCTGTTGACCGTGCCTGAGACACTCTACCTGAAATGCCTGATTCTGCAGGTGGCGTAGTTTTTACCGAAACGCGACCGTGAGGGAGCGGACGATGCCGAGGACCCTTACTTATCCGTCAGCGCCGCAACCCCAGGCAATTCGATTCCCGACAGAAACTCCAGCGAAGCGCCGCCGCCGGTCGAGACGTGCGTGATCTTGCTCGCCACCCCCGCGCTCTTGATCGCTTTTTCGGAATCGCCGCCGCCCACTATCGAGATCGCGCCCGATTCCGCCACGGCTTTGGCCAGCGCCACCGTCCCCCTATCGAACGGAGGCTTTTCAAAAACGCCCATCGGTCCGTTCCAGATGATCGTCTTCGCTCCCTTGATAATCCCTTCGTAGAGCACAATCGTCTTCGCGCCGATGTCGAGACCCATCTTGCCGTCGGGAATGCGCGCCACCGTTTCGTGCTCCGCGCCTTCCTTCAACTCCCCCGCCACCACGTGATCCACCGGCAGCACCAGCTTCGCGCCGAACTTCGCCAGCAGCTTCTGCGCCAGATCGAGCTTGTCGTCCTCCACCAGCGACTTACCCACCGGCTGGCCCTGAGACTTGAGGAACGTGTACGCCATCGCCCCGCCGATCAGCACGCGATCGACGACCTTCGCGAGATTTTCGATGACTTCAATCTTGTCGGAGACCTTCGCCCCGCCCAGAATCGCCACGCACGGCCGCTCGGGATGCTTGATCGCCATGGTCATGTACTTCAGTTCCTGATCCATCA
>Ga0181521_10002117_pt1 | contig 24092 bp, 19 predicted proteins | sample PEATcosm2014_Bin_32_FD_119764 | JGI IMG/M metagenome (GOLD analysis project Ga0181521, IMG submission 119764) | Peatland microbial communities from MTU Mesocosm Facility, Houghton, MI, USA - PEATcosm2014_Bin02_60_metaG | ecosystem: Environmental > Terrestrial > Soil > Wetlands > Peat | place...
GCCTCCGGGTTAGCTTGCGCTGGTCGCGGCGGACGCCAACTCTTTGCTGGCGCTGGACCAGATTTTGCCGACACTGCCGCCGGCGCCGATAAAGAGGGCCGCGGAGGCGAGCGCCACGAACGCCGGCGCAACGCGCGCCGTCAACGAGTCGTAAACCCACAGCACCAGCGCCCCGACCAGCGAGGCGATCAGTATGCCCCCGAGACCCGCCGCGCCGATTCCGTCCTGAGTCCACGGTCCCGCATTTAGCTGAACGGACGTTCCATAGTAGTACGAGCCCAGCAGCCGGCCCGTGTCTATCGTGAAAGGATAGGTGACCATGGCGTCGACACCGTGGATGTGCGACCACCACGTCAAAGGGTGCTGCGCAAAGAAGCCCATGTACTGGCTGAAGACCAGCTGCGGAACGCCGAAGATGCGCGCGTGCACGATCAGCACGTACCACTTCTGCAGGACCTCGCCAACGTCACCGAAGGGGTCGAATACCAGCGGCACCAGCAGCAGCACCGACAGGGCGACCACGAATCCGGGCGCAAAGCGTGCGCCCCGCAGGCGCGTGACGCGGCTCAATCCCCACAGGATCACCACTCCGAGCATCGCGGTCTTGGTGCCGGTCACTCCGAACAGGAACAGGTACCCGACGGTCACGAGCGTCGCCAGCAGCGCCGACCCGCGCAGCATCGCGACCGCGAAAGCCACCGGCAGGAATACCGACGCGAACCAGCCGATCAGGTACCAGATGAGTCCCGAACCACCGCTCGACTGCACGAGGTCGGCAGCCTCGAGGCGTACCGAGTAAATTCCGGAGAGGCCCTGGAACTGCAGGTTGCGACCGAGGGTCACGACAATGGCGAGCGCGAGTGCCGCGAGCACCGCGTAGAACGCCGACCAGTAGAGGCGCGCCGGGACCGCGATGGCCGGCAGCCGCAACAAAGGCAGCAGGTAGATTGCCTCCATCAGCGTGAGGCCAGCGAACATCGTCAGCAACATCGCGAGCACATCGTCCGGTTGCAACGTCGGCAGTTCGCAGTTGTACAGCACAACGTTCGCCGGTATGAACATCACCAGATACTGGAACAGGAACAACAGCTGCGAGGGTCGACGCAGTTCGAGCGGGCACCACAACGCTGGCAGCAGCACCAGCAGCCAGCTGAGGGCACCGTACTCCCAGGTCAGCCGCCTGTCGCCGAAGCCCCAGAACCCCTGCCACGGCACCAGCAGCACGTAGTAGGTCCAGATGAAGGTCGCGTAGTAGGCGGCGACCAGCACAACGAACAGCAGGCGCCGCCGGGCGCTGTCGCCGCGCGACACGGGAATCGCGTGCGTGTCCGTAACCGACACGCCTTCCATCGTCAGCGGGGAGCGGTGCCGGCCGGCGTCCGGCCATGCCCGAGCGCGTAACCAAGCGCTCCGAACGTGAGTCCGGCCAGCAGTCCGATCGCGGCGAGCAGCAGGCGCTTCGGTGAGGTGTAGTCATCCTCGTCCGGCGCCATCGGTGGATCGAGCGTGCGGAGCACGTAGTCGGCGCGCGTCTTGGCGACCACCATGTTGCGCAGGTGCTCGTCGACCAGCCGGAAGATCGAGTCGCGGAGCTCGGCGACCGAGGTCTTCTGGGACTCGGACTGCAGGTAGTCAATGCTCCGTTGTTCATCGGTGATGGCGCGCTCTCGCATCTCGCCGTCGGTGAGCGCTACGAGCCCGCGGGCCCACTCCGCGGCCAGTTTCCGGTCGCGCCAGATGACCGAGAGGTTGATCGTGCCGGCCGCCTTGTTCTCGGACACCTTGACGATCTTCTCGGTGAAGCGGGTCACCGCCTGCTCGAGCGTGTGCTCGCCGGGAGCCTCGCCCGGATACAGCACTGGCACGAGCTTCTGCTGCTCGATGTAGCGGCGCGCGATGCCGCGCGATTTTAGCGTTTCGATAGCCTCGCCCTTACTGGCGCCCGCGCCGGGAGCCATCGCGTTCAAATCGACGCCTACGAGCGAAGCAAGGCCACCGATCTGGCCGGCCGCTCCGCCGAGCTTCGACTCGCTCGGGGTCACGACCGAGAGCACGACATCGACGCGGTATTTCTTCGGAATAATCAGGCCGGCGGCAACGCCGAGGACGGTGCCAGCCACTGCGCCCACAATGAGCCACCAACGTGCGCGGCTGATGAAGCGGCCGACGTCGCCGAACGTTACCGGTTCGAGGTCGGCAGCGGCGCTCATCGCGGCATCACATTACTGGGCGACGTGTCCATCGCACCACGAGCGAGCCCGTCTGATGCCTGCCCCGTCCTCCGCGCGCGCGCGCGGGTATCCCGCCGCGGACCCTCAAAGTACACCGACGGCGTGCACGGCCGCTGCCGCGATCGCCAGGTTGTAGACGATGGTGGTGATGGAGGTCCACAGCGGCAACGCACGCATCTGTTCGGCATTGAACGGTACGACGATCGTGTCACCCGGCCGGATCGCGACGCCGGTGTGGTGGAAAAAGCCGCTGCGGGCAATGCCGGCCACCACGCTGCCATTCGCGCGCACCACGTAGATTCGGTCGGTATCAGCCTTGCGCGTCGTGCCGCCGGAGAGGGCAATGTAGTCGGCAAGCCCGAGCGCCGGGTCGAACAGGTGGGAAGTGCTGCTCTGCACCTCGCCGAGCACGGTAACCTCCTGTGCGCGTCGCGGCACGATGAGCTTGTCACCGTCCTTGAGCACGACGTCGTAGGCCCCGCCGGGCGGGCTTTGCATGATCCGGCCAACGTCGATGACCAGGCGTCCGACGGGCTCGGCCTCGCGCAGCGAATCGAGCAGCCCCTGGCCTATCACGACCGGTGCCGTGGCATCGAGTATCGGTACGACGCCGGGGCCCGTCTGCTGGGTCCCCTGCAATGCAAGCCCCGCAAGATCGCGCTGCAGACGTTCAATCAGCAGCTTGAGCTGGGTCGCCTCGCGCTCCTTGAGGGTCTCGCGGGTAAACACCGTGCCTTCTGCAAACGCCAGGTCCGTAAGGCCGCCGGCCCGCTGTAGCAGCGAACCGAGTGTCTCGCCGCGCCGGACCGGGTACTTACCCGGGAAACGGACCTCGCCGAGAATGAGCACCGTCTCGGCCTGCTTGGTCCACTGCGGGATCGGCTTGATCACCAGGTAGTCGAGAGGCTGGAGCATCAGGTCCGCCTCAAGGTCCCCGGCAAGCACCCGCGCCAGGTCGATCCGCAGGGGCATCGCGCGCCGGTACTCGCCGTTCTCGGTCTCCTGGCGCATGAGTTCCGCTTCGACCCCGTAAGCGGCCTCGTCGAGCGAGCCGCCGGCGCGAATCAGGCTCGAGACGCGCATGCCGGACTCGTACGGATATTCGCCCGGCACTCGCACACGGCCGCTGACGCTGACGCTTGGGGTCGGCTGCCCGACGCCCGCAGCGCGGCGCAGCTCACGGAGAATCGGGTCGACGATGCGTTCACGCCCGCCCGCCTGATCGAACACGTTGATCTCATCGCCGGGCTGCAGCGCGACGTTGGCCGGCGAGTGCTGATCGCGCCACGCGGCCTCGACGTCGGCGGAAACGACCGACACGCGCCGTTCGGTCCGCGATTCGCGCCGGATCAGCACGTAATGAAGGTCTGCGTGCGGCTTGAGCTCGCTGACGCTGGGTAGCACGTCGAGAAGGCGCATGCCCTCGTGCCAGGCGAACTCGGCCGGGCGGTAAACGTCACCCTTCAGCAGTACCACGTTGCGCACGTCGGGCGAGGTCGTCCGAACCCTCAGCAGGTCGCCGGAGCGCAGCACGGTGCTCTTACCCGCGCTGGTCGACAGGTCTAGATTGACTGCAACCCGGGCCGCACCGTCGGTCCGCTCCAGCGTCGCCGCGTGCGGATCGGCCTTCGGCGTCAGGCCACCGGCCAGCGACAGGAAGTCGGCGACCGTGGTCTCGCCCTTCAGCTCGTAGATTGCCGGCCGCACGATCTCGCCGACGACGCCGACGGTGGGCCCGACCGGCGGAATGAACACGACGTCGCCAGATTGCAGCCGCCGGTCGGCACCGGCTTCGCCGCGCAGCAGCAGCTCGTACAGATCGAGGTGCGTGACCGTGGTGCCGGCGCGCTTCAGCTCGAGGTTGCGCAACGAGCCGATCGGCTTGATGCCGCCGGTCGCGAATATCGCGTTGGTGATCGTCGACAGGGCGCTCACCGAATAGGCTCCCGGCTGCTCCGCCTCACCGGTCACGAACACGGTGATCGCGCGCAACTCGCCGAGGCCCACTTCCGCGCGCGTGCCGATCAGCTGGGTACTGACCCGTTGCTCGATCAGCCGCCGCGCGTCGGCAAAAGCCATTCCGCCGATAGCCACCGAGCCGATGCCTGGAACCTCGATGCGTCCGTCGCGGCCGACCGGAGCCGACAGGTCCTTGTCGTTCGTCCCCACCAAGTGCAGCGTGATCGTATCGCCGGGGCCGAGGACGTATTCGGCGGGTACCGGCGTATCGCTGACCGGCGCGAAGGTCGTCGGCACGGTCTTGAAGAGGTCGTAGCCGAACGGCTTCAGCGCATCCACATCCTGGTGTTCGAGCGGCAGCAGCGTGAGCCGTATGCGAAGGTCGCGCAATGCCGGCTCCGCGAGCAGGCGCGTGGTCGCCTGCTCCTCGTTCAGACCGAGGAGCGGGATGCCGACGACCCCCGGAATTTCCAGCGTGCCGGTGTCGGACAGCTTGTAGGGATTGGCATCGACGATTCGCAGGCGCAGCTTTTCGAGGAACTCCTGTTCCTCTTCGGTGCGCTTGTGCTTGGTGAGCGCCTCGCGCTTGAGACGGTCCGCGCGCTCGGTGCGCAGCGCCTCGAGCCGCGCCGCCTTGGGATCGAACTGTGCGTTCTTGGTCGGGTCAAGCTTGTCGCGCTCTTCCTTGTCGACCCTTTCCTTGTCGAGCATCTGCTGCTCGGGCGTGTCCTCGGCGAAGCGCACCGAGACATCGAGCACGACGGTGTCGTTCTTCTTTAGCTTAGGCACGCGGAAGCGTTCGAACTCGCCCTCCTTCTGCTCCTCCTCCCCGGGCCGTTCCATCTTCTCTTTTTCGGTCGTCGGGAACTCGAGCTTTTCGCGCTTCCCCTTCGACACGCCGCCGCGACGCATCTGCTCGAGGATCGCCTTCTGCTGGTCCTCCGGGAGGTTGCTGAAGATGTCGGATTGCGTCTGCGCGGAAGAGGACGAGGAGGAGGACGAGCTGTCGGCGCCCGCTCCGGCGCTAATGAAAAGCACAACGGCGGCGAACGCCGCGCCGGCAACCCGCGCGATGCCGCGCCGGCGATTTCGTTCGTACAGTACTTTCATTGTATCCGAGGAAGTTTAGGCCGGTCGAACCGGTATCGCAACCACGCGCTGGTCGTCGGCGAAGGCCTGCGTGCCTCGCGTGTGCCGGGACATGTACCGCTCAGCTCAGGTGACAGCACACCGCCACAACTGAGTTTCACGCGGCCGGCGTGATTCGATAATTGACGGTACCGCAGCGCGACAGCTCGCGCTCACGGACGGTGGTGGTGTCGCTGCCTCACGGTGGCCAATCCTGTAGCTTGCTGTCGTGGCTTCAGGAGCGGACGGGCGCCGAGGATGGACGCATGCGGGACAACAAACCTGGGACGAACGTGATGATGCACTCTGCCGGAATTTCAATACTGCGTTGGGCCGAGTTATCGGCGACCGGCAGGCGCTCGCACGGTAGACTCCCCCCTGCCGGACGACTGGCGCGCGCCCGATACCGTCCAGCAGAACCGCGCGAGGGCCTTGCTATGGCGAAAGAGCTGTTTCAGCCGTTGTCCGGCAATGCTATGCCACGCTTCGGCGGCCCCGCGACCTTCATGCGGCTGCCGGCCTGCGGATTGGACGCCGCCCTCGATGTAGCGTTCGTCGGGGTGCCATTCGACATCGGCACCTCGAACCGGCCGGGCGCGCGCCTGGCTCCCCGCCAGATCCGCGACGAATCACGGATGCTGCGGCCATACAACATGGCGACGCGTGCGGCACCCTTCGACTGCCTGCGCATCGCCGATGCCGGCGACGTGCCGATCAACACCTTCAACCTCGCCAAGAGCATCGAGATCATCGAGAGGTACTTCGATGCGCTGCTCGCGAGCGGCGCGACGCCGTTGACCATGGGTGGCGATCACACGATTGCGCTGCCGATCCTGCGCGCGATGCGCCGCAAGTATGGGCCGGTCGGCCTCGTGCACGTCGACGCGCACGCCGATATCAACGACGAGATGTTCGGCGAGCGGATCACCCACGGCACGCCGTTTCGCCGCGCGGTTGAGGAAGGGCTGCTCGATCCGCGGCGCGTAGCCCAGGTCGGGCTGCGCGGCACCGGCTACGCGGCCGACGACTTCGACTGGCCGCGCCAGCAGGGCTTTCGAGTCGTCCAGGCGGAGGAATGCTGGTACAAGTCGCTCGCGCCACTGATGCAGGAGATCAGCGCGCAGGTCGGAAACGGCCCCGTGTATCTGAGCTTCGACATCGATGGCATTGATCCGGCCTTTGCGCCGGGCACCGGCACGGTCGAGATCGGCGGGCTTACGGTGCCGCAGGCGATCGAGATCATCCGCGGCTGCCGTGGCCTTCAGATCATCGGCGGCGATCTCGTCGAGGTAAGTCCGCCGTACGACACAACCGGCAATACGGCGCTGCTCGGCGCCAATCTGCTGTTCGAGATGCTGTGCGTCCTGCCGGGAGTGCGGACGCGGTAGCACGAGGGCGCGCACGACGATGGAACAGGTTGACATCTGCATCGTGGGCGGCGGCATGGCCGGTGCCTCGGTGGCCTTCCATGTCGCGCCCGAGGCCCGCGTGCTGCTGCTCGAGCGCGAGCCGCACGTTGCCTATCACAGCACCGGGCGCTCGGCGGCGCTCTTCCACCGGCAGTATGGGACCCCCGTGGTCCGTGCGCTGACGGGCGCCTCCGAAGCCTTCTTCCGCTCCCCGCCGGCAGGCTTCGCGGCGGTACTGACCGACCGCGGCTCGCTGGTCGTCGGGCGCGCAGATCAGCACGAGGCCCTGAGGAAGCATGAGGCGGTCGCCATCGCGAGCAAGCAAACGCTGACCCGGCTCTCGCGGGCGGAGATCTTAGCGCTCATCCCGGCGTTGCGGCCGGAGGCCGCGGCGTGGGGCCTGTACGACAGCCTTGCGATGGACATGGACGTCGAGGCGCTGCTTCAGGGATATCTCAAGTCGGCGCGCCGCCATGGCGCGCGCGTGCTGACCGGCCAGGAAGTACTGGCGATCCGCCGGGACGGCGCGCGCTGGCTGGTGCGCACCGCGGAGCTCGAGATCGCTGCGGACATCGTCGTCAACGCCGCCGGCGCGTGGGCCGACGAGGTGGCCGGGCTTGCCGGCATCGCCCCCCTCCTCCTCGTGCCCTACCGGCGCACTGCCTTCACATTCGAGGTGCCGGAAACCGTCTCGGCCGCACACTGGCCGATGGTCGCCGACGCCGAGGAGCAGTTCTACTTCAAACCCGATGCGGGGCGGATCCTGGGGTCGCTGTCGGAGGAGGTCGCTTGTGCGCCGTGCGACGTGCAGCCCGAGGATCTCGACGTCGCGCTCGCGGTGGATCGGATCGAAGCGACCGTCAATTTCCCGATCAAGCGGGTGGTGCGCGCCTGGGCCGGGCTGCGCACGTTTGGGCCCGACCGCAATCCGGTGTCCGGGTTCGAGGACTCCGCGCCGGGCTTCTACTGGCACGCGGCGCTCGGCGGCTTCGGCATCCAGACGTCGGCCGCGCTGGGTGCATTTGCAGGTGCAGCCCTGAGAGGCAGGGAGCCGCCCGCGGAACTCGCTGCCCGCGGGCTGCACGCCCCAGCGCTCGCGCCCGCACGACTAAGGTGACGGCTCCGGGCCGCGCCATCCGGGCGCAAGCCGACCGTCGGGCGGGCATCCGGCGCCTGCGCATTGGATGCGATGCCGCATCGCCGACTTTGCTAACCTCAGCTTGCACCCCGCATGCGGGTTCGCTGACTCCGCCCGACGAGCCGCGGTTTGGAATTCTCGCAACCCGATCAATACCTCCCGCGCACCGCGTCAGCCCTCTCTGGCTCACAGGTGCTCAAGCCCGAGCCGTTCCTCCGGTCCGGCATGGCGCTTCCGGGCATCATCCGTCGCGGGCAACGTAGGTTCCGCTGCCAATGACAAGAGCTGTCGCATCGCGACTTCGTAACATTCCCGGCGCAGCGACGCTGGCAGCCGGAATACGCTGGCTGAAGGCGAGTCGGCTGCGACCGAACGCCCTCGGTGCATCACAGAGCAACGAGTCAGTCCTGATTGAATCGATTGCGACAGGGCTGTCGGTGCCAAAGTCTTTCTGTGAGTTCGGATTCGACATCACGGAGTTCAACTGCGGCCGACTGGTCCAGCACGGATGGCGTGGTCTGCTCATCGACGGAAATGCGCAGCGTGTCCGGCTGGCCCGCCGCGTTCTCGCAAAGGACCCGACGATCGACGTGACCGCGAAATGCGTGTTCCTGGACCTGAGCAACTTGTATCCTCTGGTTCGTGACTTCGCCGGTACGCAGCTGGGCGTGTTGTCCATAGACGTCGACGGCAACGACTACTGGTTCCTTGACGCATTGCTGCCACTCACACCGACCCTGATCGTGGTCGAGTACAACGCGTCCATGGGCCTGCGGCCAATAACCGTTCCGTACGATCCGCGCTTCGACCGAACTGCGAAGCACGTCTCGGGCTGGTATCACGGCGCGTCCTTGACGGCCCTGTGTTCTCTGTCGGAGCGGCATGGGTACGCGCTCATCGCGGTCTCGGAAGGTGGTGGCAACGCCTTTTTCTGCCGACGCGATCGCCTTGGAGCCGGAATTGTTGCCCAGGACGCGAGCGCCCTTTATCGGGAATGCAAGCTTCGCAATGAGTGGTCAGGGACGGTGGCGTCACAACAATGGGACGCGATCAAACATCTCCCGTATGTGGAGGTGTGAGACGCCGCTGGACGATGGCAACAAAACGTTAACGCCGGCGGCATCTCGCAAACAGCGCTGAGCCGCCGGACTGCGAGCAGGCCCGTCCTTCACGGCGGCGTATCAAAGAGCACTGGGACCTGATGGCTGGGTGGGCGCGGACAGTGAGCGGCACGCGGATCACGCTTTCCCTCACGCTCGCTTCGGTCGGAGCACGCTCGACGTACCCTCGACCGCGCCGGGCAACGGCGCTCAGGCTTTCGGTACCACCCCGGCCGGAGTCAGCTTGTCGACTGCCTGCGGGAGGACCTGCGCAAGCTTCGCGGCCAGTTCCGGCACCGACAGCCCCGCCTTTGCCGCCAGTTCCTGCATGGCCCCGGACCCCAGCACCTGATGGATCTGCTCCGCCGTGATCGGCTGGTTCGGCCCGGTGGCGACCCACGACCGCACGGTCGGACCAAACCCTTGCTTCTCGAACTCGTTGACGACCCCCTGCACGCCGCCGTGTTGGTCGAGGATGTGATTGACAACGGACACCATGCCGGCGCCAACAATGCCACCGAGTACCCCGTTCAAAAGTCCCATGATCGCCTCCGCGGGCAGGCCCGCTGTTCAGCCAGACACTCGTTCTCTATCGATGGCGGCTGCATGCGCCCGCCGGCGCATCCGGGTGGCTCCGGCGGGCACGGGTCGAAAAATTCCGTCCGCCGCGCCTATCCGCCGGCGAGCCGTGTCACCAGCCCGATGTAGCGCTCCATGGCGTTGTCGGCCGTCAGGCCCTTGGCCATGGCCCAGGCCTCGTATTTCGCGTGCGCCCGGAAATCCAGCGCGCTCGGGCGCGGGCCCGTGACGTCGCCGATCGTGGCCTGCTTGTAGAGTGCATACAGCTCGAGCAGCTCGTGGCTCGAGGGTTGCTTCTTGACCTCCCGCACGCGACGGGCCGCGGCCTCGAACCGCTTCCTGAGGTCCGGCATTCGCTACCTCCGCAACTCGCCGCGTTCAGTGCTTGCGCTCAGCCGGTCGAGGCGAGCTCCTCCAGCACCGACACGATGATGTCGACTTCAGCAACCGTATTGTAGTGGGCAAATCCGATACGCACGACGCCGCCTGAATCGCGCACGCCAAGCACCCCGGCAATCTCGTAAGCATAGAACGACCCGTTCCATACGAAGATGTTACGCCGCGCGAAGACCTCGGCGACGGTCGCCGGCGGGTGACGCCCGACCAGCAGGCTGAACGTCGGCACACGGTCGGCGATTCGCGCTGGGTCGCCGGGGCCGAAGAGCCGGATCTTCGGCATGGCGCGAATGGCTGTCAGGAATCGCGTCGCGAGCGTCGCCTCATGCGCCCTCGCGGCCGCGTAGCCGCGTTCGAGCCGCGCCCGGAGCGGTGCATTCGCCTCAGCCCCGCCAAATCGTTCGCCCAGCCAGGCCATGTGCTCGATGGCGCCGACCGTGCCAAGCTGAGCTTCGAACGCCGGCGTGCCCGGGGCGTGCCGGTACGGCATCGTATTCGGCGAGGGGCGAACCTTCAGCGGGCGCAGGCGGTCGGCCAGCTCCTTGCGAATGAACGCGAGACCCGCGTGCGGGCCGAAGTACTTGTACGGCGAGGTCATCAGCAGGTCACAGCCGAGCTGCGCGACGTCGATCATCAGGTGCGGCGCCGACTGCACGGCGTCGACGACCGTCACGGCACCTACCGCACGGCCCGCCGCGACGATCCGCGCGGCGTCATTGATCGTCGCCAGCAGGTTGCTCGCGTGATTGCAGGCCACGAGGCGCGTGCGCGAGCCGATCAGTCGCCCGAGCATGTCATAGTTGTACTGGAAGCTGTCGCTATCGAACTCCAGCCAGCGGACGGTGACGCCACGCTCTTCCGCGGCAATCAGCCATGGTGCGATATTGGCGTCGTGGTCCATCCGCGAGACCACGATCTCATCGCCCGGCTGCCAATCGCGCGCCAGCATGTGCGAGAAATGAAACAGCAGACTCGTCGTGTTGAGGCCGAACACGATTTCCTGCGCCGTCGGCGCACCGAGAAACGTCGCGGCAGTCGCATGCGCCGCCAGCATCTTGTCCTCGGTCAATCGCGAGGTGCGGAACACGCCGCCATCGTTGGCACAGTGCTCCACGAGGGACTCGTGCATCCGCGCGAGGGCCCGCCCCGCCACCTGCGTGCCGCCCGGTGCATCGACGTAGATCCGCGCGACGCCCTCGTCGTGCTGCGCGAGCGCCGGGAACGCCGCGCGGACTTCTTCGTCATCCCAGGGCCGTTCGGAGCTCGACATCGCTCACCTCGATGGGATCTGGGCCACGCGCACGGCGCAGCCGGAGCGGCTAAGGTACTCAGGCGCACGCCGGATGTCAGTTACCCCCTGCGTCCGCCCGCCCGGGCACGCCGCGGCGCCGGGTAGCGGATGCCTGCTAGCTGCGCCGCGCGATCCCGGTCCGTTCGGACGTGACCGCCGTCAGGATCGCCTGCAGCAGCCGTTCGGGATGCGGCGGGCAGCCTGGTACCGCCACGTCGACCGGGATGACCGCCGATACCGGGCCGACGGTCGCATAGCTGTCACCGAAGATTCCGCCCGTGCAGCCACAGTCGCCGACGGCTACGACGAGCTTCGGATCGGGCGTCGACTCGTACGTCCGCCTGAGCGCGGTCGCCATGTGCCGGGACACGGGCCCCGTCACGAGCAGCAGGTCGGCGTGGCGCGGGCTCGCGGTAAAGCGGATACCGAGACCCTCGATGTTGTAGATCGGATTGTTGAGCGCGTGGATCTCGAGCTCGCAACCGTTGCAGGACCCTGCATCAACATGCCGGATCGCGAGCGCGCGCCCGAGCACGGCGAGCAGCTCCGACTGCAGGGCCGCGCGCTGGCGCAATCCCTGGTCGGCCGCCGGCGGCGGCTCGGACACGATCCCGACGGCGGCAATGGTGCGTAGTGTCTTCAGCATCGTGGCTCAGAGGTCATGGCCGCTGTAGGACAGGTTGAAGGACTTATTGATCAGCGGGAAGTCCGGAACGATGTTGCCGATCACCGCGTGCTCGAGCACCGGCCAGTTCTGCCACGATGGGTCGTGGGCGTGGCAGCGGGACACGCCGCCGGTCTCGCCGGTTTGCAGCGCGATGAAGACCGGCCCTCGCCAGCCCTCGATCAGCCCGACCCCGAATCCCGGTCCCGCGGGCGCAGGCACCGCCGTCCGCAGCGCCCCGGCCGGCAGCGCGTTGAGCAGCCCGGTGATCAGGCGGCAGGACTCCTCGAGCTCATCGAAGCGCACCGCGACACGGGCCGCGACATCGCCCTCCGTCCGCGTGCACAGCACCGGGCGCAACGCGTCGTACGGGGGCCAGGGATTGTCGATCCGCAGATCCCGGCCGAGGCCGCTCGCGCGGCCCGCGAGTCCGGTGAGCCCGAGCCGGCGCGCGAGCTCCGGGCGTACCTCGCCGGTTCCGGCGAACCGGTCGCGGACACCGGCGTGGTCGTCATAGATGGCACGCAGCGCCCGCGCAGCGGTTGCGGTTCTCTGGACGCACGCGACGAGCGTACCGACCGCGCCGTCCGCGATGTCGACCGCGACACCCCCAGGCACGATCGCATCGAGCAGATAGCGCTGGCCCACGCAGGCATCGAGCGTGCGCAGCAGCTGCTCTTTGAGGCGCGAGAACTGCACCAGCCCGAACGCGAAGCCGGCGTCGTTGCCAAGTGCTCCCAGATCGCCGAGGTGGTTCTGGACGCGCTCTACTTCGAGGAAGAGCGCGCGCAATCGCAGTGCACGATCCGGCACCGGCGCCTCGACCAGCCCCTCGAGCGCCTGGCAGTAGGCCCACGAAAATGCCACCGCCGAGTCTCCCGAAATGCGGGCCGCGAGGCGATGGCCCTCGACGGCCGGCAGCTCGGTGAAACGCCGCTCGATCCCCTTGTGGACGTAACCGAGGCGTTCCTCGAGCCGCAGCACCTTCTCGCCGACGACCGAGAACCGGAAGTGCCCGGGCTCTATGATCCCGGCGTGCACCGGCCCCACGGGTATCTCGTGGACACCGGTCCCGTCGACCCGTACGAATGCATAGGCATCAACGGGCACGTCCGCTCCGGTCGGGGTCGGTGGCAGCATCTCGAGCGGATACACATCCGCTGGCCACGCGCGATGCCGAAGCCATGGCCGCACGTCCGCCGCGTCCGACCGGATCCCGGTCAGATCCGCCGCGGCGCGCTGCATCCGCGCCGCTGCCGGGAACAGCTCCTGCAGGCCGCGATAGGTCTGCGCCGAATCCGCGAGTTGCAGCTCGAGGACTAGCAGCCGGCCGTCGATCAGCAGTGCTGCCCAGACGGTCGGGCCGAGCGCGCCGCGCGAGGTCGCAGTGGACCACAGCGACAGCAGCTGGCCGCCGGCCGCGGCTGCCTCGGTCGCGGCCGCAAGCCACTCGCGCTGTGCAACGGTCACCGTCCACGCGCCCGGGCTGCCGTGCAACGCTTTGGACCTCGACGACCAGCGCGTCAGTGGCACCTCAGTGTCCTCCGATCAAAATCGCTGCGCCGCGGTACCACTCGGCGAGGTACGGCGGCACGTAGAGTCCGAGCACCAGCACGATCCCGAGGTGCACGAACACCGGCAACAGCGCCGGCGGGTGCGGCAGGCGCTTCGCCGTCGTCTCGCCGAATACCATCGGCTGGACCTTGCCGAACACCGCGGCGAATGCCACGCCGAGCGCCAGCAGCAGCACCGGTGTCGCCCACGGCTGCTGCTGCATCGCGGTCGTCAGGATCAGGAACTCGCTCGCAAAGACTCCGAACGGCGGCAGGCCGAGGATCGCGAGCGAGCCCATCATCAGCCCCCAGCCGATCGTGGGGCTCAGCGTGATCAGCCCGCGGATGTTCTCGATCAGCTGCGATCCCGCCTTCTGCGCCGCGTGACCGACGGTGAAGAAGATTGCGGACTTGGTCAGCGAGTGCACCGTCATGTGGAGCAGCGCCGCGAAGTTCGCGACCGGTCCGCCCATGCCGAACGCAAAGGTGATGATCCCCATGTGCTCGATCGACGAGTAGGCGAACAGCCGCTTGATGTCGCGCTGCCGCCAGAGAAAAAGCGCCGCCAGCACCACCGACAGCAGTCCGAACCCCATCAGCATCTGCGACGGCAGCGCCGAGCGCAGCGAGCCCTCGACCAGCACCTTGCACCGGACCACCGCGTAGATCGCGACATTCAGCAGCAGTCCCGACAGCACGGCCGAGATCGGAGTCGGGCCCTCGGCATGGGCGTCGGGCAGCCAGTTGTGCAGTGGTGCGAGCCCGACTTTCGTGCCGTAGCCGACCAGCAGGAACACGAAGGCGAGGCTCAGCACGGCCGGCTCCAGCTGCCCCTTGACCGCGTTCAGGTGCGTCCACAGAAGTGCCGTCACCCCTTCTGCTCCGAGCACCCGCTCCGCGGCGAAATACAGCAGCATCGTGCCGAACAACGCCTGCGCGATGCCGACACCGCACAAAATGAAGTACTTCCAGCCGGCCTCGAGGCTCGCCGGGGTCCGGTACAGCGTCACCAGCAGCACCGTCGACAGCGTGGCTGCCTCCATTGCGACCCACATGAGTCCCATGTTGTTGGTGGTCAGCGCAAGCAGCATCGTGCCAGTGAAGAGCTGATACATCGCGTGATAGAGACGCAGGCGCCCGGGGCTGAGGCGGCCGTGCTCGGCCTCGATCCGCATGTAGGGGCGGGAGAACAGCGCCGTCGTGAGCCCCACGAACGCGGTGAGCGTCACCAGGAACACGTTGAACGGGTCCACCAGGAACTGCTCGCGCGCGACCAGTACGTTGCCGCCGGTGATCACCCGCGCGGTCAGCGCGCACGCGGCGAGGAAAGTCAGCAGGCTGAACAGTACGTTGAGCTCCGGGGCCCGGCGGCTCGAGCCGAACCGGCCGAGCACGGCCGCGCCTAGCAGCGGCGAGCCAAGCAGCAGCAGGAATTCCATGCTACTCGTGCTCCTTCAGCGACTCGAGGTGATGCAGGTCGAGGCTGTCGAACTGCTCGCGGATCTGGAAGAAGAACACCCCGAGCACCAGCATGGCGACCAGCACGTCGAGCGCGACGCCGAGCTCGACAACCATCGGCATGCCGTAGGTCGCGCTCATCGCGCCGAAGAACAGCCCGTTCTCCATCGACAAGAAGCCCACGACCTGCGACATGGCCTTGCGCCGCGTGATCATCGTCAGGAACGCGAGCAGGATGACCGCAATTGCGACGCCGATCGTGCTCCGGGTCGCGGTGCTTGCAAGCGCCGAGATCGGCTGGGCAAGTCCGAACGCGAAGATCACGATCAGCAGACCCAGCAGCATCGTCGCGGACGGATTGATCAGCGGCTCGGTGTCCCAGTAAACGCCGAGGCGGCGGATAAGCCGGTGCAGCAGGAACGGGAGCCCCACGACCTTGAGGGCGAGCGTCAGCAGCGCTGACAGGAACAGGTGGAACTCGCCGGTCCGCCACGCGAGCAGCAGTGTCGCGACGAACAGCAGCCCTCCCTGCATCGCCAGCAGGTTGACGAGGTTGACGACCCGTCGCTGCGCCAGCATCGAGAACGACAGCAGCAGCAGCAGCGCCGCGCAGGTGTTCAGCAGTTGCAGGTCGAGGGGGAGGCGCAACATGGATGGCTACGTTCCGAGCAGCAGGTGGACCAGCAGGCCGAGGACGGCGAACAGGAACGCAGTCGCCAGGAACTCGGGCGCCCTGAACACCCGCAGCTTCGCCGACAGTGTCTCGATCAGGGCAATCCCTGCCCCCGCGATTACCAGCTTGACGGCCAGCACCGGTACGGCGAGTACCAGGCCGAGCGGCCCGAGGGCCTCGCGCGTCGCGCCCCACGGGACGAACATCGCGAAGCCGATGCAGGCGTAATTGAACAGCTTGAGCGCCGCGGCCCACTCCATCAGCGCCAGGTGCCGTGCCGAGTACTCGAGCAGCATTGCCTCGTGGATCATCGTGAGCTCGAGGTGCGTCGCCGGGTTGTCCACCGGGATGCGCGCGTTCTCCGCAAGCAGCACCAGCGTAAAGGCGACCCCGGTGAATGCGAGGCTCGGGTACAGCGAATGCACGCCGACGCTGAGGCTCTCCGCGATCAGCGGCAGCGAGGTCGTCTGCGAAATCATCGCCGCGACGAACAGCACCATCAGCAGCGCCGGCTCCGCCAGGAACCCGACCATCATTTCGCGGCGGGCGCCGAGCGAGCCGAAGGCCGTACCGATGTCCATCGCCGCGAGCGATACGAACACGCGCGCCGTCGCGAGCAGCCCGACGAGCGCAATGCCGTCCGCCGCGGTCGACAGCGGCAGCCGGGTACCCATCGACGGAATGATGGCAGCAGCAACGATCATCGTGCCGAACACGACGTACGGCGTGATGCGGAACAGCGGCGAGGCGCCGTCGGCGAGGATTGCATCCTTGTGGAACAGCTTGCGCAGGCCCCAGTACGGCTGCAGCACACTGGGCGGGCGCCGGTTCTGCAGCCACGCCCGGCACTGGTTGACCCAGCCGAGGAACGCGGGCGCCACGAGGGCCGCGAAGATGACCTCAAGCGTCTGCGTGACTGCACTCAGCGTCGTCATAGCACGAGCGCCAGCAGCGCGATCAGGGTGACGAAGCTGTAGAGCAGGTAGGTCGCAATCCGCCCCTGCTGCAGCCGTGCGACGAGATCCGCCGAACTGCGGACGATCAACCCCAGCGGCAGGTAGAGGCCACGCCAGACCCAGTCGCCGACCGTCATCTGGTAGCGCGGCGCCGCATCGAACGGCGTGGGCAGTTCGCGCGTCACTACGAAGAATGTCTCGAACACGTGCCGGATCGGTTGCCCGAAGCCTTCGGCAGTGTCCTGCATGCGCGCGTCCAGGCGCACGAAGCCGCAGTCCCAGGCCGGCCCGCGCCGCACCCGGCCGTGATACAGCAGCCGCACGCCAAGCACGGTCAGCACGATGACCGCCAGAGTCAGAGCAAACAGCACCAGCGGCCCGTAAGACGCCTGCCGCGCCGCGCTCGGCGCCAGCAGCCACCACTCAGTCGACCAGTGCCCTGGCGGACTCCTCAGCAGCAGCTGCGCGACCTCATCGAGTGCGTTGATCACCTGGACCGGGAACAGGCCGAGGGCGACGCAGCAGGCCGCCAGCCAGATCAAGCCGAGGCGCTCCAGAAGCCCGGCATCGCGGGCCTGCGTGAGCGTCGCTTCCCGTGGCTGACCGAGGAAGACCACGCCGAAGAACTTGACCATCACGTAGCCCGCGAGCGCCGTGCACAGCGCGATCACCGCCGCACCCACCGGCAGCAGCATGTTGACGAAGGTGTGCGGCACCTCGCCGGCGAACAGAAATGACTGCAGCAGCAGCCATTCGGAGACGAAGCCGTTGAGCGGCGGAAGCCCGGCGATCGCGAGCGCACCGAGGAGCGTCAGCCACGCCACCCACGGCATGCGGTGTATGAGCCCGCCGAGCCGGCCGAGATTGCGCTCCCCGGTCGCATGGAGCACCGCGCCGGTGCCGCAGAACAGTACGCTCTTCATGACCGCGTGATTGAGGCAGTGATAGAGGGTCGCAATCAGCGCAATCGTCGCCACCGGGCGCATGCCGACGCCGGCAAACACGATCGTCAGCCCGAACCCGGTGAAAATGATTCCGAGGTTCTCGATCGATGACCACGCCAGCAGCCGTTTCATGTCGGTCTGCACGGCCGCGAAGATCACCCCGTAGAACGCCGACACAAGCCCGACGGCGAGCACCAGCAGCCCCCACGCCCACTGGACTTCGCCCAGCAGGTCGAAAGTCACGCGCAGCATGCCGTAGACGGCTGTCTTCAGCATCACACCGCTCATCAGTGCCGACACCGGCGACGGCGCGGCCGGATGCGCCTCCGGCAGCCAGACGTGCAGCGGCACGAGCCCCGCCTTCGCCCCGAAGCCGAACAGCGCCAGCCCAAAGGCGACCGTTGCCCAGCCTGTGCTCAGGTGCGCTGCCCGCATGGCGTCAAACGTAAAGTGCCACGTGCCCCCCTGGAGCACGCCGAAGCTCAGCAGGATCGCAAGAGCCCCGACGTGCGCGATCAGCAGATACAGGAAGCCGGCGTGCCGGATCTCCGGGATTCTGTGCTGGGTGGTGACGAGGAAATACGATGACAGCGCCATCGTCTCCCAGGCCACCATGAATGAGTAGGCATCATCGGCGAGCAGCACGAGCCCCATGCTCGCCAGAAAGATGTGGTACTGAAGGCACAGCAGGCCCGGCAGCGCCCCCTCGCCTTTGCGGAAATAACCCGCAGCGAAGATCGAGATTCCGCACGACGCGCCACCCAGCAGTACGAGGAACACGCTCGACAGTGCATCGCGGCGGACGTGGAACGGCAGGTCCGGCAGGCCGATCGGCAGCACTGACCTTTCGACGGGCATCGCGACGCTCACCGCCCCGATGACCGCAAGGCCGAGCCCGCACAATGCGCCCAGTGGGAACAGCTTGCGGCCGGCGAATTCGACGCTATGCGGACGAATGAGCCCCGCGAACCCGATGACCCCCCACATCGCGAGGAGTGCGAGGCACGCGTTCAGAAAGGAGACGGACAGATCCAACGCTGCTCCGCGATCGCATCGCGCGACCCGCTTCGCGCCGCGCCAAGCGTGCAGCGGCCGGACAACCTGATGATCGTTTAATTATCATTCGATTGGCGCGGCATGTAAACTTGGATGAGGTGCCGAGAGCGGCGAGTCGCGCCTGCTGCACGGCTGCTCGTCGCGGCGCGTCCGATTTCCGGGAGACCTCGTGAACACGCGACGCCCCCGCATCCCGCACACGGTCCTGCTGACGCTGGCGGGACTGGCCATTGCCGCCCAAGCGCTCGCCGCCGATGTGATCATCCACGCGGGCACGCTGATCGACGGGCTGTCCGAGGCGCCGCGCCGGCAAGTGTCGATCGTCGTGCACGAGGAGCGGATAGCCGCGGTCGAACCGGGGTTCATCACGCGCGCCGGAGCCGAGGTGATCGACCTTTCGGCCGCGACGGTCCTGCCGGGTTTCATCGACTGCCACGTGCACATCAGCGCGAAGCTCCCGAGCCGCACCAATGCGACTGCGGACCAGCTCACGCACTCGGACCTTGACCGCGCCTTCGACGGGGCGCTGTTTGTGCGCCAGATGCTGCAGCAGGGCTTCACGAGCGCGCGCGACGTGGGCGGCGGCGACGAGACGGTGGCCGTCCGTCGCGCGATCGAGGCGGGCAAGATCCCCGGGCCGCGGCTGTGGGTGTCACTCGAGCCGCTGTCGCCGACCGCCGGCCATGGTGATCCGTACAACAGCGTCGATCAGGGCCTGTCGCATCCGGGCTGGGACAATGGCCGGGTCGATTCCGCCGAGGATGCACGCCGGCGAGTCCGCGAACACAAGCGGCGCGGCGCGGACCTGATCAAGCTGATGCCGTCCGGCGGCATAGCCTCGACCGGAGACGATCCGCGCGAGCAGCTGATGACCGAGGACGAAATGAGAGCTGCGGTCGAGGCAGCGCATGCACTCGGAATGAAGGTCGCGGCACACGTTTACCCGCCCGCCGCCATCGAAGCCGCGGTCCGGGCCGGCGTCGACTCCGTGGAACACGGATCGTTCGCCACGGCCGAGACCTTTGCGCTGATGAAAGCGCACGGAACCTACCTGGTTCCGACCCTGACGGTCTACGAGATCTACTATGCGACAGCGCGCGACCGGCCGGACCTGCTGGCGCCCGGCACGGGCCAGAAAGAGCTTGAGAACGACCTGCTGCCGAAGAAGAATCTGCCGCTTGCGATCCGGTCGGGTGTCAAGATCGCCTTCGGCTCTGATATCGGCGAGGGCGACCACACGATGGAGTTTCAGCTGATGACCGCGAACGGGATGAGCCCCAGTCGTGCGATCCAGAGCGCCACGCGCGATGCCGCCGAACTGCTCGGCGCCTCCGCCCGCATCGGCTCAATCCAGGCCGGTCGCGACGCCGACATCGTGGCGGTCAACGGCGACCCGCTCAAGGATCCGGCGGTTCTCAGCCACGTCAGCTTCGTGATGAAAGGCGGGACCATCTATAGGCGCGACGGCGCGCCGACTGTACTCGGCCAGTGACCCGTGCGCTGCGCTGAGCGCCGGATTGAGAGCTCACTACTCGTCCCCGCTGCCGGTGCTGAGCCTTCGGCAGTGGCGCTGCCCGGCGCGGCGCTGCGCTGACCGCGCAGCAAGGACACCGGATCATGACGCTCGTGAGCCTGATAGACGGGCAGCTGGCCTACGGACTCACGCCGCTGCTTGACCGAGCGAGCCTTGCGATCGCCGAGGGCGAGCGGATCGGCCTGATCGGCCGCAATGGCACCGGCAAGTCATCGCTGCTCGCCGTTCTGGCGCGCCGCGTGGCGCTCGAGGAAGGCGAGCTGCAGTGGAAATCAGGGCTGCGGGTCGCAGTCGTCGAGCAGGAGCCGGAGCTCCCCCCGGCATCCGGGCTGATCGACAGTCTGCGGCTGCGCGGCGGCCTGCTGGACCTGCACGACGATCGCCAGCGCTGGCGGGCCGAGGCGCGGCTGGTCGAGTTCCTCGAGCGCTTTGACCTCTCGGCCCACATCGCGCCCGAGCGTGCCTCGGGCGGCGAACGCAAACGCGCGGCGCTCGCGCTTGCGCTTGCACTCGACGCCGACCTGCTGCTGCTCGACGAGCCGACAAACCATCTCGACATCGACGGCATCCGGCTGCTCGAAGACCTGTTGCTCAAGGGCCCGACCTCGGTGATCGTCACGCACGACCGCTACCTGCTCGACCGGGTCGCAACCCGGATAGTCGAGCTCGACCGCGGCTACCTGCGCTCGTATCCCGGTAGTTTCTCCGCGTACGAAGCCCGCAAGGGCGAGGAGCTGTCGGCCGAGGCCATCGCCAACCGCAAGTTCGACAGGTTCTGGGCGCAGGAAGAGGCCTGGATCCGGCGCGGGATCGAAGCGCGACGAACCCGCGACGAGGGTCGTGTCCGGCGGCTCGAGGCGCTGCGGGCCGAGCGAGCCGCCCGGCGCGAGCGGCTCGGCAACCTCAAGCTGTCGATCGATTCGCGCGACCGTTCCGGGCGGCTCGTGGCCGAACTCACGGACGTGTCGAAGCGCTTCGGGTCCAAGGTCGTCGTCGATGGTCTTTCGCTCACCGTGATGCGGGGTGACCGGATCGGGCTCCTCGGACCCAATGGCGCCGGGAAGTCGACGCTGATCCGCCTGATTCTCGGTCAGCTTGCACCGGATTCCGGGAGCGTGCGGCTCGGCACGAACGTGCAGGTCGCGTACTTCGACCAGATGCGCGAGCAGCTCGATCTGTCGCGGACCGTCGGGGAGACGGTCAGCGCGGGCTCGGACTGGGTCGAGGTCCATGGCGAGCGCAGGCACGTCACGAGCTATCTGGCGGATTTCCTGTTCTCGCCACAGCGTGCGGGCACTCCGGTCGCCGCGCTCTCGGGCGGCGAGCGCAACCGGCTGCTGCTGGCCCGCCTGTTTGCCCGGCCGGCGAACGTGCTGGTTCTCGATGAGCCTACCAACGACCTCGACATCGAGTCGCTCGAGCTTCTGGAGCAGGCGATTCAGGACTTTCCGGGCACACTGCTGCTCGTTAGCCACGACCGCGCGTTCGTCGATCACGTCGTGACCCAGACGCTTGCACCGGTTGCCGGTGGTCGCTGGCAGGAGTACGTGGGCGGCTACACGGACTGGCTGGCGCAGCGGCCGGTCGCCGCGCCGCCGCGGGCGGCTCCGGCTGCTGTCCCGGCGGCGATGTCGCGCGTGCGCACTAAGCTCTCCTACAAGGACCAGCGCGAGCTCGACTCCTTACCCGCGCAGATCGCAGCGCTCGAGCACGAACAGCGCGAACTGACGGAAAGAATGGCGGCGCCTGATTATCGTCACACCGACGCGACGCAGATCTCGACCGACGGCAAGCGGGTGGCCGAGATCGAGGACCTGCTGATGCAGAAGCTCGAGCGCTGGAACGAGCTGGATGCGGCAGCGGCCCGGTTGGGGGCGCCGCGCTGAAGGTTGCGGTGGCCTCCTCGCCGCTACGCTATCCGCAGACCGGTCCGCGGTGTCAGCGTTTGGCCTCCCCGGCACGCGCACCCGACACCACCGCGGCGACTGCCGTCCCGTCTTCGCCGTCCCAGTAGCCTATCGAATTGCGGTTCCGGTTCTCGACCAGGAATCGGCCGTGCTCCTGATCGGCCGAGGCTCGCACCCCGGTCTTGCCGGAGTCGGGGTACCCCACGACCTCCGGCACCAATTTCGTAGAGATCGCGAGGACAGTCAGTTCCTCGGCCCCGGTGTTGATGAACTGGTGTGCGACGTCGGGGCCGCCCGGTGGCGTAAAGATGTAGTCCCCCGGCCCGACAGCATGGGTCGCCGTCCCATACCTCAGAATCCCGGTTCCGCCAAGCACGTAGAAGTGCTCCTCGTTGGCGAAGTGGTGATGGAGCGGGTAAGCCGCCTTGCCCGGAGCGATCGCCGTGACGTTGGAGCCGATCAGGCGGGCGCCCAGCTTCTCGGCCAGCGGCGTGACGCGCGCTTCGAACAGGCTGCCGTGCGCGACCCTCAGAGTGTCCCCGCCCCGAGCGTTCAGAATCAGTGCCATCGCCCCGCTCCCGCGAACCGCGCAGGCGGACAACTCTAACGCTCCGCGGCCAAACATCAAGCGCGCCGGCCGTGCGGCGGCGGCCGCGCGGTCCTCATCACCGTCGGGAAATGAGCGCGCGTCGCTGCAGCTCTTTTGACTGAATCAAATGCCTGGCGCCGCTTCGGCCCGGCGGACAGCTGCCGCAACAGCGTGGCAGTCACCCTGTAGTCAGTACCACTTTGCCCATGGCCTTGCGGTCCACGACGACGCGCAAGGCTTCGCTGAACTGCGCCAGCGGGTAACTCGCCGACACGTGCGGCCGCAGCTGTCTGCGGCCGTACCAGTCGAGCATGGTCGCCATGTTAGCCGCGTTCTTCGCGGGATTGGCCTTGGCCCAGGCTCCCCAAAACACGCCCACCACCGCGGACTGTTTCAGCAGCAGCAGGTTGAGTGGTATTCGCGGGATTTCGCCGGCTGCAAAACCAATCACGAGGTACCGGCCACCCACGGCGAGCGAGCGGATCATGGGCTCGGTATAGCCGCCGCCGACCGGGTCGTAGACGACGTCCACGCCACGCCCCCCGGTGAGCGTGCGGATGCGCTCGCGCAGGTCCTCGCGTGCGTAGTTCACTACCTCGTCCGCGCCGTACTGGCGGCACAGGTCGAGCTTGTCGTCGGTGGACGCGGCAGCGATGACCCGTGCACCGAGGCGCTTGCCAATTTCCACGGCCGTCAGGCCAACGCCACCGGCAGCGCCGAGAACCGCCAGCGTCTCGTTGTGGCGGATCATCGCCCGATCGACGAGTGCGTGATATGAGGTGCCGTAGACGATCACGAACGCGGCCGCTTCGACGTCGCTCATCGCCTCCGGAATCGGAAAGGCTTGCTCGGCCGGCACCACCAGTTCCTCCGCATATCCGCCGTAGGCCGTGAATGCGAGCACGCGCATCCCGGGCGCGGGGCCTGCCGCACCCGGGCCGAGTGCCTGCACGACGCCCGCGACCTCGGTTCCGGGCGAGAACGGAAACGGTGGTTTGGTCTGGTATTTGCCCTCGGCCATCAGCGCGTCCATGAAATTGACTCCCGCGGCTCGCACCGCGAGCAGCAGTTCGCCCGCGCCTGGAACGGGCGACGGAACGTTCTCGATCCGCATTTGCGAGAATGGACCGAAGGAGCGACAGAGTACTGCCTGCACAGGTGGTTCCTTGTATACGCAGTTCAGGCCAGCGCGCGGCCGGGCCGGTTAGCCACAAGACGAACCGACACGACGCTCACGGGCCGAGGCACGCGAGCCAGTCGCGCTCCGGATCCCCGTAGGCGACGAAGAACGGATTGAGGATGCTCGCCTTTGTGTTGTAGCGGAGCCGTGCACCACTCGTCGTAACCACTGCACCGCCGGCCGCGACCAGCACCGCGTGCGCGGCCGCCGTGTCCCACTCCGAGGTTGGCCCGAGTCGCGGGTACACATCCGCGTCCCCCTCGGCGACGATGCAGAACTTGAGTGCGCTGCCAATCGGCAACAGCTCGTGGGGACCCAGCCGCGCGAGAAATCCGTCGAGCGAGTCA